>Ga0224554_1000637_pt1 | contig 27553 bp, 20 predicted proteins | sample 714S22024metaG_FD_180666 | JGI IMG/M metagenome (GOLD analysis project Ga0224554, IMG submission 180666) | Peat soil microbial communities from Stordalen Mire, Sweden - 717 S2 20-24 | ecosystem: Environmental > Terrestrial > Soil > Wetlands > Peat | place: Sweden: Norrbotten County, Stordalen...
TTTTGGAGCGGGAGACCGGGATCGAACCGGCGACATTCAGCTTGGGAAGCTGACGTTCTGCCACTGAACTACTCCCGCCGGGCGGGGCAGAGCCAACCTGAAGAAGTATATATCAATTCATGACGACGGCGGAGCCAGCGGCGCTCAGCGCATTGGCTGGACGACTTTTCTCTATGAGGCGACAACGATCTTGATTCGCGCGGCAGGATACTGAGATGCGAGGCCGCAGACAGGATTCAAAAATTGTTCTTTCCGAGCGCGCATCGTTCATACTTCTGGTGTGCACAGAATCCTTCGGCTGATTGCCTTTGTCGCGACTTGCGGAGCGCTGGGCGCGTTTTGCCAAACGGGCGCTCCGGCGTGGCAGAGTGCCGTTGACCGCGCGGCACGCGAGGCTCCTGAGACAAGGATTATTGTCCTCGACATCGCCAGCGGACGCTTGCTGGCGGCGCACCGGATGAATGACGCGGCACGAACGCTGGCCGCGCCAGGATCAACGCTGAAGCCGCTGGTTCTGTACGGCCTGGTGAAAACGGGCCGATGGAACCCCGCGAGTCGCGTCGCTTGCGATCGTGAGCTCGTGGTTGCCGCCCATCGGTTGGCCTGCACGCATCCGCCTGCTCCGCCCTTCGATGCCCGCGAAGCTCTGACCTGGTCGTGCAACAGCTACTTTGCGGCCGTGGCGCGCATGTTGCACCCCGGTGAGCTGGGTCGGCTGCTGCGACCTACAGGACTGCTCAGCGTGACTGGCCTTGCGCACGATGAAGCGGCGGCTGAATATCGCGAGCCGGATTCCGTTGACGAGGTGCAATTGACGCTGCTGGGAGTTGAAGGCGTGCGCGTAACGCCGCTGGAGCTGGCCGCAGCTTATCGCTGGCTGGCGCTGGAACTGGCCGCACATCCAGTTTCAGATGCTGCGCAAGTGGTGCGCGAGGGGCTTGAGGACTCGGCCAGCTTCGGCATGGCCGGACAGGCGAGCCTGGGCGGCGTCGCGGTGATGGGTAAGACAGGAACGGCGGACGGTGAGGAATCGAGCCAAACTCACGGCTGGTTTGTGGGCTTGGCGCCCGCGCAGAAACCCGTGGTCGTGATTGTCGTCTATTTACCCGCAGGCCGGGGCACGGATGCGGCGCACGTGGCCGGAGAGATTCTGGCCCAGGCGCCACTGGAGCGGCCGTGAATCGACCGGCCGTGACTCGACAGTGGAGGTCGCGATTGCTCGTAAGCCTGTTGGCGGCGTCCGCCGTGGCCGGGTCCGGCGTGTCGTGGCCCGGCATGCAGCCGGCGCAGCAGGCCGCGGTGAGCGCCGCTGCTAAACCGCGGGAGGCCCAGGCGGCCGCGCGAGGAACGCTGCGCGTTGGAATGTGGACGCTGTGGCATGACCGCGAAGTTGTGCTCACGCCCGGCCAACCAAATCACGAGATCACGTTGCTAAGCTGCGCAGGGTGCGCCGCGACCACTTTCACTCAACCGGCGACTATTCGCGCGGAGGGAGACGCGCTGACGCTGACCGTGGCGGGCAAAAAGAGCAATGCGGTCAGCGTTTTGATAGGCGATCCGGTGACACTCACTGCGCACGGCGAAACCGTCACTCTGCACGATCCTGTGTCGATTGCGGCACGCGCGGGCGCGCTCGTCATCGTTGTGACGCTGCCCGTGGAGAGTTATGTGGAGCGGGTGGTCGCGAGCGAAAGCGGCGCAACGGACAGCGCGGAGTCGCTGAAGACGCTGGCGATTGTGGTGCGGAGTTTCGCGCTCCACGAGGCGCACGGGCACGCGGACTACGACCTGTGCGACACGACGCACTGCCAGCTTTTGCATTGGGGTGGCAACGGCGAGCGCGGAGCTCAAGCGCACGCGGCCACGCTGGCGACAGGCGGCGAGACGCTGTGGTTTCACGAGCAGCGGGCGCTGGCCTACTTCGGGAAGGATTGCGGCGGGCACACCGCTTCGCCGGGCGAGATTTGGCCTCACGCAAAACCGGTTTCCTATCTGCCTTCGCAGCCCGATCGATTCTGCACGATGGATGGCGGCAAAGAGTGGGCGTCGGAGATCTCGCGTGCTGAGCTTACCGCCGCCTTGGCAAAGCATGGGCTCACCGCTCCCGGATGGCACAACATTACTGTTGCGCAGCGAGGCGAGTCGGGCCGTGCTGTGACCATCAAGATTGACGAGGCTGAGATCGACGCCGATGAGTTCCGGCTGGCTGTGGGCGAGTCGCTGGGATGGAAAAAGATTCCCAGCACTTGGTTTGAGGTAGGCCACCAAGGCGATGGATTCGCGTTCCATGGGCGCGGATGGGGCCACGGCGTGGGCTTGTGTCAGAAGGGCGCGGCGGTAATGGCGCAACAGGGACGCTCTGTGCAGGAGATTCTGGCGCAGTATTTTCCGGGGACACGAGTGGCCGACGAAACGACTGGGCGTGAGTGGAGCAAATTTGCAGGCGACGGATTTGTTCTAGAATCTCTCGATGCGGGCGACGCGGCGTATTTGCCGGATCTGAGCCGGGCGCGCGCGCAGGCGACAGAGCAATCCGGATTGCATGCGACGGCTCCTTTCACCGTGCGCGCCTTCGCCAGCACGCCGGCCTTTCGCGAGGCCACGCTCGCACCCGGCTGGGTAGCTGCATTCACTGAAGGGGATTGGATCGGAACGCAGCCCTTGCGTACGCTGGCAGCTCGGCAGCTTTTGGCGAATACGATGCGCCATGAGTTTCTGCATGCGTTGGTGGAGCAGCAGGCAGGACCGCGCGCGCCGCTTTGGTTACGGGAAGGGCTGGTGGAAGTTTGGAGCGAGGCGAACGGCGGGGCGGGTTTGGCGCGCTCGGCTAAGTCAGCAGCCACGCCCTTGATTACTCCCAACGAAGACGACGATGCGTTGGCGCACGCGGCAACCGAGACAGAATCTGCGGCCGCGCACCGCTCAGCCGAGTGGTACGCCGGGCATCTGCTTGCACGCTATGGGCGCGCACAGGTGCTCGAGTGGCTCAGGTCAGGCGTTCCCGCCGGAGTCGTCGTCACCCTCGGGCAGCGGTAGCTTGACGGAATCTTCGCCGAGCGGGCCTGCGCCCACCGGAGCGGGCACGAGCGAATCGTCTGCAGGCTTCTCAGCGGCGCGCGCACCACGGCTCAACAACACGGCGCACCACGCCAGAAGAAGAACCCAAGAAACAACCGTCAGCAAGTAAGTCCCCACGAGCTTGAGGATGACGGACCAGACCTGATGGGTCACTGTCCCATACGGCTCGCCGGTGAAGAAATGGCTGGGCCACTCGACAGCCAAGAGAGCTGCGATGATTACCGCCAACCACCAGCGCCAGTTCAACAATAAGCGGATGATTTTTCGCCATGGCAACCGCCAGCCCCATTGCGCCGAGGACATGGCATATGGAAGCACCTTCGCCGGCAACGCGATCCAGCGAAAGACCCAAACAAGGAACGTGAGCCAGGTTTGAATGTGATCGTAGGTGAAGAGCGTGGCGCGCAGGTGAGCCGAAGCACGCGAGTTCAGATAGCCGGCCCAGTCGGGAATTTGATCGCTGCACCAATCCAAGAGCGCCCACGCGGCCCAAACGATCGCGGCCCAGACCAAAAGCGTGAGCCCTCCAATGACAAAGCGCACGCGACTTTGCTCATCATGGAAGAGCTTGCGTATGGTTCCGGCCTCGAGGGCCAAAACCCCGGCAAGCAGCACGAGCGGGACGAACAAAGAGAGCCCCACTTGCCATGCATAACTATCGGGCAGGCGCGTCCAGGCTGCGCCAGCAAGAATGAGCAGGAGCGTGGCCCAAAACTGGGCCGCAACCCACGCGAGGCTCAGGCGGAGGCGGTGAAACAGATCGTTCAAAGGGTTGGTGGCTGCAACATCACTCACGGCTGCACCTCCAGAGTTGCGGGATCGGTGGTGGTCTGGACGTTCGATTGGTACATCGGACCGGCCTGCGCGGGGCTGATCTGGAAGAGGCCCGAGTTATCGACCTTGAGCAGGTAGAAGTACTCATTCCTCGGTCCGAATTCTCGGTTGAAGAACGCCGCGCGGTCGTCGCGGAATTCCTCCCGCGTAAACCAGGTGGTCCACCATTCGGTCCACCAGGACGGTTTGTTGTTTACCGTGTAAAGGCCGGGATTTGAAAGGAATTCGGTTCCAGCAGGTATGGGATCTTCGGCGAGAAGGTACTTCCAATTGCTCCCGTTAATCGCCAGCTTGACGGCAATGATGTCGCCGATGTGAACCGGGCCTTTAAGCGGAACCAAATCATAAGTGATGGGATCGGTCGGCTTATCCTGGCGCTTCTGCAGCAGGTAATAGTCGCGCGTAATGTTGAGCGCGAGCTGACCCTGCTGGAAGGATTTGCGGTCGGCGGAGTACCAACTATTTTCGGTGGACCAGTATGTAATGCCGTTGCCGCTCTTGCGGATTGTCACCTGGCCGCCACTTGTCGCTTGCGGCGCGGGAACTTTAATCTGCCAAGGCGCAACGAAGGCATCGTCAGGACCAAAGTGCCGTTTGCCTACGCTTGCGCCATTCACGAGAACCTCGACGTCAGAGGTGTTGGCGAGTTCGCCGCTCAGGGCAAGGTAATCGGTGAGCCCCTGGATCACCATCGACGTCTGTTTTGTCGAATACCAGTAATCACCATCCCGGCGTCCAGCGAGCCAGCTCGCGGCTTTGGGCATCAGCCCGCTGGAGCGATCCTGCCGGATGAGCAGCTTGAGCGCGAATGCCGTGGTTTCGGCCGAGGTGTCATCCCAGAAATCCATCATGCCGTCGTAGTTGCCCTCCCAATACGCATCGACGTCGGTCACGTGGGCCTTCTTTTCGAGAAGCACCGCAGCCTGGTGCGCTCGCGCATCGCCCGCCGCATCGAGAGCAAGTCCGGTGAGCGCAAGCCCCTCGTCGCTGAGCTTGTCCTGGCTGCTCCACGCTTTGTCGAGCGCGTCTTTTGGCGCACCGCCCGTAGTGGCTAATGCGAAAACGGTGTACGCGTGCAGGTCGGGGATCATGTCGGGATGCGCGGCCAGTGTCGACACCAGCCAGTTGCGTGCGTTGTTGAGCCGGTCATCGTCGATCGTGTAGCCGGCCTGTTTGGCCTGGCCCAAACCGCTCACTACGTAGGCGGTCATGAAGACGAGGCTGGGATCATCCTGCCACCAGCCCCAACCGCCATCGTCGTGCTGATAGCTCGAGAGCCGCTCGAGCCCGGCGCTGACCTCGTCGTTTAGTGTCTTTCGATCAATCGGCGACTTCAGATGCAGCTTATCGACAGCCTGGGCAACAATCAGGTCGGGCAGGAAGCTCGACATGGTTTGCTCGGTGCAACCCCATGGATAGCTGGTGAGGTAGTCGAGCGCATCGAAGACGGTTCCAGCGACGGATGGGGAAACGGTGACAGTGAGCGAGCGCGAACCCCGATCCGATGTGGCCGGATAGCTGAACGACCACTGGTTCTGTCCCGCGCCCGAGAAAACGACGCCCGAGCCGACGGTACTCTGCTGGACGCCGAATGGCAGAATCGGCAGCGTCATTTCGAGCGCGTCCGATTCCTCGTTGGTGAGCGCTTTGGCGGTGAGAACGGCGTTGCCGATGACTCGCGCCTTCACTCGCCAATCCACGTAGCTCTCGGCATTGGCGGGGACGGTGACTTTCTGCGACTGGCCGCTGAGCACGTCTACGCCGCTCACATCGAGAGCAAAGGTTACGTCTTTGGCCGTCGCCAAATAATTGTGCGCGATGACGCGCAACACCGTTTCATCGCCCTGGCGGAAGAAGCGCGGCGAGGCAAGGCGCACGATGAGGTTCTTGCGCACAAGCACACGCGTGACAACGCCGCCGGCTTTGCCGTCGTCGGTCATGGCGCGGATGGTGGTGCGCCATGTGGTCAGGGCGTCAGGGAAGTTGAAGGCGACGCGCGCGTGGCCGTCGGCGCCAGTGTGCACGCTCGGGTTCCAGTAGGCCGTATCGGGAAAGGCTTTGCGCACCTTGGGAACGACCAGGTCAGAGCCCGGCTTTACCTGCGCCATGCGCGGATGGTAGAGGCCGTTGGCCAAGTCAGCCAGCAGCGGGCTCTTGGTGCCTGCCTGTCCGGAGAAGAAGAAATCAAAGGAGGTCTGCGGCTCGAGGTAGACATATCGCTGCGGATAAAACGAGCCGACAATGTCGGGCGTCGTATCGGGCCGCACTGAGTAGAGAGCCTCATCGACGACGCCAAAGCTCAGGTCGGTCTCGACCGGCTTGCCCGCGGAATCGACTGCAAGCACGTCAAAGCTGGCTGCTTCTTCAGGCTCGTATTGGCTCTTGTTCGGTGTGGCCGTAATGGTGAGCGTGCGCTCGGCAAGCGGGACCTTGAGACTCTTCTGCGCCGTCATCAACTGATCGTCGTGGACAATGACAGCGGTGACGATGAGGTTGGGCTGGGCCTTCTGCGTGATCGGAACATCAAAGGCGGCACTCGCGCCGGTTAAATGAATGAGCTGGCGCGACTGCACGCTGTCGCCCTCGGTCGTCACCACAGCCCACGATTCGGATAAGCCTGTCACCAGCAAGAGGTGCGCTGTATCGCCCACGCTGTAGGATTTTTTGTCGGCGACAATCTGCGCCTGCGCGTTGGTTTGATACCACGTGCCCGCACCGTTCCAAACCCAGACATAGGTTGAGTCTTCGACCGTGCGGCTCTCCGGCGTTTGGGCTGTTGCCTTCACCTCGAAGTCGCCGCTGCCGCTAATGGGCAAATCGACAAGAACCGTTCCGTCGGCGCCTGTCACGGCATCCTTGCTGGCGGCAGCAGTGTCCGTGCGTTCGTGGGTAACGGAATCCCATTTCTCAAGCGCAACGGCGATGTGGACATGGGTCTGCACCGGTTTGTTGTCGTAATCCTGCGCCGTCACTTTCACGCGCACGGGTTTGCCGGCCTGGACGACGTAGTTCGTGGGTTCAACGCTCACACGGAACGAGCCGTATGTGGCTAACACGCTCGAATGGCCTGCGACCTCACGATTGGCCGCGTCTGTCACACGTGCTTCGATGCGATAGTCCTGGTCGGTGTGCTTGGGGTCGACCTGAGTGGGCAGCGTGACAGTAAGTTGACCGTTGGCGTCGAGCACACCCTGGTGCTCCTGCTGTTCGGTCTGGTCGTAAGTATCGTCGGAGTCGTCGGAATTGTCCGAATCATTGGAATTCGCGTCGGCGTCCGCCCCGTTGTCGTCCCCCTCATCCTGATCCCACCAATAATGAGTGGACGTATGCACGACGTATGTGACCTTGGCGCCCGCAACCGGCTCGCCGAAAAAGTAGCGCGCGTTAATCGTGGCCTGAATCGAATTGCCCTGCAGCACGCGGGTCACGGCCGGCTTCACAGTCACCTGGTACTCGGGCTTCTTGTAATCCTCGACATAGAAGTTTCCGCTGCCGCCGATGCTTTGCTCGGCAAACTCAACGTAGTAGTAGCCCAGCGCCGCGTCGGATCCGAGGTTGAGGTCCAGAGCGGCCGTTCCATGCGGCGAGAGGGTCAACTGTTTCCGGATGACCTCTTTGTTATCGGGACCGCGGACGGTGAGCGTGACCGTCTGCGGCCCGGGAAGCACCAGCGTGTCGTTCTGTTCCTGGCGCACGATGCCCTTGATATGCACTGCATCGCCAGGACGGTAGACGGGCCTGTCCGTGTAGATATAAGAACGTTCCGATTGTGTTCCATTGTCCTGAAAGTTGTAGCCCCATGGAGTGACCAGCGCAGCGTCGCCTCCGTGGTTCGCCAGAATCCAAACGTTTTCCGGCTCCGCACCTTGCGCGCCGCCGCGAATCGTCATCGTGAGCGAGGCCATGCCATCGCTGTTGGTCTTGGCGGAAGACTGGAGCTGCCCGTTCGCCCAAAGGACAACGCCGGCATCGCCGATGGGCGCCCCGGATTTGCGATCGGCGACATAAAGATCGGCCCGCGTGCCCTCCGTCCGCTCCACTACCGCCATGGAAGTGACGATGGCGACGGTGTATGCCTTGTAGGTGCCATCGGTGGCTTCGATGAGATAGACTCCTGCGCTCAGCCCGTCGATGGGCAATTGTTGCGTCTCGCTGACGAGCGCTGGCGGTGTTTCGAGCTTCCAACGCGCCACTAGCTGGCTCGAGTTGAGAAGAGGAATCTGCGCGAACCGCGCCGCGCCGACAACCTGGCTGCGCTTGCCCAGCTTGCCTTGCTGCTCGCGGAAGCTGTCGTGCGCCTCGTCGGTAAACTGGCCGCGAAAGAAGTGCCGCATGAGAAACCAGAGGTGGACCTTGAAGTCGTGCAGACGCTCGACGAATGTCTCTTGATCGATCTGTTCTTCCGGCGCGTAGTTCTGCACGCCGAAACTATGCGAATCCTTGAGGCCGGCGAAGAACTTTCCCGCATCGCGCACCTTGTAGACGCGGAATTCGAGTTCCGGCACGTTGTGGGCGATGAGCTGGATTTTGACGCTCTCGCCCGGCGCGAAGGTCCGCGTGGTGGAAAGCGAAAAGGAGCGCGGCGCATCGTTTGCCGAAGCAGGAACCGCGGCTGCGGCCAGGAGAAGCAGGAGAGCGGCCACGAGTGGCTTAGGAAGCGTCGGTTTCCCGTGGTTCGATTTCCGGTGGGACGATTTCCGGTAGATCATGGAGTTCCTCGCAGAATGTTCCAGCGGTAGACGCCGAGAAAGTTGGGATTGCCGGCGAGCGGCCGCCATTGAGGCTGAGGATGGTCAAGAAGCTCAGAGAGGAGAACGCGGCGAATTTCACCGGGCTGGCCGGGGTCCCCGCGGACAGGTCCTCGTCCGTGGGGCGACTGACGGTGATCGGGCCCGGTGTCGTAGACGACTTCAGCGGCGGCGCCGGATCGAATCACGATCATCGAATGCCATGGCGACGACTGGCCAAATTGGCGATAGAAGAGCAAGTCGCCGGGCTGCGCCGCGTGCACATCGCGGCTGACAAGATACGCGTTCCGCTCGACCAGCGTGCGTGCGTCGGCAAACTGGGCGAAGGAACCGTTTGAAAGGTCGTCAGGTTGAAAAGCGCCGGGCTGCACACGAAAGAGCGCCGGGCCGAGCGGCGTGTGGGGGTAGCTCCACGAGCGAATCTCGCCCGGCGGGGCCGGAACCTCTATTCCGCTGCTCTGGAACCAGCTTTCATCGTGGCGTTTGAGAGCCTCGCGATAGGAGTAGCGAAGCAGGCTGGCGCAGTCGGCGATCTCGGCAGGGACTTCGGCCGAAGGGCGGACAGCTTGGTACTCGGCGATGAGCGTGAACCAGCGGCGGAACCCGGCCCGGTCGGCGGGATCGGTCAGGCGGAGAAAGTCGGGTGTGCCATCGCCGAACCGGTCGCCCCACACCAGCGTCGCACGGGAATGGGCCAAAGCGGTTGGGACTGCCTGTGCGCGAGGCTGGGACCCAGAATGAAGAATGCGCCAGCCTGCCGCGCCGGCGTACAAGAGACACAAAACGAGTGCGCCGAACGTTGCCAGGGTCGCGAACGCAATCAGCGCTCCGCTTCGGCGGGTCATGGCCGCCGGGTTGCCACCGGGTGGTCTGCCGTGCGCGTTCACTTGAGGGTGAGAAAATGAGCCGCCCCTATCCTACGTCAATCCTGCGGAATGTGCGCATATTTCGCATAGGAGACCCTGCCCCTTGTTTCGGGCGGGGGTGTTTGTTACCATGTGGTTACGCATGGTTTGCACTTCCCTAAACCGCTCCTGTTGTCGCCTGTCGAACATCTTCGACGGGTGTCCCCGCTAGTCTCTGATCTCCTGCACAACCGATCCAGAAGACGCACCCGTTGCTGAATGCCGGGTTTGTCTTTTCGCGCACCGGCCTTCAGCGTTCCCCATCATGAGAGGTCTTGAATGCCGGTCGCCGCAAGTGAATCAGTCAAAACGTCGCCGCCAACGCCAACTGGCTCATCGCCGCGACTGAATCATCTGCGCCTTCTTGAAGCGGAGAGCATTCATATCCTGCGCGAAGTGGCGTCGGAGTTCGAGCGACCGGTAATGCTCTACTCCATTGGCAAGGATTCCTCGGTGATGCTGAGGCTGGCGCAGAAGGCCTTCTACCCCGGGCCGATTCCCTTCCCCCTGCTGCACATCGATACCGGATTCAAGTTTGCCGAGATGCTTACCTTCCGCGACGAGATGGCGCGCCAAGTGGGAGCGGAGCTACTGGTCTGGCGCAATGAGCCGGCCATCGCCGCGGGAACGAATCCCATCGTGCTCGACACCAAGCGCTGCTGCGGGCTGTTGAAGACGCAGGCGCTTCTGGATGCGCTGCGCCATTACAACTTCGATGCGGCTTTCGGCGGCGCGCGCCGCGATGAGGAAAAATCGCGCGCCAAAGAACGCATCTACTCGTTCCGCGACACGGCGGGGCAGTGGGATCCGAAGAATCAGCGCCCGGAACTCTGGAACCTCTACAACGCGCGCATTCATCCCGGCGAGAGCATTCGCGTATTTCCGCTTTCGAACTGGACAGAGATGGACGTGTGGCAGTACATCCACGAGGAAAAGATCCCAGTGGTCGATCTCTACTTTGCCAAAGAACGGCCCATGTACGTGTGTGGGGATGCGCTTCTCCCCATTGAGCAGGATTTTATGGCGCGGCCGGGCGAGAAGCCGCAAATGGTGAAGAGCCGGCTGCGCTCGCTGGGATGCAGCCCGTGCACAGGCGCCATACGCTCCGATGCCGATACTCTTCCCGCCATCATTGCGGAGTTGATCGGGTTCCATTCGTCGGAGCGGGCGAATCGAGTGATTGATCACGACCAGGAAGGATCGATGGAGATCAAGAAGCGGGAGGGCTACTTCTAAGTGGCGACCCTCACCACACCGGCATTTTCCATCGACGAATTCCTGCTCGCCGAGCGCGAGAAGGATCTACTGCGCTTTTCCACGGCGGGCAGCGTGGATGACGGCAAGTCGACGCTCATCGGGCGGCTGCTCTACGACACGCAATCGGTCTACGAAGACCAGGTGAAATCGATTGAGGGCAAGGGCACAACCGCGCCGGGCCAGATCGATTTCGCGCTGCTGACGGACGGGCTGCGCGCTGAGCGCGAGCAGGGCATCACCATCGACGTTGCCTACCGCTATTTTTCGACGGCGCGGCGCAAGTTCATCATCGCCGACACGCCCGGCCACGAGCAGTACACGCGCAACATGGCCACGGGCGCATCGACAGCCGACGCCGCCATCGTGCTCATCGACGCAAGCAAAGGCGTTCAGATCCAGTCGCGGCGCCACGCCTACATCGCGTCGCTGCTTCGCGTGCGGCATGTGCTGGTGGCCGTAAACAAGATGGATCTGATCGGCTACGACGAGCCGACATTCCGCGCAATCGAGACCGACTTCAGGGCGGTTCTTGATCAGATCGCGGCCGACACGGGCACACCGGTCGAATTGCACTTTGTTCCCGTCAGCGCACTGAAGGGCGACAACGTGGTCCATGCAACCGGCGCAATGCCGTGGTATCAAGGGCCCTCGCTGCTGGAGCTCTTGGAGGCGCTGCCCTCCGCGCAGGACACCAGGAGCGCGCCATTTCGTTTTCCCGTGCAGCGCGTCTTGCGGCCGGACCACACCTTCCGAGGATTCGCGGGGCAGATTGCGTCGGGAACAATACGCCGCGGCGACGAGATTAAAGTCTTTCCTTCGGGACGCAGCGCGAAGATCGAGCGCATCGTCACGTTCGACGGCGAGCCTGAAGAGACGACCGCGCCGCTCTCCGTCACGCTGGTGCTCGATCGCGAGCTCGACATCAGCAGGGGCGACTTGATTGCTGGCGTTGGGGCAGCGCCTGTAGTGGCCAGCAGCGTGAAAGCATCGCTGGTGTGGATGGATCAACGCCCCCTGGATTTGAATCGCCGCTATCTGCTCAAGCACACCAGCCACACTGTACCCGCATTCATTTCACTCATCGATCACCACGTTGATCTGGGCGCGCTTCGGCACGAGCCGGCGATCACGCTACGCATGAACGATATCGGCGCAGTTTCGCTGCATCTGCTGCGGCCGATCGCGGTCGATCTTTATCGCGAGAATCGCGGAACCGGCGCGCTGATTCTGATCGATCCAGAAACCAATGCGACCGTTGCGGCTGGCATGATCACCGATGCGCAAGGCCGCGCAGCGACGATCGAGGAAGACGAAGCAGCTGCGTGGGGCCGAGTGACTGCGGGCGAGCGTGAAGCTCGCTGGAGACACCGGGGCGGTGTGCTTGAGCTTGCAGGCCCCACGGAGTTGGTCGACGCCGTCGAGCGCTCGCTGTTTGCCATTGGCGCTGTCACCTGTCGCATCGATGCTGGCCAGCGCGCGTCTCTGCAGCATCTGGGACTGCTCGACGTTGTCACCGACCTGCAAACTCAATCGGGCTTGCTCACTCTTGTGTCGCGCGCCGGCGATGAGGCCGCGCTGACTGCGAGCGCGGGCGGTTTCGAGATCACGCTCGACGCCGAGAACAGGATGCACGCCGTCGCAGCGGTACACCAGCTTCTCGAGCGCGCAGGAATCTTAATCTCTTCAGAAGGGGCGGACCTGTAATGAGCGTTACGGAAATTGCCGCCGAAGTGAACACCAAGCTGGAGGCGGTGCGGGCTGCGCTGGCGCGCGAAGTCACAGCTAAGGGAGACGTGTGCCTGACGTGCAGCTTTCAAGCCGAAGACGTGCTGCTGACCAGGCTCGCCATCGCGCTCGATCCGCGCATTCCTGTTCTCTTTCTCGATACCGGCTACCACTTCGCCGAAACGTACACTTATCGCGACCGCATCGCACGCGAATGGGATCTCAACCTGATCAATCTGCTTCCGGAAAAAACGGTGGCCGAGCAGGAAGCAGAGCACGGTTTGCTCTATCAGACCGCGCCTGACCGCTGCTGCGGGCTGCGTAAAGTTGAGCCGCTTTTCAAAGCGGTGGCAGGATATCGCGTGTGGCTCACCGGCCTGCGCCGCGAGCAGGCAAGAAGCCGCGCCGCGCTCGAAGAGTCAGCGATGTTTTCACTGCCCGGCGGCAAGCAAGTGCTCAAACTCGCTCCGCTGGCTGAATGGACGACGCGCGATGTTTGGTATGCGTGCGAGCAACTTGGCATTCCCTTGTTGCCGCTTTATGAGCAGGGCTACACCTCCATCGGCTGCGAGCCATGCACTTCCCTGCCGCTCGATCCCAACGATCCGCGGTCAGGCCGTTGGGCTGGTCGCAAAGTGGAGTGCGGCATCCATATTCAGGCAGCACCGGCAAAGTGATGCGTACGCAGAGAGATTGAGAGCCAGGAAATGCAGTACATCATCGGATTCTTCATCGCACTGTTCATCGCACTCACCGGAGTGGGCGCCGGAACTGTCACTGTGCCTGTCCTGGTTCTGTTTCTCGGTGTGCCTGCTCCGGTCGCGGTGGGAATCGGGCTGATGTTTTCGACAGCGGTGAAGCTAATCCTGGTGCCTGCCCAAATTGCGCGCCGTAACGTAGCTTGGCGCACGCTGGGCTACATGCTGCTGGGTGGAGCGCCCGGCGTTCTCGTTGGGTCCCTTTTCCTGAAACACCTGGTGAATGCGGGATCGGAGAATCTTATGAACGCCCTTCTGGGAGTAATTCTGGTCACCACCGCGAGCTGGCAGATTCTTTATTCCTTTCGTCCCATGAAGCAGCATGGACCGCCCGATCGCAGCCCGGTGCTCCCCTGGCTCATGTTCCCCGTCGGCGCGGAGGTTGGCTTTTCATCGGCAGGCGCAGGCGCGCTGGGCTCTGCAGCGTTGCTCAGCCTCACAACGCTGCTGCCGGCACAAGTTGTCGGTACTGACATTGCCTTCGGCTTCGTGATCTCGCTTATCGGCAGCGGCGCGCACTGGTTCTCGCACGCCTCAGACCCCTCGCTCCTCATTCACCTGATCGTGGGCGGCGTCGCAGGCTCCGTCGTCGGAACCATCCTGAGCACGCACATTCCGCGCCGGCCTCTGCGCTTCGCTCTCTGCGTCTGGCTGCTGATTCTGGGCGGTCAATTCCTCTTCAACAGCTACCACGTTTGGGCTGCAACGCGATGGAGCAAGCCTGCAAGCGAGAATTCCCTCAGCGATCATTCGACAAGAGCATCTTCACAGCAGCTCCAATCAGGGAAATAGCATCTCCCTGATTCCGCTCCTCATTTCACCCGCGCGACTCTGGCGCCTTCCATTCCAGTTTCTCTTACGGCAATTTGTTCAAAACATCGGCAGACCAGTTCGCCAACTCGCTCGTCTGCTGACTTGCTGACTTGCTGGCTCGCCACCTCTTATCCCAATGCCTCGCCTACCTTTGCCTCGGCGAACAGCCACGCATAAAACGCAACCGCGACGTAGCAGGCGACAGGGACAAGGTACGCGGCCTGGAGGCCTCGTGAATGCCACAACATCCCCATCACTTTGGTCAGCGCCCACCCGCCCAGTATCGCCATCACAAGGAATGATCCGGCAGTCTTGGTCTTCTCGCCCATGCCCTTCAAGCCAAGTGCAAAGATGGTCGGGAACATGATTGACATGAACAGGCTGGTCATCAGCAGGCAGCCCACACCCAGCCAGCTTGGATGCACAACCGCCGCAAGACACAGTGCCACGTTGGCGGCCGAATAGACCACCAGCATCAGCCGCGCATGAAAATGCTTCATCAACCATGCCGAGCTGAACCGCCCAACGGCAAAGGCGACGAGCGTCCCCGTCAACATATAGCCAGCCACCTTGTCGCCGACTCCTGTCGCTGATCGCACATAGAGAATGAAGTAACTCCACGTGCCCACTTGCGCGCCCACGTAAAGAAACTGCGCCAGCACGGCGAAAACAAAATGAGTTTGCCAGAGCCGCACCCGCTTGCTTCCGGTTGGCGCGCTCTCCGAAGGATCCTCACTGCTCAGGTCAGGAAACTTGGTCATCAGGATCATGAGCGCCCACAGCAGCGCGATCGAGCCGAGAACCAGATATGTCGGTACTACGCGCAATGTTTCTGTGTGGAGATAAGCTTGGTAAGTCCCTGCTGCTTTCATCGCTGCAGTTTGTGAGCCGCTCAACTCGATTCCTGAGAAAATGAACACCGTCCCCGCCAGCCCTGCCGTAATGGAACCCAGGGGGTTGAACGCCTGCGAAAGGTTCAGCCGGCGCTCGCTCGACCCCGCCGGACCCAGTTGCGCGATGAAAGAGTTCGCTCCCGTTTCGAGAAAAGAAAGCCCGCAGCCAATCACAAACTGCGCTACCAAGAAGAATCCATATTTCCCCGCGTGCGCCGCTGGATAAAACATCCAGCAGCCGCTTCCCATCAGGCCCAGGCCAATAATCAATCCGGCTTTGTAGCCAAACCAACGCATGATCTGTCCGGCGGGAATTGCCATCAGGAAATAACCAACAAAGATTACCTGCAACTGCGCCGCGCTGGATTGATTGATCTCGAACGACTTCATAAATTGCCGAATCAAGAAGTCGGTCAGGTTGTTGGGAATTGCCCACAGAAAGAAGAGCGGCGTGACCACGAGGAATGGCAACAGCCGTCCTGCCGGGATCAGCGGGGCTTCAATGTCCTGGTTATTGTTCAGCGAAGGCGGGTTGCCTTGTCCAACCGGCTCAACGGACATATTCAAGATGAATTCTTCCTCCTGAAACGAAAGATGCAACGAGACGCAGTTGCCAATGCTCCTTCTATGCCAACTCGACCTTCAGCGTGATGCCAATGTCAGAGATCTTCTCGGCAGGCATTTGCACCTTCAATGCCGCTTCGTCCTGCTTCCAATTGAGATCGCCCTTGTTCCCGAGCAGTTCCACCTTTTGGATCTTGCCCGGCTGGTGTGCGCTCGCCAGGCCTAGAGCCTGCACAACAGCTTCCTTCTCAGGCCAACCCATGACGAATGCGTAAAGTGTGCTGCCCTTCGTTGTAAAGCGCACATCCTCGGCGGTGAGATCGCTCTGCTTGTCTTCGTTGAAATTCCCAGTGACGATTTTCACACGCGTAGAGGGGCCCTCGCCGTAGATCTTCCAGGGGCGCGTGGCGTAGATGCCTTCGCTGTTGATTTGCATCCACTCGGTAATGCCTTCCAGCACCTCCATCTCCTCAAAGTCCAGTTGACCGGAGTTAGGCAGCGGGAAGTTCATCAGCAGGTTGCCGTTTTTGCTCACGATGTCAGTGAGCAGGTCGATCACCTTCTTGGGTGTTTTGTACTTGATCCCGCGCTTGTAGTGCCATTGTCCGATGCATGTATCGGTTTGCCAGGGATTTTCTGCGATGCCGTCCGCCACGCCGCGCTCGTGATCGAGAGCACAGGTGCCGACCGCGCAATCCGTCGCCTCTTTGCTGGTATAGACCGCTTCGACATTGCCGCCGTTCAACCGCGCGCTTTCGTTGTAGAGGTGCGACACCATCTTGAGGCCATACTCCTCGAAGGGCAGGTGGCCGTCGGTATAGAGAATGTCGGGGTGGTACTTGTCGATGAGATCGGTCATGCGGTTGAGATAGTGTTGCCGCCAGGAGTCGGGAATGCCATCGTCATTCCAGTCCAGCTTGTCAACGAACGGTTCGCAGCCTGCGTCGTGATACAAGTCGGCGTACTTCGGATCGACGCCGTCATAGGAAACACCGGCCAGTGGACCGGTCTTGTCGGCGCCATGGCTCACGGCGAACCATTTGTAGCTGATCCACAGATGCTCGCTGACGCCAAAGCGCAGACCGTGATTGCGCGCAGCTTTTTGCCACAGGCCAACCACGTCCTTCTTTGGCCCCATGTTCACCGCGTTCCAGCGCGTGTACTTCGAGTTCCACAGGTCAAAGTTGTCGTGATGCACCCCCATGCTGAAGAAGTACTTTGCGCCGGCCTTCTTGTAGAGACCCATCAGATGATCCGGGTCCCATTTCTCCGCCTTCCAGAAATTCACCAGGTCCTTGTATCCGACCTTGGAAGGATGACCATACGTTTCGCAGTGGTACAGGTATTGCGGCTGGCCCTGGATGTACATGTTGCGCGCGTACCAGTCGCCGTCTTCAATCGCAGACTGCGGTCCCCAATGAGCCCAGATGCCAAACTTGGCATCGCGAAACCAGTCCGGAATCTTGTAGGCTTGCAGAGATTCCCTGGTGGGCAGAAAGGGGCTGCTCGGCGCCGCCTGTTGCGAACGTGCAAACTTCGACAAAGCCAGGGCAGAACATGCGCTGCCCATCCATTGAAGTAAATCCCGGCGATTCATTTTCATTCGGAAGCTCCCTTTCCTATGTTGGTCCAGGCAAACCAATTGAATTCCGCGCGATACTAGCCGGCACTGCGCTCCTCACTTGGTGGCGGGGCAGCCATCGCTCGCCGTAATCGCTGTTCCGCTTCGGCGCTCCAATAGCCGCAGTCGAGTTCGAAAAAGATTGACGTGTACGGAATGGTCAGTTCCGTTTTGATGATGAGCACGCGAAAGACCTGAGCCGTATGGTCGAGTTTGGCGATGATCTGCTCATGGGGCAGAGTGATTGTCTTTGCGATCTTGAGCAGCTCCGCGAGTTGAGTGCGGTAGCGCGAAACGCCTGCTGCATCGGCCTCCGCGACAAAATGTAATTCCTGATCGAGATAGATATTAGCGCGAACGTGTTTGCTGGCCGCGATCGCTTCGAGCACCACGCGAGCGACCTCGATCTGGCCGGCGCCGGAGACGATCGTCTCGATGCCGGGCATTGAATGCGCCGGATATGCCGAGTCCGCAACCACAATCCAGTTGCGATGGCCAAAGAGCAGCAGCAAGGCTTTCAATTCGCGTTTCCAGTCCGGTTTCGTAATCCCTGGCGCGACGGTCATAGTTGCTATCCTCGATCCCGGCTCATTTCAATTCTTCGTCGGCGCACACGGCCACTTTACCGCATTTGCCTGAGGCCATCAGCGCGTAGGCTTCCCCGGCCCGCTCCAGCGGAAAACGATGCGTGATGATATCGGCCGGATGCAGGCTCCAGCGCACCAGGCGCTCGACCAGCTCTTCCATGAGCCAGGTGGATGTGACCCAGGAGCCGTAGAGCGTCTTCTGGTCGTGGATCAAGTCGGGTGAGGGATTGAATTCGACACGGCCCCCTTCGCCGAGGAAAACGATCCGGCCCCACTTGCGCGTGGCGCGAATCGCCGTGGCTCGAGCGGCATCGTTCGCCGAGCAATCCACGGCGCGCTCCACGCCCATGCCGCCCGTCAGCTGCCTGACTTCGGCAACATTGTCGGGACCGGAAGCGAGAACGGCGTCGCAGAGGCCGAGATTAAGCGCGATCTCCATACGCTCGGGCACCACGTCGATACCAATGATTTTTTCCGCGCCCAGCTTGCGACTGAGCGCGCCCGCGGCGAGACCGACGGGCCCGAGGCCGGTGATGAGCACGGCGTGATTGCCGTTGATGCCAATTTTTTCGAGGCCTTCGTACACGGTGCCAAAGCCGCAGGCGACCTGCGCGCCATCTCCATACGAGAGTTGATCGGGCAGGGCGATGAGGTCTTTCTCCTCGGCCACCATGTACTCGGCCATGCCTCCGTCGCGCTGCCAACCGTAGGCTCGGCGATATTCTTCGCTGGTGCACGAGATCATGTAGCCGCGCCGGCAGTCGTTGCATACTCCGCAGCCGGAGATGTGATACACGATGACGCGATCGCCGATTTTGAAACGGCGGCAGCCAGGGCCGGTCGAGACGATCTGGCCTGACGGCTCGTGGCCCGCGATGACGCCCTGGTAGCCTTCAGGGCCTTTGCCAAGATGCTCATGATAGATGGCGCGGATGTCGGAGCCGCAGATGGTGGAGGCTTTGATGCGTAACAGAACTTCGCCGTGGCCCGGCTGCGGCACCGGCACCGTGCGCATCTCGACGGTGGAGTCGCCGGGAAGAAACGCTGCGGTCATAGTGGTGGTCATGTCTTCGTTCTCCGGATCACAGCTTTCAGCCAGTAGCAATTATTGCGAAAACTAACAAAAGTCCAGAACTATCGATGGAATCGAAACCGGGAAGCTGAAAGCTAAAAGCAACCGGCCCAGGCTCTGGATTGCGTTTACGGCGGAGTGATTTCGCCGTTCATGTCCCAAAGATCTTCCCAGGTCTGGCCCTCTTTCCACAGGAAGACCTGGCCTTTGATCAAGCGGCAGTTGCTATCGATGTCGGCAATGGAGCGCATCTCCTCATCGGTGAGCGGTTTCCCCACGACGCCCTCGATATTGGCGCGGTAATGATGAACGGAAAAGGGAATCGGCGTTTGCCCGCGCTGCACCGCCCACTTGACGCACACCACCGCCGGGTGGATGCCGTGGCGTTTGGCGATGCGCACGATTACCGGGTCCTCGGTGGGCGCGGTGTCCTCGGGGGTGCGGTCGCGCTCCGGCCGTCCTGGCGATCCGATGGGGCAGTAACCGACGGGCTGCACGCCATTGTCGAGCACGAATCGGAAAAGCTCTGGCTGCTGGAAGTGCGGGTGCAGCTCCATCTCATTCACCGCGGGTTTGATGCGGGCATCGCGCAGAACAAGCTTAAGTTTGGCGATAGTCATGTTCGACGTGCCGATGTGCCTCACCACTCCCATGTCTACCAGTTCTTCCATCTTGCGCCAGGTCTTCATATAGTTTTCGTGGATGTAGGGCTGGGCGTCGGGCGAGCGCGAGGTGACGTCGCAGCCGGGCGGATGGAAGTTGGGGAAAGGCCAGTGGACGAGGTAGAGGTCGAGGTAGTCGAGGCCGAGATCGCAGAGCGATTGACGGCAGGAGGCGACGACGTCATCTTCGCCGTGCATGTCGTTCCATAGCTTTGAGGTGATGAAGAGTTCTTCACGCGGGATGCCGCTACTAAGGATATCAGCGAAGGCAGCGCCAATCTCGCGTTCGTTGCCATAGACCGAGGCGCAGTCGAAGTGCCGGTAGCCGGCTGCTGCAGCTCCCCTCACTACCTCGGCGATCTCGGCCGCGGAGACGTGGTCAGAGCCGAAGGTGCCGAGGCCGATGGCAGGCATGACTGCCCCACTAAAAAGAGTTCTCTGAGGCACCAAAGTTGGATCAACAGAATCTCCTGCCGAGATCCCTGGACTGTTTTGCTGTTTCATTTCTCATTCCTCTTCGTCACCATTCCTGCGGTTCGGGCAGAGACAGTCAATGTGAGCCGGTTGCAAACCCGGCCCAGGTCCGTACGAGATCGAAGTGCGTTATCCAACCCTTTGCAACGGAAAGTATACGATAAAGGCGGTAGAGCCGGGATCAGTCACTGTCATCTCGATCGAACAGTAGCCACGAGTGCCCTATACCGAAGGGGCCGCGCCGGAACCTGCAGGATCAGAGATTGCTTTACAAATCCACTGGCGGGCGATAGCCTCCATTCTCGGAAGCGTTTTCTTAAAAACATCCCGCTACCGCCGCCTAACCGGAGAGCCGTTATGATCAATCTCTCGCGCCGCAGTTTCCTCCAGTCAAGCGCCCGCACCGCGGGTTTATGCCTCGTCGGTCCCTCCGCTCTTCTCAAGTCCTTGTGTGCGGATACGCCCGCGACGTCGCCCGATCGCATCACGCCCTTTCCGCTCGGCTCCGTTCGTCTCGCACCAGGCATCTTTAAAGAGCAGGAAGAAATCAACGCACGTTATCTCGACTCGCTCGCCGTTGACCGCCTCCTGCACTCCTTCCGCGTCACCGCGGGCATCACTTCCGCCGCCACTCCATATAAAGGCTGGGAGGATCCCACTTGCGAGCTGCGCGGCCACTTTGCCGGCGGCCACTTTCTTTCTGCGGTGGCGCTGGCCTATGCAGCTTCTGCAAATGCCGACTTGAAGAACCGAGGCGATGAGCTCGTCGCCGGGCTCGGTGCATGCCAGCAGAAGATCGGGACGCGCTACTTGAGCGCCTACCCAATCGATCTCTTCGAGCGTCTCGCACAGGGCAAGCCTGTCTGGGCGCCCTTCTACACCTACCACAAGATCATGGCCGGTCTGCTGGACATGTACGTCCACACAGCCAACACCGATGCCCTCCAAATCGCCGAAGGCATGGCCCAATGGGTCCGTGAGTACTTCGTGGGCATTAGCTCCGATCAGCGCATGCGCATGCTGCGCACCGAGTACGGGGGCATGAACGAGGTCCTCGTCAACCTCGCCGCCATCACCCAGAAGCAGCAGTACATTGACATCGCGCACGACTTCGAGCAGCCCGGCTTCCTCGATCCTCTCGCCGCTCGCAGCGACGAGCTTGAGGGCCTCCACGCCAACACTCACGTCCCCAAGATCATCGGCGCGGCCCGCATGTACGAGGTCACCGGTGACCTGCGCTACCGCCAGATCGCCGAGTACTTCCTCGAAGAAGTGCTCGCCGCGCGCAACTACGTCATCGGGAATACCAGCATCGACGAGCACTGGAAGACGCCTCCCGGCCAGCTCAAAGGCACTTTGGCTTGGACAAATGCGGAGTGCTGCGTGGCCTACAACCTGATGAAGCTGGAGCGTCTGGTCTTCGGCTGGACCGGTGATGCCCGCTGGATGGATGCTTACGAACGTGCGCTGTTCAACTGCCGGCTCGGCACGCAGAACGCCGATGGCCTCAAGCAGTACTTCTTCCCGCTCGCCGCCGGATACTGGCGCGCGTACAACTCCCCGGAAGAATCCTTCTGGTGCTGCACAGGCACGGGCGTGGAAGAGTTCGCCAAATTCGTTGACACCATCTTCTTCCATCGCGGCGGCGATCTTTACATCAATCAGTTCATTGCCTCCACGCTCGATTGGAAAGAAGAAGGCCTCGTCGTCGAGCAGGTCACGCAGTTCCCGCAGGAGCAGGGCACCACGCTGAAAATCAAATCCTCGCGCCCCGCCGCCCGCACCATCCACGTGCGCATTCCCGGCTGGACCACCTCCGATGCCGAAGTGAAAATCAACGGCCATTCGCTCGAAGCCGTCGCAGATCCCGGATCGTATCTGGCTATCCACAGAGTTTGGGAGGACGGCGATACCATCACGGTGAACCTGCCCATGCAGCTGCGCCACGAGCCGCTGGCCGGCGATGACTCCGTCACATCCGTGCTCTACGGTCCTCTCGCGCTGGCCGCCAATCTCGGCGCCGCACCCGCCGACGGCCCCCTGCGCGTGATTCACGGTAGAGACACAGTCCCAAAGAATCTGCCCAAGCCCGATCCTTTGCCAAAAGCATCTGTCGGTTCAGCTGCCCAACCAGACCAATGGGTCAGGGTTGAATCGAAGTCCGATCTGCGTTTTACCGCCGCCGCCGAAAACCAGCATTACGAGCTGATCCCCATGTGCCAGATTCGCGATCAGCGCTACGCGCTCTATTGGCAGATGCAAAACACGCTGCCCCAAAGCTGATGTACGGAGCCTCCGCACAGCTCGGATAGAATCGTTTGCGAGAGAGCGGTTCTGGAGTTGCTGATTCTAATTGGCTGCCCCCCAGGGATTCGAACCCCGATATGCTGATCCAGAGTCAGCAAATCGCTATACTTGAGGAAAATCTTACACGATCCATTCCAACAGCGAAAGCATGCCCGAGGCTCAATTTACTTACACATAATACAATACTTATGCGATTCAATTCGCTCCTTGACACAGAAAGACATCCCGATCGACAATGAGAATATTGCTACACCTAGGCCTGTCATGTGGTGACACAGTAGTGACACAGGTCGACAGTTTGTCAAGGTTTGCAGTTGATTGCGGAATCCGGAGGGGCGATGAAAAGGGGAATCGGAGAGAAGGCGATCAGGAACCTAGAGGCCCCGGAGGCCGGAAATCGAATCGATTGGGATGAGAAGCTGCCGGGCTTTGGTGTGAGGATCACCGCAGGTGGTGTCACGAGCTTCATTCTCGACTACTACGTGTCTGGCAGGAGAAGGCGTTACACCATCGGGCGCCACCCTGAGATGACTGCAAGCGTGGCACGAGGACGGGCCGAGGCGCTCCGGGTACGCATTCGGGACGGGCACGATCCAATGGAAGAGAGAGTCCAAAGCCGCGTAGAGTCCACGGTGAAGGATTTGTCAGCGGAGTATTTGGAACGATACGCTGAGCCAAACAAGCGGCCCACGAGCGTACGAAATGACCGCCAGATGATCGACGGCATCATTGTCCCCCGTATTGGCAAACTCCGCCTCAAAGCAGTTGGCAAGGGTGACATTGAACTGTTGCACCACTCGTTAAAGGCCACGCCGTACCGTGCGAATCGCGTCTTGGCGTTGCTTTCGACCATGTTCGCCTACGCACTCGCACGTAAATGGCTGGTAGAGAACCCGGCCAGCCGGATAGAAAGATTCCCTGAATCCAAACGGGAGAGTTGGTTGACGGTAGAGCAACTACAGAAGTTTAGGTCAGCTCTCGACGCCTACAAAGACCAAAACGCAGCAAATGCTCTGCGGCTCCTGATGCTCACGGGTTCGCGAGAAGGCGAAGTTCTCAAAGCCGAATGGGAACAATTTGATTTTCAACGTGGGGTGTGGACAAAGCCCAGTCATAACACAAAGCAGAAGCGGGTGGAGCATGTGCCGTTGTCCACAGAAACTCTTGCCCTTCTCACGAGCATGACGCCCCAGGCGTCCGGACCCCTTTTCCCCGGAGCAAAGAGGGGAGCACGTATAACATTGCGGAGGCCATGGGTGCAAGCTTGTAAGGCAGCCTGGCTGGTAGAGGAGTACCTAATTGACGGCAAGCGCAAGGGCAAGGATGTGGAACCTAAGAAGCTCAAGCGCTACCGGCCCACGATGCGCATTCACGATCTACGTCACAGCTTTGCCTCGCATCTGGTGTCCAACGGGGTCAGTCTTCAAATTGTCGGCAAGCTGTTAGGACATACTCAGGCCGCAACTACGATGCGTTACGCACATCTACAAGATGAGGCGCTGCGGGCCGCGACCAATCGTCTGAGTGAAATCTATACCGAGACCAGGGGCCAGAGTACGGAAGCATAAAGCCACGAGGAAAGACGCTGAAAACCTATCTCTGTGCTGTCGTTCTGGACAGAGGGCCTCGTTCGGCATACTCTTCAATTGTTGCCCATCAAAGTTGAATGAATATGTTCGGAGCGCCACTATGGCTCTTGCGTCCCAATTCTCACGAGAACTCCTGAAGTTGTTCAAACGGCGAACGGCTTGGCTCCATTCGGCAATTGGGAAGAAGCGGCCCGGCCCGGCTCCCAAATTCACGAAAAAGAAAGTTAAGCTTGCGCTAAACAAGCTCGCGGTGGCCGCCCGGGAGATTGTCGTGACGGAGCGTGCCCGCGCCGAGTTCAAGGCGGCGGTGATTGCGAAGCGTCAATGGCACGTGAAGAGCAAAGGCTGGGGAGTTCCGGCCAAGAGAGCGTCGTTCAAACGCTGGTACGAGAAGAACATTCATGGTCACAACTGCGTTTACGTTTTCTGGTCGGGGCGGAAGTGCGAGTATGTGGGCAGAACAATGCGCGGGAAGGGTCGTCCCTCCAGTTCGTTCGACAAGTACTGGTTCGGCAGCGTGACCCGCATTGACATCTACTCGGTCGCGACTCAGACGGTTGTCCCAAAAGCCGAATGCCTCACGATGCACGTTTTTAAGCCACGGCGAAATGCGATTTCCTCCTCTCGTCCAAAATTCTCGAAGCGGTGCCCCATCTGCGCCGCCGAGAAGGAAATCAGGCGAGAATTGAACTCCATCTTTCCATTAAGAAGAAAGAAGAACCGAAAGCACAAATGAGCAACGGGATGTGTTCGGGGAACGTGTAATCGATGAGCGCTAAGGACGATCTCGCTTTCTCATTTCATCCCCAAAGACGGTTTCTTGAGGCTACAAGGCGCTTCCTAAGACTCCAACCCAAACGGGTACATAATCCCTCCCACAACACACCCTCAAAGGCGCAAATCTGAAGGGCGGCTTCCAAGGCTGGTGGACCACTCTGCAATCAATTGCAACGGTCAGAGCTGGGTGAGTGGGAGCCAGACATCAGCCAAGCTTGACCTGCCAGCTTGCGGCAGGCGATTGCCCGCCATCAACCAGGACCTTTTCCAACTCAGATTCGCGGATCATGGTCCGGCGACCAACCTTGGTGCGCTGGATTTTCTTTTTGCTCAGCCACGCCTCGACTGTGTATTTGCTGATACCCAGTTGCTTGGCTGCTTCTTTGACCGAAAGTAGATGTTCCATGAGTTTCTCCAGAATGATACGATTTGTGATGCAAAAACAAGCATAAATAGAATCACACAACTCAAAACAACTATTGACAACAACAACTTACATCAATTATACTCTAAATATGAGACTACTACAAGAGCAGGAAGTGATACACGTCCATGATCGTCAATATCCCAGTCTCGTTTGAGTTCAGAAGGACAAAAGTCGAGTGGACTCCGACCAGCGCACACATCACGGGCTGGGCGAAGCGAGTGGACGGAACTGTCGATGGCGGGAACCTGATGGCGGAGATCACGACCAAGGGCATGTCTCACCCCGTCCGGTTCTCACGCAGGAGGCTGCCCGAGGGCGAGTGGGACAATTTGTGGATGCAAGCGTATTCGGACAGAGACGTGGAGCAGGTCCTTTCAGCGTATGAGCCGCTTTTGCTAGTCCCATCGGGAAAGACCTACGTCGAAGACGAGGATTTAAGGAAGAACAGCCAGCCAGCAGATGCCTGGCAACTCCGGGAAGAATTCTTGAGGATTGAGCCTACCCCCGAAAAGGCGATTGGGTTCTTGAATGAATGGGGCCGCTGGAATTCTGAGGAGTATGTTGAGTTGTCTGAGATCAGTTGTTTGCAGCAGGCCATTCGGGAAGCAGTGATAAATGCACCAGCCGGATGGTTTGCAAGCGAGTATTCGTTGCCTTCCAACTGGCGGCGCTGCCCAGAGTTCCCATATTTCTCGATGCTCACAGACAGGGCTGAGGCTGCTCTGCGCATGACGGTCACCGCTGATCTCTTTGAGGAGGCAAAATTCAAGACCTGTACCCGCCCGGACTGTAGGCAGCCGTTCAAGGTGGAATCGAACCATGACAAGAGGTTTTGCTCCCGTGCCTGCGGTCACATAGAGGCAGTGCGTAGAAGCCGGAAAGCAGCAAAGGAGCAGCAGGTGCAGTAGGAGCCAACAAAAAGGCTGTGAAATCCTGTCGCCTACGACAGTGCTTGTGAATTGGTAGTTATAGCAAGAGTACTGGTCCCCTCAAAGGGAGTGTTTGAAAGAAGGCAAATTCCTCTAGCCGTTTGTAGAGGACGGGTCCATGACCCTCTTGGGCCGGTGGAACATCTGGCGAGCCTGCTTGGACCTGTATGACAACAAGAAACTGTGCATATCGCGCGGAGACGACCTCTGTGTGCTTGGACATATTCCGGGATTGACAAAGGAGGTTACGATGCGAACTTTGAGTCGATGGTATGAGCGGGAGCATAGGCCTTACGCGGTTGACCGACAAATTATTGAAGGGTACGCGCACTGGCTCAAGCAGGTGCACTGGCGGCTGTTTTGCACATTCACCTTCGCCTGGAAAGTGTCCGATCAACAGGCAAACAAGACGTTCGATGAATTTATCAACCGGCTGGAGTGCCATCTGAAGTGTGATGTCGGATATGTACGCGGTGATGAGAAGAGGTTTTCAGGGTGCGGGAAGCCCGCATGTGCCCGTCACTTCCATGTTTTATTAACGAGCACCGCTCCGGTAATTCCGGAAACCGTCGAACTCCTTTGGATGAGTATGGCGGGCAAACGAGCTGACCATGCTGGTGCACAGGTTCAGCCTTACAACCGCAATTCAAGTGGCGCGTCATATGTCATGAAACTCACCAACCAACCGGATGGAAACTGGGAGTCCAGAAAGCTGCATCTATTCCATCCGTCAGCGAGAGTAGAGAAGATCACGAAACGTATGCGAAGACACTTGCATCGGCATCCCCTTCTAGCGCAGCAGTTCATGAAAGACCAGGCAATTGGACACAAATGAGGCTTTCGTGCCAAAGATCAGAAAACCCGACAGACTTGATTGCGAGCGAAGCGAGCCGGGACCCCGGAGGGCGGTCACGGAGTTTGCGGGTCCTTGCGAGCGAAGCGAGCGGGTAGTCTCTGTTGGCGAGCGAAGCGAGCGGGTCCTTGCGACCGAAGGGAGCCACGGCACCACTGCGATCAGCCTCACCACTCAATGAAGATGTAGGGAAGAAAAGAGTAAGTGAGCAGATGGAGAGGAAAATTAGACGAGTTATGTATTGGTACATGCATTTGGATTAAGCCTATAAAGGTGACGACAAGTGTCGTCTAGGGAGATCGTTCATGAGGACATGTAGTCTTACGCTGTCCGGATGGACATCATCGGTGGTTGTATATCATTCTCTGGTATCAGCAGCGTGTAGATCGAGTCTGACTCGTGAAGTTTTGTTGGCGCAGTCAATTGCAAATTGACAAACTAAAACTCACATTGACGGTAATGGGCTACTTTGGTTTGAAATGCACGAAAGCCCCTCGTATCCGAGAGGCTCCGTGCCAGATCAGAGGAAAGGTGCAGCTTGTATGCCGAAGATACCTCGGCGGTCACCCAAAAGCGGCCATACGTTATCAGCTCAAAACCGGCCATAGAGAATGACCTAAGACATTAGCTTTCGACTGGGGCAGTTAGCCTCGGTTGACATGGGTAATGTCTTGAGCAAA
>Ga0224554_1000642_pt1 | contig 27405 bp, 28 predicted proteins | sample 714S22024metaG_FD_180666 | JGI IMG/M metagenome (GOLD analysis project Ga0224554, IMG submission 180666) | Peat soil microbial communities from Stordalen Mire, Sweden - 717 S2 20-24 | ecosystem: Environmental > Terrestrial > Soil > Wetlands > Peat | place: Sweden: Norrbotten County, Stordalen...
TTTAGGAAACGCAAGCGCATCATGGCCAACGCTAACAAAAGCGGGGATACATCAGCAAAATCTGATACTTCATTTGACACTGTTTTTTTAACTGGTAATGCTGTCCAAGTTCGGCAGGAAAACTTGATAAATGCCGGTGAAATTCTGTTTTTCGCCTTTTATTTGCTCCCGTAGCTCAAATGGATAGAGCTGCCGCCTCCTAAGCGGCCGATCCCGGTTCAATTCCGGGCGGGAGCACCATGCGTTTCTTGAACTAATTTTATTTCGGTGCTTTTAAGCCTTTTATGGGCTTTTTCTGATGGCCATTTGATACCGTTTGGATTCCGATTTACTTAAGAGATCATTCAAAAAGCTTTTGATCGCATTTCGTCTTGAGTAAAATTACTCATCGCATTGAGCAAATTGCTGGCGCTCCGATATTCGATGACGATGGTTAAAATGACTCCAGAAAAATGACCGTTCCTTCGCCTCAAGGTTCCATGATCATAAATTGAAACTATTTGAATTCCATTTACTTCATCGCACATGGGGTGTTCACCCCATTGTTCGCGGTTTCCGAAAGATTCATCTTTCAGAGGGCATAATGAGCGACGTTGTTCTCGAAATTAAAAACCTGACCCGCCGCTTCGGCGCGTTCACGGCGGTGGATGCGCTGACGCTTTTGGTCAACGCCGGTGAGGTCTTCGGCTTGCTCGGCTCAAATGGCGCGGGCAAGACCACCACCATCAAGATGCTCACCACGCTGTTGCCGCCCACGTCGGGCGAGGCGCGCGTGGTGGGTTGCTCCATCACCAATCAGCCGGTCGGCGTGCGTCGCGCCATCGGTTATGTGCCGCAGGCGGTTTCGGTGGACAGCTCGCTCACCGGTTATGAGAACCTGCTGATCTTCGCCAAACTTTACGACCTGCAACGCCGCGAACGGCAGGCGCGCATTGCGGAGGCGTTGGAGTTTATGAACCTCACAGCCGACGCAGGCCGAATGGTGGGCGAATACTCCGGCGGCATGGTGCGTCGGTTGGAGATCGCTCAGTCCACTCTGCACCGGCCAAAAGTTCTCTTTCTCGATGAGCCAACCGTCGGGCTGGATCCGATTGCGCGCGACGCGGTCTGGAAACATCTCATTGATATGCGGGCCAACTACGGCACGACGCTGTTTTTCACCACGCATTATCTGGAGGAAGCGGAGAACCATTGTGATCGGATGGCAATCATGCACAAAGGCAAGATAGCGGCGCTGGGCACCTGCAAAGAACTCGAAACTTCGCTTGGTGCCGGTCACACGCTGAATGACATTTTTATTCATTATGCCGGCAGCGCGCTTGATTCCGGCGGCAGCTTCCATGACGTGGCCGCCGTTCGCGCCACGGCCCAGCGACTTGGCTAACCTATGACCGCCACTTTTATTCGTCCTTTTGCTGGCTTCATCGAGAAGACGTTTGTCATCACCGAATTTGAGTTGCGCAAGCTGCGCCACGATTTTATGGAGTTAATTACCCGCGCGCTCCAGCCCGCGCTTTGGCTGCTCATTTTCGGCCAGGTGTTCGCACGCAGCGGGGCGATGCACACGGGCAACATTCCCTATCTGGATTTCATCGCGCCCGGCATCTTGGCGCAAAGCGTTCTCTTTGTGGCCATTTTTTACGGCATCAATGTCATCTGGGAACGCGACCTTGGCATCGTGCAGAAATTTCTCGCCAGCCCGACGCCGCGCGCAGCACTGGTGCTCGGCAAAGGTCTAGAGTCGGACTGGTCGCTCACTTTGGCGAGATGCTGTTCATCGTCGGACCTTCCGGCAGCGGGAAGACCACGCTGTTAAGTATGATTTCCGGCATTCTGCGTCCAAACGCCGGCTGCTTTCAAAGAAATGACGCCACCGCAATCATCGGAAACTGATGGCTGGAAAACCGCCGAGCCAAAGGACGATTTGCTTCGTGGCCAATGGTGGGAAATGTTTCACGAGCCGGAGCTGAACGCTTTTGAAAGCCAGGTGAATGTTTTCAATCAGACGCCATCGCGACGCTCCTCGGTCAACCAGCCTCATCATTTTCTATCGCCACCCATTCGCTGACCACAAAACCGGTCGCCATTCCTTTTGGCGTTCCGTCGCGACTGCTCGAACGGCGTCCCGACATTGCCGCCGCCGAACGCCGCGTTGCCGAAGCGAACGCGAAAATCGGCGTGGCATGCGCGGCATATTATCCAACCATCACCTTGAGCGGCGCGGCGGGATACCAGAACACATCCGTGCAAAATCTTTTTTCCGGGCCGGGTCTGGTCTGGTCCGTCGGTGCGACGCTGGCGCAAACGCTTTTCGACGGCGGCTTGCGCAAAGCGGTCACCGAGCAGTCGCGTGGGATTTACCATGGCACCGTTGCGAATTACCGCCAGACCGTGCTCACGGCCTTCCAGGAAGTCGAAGACAATTTGTCAACACTGCGAATCCTGTCGCAGGAACTTCAACAACAGAATGCCGCCGTCGCCTCGTCGCAGCGTTGCCTCACGCTTGCCGACGTCCGCTACCAATCCGGCATTGATATTTACCTCAACGTGATCAATGCGCAGACCGCTCTGCTGAACAATCAGCGGACGGCACTGAACCTCCAGATGGAGCAACTGGCGGCCAGCGTCCAATTGATCAAAGCGTTGGGTGGCGGCTGGGATGTTTCGCAGGGAACGACTGCGACCATTCCTTGAGCTGAAACTTTTTTATGCAATGGGAAAGGCGCGGCTTGATCCAGAGTTTTGGCAACAGATTCAAGTTGTAGCCCGAATTCCGAGGCTACGCCGTCGCCAGATTGTCTTCCAACACTTTCGAGTGCGCGGGATTTTCCGTTGCTTCGGCGGCGGACCGCAAAGTTTCCGCAAGAACTTTGATCGGTTCGTAAAAAGTATTTCGCTGCACCGGCGTGCGGCCGGCTTCGCGGATGGCTTTGAGCATGGCCGCCTCGGTCTGCAATTGCGGCGAGGTCGCGCCGGCCATGTGGAAAATGTGCTCCTCGATGATCGTGCCGTGCAAATCGTCCGCGCCGTAGCTCAACGCGACCTGCGCGAGTTTCAGGCCGAGGCCGACCCAATACGCGGTGATGTGCGGAAAGTTATCAAGGTAAATGCGGCTGACGGCAATAGTGCGCAGCGAATCAAATCCGGTCGGGGGATGTTCGACGGGAATGTCGTTGTCCTCCGGCTGATACGCGAGCGGCACGAAGCCGGTGAACCCGTGCGTCTCGTCCTGCAACGCGCGCAACTGGCGCAGATGATCCACGCGGTCGGCGAGGCTTTCGACGTGGCCGTAGAGCATCGTGCAGGTGCTGCGCTGGCCGAGCTTGTGCCAGGTGCGATGGACATCCAGATATTCCTCGGCGGATTCTTTGCCTTTGGCGATCTGCGAGCGGACTTCCTTGCGGAAAATTTCCGCGCCGCCGCCGGTGAGCGACGCGAGGCCGGCGGCCTTCAATTCCGTGAGCGTTTCCAAAACGGATTTTTTTGCGAGCCACGCAAGGTGTAGAATTTCAATGGCGGTGAAACATTTGAGATGCAGCTTGGTCGGAGCGCGCCCGTCCTCGGGCGCAGAAATGTTGAGACTCGATGCGGTGCTAGAATTTTCCGGCGTGTTTTGAATTGCGGAAGTTGCTGCGGCCGGGGACGGACGCACTCCGTCGTTGAGCGCACTCAACGCCTTCAGCATGTCCGTGTAATAGCTGAACGGCAGCGACGGATGCAGTCCGCCGACGATGTGCAGCTCGGTGATGCCGAGCTTCAACGCCTCGCGCGCTTTGGTGACAATTTCCTCGACGGAAAGCTGGAAGCCGTCGGCATCGCGCTTTTTTTTCGCGAACGAGCAGAACTGGCACGAGAGGATGCAGTAGTTCGAGTAGTTGATGTAGCGGTTGATGATGTAGCTGGCGCGGTTGTTGCCGGTTTTTTTCTGCCGCGCAAAATCAGCGATGGCACCGAGCGCATTCAAATCCTTTGATTCAAAAAGTCGCAACGCATCGGCCTCGGAAATGCGTTCGCCCGCGACGACCTTGTCATAAATGTCGCGCAGTTCGCTGCGTTGAATGAAAAAATTCATTGTGCGAATTATACAGCTTCCCGCGAGCATGGCAAACGTAGGACAGGCGGGACGCGCTGTCCTACGCAAACGCCCCGAACAGCGCGCGCATCTCCTCGTCCACCCGCGCCGGGTCGGTGAGCGTTTGGGAAATCTCGTCGCGGAGCAGTTGCCGGTATCGCTTGCGCAGCCGGTGGATGGCCACGCGCACCGCGCCTTCTTCCATGCCGAGCGTCTTGGCCGTTTCACGTTGCGCGGCTTCGGCCTTGCCCGCCATCAGGAATGTCTTCAACTGCTCAAACAACTTCGCCTTGCCGTCAGCTTCACATTCTTGTTGCAAACGCTCGATGACCTTGGCGAGCAAGGCCAGCGCCCATTCGCGGTCGAACGCCTTGTCGGGACTCGGCTCGTTCGTGGCGGCGACCTGAAACTTTGTGTCCGCCGTCTGCCAGTCGAGCGACAGGTTTTTTCCGCCGCCGCCGCGCTTGAGCCGCTGCGTTTTTTTCCATTCGTTGATGAGGAAATGTTTCAGCGACGCGAGCAGGAACGCGCGGAACCGCCCGCGCTCGGTGCTCAAACCGGCAAGATAATTCTTGGCGAGAAAGCGCGCGAAAAACGCCTGCACCGAATCCTCGGCGTCCTGCTGGTTGTGGCCGCGCCGCCAGACGTAGGCGTAGAGCGGAAACCAGTAGGTGCGGCACAGCTCCTCCAGCGCGCGATCCGACTGCGGCGTGTGGCGTTTGCCCGCCGCGAGCACGACCGTCCAATGCGTCGTGGCGAAAACGTCGCCCGGCGCGCTGGTGGACTGGCTGGAATGTTTGGAGGTCATCGTCGCGCCCGGCTGCTGACGCATACAGAAGCGAAACGGGAGGGATGTTACCAGTTTTTTCCAGCAAGGCTGGTAAACTCCTGGCCCGCTTCGACCCTCAGCAACGCGACGGGTCGCAGCCGCTGACGCGGGTGAACTGCGCCGGCGTAGGCGGGTCTATTGTTCAGTTGAAGTCAGCCGTTGCATCCGTTAGATTGAATAATTATGACGTTGACGGAAAAAATTCTCGCGCGCGCGGCAGGCAAAACCTCGGTCCAGGCCGGCGACAACATCTGGGTCAACGCCGACGTGCTCATGACGCACGACGTTTGCGGGCCGGGCACCATCGGCGTGTTCAAGCGCGAATTCGGCAAGACGGCGAAGGTCTGGGACAAAAATAAAATCGTCATCATCCCCGACCATTACATTTTTACCGCCGACTCGAAGTCTAACCGCAACGTGGACATTTTGCGCGATTTTTCCCGCGAGCAGGGCATCGAGTATTTCTACGACGTGATTGACGACGCGAACGGTCATTGGGTTTTTGACGCGGCGAAAGGAAATATGAAACGCCAATACGGTTCGCGTTACGCGGGCGTCTGCCACACCGCGCTGCCGGCGAAAGGCCACACGCGGCCCGGTGAAATTCTTTTCGGCACCGATTCGCACACCTGCATGGCAGGCGCGTTCAATCTGTTCGCCACCGGCATCGGCAACACGGACGCGGGCTTTGTCATGGGCACGGGCAAGTTGCTCATCAAGGTGCCCGAGACGATGCATTTCCGGCTCGAAGGAAAATTGCAGCCGGGCGTGATGGCGAAGGACGTGATCCTGCATTGCATCGGCGAAATCGGTTTCGACGGCGCGACGTATCGCGCGATGCAGTTCGACGGCGAAGGCGCGAGCAATCTCTCGATTGATGACCGCATGACCATTGCGAACATGGCCATCGAAGCGGGCGGCAAGAACGCCATCTTTGAATTCGATTCGCGCACGGCGGAATACGTGGATGCGCGCGTGAAGTTGAACGGCACCAAATCCACTTACGAGCCGGTCGCCCGCGACAAGAACGAGAAGTTCGTTTATGAACTTGTCGTGGACTTGAGCAAGCTCGAACCGACCGTTGCGTGTCATCCTGATCCGGGTCAGCGCAAGAAGGCGAAGGACATGGGCGACACCAAGCTCGATCGCGCCTACGTCGGTTCGTGCACCGGCGGAAAGACGAGTGATTTTGTAGAGTTCGCTCATATCTTGCGCGGCAAGAAAGTGGTCATTGACACCTTTGGCGTCCCCGCGACGCCGGACATCGTCAATGACCTGCAGTCAACGTATTGGGGCAACTCGACCATCTGGCAAATCCTCGTGGATGCCGGTGTGCAGATGACCGAGAACGCCGGCTGCGCCGCGTGCCTCGGCGGGCCGGTGGACACGTTCGGCCGCATCAATAAATCCGGCATCAAGTGCATCAGCGCGACGAACCGCAATTTCCCCGGCCGCATGGGCGACAAGGAATCGCAGGTGTTCCTCGCCTCGCCGATGACCGTGGCCGCGAGCGCGATCGCGGGAAAAATTGTTGATCCGAGGGAGTATTTGGGGAATTGAAAGTAGGACAGCGCTTCCCGCCTGTCTCTGATTGTTAGAATATGCCAGGCGCGACGCCTATCCTACGAGTGCGCGAAAAACCTTGCAGGCGAACGGATTGTTATGAACTCAAAATACGAAACCGTCGTTTATTGGAGCGAACCGGATAATTGTTTTCTGGCCGAAGTGCCGGAACTGCCGAAGCTCATCACCGACGGCGCGACGCGGGTTGAGGCGTTGCGGAACGCGGAAGAAATGATTGACGCCTATTTGCAAACCGCGAGCGAAGCCGGCTGGTCTGTGCCTGAACCCGGCGGGCGGCTGGCGTTTGCGTGAACGTGGCCGCAACCGCGAAACACTCGAACAGTTTTTCCGACGCGATTCAGAATCAAAACTTCCTGCCCGCGCTCAACGTCAACGCTTGAGCCGTGGATTCATATTTTCCGTCTGCTGATTGTCCGGCTGGTGACAACGCGCTTCCACTCACCGTTCGCGGTGCGCCGTAAGTGAATTGATAAGCAGCATCCCAAGGTGAGTCCCGTCTGATTTGGATTTGCCGTTACCTCTGGCCGGTCGTCCACGCAAAACGCAAGTTTCGGTGGCGCATGACAGTGTCCCCGCATCTACGCGTCACAAGCGGCAAGCCGGTAAAAAACGTTCCCTTTTGACAGGTCAACGATTTCATCATCGCCGAGGATAACGTCGTCAGGCGAATTGTGATCGCGCACCAGCACGAAGCCAGGCGGGACGCTGGCTTGCGCCTTCACGAACATTCAGCGGCTGGAGAACGCCTTGCCAAAAAAACCGGTGATTGGGGTAAAATGGTTCGCACTCCCGCTTACGCATGGCTTGAAGGATTTGAAAACGACACAAGGCACGAAATCATGGAAGACAGTCGCTACCTTGATTGGTATGACAGAATGATTTCCTTGCTCTGGCTAAAATTTGATTTGGAAGACGACGATTGATATTTCCGGCCAGTCAAAAAGATGAAATTTTTGGGGACAATTGGAGACAAATTTTGTTCGCCTTTTCTTCGTAAAGTTGACTTTCATCAAAATCTTCGATGCGAAAAATAGCCAATGTTCACGGTGTCAAAAAGCACCTTTTCGAAATTATGAGAAACGATTTTATTGGTTTCAATTCCCGCCGCCTCCACCATATAAACATTGGTGTTTTTGAAAATAGTTGACTTTTGGAGACAATTTCAGAAATGAAATCGAACTCTGTCTCTAAAAGGCCGCTCGAAATTAAAAACGGAAATGTCACCGGAAAAATTTATACGGTCAAAAACCGTGTCAACGGTGCTACGTATCCCCAATTCACGCTCGTCCACTATCTCGGCGGCCATCTGATTCAAATGTTCGCCGTGCAAAAGCGGATTCACTTGGCACGTCGCGGAATTCCAACCAGATAAGTTTGCCGTCGGCGCCAAGCGAATTTTCCAAAGCAGATTTTGCCTGCTGAAGCACGGTGCTTTTGCCAGTGCCGGGATCGCCGCATAAAATCAGGCATTTCTCATTCAGTAATTTGTCGAACGTGAAAAGATGCGGATTGTGAAGACGCGTGAATAATTCACCTTCAGGGTCGGTGAGAAAACCCTGTCGGTCTTCTCCAACATGGATTGCATCTCCGAAACGACACCAAAAACGTTTCCACGGAATTATCGTCTTTTGAACAGTCGTGGACATCAAAAGCATCATGCCTGTTTTGACGCCGTTTTGCGAGTATTGCATTATCGCGCGGCCAGCTTTACCCGCCAAAACTATTGTATTCTTTTTGTATTCTTTTCTTCGGTCGTTTTGGAGAAGAACGCAAGAGAAGACAAAAGCACAGAAGCGCACAGACCGAAATTTAACAAACGCATTAAATCATTGTATTTATTGATTAAAATGCGCTTTCCACCTGTAAGAAAGAGTGGTGGTAGGTGATGGATTCGAACCATCGAAGGCATAGCCAGCAGATTTACAGTCTGCCCCCGTTGGCCACTTGGGTAACCTACCACGCGAAGGGCGCAGATTAAGCCACATTGCCGCAGCCTTGTCAATCCGCACGCCTTTCCGATAACTTGGACGGATGTTCGACTCGTTAAGCACCAAGCTCCAGAACGCCTTCAAAAATTTGCGCGGCCTCGGAAAAATTTCCGAGAGCAACGTCGGCGACGCGCTCCGCGAAGTGCGGATGGCGCTGCTCGAGGCCGACGTGAATTTCAAGGTCGCGCGCGATTTCATCGAGCGCGTCAAAACCAAATCGCTCGGCGCGGAAGTTATTTCCAGCGTCCAACCCGGCCAGCAAATTATTAAATTTGTCAGCGACGAACTGACGGGTTTGCTCGGCTCGCAAAATGCCGCGTTAAATTTATCCGGCAATCCGAGTTCCATTTTGATGGTCGGTCTGCACGGTTCGGGCAAAACCACTTCGTCTGGAAAACTCGCGAAACTGTTGAAAAAACAAGGCCGCGCGCCGTTGCTCGTGGCGGCGGATGTTTATCGCCCGGCGGCGATGGATCAACTGGAAACGCTCGGCAAACAAATTGAAGTTCCGGTTTTCCTGAAACGCGGCGAGACGGATGTTTTGAAAATCTCGCGCGAAGGTTTGGAATTTGCGCGGGCGAACAATTGCAACGTCGTCATCTTCGACACCGCCGGGCGTTTGCAGATTGACGAGCCGCTCGTGCAGGAACTCGTGCGCCTGCGCGACCTCGTGCAGCCGCAGGAAATTTTGCTCGTGCTCGATGCCGCGACCGGCCAGGAAGCCGTCAACGTCGCCACGCATTTTGATTCGGCGTTGAACATCACCGGTTCCATCCTCACCAAGCTCGATGGCGACGCGCGCGGCGGCGCGGCGTTGAGCCTGAAATCCGTCACCGGCAAGCCGATCAAGTTCGCCGGCGTCGGCGAAAAATTGGACGAGTTCGAGCCGTTTCACCCCGAACGCATGGCGTCGCGGATCCTCGGCATGGGCGACGTCGTCAGCCTTGTGGAACGCGCCGCCGAGGCCGTGAACGAGGCCGACGCGAAGCGCATGGAGGAAAAAATGCGCAAGGGCGAATTTTCGCTGGAGGATTTTCTGGAGCAGTTGCGCGCGATGAAAAAGCTCGGCTCGCTCGAAAGCGTCCTGAAGATGCTGCCCGGCGGCGGCGACGCGCTGAAGCAGATGGACGTGGGCAAGCAGGAAAAGGAATTCCGGCGCATGGAAGGCATGGTCTGCGCGATGACGAAAAAAGAGCGGCTGAACCCGGTGATCCTCAACGCGAGCCGCCGCCGCCGCATCGCCGCCGGCAGCGGCGTGACGGTGACGGAGCTGAACACGATGCTAAACAAATTTTTCCAGATGCAGACGATGATGAAAAAGATGGGCAAGATGTCCAAGATGATGGGCAAAATGGGCGGCGCGCTGCCGGGGATGTTGCGACGGTGATTCACAGACTTGCGTGAAATGATGGAACGGCGTAACATTTTCTCGTGAGCGAAATCATTTTTGAAGTTCAAGAAGACGAAGCGGACGGAGGCTACGTCGCCACCGCTCTTGGACACGCCATCGCCACGCAAGGCGACACCATCGAAGAATTGCACGAGATGGTGCGCGATGCGGTGCGCTGTCATTTTGGCGACGGTGTTCCGGGAAAAATGCCTTCCGTCATCCGGCTTCATTTTGTGCGCGACGAAGTGCTTGCGACGTGAAAATTCCACGGGACGTTCACGGTGATGAATTGGTCAAGGCCTTGCGCGTTTTGGGTTATCACTTTGACCGTCAGGACGGCTCGCACATTCGCGTCTCAACCCGCCTCAATGGCGAGCATCACGTCACGATTCCAAACCACAAACCGCTCAAGACCGGCACGCTCGTCAAAGGCGTGCTCAAACCTGTGGCGGCTCATCACGATTTGACGGTGGAAGAATTATTACAAAAGCTCCGTTTGTGAAAGCTGATGATGGGCAAGATGGGCGGCGCGCTGCCGGGGATGCTGGGCGAAGGTAAAATTAAACAAACGCCAAGCCTCGAAGAAGCGCGCCAGGAAATAAATTTACCGCACTGTCGAAATATACGATGGAAATTGTCTGAAAGTTTTAGGGATTTACAGAATCAGGCAAGACACATAGGCTTCGCTAACCGCAAGATAAACATTTTATGTTTCATTTTTTAGGTTCGTTATTTTGTTTGGCAATCCCGCTGCTAATCATTGGCGGCATTATTTTCTGGGCTAAACAACAAAAACTTGCTCACCAAGAAGCGAAGTTTAAAAAACAGTATGAAGTCATCCAAAACACAGTAAAGGTATGCACGCAAGAACATCTGAAGACGCTTGTTCGCAGAAAAAGAATTTTAGTTACTCGTGATCAATATGGAACGGAAAACAAATCTGGGTGGGACAAAGAACTCGATTATTTTTGGCGTTCAATCCTGTCTAGTAAAATTACCAGCGCGCTTAAAGCATATAAGAGCAGCGAAAAAATAATCAGAGTTACGAGATCAATCTCAATCGGAACGCCAAGTCCGGCGTTGAGTGACGAATATATCAAACTTGCAACTATCGCGGAAGTTGATCGTTTGGTCATAGAAGCATCAAAACAAACCATCAATCAAAGCGCGGGTGAAGTTCCGACGAATCCTTATGAATACGAAGGATATTGCCGCAGCATACTTGAGCAAGCCGGATGGAAGGCATGGCAAACACCGGCGAGTGGAGACCAAGGCGCTGATGTCGTCGCTGAAAAGAAAAATGTGGTGGTCGTTTTGCAGTGCAAATTGTGGAACCACCCGATAGGCAATTCAGCGGTTCAAGAAATTGTTGCCGCCAAAGCGATGCACTCGGCAACGGTCGCAATTGTTGTCAGCAATCAAATTTACACGGAGTTCGCGAAACAACTGGCGGCAGCCAATAATGTTCTTCTTTTACACCACGATGATCTTGCTTCACTGGATTCGCGCTTACAGCTTTGATCTCGCCTTCCCAGGAAAATCTCGTGTCGAGAAGAAAGCGGTAAAGAGCTTTTGTTTGTAACTTGCGCTACAAAATATTCGCCGCGAGTTCCGCCAGTTCCGAGCGTTCGCCTTTTTGCAATTCAATGTGCGCGGCGATGGCCTGGTCGCGGAACCGGCTGACGATGTAGTTGAATCCGTTCGAGGACGAGTCCACATACGGGTTGTCAATCTGATACGGGTCGCCGGTGAAAATGATTTTCGTGCCGCTGCCGACGCGCGTGATGATGGTCTTGGCTTCGAGTGGCGTCAGGTTTTGCGCCTCGTCAATGATCATGAACTGGTTCGCGATGCTGCGTCCGCGGATATAGCTCAACGCCTCGACCACAATCGCGCCGCTGCGCATGAGGTCGCCGCTGCGGCGATGGTCGTGGCCCATGTTCAGGTCGCTCAACATTTCGAGCGCGTCGTGGATCGGTTGCATCCACGGTGCAAGTTTTTCCTCGAGCGAGCCGGGCAAAAATCCAAGTTCCTTGCCCATGGAAATCGTCGGGCGCGCGACGACGAGGCGGCGGAATTCGCGGTCGAGCACGGTGCGCTTCAATCCAGCGGCCATCGCCATCAAGGTTTTTCCCGTGCCGGCCTTGCCCATGAGCGTGACGAGTTTAATCCGGTCGTCGAGCAATGCGTCGAAGGCGTAATGCTGCTCGCGGTTGCGCGGCTTGATGCCCCAGACACCTTCGCGGCAGTCAATGATGGGGACAAGTTTTTTGCCGGTCGCGTCCACTTTTGTGAGCGCGGCTTTTTTTGGATTCGTCTCGTCAATGAGCGTGCAGAATTCGTTCGGGAAATAGGTTTTGCCGCCGTTGACTTCGAGTTCGCCGTTGGCGCGGAACGACGCCATTTTTTCCGTGCTGACGGACAGTTCGATCATGCCGGTGTAAAGGTCCTGGATGTGGACGCGGTCATTCTCGTAATCCTCGGCCTGCAAGCCAAGCGCGTCGGCCTTGATGCGCAGGTTGATGTCTTTGCTGACGAGAATTGTCGGATTTTTCAGCTGCGCTTTTTGGATTCCTGCGGCGAGCAGCAGGATGCGGTTGTCCACGCTGTTGCCGTTCAGGATGTGGCTGTCGCCGTTTCCATTTCCATTTTTTTGGAACGCGACTTTCAATTTTCCGCCGTTGGGCAATTTCACGCCCTCGCTCAAGCTGCCCTCGCCGCGAAAGCCGTCGAGCATCCGCGAAACCTGCCGCGCGTTCTGGCCGAGTTCGGAGGATTCGCGCTTGAAGCGGTCAATTTCCTCGATGACCTCGATGGGAATCACGACGTGATTGTCCGCGAAATTGAGAAGTGAGTTTGGATCGTGAAGGAGAACGTTGGTGTCGAGGATGTAATTTTTCACTGGGTTAAAATAAAACTTTTGGGGAGTAAATCAGCGTCAGGTTGTGAACCCGTGTCGTCTGGGTGACAAACAGGTTTCATTTTGGCTTTTTGATGGTTGCCATGCGCCGATGCCATTCGCGGATTTGTTTGTGGCGTGCGGGCAATTTGTAATGGCCAGAATAAAGAAAATTTTCGAGCATCCCGAACAGGTCGAAATCCACAAAGTGCGGCTGGTCATCGAGCAGAAATTTCTGGTGCGTCAAAATGATTTCAAACGGAATCAACAGTTCTTCGAGCCGCTTGAGCCAGATTTTTTGGTCCTTGCGCCATTGGTCGAGGCAGCCGCGCCCGAATTTTCTTTCTTTGAACCGCAAGTATTGCAACTGCTCCGCCGCCGGGACATTTTCCTGCCAGTAAATGTCGTTGAGCCGGAACGTCGCGCCCTCGATTTCGTTTTCGATGAAGCGCCACAGGACGGTTTGGACGCCGCGCCATTTTGCCGGGAATAATCCGAGTTCCAATTCCTCGTCGAGATATTTGGCGATGACCTGCGAATCGTCGGCGACTTCAAAAATCACATTTTTGCCGTCGCGGATGACCGGCACGCCGTAATAACGCTGCTTGGTGAGTTTCCAGACCAGCGAGCGCTCCTGGTTCGGGATGTTGGTGATTTTGAAGGGCGCGCCGGAAAATTCCAGGATGCGGCGCTGGACCAGGCAAAACGGGCTCCACGGAAATTGGATCAATTCAATCATGTCAAAATTATTCGTCGGCGGACAACGAACTTTAGGACTCGCTCGCGGACGTGACAAGCGCAAACACCGCTTTACACCAAATTGCAACAGCGTTAGATTCGCCGCATGGCTGGCGAATACGACCCGACGGAATTCATTGACACGGATTTTCAGGCGCACAAATCGCCCGGCGCGGCGGCTTCCGCCAGCGACCCGCTCCGCGCGCCCACGCGCGATGAAGTGGACCGCAAAGTCGTCGAGGCGCAGCAAAAACTTGCCGAGCTGAAACGCGCGCAGGACGACCTCGAACGCGAACGTTCCGCGCTTGAGGAATTGCGCCGGCGCCAGACGGAATTCCAAACTGGCCGGCAGGAAATGGTTCACAACCTCACGCGTGGCCTCGGCCTGCTCGAAGAGGCCGAGTTCAACACGCGCCGCGACGCCGAGCAGATGCTCAAGACCCTCGCCGATTTCCGCGACGCGCTGGGGAAAATCTCCGCCGTCCGCGACGAAACCTGGACCAAGGAAAATTTCAACATCGAACTCACGCGCGCCCTGACCACCATCGAAAATGCCCGCATGGAATGGAACGCCGCGCGCCTGAAAATTCCCGCGCTCGAGGGCGAATTGCAGAAAAAGGCGGCAACGGAAACCGCGCCGCCGCCGGCTGCCTCGCCGTTCGCCAGTTTAAGCTTCGGCGAACTGTGCAAGATCGGCCTCGCGATGACGTGGCCGCTGCTGCTCGTCGCGCTCGCCGCGCTGGGAATTTTCGCCGCCAGCCAGTTGCGGCATTGAATCATTTGTGCTTTATGATTCGTCGAATTATCCGTCTTTGGAAAAATCGTAAATCGTAAATCAAAAATCGTTCGTCCTATGGCGTCGCCGAAAAAAAAAGTTGACCCGATCACCGACCGCGCGCGCGCCTTGAACGAGCAGATTTCGGCGCTCGAATCCGAAATCAAAAAACTCGACACGCAGCTTTCGCGCACCACCACGCCCAGATTCCGTTCCACCGCCCTGCCGCACGGCGAAACCATCACGCGGAAACCCGAGCCGCCGCCCGCGCCAAAACAAATTTTACACGAGCCGGTTTTCGAGGAGGTGAACCCGAAAAAATTCCAGGCCGAAACCGACCCGCACGACCGCTACAACGAACTCGGCGTCCGCAAATACGATTTGCCCGCGCTGTGGAACCGGCTGCGGAACCATTTTCGCGGCCCGACCTCCAGCAATCCGCGCCTCGTGAACTACCTCGCCGCCGGCGGCGTCCACGGCCTGCGTCCGATGCGCTACGAAAAGCGCGTCGCGCGCAACCGCTTCATCCTGCTCGTCGTCGTCCTGTTTTTGATTTTGCTCGGCGTGATTTCCGTTTTCGTGCGGAATCATTGAATAAAAGAATGAATATGCAAAGCAACCTCATCAAAAGGAGCGCGGGCGGCTCGCCCGCGAGTTCAAAATCGAGCAACACGCGGACGAGCCGTCCGCGCTCCAATCGCTCGCTGTATTTTGAATTGCCAGTCTCCACGCGCGACGGAAAATTTATCGCGCACTATTCTGAAAAAGGACTGGCCGGGCTGGACTTCCCAAAAACAAATCGTAGGAGACGAGGTGACGAGTCTCAAATTTCTCCGGCTTCCAACGGATTAGTCAGAGACTCCTCACGTCGTCTCCTAAAAATTAAAAAATGGCATCGCGCGACTGAAACGGCGCTGAAAAAAATTCTTGCCGGGAAAAAATCAAAACTGCCGCCGCTTGATTGGGCGGGCAAAACGGAATTCCAAAAATCCGTGTGGCGGCAAATGTTGAAAATTTCCACCGGCAAGACGAAAAGCTACGGCGAAATCGCGGCGGCGATTGGCAAGCCCAAGGCCGTCCGCGCGGTGGGCGGCGCGTGCGGCGCGAATCCGGTTCCGGTTTTGGTTCCGTGCCATCGCGTGCTGGCCGCGAACAAAAAACTCGGCGGCTTCTCCGGCGGATTGGATTGGAAACGCAGTTTGCTCAAGCGCGAAGGTATAAAAATATGAAAACAGTTCTCTTTGGTAACATTTACACTGATTATTGGAAATTGTCGCTCGACGATATTTCCGTAAAAGAAGATGTGATTGCCTTAAATGGTGAATTGAACGTAGGTTTTTTTAGAGCAATGACGCCTATGTGCATTTCGTCTGGGATTCTCGAACGTTTTGCCGCAGACCTTCAAAGGTTAAACGAAAAACTTGAAGGTAGTGCAGTGCTTGAAAGTAAAAATATATCAAGCGAGGTATGCTTGACTTTGACATGCAATCATGTGGGACACATCAAAGCAAGCGGAAGCTACTCAATAAAAGGGAATACGTTAAATTTTAGTTTTCAAACAGATCAGACTCAACTTGCTCCGCTATTGAGGATGGTTAACAGTTCACTTTCAAAATTTCGGAATGCTTTAGATTGAAATCACTCTGCCGTCAGCCGGATGATTTCGCGCAGCGGCGTCTGCGGTTTGAATTTCACGAAGCGTTCCAGTTTTGCCACGAGCGGTTTGCGGCGGCGCATGTCGTCAAAGCCCGGCGCATACGCCTGGTCGTAGGGAATCAGCTCAATCTTGGACTTCGAGCCGAGCGTCTTCACCACAAGCTGCGCGAGTTCGAGCATGGAAACTTCCTCCGTGCCGCCGATGTTGAAAATTTCCCCCCGCGCCTGCCGGCAATCTTGCAATCGCACGAGCGCTTCCACCACGTCGTTCACGAGGCAGAAGCAGCGCGTCTGTTTGCCGTCACCGAAAACTTTGAGCGGCTCGTTCCTTTTCGCGGCGGCGATGAAGCGCGGCAGCACCATGCCGTAGCGTCCGGTCTGGCGCGGGCCGACGGTGTTGAACAGCCGCGCGATGATGACGGGCAGTTTTTTTTCGCGCGCGTAGGCGAGCGCGAGAAATTCGTCCGTGAGTTTCGAGCAGGCGTAGCTCCAGCGCGATTGCCCGGGCGGCCCGATGAGCAGGTCGTCGTCCTCGCTGAACTCCGGCTTCGCGCTCTTGCCGTAAACTTCCGAGGTGGAAGTCAGCAGCAGCGGCGTGGAATTTTTTGCGGCGACTTTCAATAAAATTTCCGTTTCGTGAAAGCTCGCTTCCAAAACGTGCAACGCGGATTTGACGACCAAATCAACGCCAACGGTTGCGGCGAGATGAAAAATAAATTCCGCATTTGCCGCGAGCTTTGGCAATTCTTTGCAGCCGGAAATTTTTGCGCGGACAATTTTCAGGCGCGGATTCTTTTTTGCGGCGCGCAGATTTTCCAGGCTGCCGGTCGAGAAATCATCAATGACGACAATGCTTTTTCCGTCGTTCAACAATCGCTCGACCAGATGCGAGCCGATGAAGCCCGCGCCGCCGGTGACCAGAACAAACGAAGATGGACGATGGAGGATTGAGGATGGCATAGCGTCCGTTAGTTTGGCGGCTTTCCGCAGAAATCATCGGCACGGACAATCATTTTGTTGAGCATCGCGCCAATGCTTTGCCAGGCGGCGTCCATTTGTTTGAATTCTTCCGACGAGAGATAACCGCAATCAAGGCAATCATCCAGCCAAGATTGCGTTTCGGTCGCTTCACCAAGCGCTTCGTCAATTTTGTTGATGAAAACAGCACGGTATCTTCGACGCGCCCAGGCTTCGGCAACCATGGCTTTGACGGCGCGCGAAGAGCGGCGGATTTGGTCGGTCAAAGCATATTTTTCTTCCGCCGGAAAATTCCGGCTGCACAAATAAATTTTCTGCGTCTCCTGACGCGCCAGTTTATAGACATTCAGATCACGGAAGCTTTTTATCAACGGCATATTCCATCCTCCATCATCTATTTTCCATCTTCGTTTTAGCGGAGCGCGGCGGCGACTCCTTCGGCCAGTTTCTGGCGATATTCGGCGCTTTCGATTTTTTCCGCTTCCGCCGGATTGGAGAGATAGCCGCCTTCGACCAAAATCGCCGGGCGGTTTTGCCCGCGCAAGACCGTGTCGAACCGCGAGCGGCGGACGCCGCGGTCTTCAATGCCGGTGGCGCGCAGCAAGGCGCTGTGGACGCGGACGGCGAGCTGGAGGTTTTGCGCGTCAAAGCGGTTGTTCGGCAGATTTTCATACCACGGGTCGGGGAAACCGCGCGTCAAGGTCGAAGGCATTCCTGTCGGCGTGAGGCAATAAGTTTGCAGGCCGCCGGTCTTTTCATCCCGTTTTCCGGTTTTTTTATCCAGTTCGGTCGAATTGAAATGCAGGCTGATGAACAAATCCGCGTGATGCGCCTCGGCAAAATCAACGCGGTTGGAATTGGTCACATATACATCGTTCGTCCGCGTCAGAAAAACTTTCCAGCCTTCGGCTTCGAGCAGCGGCTTGAGGCGCAGCGCCCAGTCGAGCGTGAATTCTTTTTCAAACCGTCCGTCCAGAACGCTGTGGGTGTATGTGCCGTGGTTGTCGCCGCCGTGGCCGGGGTCAATCACGATGACGCGGTTGGTTTGCGGAAATGAAATGGGCGGTTCGCACAACAGCGGTTCCAGATTTTTTTTCAGATCCAGCCCGTGCAGGAAAATTTCGCCGTCAATGAACTCCGGCGCGAAGCCGAGGTTGATTTCAATCCCGTTCCACGTCGCGCCGATGCTGCCGACGCCCACGACCATCACGCCGTTGGCCGAGCCAATCGCGTAAGTCGTCACGGGCGATTTGGATAAAAAGTGCGGCGTGCCGGTTTTGTGCGCGGCGGCCCAGTCGTTGAGCGCGACCCAGGTGACGACGGGCGCGGGTTTGGGAATGATTACCGGCGGCGGAAGGTTGGTGCGGATGACGACGGGGGCGTTGGTTTTCGGCGCGGGCGCAACGGGCTTGGGCGCGACGGCGGGAGCCGGCCAGTTGAGCGAGGAAGTTGCGTTGGTCGCGGGCGGCGGCGGATAGGCTTCTTCCAGCGTGGTTGGCGCGGTGGAGCAGCCGGCCAGGAAAACTGCCGTCAAAAAAATGATGCCGATCGGTTTGAACACGCGCCAATTGTGCGGAATGGGAAAGCGGACTCAAGCTGTTTTAGATTTTTCTTAATCTTAATCGTAATCCTAATCTTAATCGCGGGGCGAAACAGATTAAGATTAGGATTACGATTAAGGCGGGTTCGCGTGCGGGCGGCTTGTTTGCGGCCAGAACTTGCGGCATTATTTACGCAGTGAAAATTCTCGTTGCCATCACCGGGGCGACCGGCGCGCTTTACGCGCAGCGGCTGCTCGACAATCTCGACCCGCGCGAACATGAAGTCCACGTCGTGTTGAGCAATTACGCGCAGCAGGTCATCGCGGTGGAACTGCCGGAAGGTTTGAAAATTCCGGCGGGCGCGCAACTGCACAACGTCAAAAGCATGAACGCGCCGTTCGCCAGCGGCTCGAATCCGCCGGACGCAATGGTCGTCATCCCCTGCACGATGGGCACGATGGGCCGCATCGCACACGGCTACAGCGAGGACGTGTTGCTCCGCGCGGCGGACGTGACGCTGAAGGAGAAAAGAAAATTGATTTTGGTTCCGCGCGAAACGCCGTTGAGTTTGATCCATGTCAAAAACATGGAACTGCTGCTGCTGGCGGGCGCAATTATTTTGCCGGCGAACCCGAGTTTTTATTCTGGCGCGGATTCCGTGGTGCAAATCGTGGACACTGTCGTTGCGCGCGTGCTGGATCACATCGGCATCCCAAACAAACTCGCGCCGCGCTGGGCCGAAGAAATAGAATGAAAACTTTTGCCACAGAGACACCGAGGCGCAGAGCTTTCAAATGAAAACCTTCTCTGTGTCTCTGCGACTCTGTGGCTAAATTCAAATGCTTTCCGTTCTTCAAAAATGGGCTTCGTTCGTTCGTTTCTCGCACACGGTCTTTGCGCTGCCCTTCGCGCTGGCGGCGATGCTCGTGGCCGCGCGCGCCCATCGCGGCTGGCCGGGCTGGAAAACTTTCGGCCTGATTCTCGCCGCGATGGTTTGTGCGCGGACGTGTGCAATGGCATTCAACCGAATTGTGGATAGAAAATTCGACGCGCTGAATCCACGCACGGCCAACCGGCATCTGCCTGCCGGACAAATTTCATTATTCAGCGCGATGACACTTTGTGTTTTGACGGCAGCGGGCTTGATTGCGGCCAGCTTTTTTCTGAATCCTCTTTGCTTTAATCTTTCGCCCGTCGCGCTGGTGATGGTTTGTTTTTATTCGCTGACGAAACGGTTCACGGATTACACGCACGTTTTTCTCGGCCTCGCGCTCGCGCTCGCGCCCGTCGGCGCGTGGCTGGCGGTCAAAGGTGCAAATGTTTCATCTTTGGAAATTTTACAGATGACGACGCTCGCGTTCGCCGTGATTTTGTGGCTCGTCGGCTTCGACATCATTTATGCGTTGCAAGATTACGAGTTCGACAAATCGCACGGCCTGCGCTCGCTCGTCGTGGCCTGGGGGCCGAAGAATGCTCTGGCCGCCGCGTTTCTCGCGCACATGGTCATGTGCGGTTTGCTGCTTGCGTTTGGGTTGCTCTGCCATTTTCGCATCGCGTATCTCATCGGCTGGTTCATCATCGTCGGCTGCCTCGTGCTGGAACACTGGATCGCGCGCCGCCGCAGCTTGAACTGGATCAACCTCGCGTTCTTCCGCCTCAACGCGCTGGTCGGCGCGGTGTTTCTGATTGTCGTCGCGGCGGAAGTGGTTTTTCAAGGCGGGTTTCGGTTTCGTTGAATTTGTTAAATCGTGAATTGTTGAATTGGAACAAGCCTTCGCTCGATTTAACAATTAAATGCTTTGTAGAAAACTTCTCATTAACACCCGGCTTCAGCCGGGTGTGAAAGGTGCGCGAAGGGAAAAACCGTTTAAACGGTTTTTTTCGGGCGCGTTCGTGGTTCACCGCGTTAAAACGCGGTGTTAATGAAATGATTTCTACAGAGCAACAATTTAACTATTCAACAATTCAACCTCTGCAAAAACTTTGTAACATTTTCCAGCTTTTGCTTCTGATGTGGGAATGGAAACGGTAAAAATTGACCAGCCAATGCCCGAAGCCAACAAATGTCCGCAATGCGGCACGCCGCTCACGTCCGGCGCGCTGGCCGGGCTTTGTCCCGCGTGCCTGCTCCAAATGGGCGCGGCGGCAGACACCGTCACGGATGCAAAACAAAAAACTTTCGTGCCGCCAGCCATCGCCGAACTCGCCGCAAAATTTCCACAGCTAGACATCCTCGAACTCATCGGCCGGGGCGGCATGGGCGCGGTTTACAAGGCGCGGCAGAAGCAGCTCGACCGCATCGTCGCGCTGAAAATCCTTCCGCCCGGCATTGGCGACGATCCTGCGTTTGCCGGGCGCTTCGCCCGCGAAGCCAAGGCGCTGGCGAAGCTCAATCACCCAAACATCGTCACGCTTTATGAGTTCGGTAGGGCTGACCTGCCGGTCAGCCTGAGTAATGAGGCGGCGCAGCAGCACCGCCCTACCACAGGGCAGTTTTATTTCCTGATGGAATTTGTGGACGGCGTGAACCTGCGGCAGTTGCTCGCGGGCGGGCGCGTGTCCGCGCGCGAGGCGCTGGCGATTGTGCCGCAGATTTGCGACGCGCTGCAATTCGCACACGACCAGGGCATCGTCCACCGCGACATCAAGCCGGAAAACATTTTGCTCGACCGGCGCGGGCGCGTGAAAGTGGCGGATTTTGGCCTGGCGAAAATTGTGGGGGCGGAGTGCGGCCGTCCCGGCCGCAGCGATGGCCTGAATACAGATGATCTTGGTAAAACGGAAACCCCGCTTGCTGGTCACGTTGCTGCGCCCGGGACGGGCGCACTCCGCGAACTCACTGACGCGGGCAAAGTCATGGGCACGCCCAATTACATGTCGCCGGAACAAATCACCGCTCCGGGCGAGGTGGATCATCGCGCGGACATTTACGCGCTGGGCGTGGTGTTTTACCAGATGCTCACCGGCGAGTTGCCGGGCAAGAAAATCGAAGCGCCGTCCAAGAAAGTGCAGATTGACGTGCGGCTGGATGAAGTGGTTTTGCGCGCGTTGGAAAAAAATCCCGGCCTCCGCTACCAGCAGGTCAGTGAGGTGAAGACGTGCGTGGAGACGATTGTATCAAGGCCGCTAGGTAGCAGCCGACGTGAGGAGGCTCAACCAGAAAAATCGGAAAGCGGAAAGCGGAAAGCGGAAATTGTCCCGCGCTTCTCCCGCACGGCTATTGTGGGGACGACATTGGCAACACTGTCATTGCCCATTATTTCAAGGCCGCTTTCCCTTCCGTTGATTGTTAGCACAACAATTCTTGGCTGGATGGCCGTCTCGCAAATCCGCCGCTCGGCGGGGAAACTTCACGGGCTGTGGCTGGCGGTGTTCGACGGCTTGCTGTTCCCGCTGCTGGCGCTGGATTTTCTGATTTGGTATTTGTGCATCATCTCCACGCTGGTTTTCAGAAATGGCATTGATGCTTCAAACCGAATCCAGCACGCCGCAGGGGCTTTGATTATTTCAGTCATCATTTCCGCATTGGTGGACTGGCTCATCATCCGCCGCGTCTGGCGCGCGGTGAACCAAGGTAGCGCGGGCGTCCCGCCGGCCGCACCGGCGCGCAAACGTTCAAGGGGCAAAATCATTGCCATCGGTTGCGTTGTGCTGGGGTTGCTCGCGCTGGCAATCCCGGTGGCCCTGTTGTTGTCTGCTTACTTCAAGATTGACGCGCGCACCGAAGTTCATTATCGGGTATTTGAAGTCGAAAGCGCTCTTGCTGACCAGTTGGTGCCAGTGGCGCAGCGGCAAACCGGCGCAACCGGCAACTGGCAGATGGCCGACATCAGCCCGGAAACCCTCACCGCTCTGCTGGATGGCCGTGTGTTGAACAAGCATGTGATGTTTGACCGCCAGCTTGAGATTCCAAAACCCAGTTCTTCCGAGACGTATGTGACCTTCGAGAAGCCTGGTGCCAAAGAACCGCAGCAAAAGGTCATCGTCGGCTGGCCAGTTGCGACCGACAGTGTTGGTTACTTGCTGAAGAACGAAGTATCGAATGACATTGTGCAGGTCAGCGGCAGCGGATTCTTTGGCGTCCGGCGAAAAGATGGCGGATTGCAGTTAAAACTCGAATACGACCTGACCCACAAGATTGCGGATCGCCCGGCAGTGGATGTGAACATCGCCTACGAAGGCAAGGCTCCAGAAAACGGGGTGCTTGCCTTCATCATTCCATTTGCCCGAAAAGACGACATCACGGGCTGCTACGTTTTCGCGGTCGAGGTGGATGAGGGGACGACAAAAGCCGACGTGACGGATGGGCGCGTGATGACCGGCCCGCCCTTCGTGGCGCGGTTGAATCAGGCTGAAGTGGAACTGGTCGCCGTCGGCAATCTGCCGTGGACAAATCCGGCCTGCTGGCTGCCCAACGGTGCGCCTTCGAGTAAACTATTCCCGACGACATATTTTACGATGGGCGGTTCGGCGGTGGACAAAGTTATGAAAAAAGTAGCGTTTCGGATTCATAACGAAAGCGCCACCGAAATTTCTTGTCCCGTGGGTCGAATCAACGACCAATCAGACTTTTCGACTACAGGCACGGCCTGGCAGCCGTCCGGCCCGCGCGATCCGGACGAAGGGTTTTATCTAACCATCGCCTGCCCGACGAATGCCCGGACGATGAATGTTTCGGTAGGCGTGGCCAACGGAGCCTGGGAAACCGCCATTACTTTGAAACACGCAAGTGACATGAACGATGGTTTAGGCTCGTCGGAGTCGTTCAATTCCCCGACGGAAGGCGAGTGGAGTGCGACCTACAATGCCGTCGTCGGGCGTGGCGACGTGGCGATCAATTGTAACTACACCAAGGCTACGAATTGGGCGTCGCGCATGGTGGCCTTGGCCGAAGACGGCAAGACGACAGTTATCCAAGAAAATTCATCCAGCGTGTCCACGCTCCAGACCGGCGGACTACTTTTGATGTCGTCCAACGAGTTCGCGCACATCAAGGAATTCCAACTGCAACGGCGCAAGTATCAATGGGCCGAGTTCCGCAACGTCTCGTTGGTTCCCGGACAGCGAACTCAGGTCAAAGTGGTGGAGAACATCGAAACCCCTGTCGGCAGAATTCAGCCGCCGGAAACTTCCCCGGCCAATGCCACACCAGTTTTTGACACGGTGATTGAACAGGTGGTGACCAACGCCTTCAGGTTCGCCACCGGCGGGCAGAGCAAAGTTGCGTGGGCCGATGGCAAACGGCTTGACGTTTCTCCGGGCGAGGGCAAGGAAAAATTTCTGCGGGAACACGACATTGACCTCTTCGCTGACGACGACCTGGGGCTTTACGGAATTGACATCAAAGTCATGCGGGCGGAGTGGAATCCGCAAATTCCCTATGAGCGGCTGGCCGGGCAATTGCAATCCTCCAACAGTTATACCCTGTATGGCTTGAACGGCGTGTGCTTCACGTCCCCTGGAACCATGCCAGCTTACTGGTTTGAAACCCGCAACGGACTCAAAGGTATTTTGCAAATCACCGGCTTTACCGACAGCCCGCGCGGCGTGAAGATTCGTTACAAGCTGGTGCAAAACACAAATTCAGCGGCGGAAATCGCCAATACAAATCGCCCGAAAATCATCGCGGTATCGCCAGCCGACGGAGTGACGAATGTGGACGTGATACAGAACTTACGAATTCGTTTCGACCAGCCGATGAATCCAGATGACTTGTCAATTGACTGGCGATCCGGGGGCTTTTTACCCGATGGCTTGCCGAGCTATGACGCAAAGCAAAATGAATTTTCGGTTCCGGTGCGATTGCTTCCGAGACGGACCAACCAATTGGGCGTGAATTGGGCCAATCGAGGATTCCGCAGCACAAATTCCATTCCGGCAGATGAATTTCACTGGCAGTTCACAACCAAGCCGGTCGCAGCAAAGCCGGATGCGATTAAACCCAAAGTTGTCCAGATTTTGCCAAAGCCGGGCGAAAAATTGCCCGTTTTTACTCTGCTGGAAATTACTTTTGACCAGTCAATGACGCCGCCTGATCAAAGCCCGCCGTTTTTGAAAAAGATCGGCTGGTCGGACGGTCTGCCGGTGTTGATTCCTTGCTTTGATTACGATTCCTCGTCTCACCGGTTCACCATTCCGGTCATTTTACCGCCGGACAATGAAACGAAACTCACGCTGGAAGGATTCAAAAGCGCGGATGCCGTGGCGAGCGATCCGGTCGTGATTTCCTGTGAAACGGGAACCAACGATTTTTCGGCGTCGCAATTACAGGAGATTGCCGCCGCTGCAAAAGATTCCCGTCTTGAACAATTATTATCTTCGGTGAAAGCGGCGCGCGAGCGGCTGGTTTCCGGCGTTGAAACTGTCCGGGAGATTTCGTATTTCGGATCCGAGGAATCGTTCGACCAAAACCTGATGTCTTATCCCGCCACGTTCAAGTGGCAGGGAACGAATCAATTCTACGGCGACATTTCGGACATAATGAATTCAAAGGCATTCATTTTGGGCGATGACGGCACGAATTGCTGGCTTTATTCCGATGACGAGCGCAATGGACGCCGGCTTGACAGCAGTCCTGCGGAATTGGTTCCAGACATTCAAGCGAGCATTGCGGATCCGTTTGCCTTGACAAAGCACACAGTGCAATTCGCGATTGAACGTGAGCGCTTGATTTATGAAGGCCAGGCAAAACTTGACGGACGCCCATGTCATCTGGTGCAAGGTTGGTTTGTCCACCAATCTCAAGATCAACTCAATGGCGTCTCCGCCGCCAAATTGGAATGGTGGATTGACGCCGAGACATTTTTGCCCGCGCGAGTCGTGCAACATACCCCATCCAGCTGCGAGATTTTCAATTTCCATTACGGTAAGCTCAATCAACCGCTATCTGTCGCTGATTTTCAGCCTCCGGCGGTCGCAGGCATCAACGCCAAGCCGGACGCATTCAAGCTTTTCAAACAGGAAAAACCGGCTCCGGGCGAAAATCGCTTCCTGATTATCAAGGACGGGTCTGATGGACGAATGAGCGGGAGGCTTGGCCGGCGCGACTCAAACGGAACGACCAGCTCCGGATTGAACTGAAATGGAAAAGATTCGAGCCGACAATTCCGGTTCCATATCATCTACGCTATGACTTCGGACTGCGCTTCCGCGCACGCGCCCGGCGACATCTTCGCCACGACGCCCTGAAATGGCCCGCACGGAAAGGTTTTGCGGCCCGGGGCGGGTTTTATTTCTTTTGAAATCCGCCGCCGGATTCGGATAGCTTGGGCGCATGGCAACCGAATTACGCAAAGTATCCGCCGCGCCGCCGCGCATCCTCATCGTGGATGACGACCCCGGCCAGCGCAGTTTGCTGGATTCATTTTTGCGCAGCCAGAAATTCGAGACCGTGCTGGCAGATTCCGGCAAGGTCGCGCTGGAGACGTTGCGCGCCGGAAAATTCGACATGATGATCTCCGACGTGCGGATGCCGGGCCTCACCGGGCTGGAGACGTTGCGGCAGGCGCGCAAGGAACACGCCACCCTGCCCGTCCTGCTCGTCACCGCCTTCACCGACGTGCGCGACGCCGTGGCCGCCATGCGCGACGGGGCGGTCAATTATCTTTCCAAGCCGATTGATTTGGATGAACTGCTCGCGTCCGTCCGTCTGGCCATCGGCATTTCCGAATCCACCCCGCCGCGCTACGACGAGGGCAAACAATTGCCGGATTATGTCATCGCCCGCAGCCCGCTCATGCAGGCCGTTTTTCACGACGCGTCGCTGATCGCGCCGTCCGAGACGCGCGTGCTGATCACCGGCGAGAGCGGCGTGGGCAAGGAAATCCTGGCGGACGTGATTCACGCGTGGAGTTTGCGCGCGGCTGGCCCGATGATCAAAGTCAACTGCGCCGCGATTCCCGAAACGCTGCTGGAGAGCGAATTGTTCGGCCACGAACGCGGCGCGTTCACCGGCGCGAGCAGCACGCGCATCGGGCGTTTTGAAGAGGCGGACGGCGGCACGATTTTTCTGGATGAGATCGCCGAGATGTCGCCGCCGTTGCAGGCGAAATTATTGCGCGTGACGCAGGGCGGAAAATTTCAGCGCATCGGCTCAAACCGCGAGGTCAACACCAACGCGCGCATTCTCGCCGCGAGCAACCGCATCCTCGAAGACGAGGTGAAGGCGGGGCGTTTCCGCGAAGATTTGTTTTATCGTTTGAACGTGGTGGAACTGAACATCCCGCCGTTGCGCGAACGGCGCGAGGATATTTTGCCGCTGGCCGCGAAGTTCATCGAAGAATTGACCAAAGGCCGCGCGCGGTTTTCGGAAACAGTTACCGCCTGTCTGGAAACTTATTCATGGCCCGGCAATGTGCGCGAACTGCGCAACGCGATGGAACGCGCGGCGCTGCTTTCCCGCAGCGAACTGATTTTGACGGAGCATCTGCCCACGCGCGTGCGCGTCGTCGCGGAGCAGGCCGTCCCGCGCGAGGCCGGCGACCGGGAAAAGCTGGACGAGATTGAACGGCTGGCCATCATGCAGGCGTTGCGCCAGCACAAATCCAACCGGACGGAAACCGCCAAGGCGCTGGGCATCAGCCGCCGCGCGCTGATTTACAAGCTGCAAAAATGGCGGGAGCTGGGCTACAGCGTGGAATAAAAAGCCGCTGGGCGAACCGGGCGCTTGCGGTTGTCGGGCTGCTTCTGATAGGAGTAAGGCGGTAAAGCACGGAGATGGCTGGTTCCGTTGCGCGCGTGGTGGAATGGCAGACACGCCAGACTTAGGATCTGGTTCCGCAAGGATTAGAGGTTCAAGTCCTCTCGCGCGCACCACTCCACCAGTCGAAGAATTTTCGACAGGGCAATCCCGCTGCAAAATCCAGGAATCATTTCACTCGAACGCGCTTTTGGGCGCGGGCGTGGCGGAGGGGGCGGGCGGCTGGGAACGGAGGGTTTTCACTTCGTCCGGGGTTA
>Ga0224554_1000643_pt1 | contig 27396 bp, 31 predicted proteins | sample 714S22024metaG_FD_180666 | JGI IMG/M metagenome (GOLD analysis project Ga0224554, IMG submission 180666) | Peat soil microbial communities from Stordalen Mire, Sweden - 717 S2 20-24 | ecosystem: Environmental > Terrestrial > Soil > Wetlands > Peat | place: Sweden: Norrbotten County, Stordalen...
CCAGTTCTGCTGCATCATCTCGATATCACGCGCATTGAGAGCGCGGTAAAACTGCGCAAGAGCCTGCAGGGCATCTCGTTGATCACCGGTATACTCTCGCCCTGTGACCGGCGTCTGAATCGTGGCGTTGGAAATCATCGTAATCCTCTGCTGCATTGGATGAGCGCAGGCGACCGAACGGTTCGGTTTAATAGTTGCCGTCGGCTTCAAACTGACCCGCTACCCGAAGGTTGGATCGATTGCGAAAACTGGTGCGTTTGCTTTTTTGTCAGACGGCATGCGCATGCTGGCTCTCTTGGAATTGGAATTTGGCTCTGGCCTATTCAACCGCTTGACCGAACTTCGTTGGCAATCCGAATGCCTTCAAGATCGCGAGATCGAGAAGCTTTTCGGGAAGCAGCCTTGCGAGGGTAATCAACATAATCGAATCCTTTCCCGCCGGATAGCGCGTTCTTGGCTTTTTGGCATTCAGCGCCTTTTCCACAACTTTGGCAACAACATCCGGGGAGCTTCCTGCTTTTTCGTTTTTGGCGAACGCGGCCGCCATTCGGCGAAGACCTACGGCATACAAACGGGCTCCTTCAGGAGGCAGCGAAGTGATCTGCTTTTCGACGCCGCCAAGGGTTTTCTCAACAGCGGGCGTATCGACCGAACCCGGTTCCACGACGATGACGTAGATGCCCTGGGCGCGCAACTCCAGCCGCAGCGACGAACTCACAGAAGCAAAGGCAGCTTTGGAACTCGCCAGCACTCCAGCAAATGGAGGACTGAGATGGTCAACTACCGAGCACGTGTTCACGATGCGTCCTTTCGCTCTTCGCAACAGTGGCAGAAATGCCTGAATCATGCTGATTTGGCCAAAGAAATTGACTTCGTAAACTCTTCGTATCGAATCAACAGTTGTGTACTCAATGGGAGAAACAGCCCCGATGCCGGCGTTGTTGAATAGTCCGTCCAATCCATCAGCTCCTAATCTCGAGTTAACTTCTTCCGCTGCTGCCCGAATTGAGCCTTCGTCTGCGACATCCAGCAGTACAGTTTCAACGCGGTTTCCTGATTGGGAGCGAAGTAACTCGGCGTCCTGTTGGCGTCGAACCGCAGCGAAGACCCGCCACCCAGTTGTTGCCAGCCGGAGGACGGTCGCTCTGCCGATACCGCTGGAGGCGCCAGTGACAACCACTGAACGTTTGAGGCGTGTACTCATAGCAATCCTTTCGATGCAAATATCTGCGTTACGAGTTTCATGAGTTCCTCTAAGTAACTGACGAACAGCCGGTCATCCAACCAGAGTCTGGAAATCGCAGAAAGCAGTTGGGAAGCCGACGTATCATTACCGATCAGTCCTCGACGGGTGACTCGGCGATTACTCGCTCGTCCGCGGAAACTGTAGTCCTTACTTTGAACGACAGATCCACACGGCGAACGGCAGATTCTCAATTCAAGGCTCGCTTCGATTTGCTGAATTCCGAATAGAGTGCGTCCGCAAACGGCCCAGACGTCATCCATTGAACCCGGCCGGTTGGCCCCAGCAGTATCACACAGGCGTAGCGTTCATTGCCGACCTGCAGCCGCTGTCTCCAGAGGTCCTCATCCCGGTACAGGAGGATTGTTCGATCCTGCAGGGCGGGCGGCATTCCATCTTTGATTCCAGAGACGGCCATGGCACGAAACAATCCGGGAACAGATTCCAGAAAGATGACAGTGTAGATTGTTAGATGCGGATCGTCTTTCATGAGGCGTTGAGTCCACAGCTGCGCGTCGCGGCCACCGGCGCGACTGAAGGAAAAGACCACCACCGCCGGGCTGCCGCGGTTAGACGAAGCAATATCGAGCCACTTTCCGGTAAGCGCCTGACTGGCGAGCGGCGGCAGGATTTCGCCGGGCTTCAAGTAAGGCTGGCCTAGCTGCGCGGGCGAATGCGCAGAGAGCAGGAATAACGATATTGCGAGACCGGCGAAGAAAAATGAACGGCGATGCATGATCCATCTCCCGAGGGCACCGAACTTGATGTTCCCCGCACGGCGATGCTTACGGCAGTTTTTCCGTTTTGCTTGACAAGTGCTGGATCACCATCCAGAACACAGCCAGTCCGTTCAAGGTGATCAAAGTCGCGCGTATCCAGTGCGTGCTCATGGCGCGCACATACATGGGGTCGAGCGCCCCGTCCGGCAGCTTTGCGTAATGGGTTTGCGCCTGCCAGCGTGCCCAGAAGGCAGCCGTCAACGTGTAGGTCGCCACGTGCAGGGCAATGTTCAGCCAAACGGGTGCGGCCGTAACGCCTTCGGGCCGCCACCAGATCAATGCGATCGACCCGGACACCGCGATAGCCGCTACGGGGAAAATGACCGGCTTGATCATCGCCCACCATGCGTTGTGATAAGCGCCAAAGTCATCGGGAGCAACATACGGCCACAGGCGCCAACCAAACTGAGTCATCCAAATGTTGCCAACACCATAGAAGCTGGCTGCGAACGTTGTCATGAGAATCCATTGGGATCTATTCACGGTTTCCTCGCTTTCACTGTTGAATTGATCCGTTCTGCCCCGGAGACAGGCGGTTCCCCGCGAGTCTCCGGTTCTCGGCGGAGGGATAGCTTTTCTGAGCCCGGAAGGCCCTGTGCGAATTCATCGAGCAGCGCCAGGAACTCGCGCCTCCGGGAATCCGTCATGCTCTCCAGTCGTTTCACGAGAACACTGTTTGCATCCATCTTCGGGATCTGGCCAAAAAGCACAGCACCCTTTTTCTCCAGCGAGAGAGGTTCGCGGCGGCGGTCGTTGGGATCTTTGCCTCGCTTTACCAGCTTCTTTTTGACCAGTCCATCCACGACATATACCAACGTAGAGGGCGCGACCCCCATTAAGCGGCTGATTTCGGCCATTGAATCGACACCGCGGGAGAGATGGCGGAGGACTCCGTGTTCGATGGCGCTGATTCCGGAATCATGGTTGTCCAGGCGCGTTTGGAGGTCTGCGCGAGCGATTTTCGTGATGATGGAGCACAAGAACCGTATCTTGTCCGCCATGGCGATCGTCTCGGCAGATGCTACAGGATGCTTGCAGTCAATTCGCATAATTCAATTCGAATACTTCAGACTGAATGATATTCAACACATATGTGATTGTCAAGGGCGCGTCGATGCGCGATATCAGCCCAATGCACTCGCTGAGGCACTCCAGTCGATCCGTTTATGAATTGGCCAGCATTTGAATCGCCTGCTAACCGGCGCTTAGCCTCGTCGAACGGCAGACTACTAGACTTGGAGCGGCTACTGGTACGACGCCTGATCCTGTTCATGGGTTGTTGAGAGAAAATAGAATCCCGGTTGGCTGAAGCGTGACGAATGATTGTCACATCGCTCTTCCCAAAATACCTTCATAACTTATTGCCGTGTCAGTGAGGGCTCCTGCCCTACGCTCCAGGCGCGCCGCAGTAAAAAACGGCACGTCTTGGGCTATCCCCAGAGCGGCTGCTTGCGCTGCTCGCTGAAAGCGAAGATCTCATTGAGCGCCTTGGCGTAATTGCGCTTGGAGTGTTCCGAGGGCACGGTCAGAAGAACCATTCGGCGCAGCTCGGCTATATGCGCCCCACGCATACAGGATCACGCTCCAGCCGAGATCGGTTGGAACATTATTGTTTGACTTGGTATCGGGAGGGCTGTCTCGTCAAGAAAGCAGGCGCGGGGCGTGGGTCAGTTTTCAGTTTGTCCGTGATCTAAGCGTAACGCCCGAACCGGCCTGTGGGACGGTGGACCCCCAGAGGGTTGGGCGGCTTTTTCAACTCAGTTTACGCATCGGCGGAGATAACCGGCCAATAAGCTGGACTACGCGATTGCGGCTCGCAGCAAGAAGTTATATTTTCTTTCAGTTGGATTTTCTTCAGGAGGCGGGGCCCCGCTTCCTGCCAGCATCTTGGCGGATCGCAGCAGGAAGCGGAACCCGGGTGAGGTTACGATCCTCTTTGTCCCAGTGTCGGTCGCGCCGGAGCGGCTTGCTGTCGGCTGGGCCGAAGGCTTGGACGAGATTATTTTACGCCGATGCCCGGTTTGCGAACAGGATTCGATTGTTGGCCATGGGCGACGGCGCAAGCAGGCGCACGACGAGTATCACGATTGGATCGGGATTCGCCGGGGCCGCTGTGTTCGTTGCGGAAGGACCCTCACCTTTCTGTCTGTGTTTTCTCTGCCTTACACGCATTACAGCCTTTTGGCACGCTGCCAAGCGTTGTTGCGGCGGTTTGTGGAGCAGTGCTCATGGGAGAAGGCATTGCCCAAGCTTCTGGATCCTGATCGGTTGCCTGACCCATCCACTGTCCGCCGCTGGGCAAGCGGCCTGGACTGTTCTCATCCGGCGCCTTCCTTTCTCAGCCAGACTGTTTCCCGCGTTGCTCATTGGCTGATGCGCAGTCATCAGGTCGATGGCGAAGCTGGGCCACTGCGCTGGATCACACCGGTTCTCAAAAACCTCTGGCCGTTGCGTCTCTGAGAAAAAACATTTTCACCCACCATCCTTGCCTGGGAACGCCGATGTAGTTCTCCTACGCTGAGCTCCGGAGGCGAAAAAGCGCTGTGGGCGAAGACGTCGAAACACTTAAGCGGCGAACGCCGCTACTGGACTATCTGCGGCAGCATAACTGGACTGGTCATCCTGCGAGTCGATCCGAGTTCGTCGGACTCTGTCCGCTGCACGAGGAGAGCCGTCCGTCGTTCTATGTCAACACACGCAAAGATGTCTTCTACTGTCACGGCTGCGGGCAGGGTGGCGACCTGATCCGCTTCGTTCAGTTATCGCGCGGTCTGTCCTTCCGCCAGAGCCTGGCTTGTCTTGATCCGGAGATCACTCCGGAAGCTGATACCACCGCTGTGCTCGATGAGGCTGCGGATTTCTATCAGCAGCAACTGGATCACAGCCCCGATGCGATCAGCTATCTCCGACGGCGCGGCGTGCATGATCTGGTTCTGCTTCGGGAACTCGGCATCGGCTATGCGCCCGGCGGAACCCTGCGGCGATATCTGACGGCGCAAGGTTATTCGTTCGATGTGTTGCAAAGGCTCGGCCTCATTAACGCTCGCGGTGCAGACGCTCTCTATCAGCGCATCGTGTTTCCGTTGCAGCAGGGCGAGTGCATCGTCAACCTGTACGGCCGCAGCATCGGCTCTGCGTTCGCCCATCGCTTCCTGCCCGGAAGCAAGGGCGGCCTGTATGCATGGGAGAAGGTTCGCAACTGCTCCGAAGTGGTTCTGGTCGAAGGACTGTTCGACTATGCCGTGTTACGCCAAGCGGGCTTCTTCAACGTGACCTGCTCGTTGGGCACGCATCTGAACGATACCCAGCTCCGCCAACTCTGTGAAGGCGAGCGCACCGTGTATATCGCCTTCGATGTCGATCGGAACCAGAGCGGCCAGCACGCCGCAGAACAACTGGCCCATCTTCTTATCACACACGGTATCTCCGCACGTCGCGTTCCCCTACCTGATGGTCATGATCCTAACTCCTTCTTCGTTGAAGGAGGAGACGCACCTCAGTTCCAGTCTCTGCTGGAGGCTGCGCAGCCATGAAGTTCCACGTGATCTCGAAAAAGACCTCTACGGGCGCGCATAGTCCGATTCAGGTGGTGGAGCAATCCACCGGCAAGGGCGTTGCGTGGATTAATCGGTACCTCGACCGCGAGTATGTCCGCCGCCTCGCAGACAAGTCCCTCTACAGCTACGCGCACAGCCTGTTGCACTTCGTACGCTGGTGGGAGAGCGTCCATCACACTGGTGAAATCTCTGCCGCGGACCTCACTGAGTCGACTCTATTCGATTACGTACGCTTCCAATCGGGCCTCCGACCTCCGCCTTCTGCCTCCACCATCAACGACCGCACCGCCACTGCCGATCGCGCTATCCGTAATCAGTTCCCTGATGCCCCATGTCAGGTCGCGCACGGCTTCCATCAGCCCTTCCTGCACCGCAGGCCGATGGGCCTGGGACGGCCCAGGTTCGAGCTGAGCAGACTCAGAGTGCGGGAACCCAGGCTCAACGTCGTTCCTCTCTCGGTCGATGAAGTGGCGCGCTTCTGGCGAAGTTTTCGAAACGCTCGCGACCTGGCCATCGTCGGCCTGATGCTGATGCAGGGGCTCCGCTCCGCCGAAGTGATGGCCTTGAACCGTGATGATGTGCTGTTCTTCGAAGGGCAGCTTCGGGTGCGTGGCAAGGGGAACAAGCTACGATTGCTGCCCCTGGCGCCGGAAACCACGCAACTGCTCGATCACTATCTTCGCGTGGAACGCCCCGATCCCTGCTCGGCGGCACTGTTCGTGGTGTTGAAAGGGCCCGCTCGCGGCCAACGCATGACACCTGCGGGATTACGTTCCCTGTTCCGCCATCATCGCCGCACCACCGGCGTCCAACTTGCCAATCCGCACCGGTTCCGACACACCTTCGCCTCGGATATGGTGCGCGCCGGCATCAGCCTGCCCGCGCTGATGCAGTTGATGGGCCACGCCGACATCGAGACCACCATGCACTACGTGAAGGTCTCGCCGCAGGATGTCTATCTCCAGTACGCGCGCGCAGCGGCGCAGTGCATCCATCCTCAGCCGAGGATCGCGTGATGCGCTGGCGCCGCCCACCGCTTCAGCATCCCCTGGCGCCGGCCTTCGCGCACGCGATCGAGTCTCTGTGCACAGCACTCACTCCTTCCAGCAAGCGCAACTACGACATCGTGGTGCGCAGCTTCCTCGTCTATCTCGGAACGAAACACCCGAAGATTACTCGTCTCGAACAACTGCGCCGCGATCCTCATATCCTCGGATGGATGGCGCACCTGCGCGCCCAAAACCCTCCTCTGGCCACGGCAACCTGCATCGGCCGACTCTTCGCGCTGCGCACCATCTTCCATGAGCTGGCACGCACCAGCCATCGCGCTGAACTGGCCCAGTTGCTGCTGCGCGAGGATATTCCGCGCTCGCCCCACACTCTGCCACGACCGCTCACCCCCGAACAGGATCAACTCTTGCAGCAGGAGTTTATGCGCCGCAACGATCTCGGCGGAAATGTGTTCCTCCTGCTCCGCTCGACCGGTATGCGCATCGGCGAATGCGCCGACCTGTCTTATGACTGTCTGCGCTGTACGGGGCCTAAACAATGGGCGATTCATGTTCCCCTCGGCAAGCTCAAGACCGAACGCATGGTCCCCATCGATGCCTTCGGCCGTGACCTCGTGCACCGCCTGCGCTTCTTCCGTTCTCTCGACCCGCTGCCTCCCGATGGACGGCTTCTGGCTCGGCTCGGAAGTAAAGTGGCCATCGTTGTTCAACTCCGCGATTACCTGCATCAGGTCTGTCACTCGCTCGGACTTCCCACAGCTATCGTCCCTCATCAGTTCAGGCATACCTACGCCACGGAGATGCTTCGCTCCGGGGTCAGCTTCCCGGTCCTGATGAAGTTACTCGGTCACGTCGATCCAGGCATGACCATGCGCTATGTCGATGTCGCCCTCACCGATCTCGAACGCGAGTTTCAACTGGCTCGCTCCAAGCCCAGGCATCTGGCTCCGCAACCCAAAACATCTGCCATACCCCTACGCACAGGCCTCGATGGTCTCATCGACTCCCTAATCGCCGCTCAACACGTGATGGAGATGTTCCGCCGCTCTCTCTCAGACGGCGATGCTCGCAATCGTCTCCTCAGGCTCTCCGTCCGCCTCATCAAGATCCTGGCTGAAATAAGAAAACTCCAGACCACCTGAATGAAAATGGGAAGCGATTGGCCGGTTATGGCTGTTATGCAACAGTTAAGATTTCTGGTCACTAGCCTGCCCCACTATTTCGCCGCAGCTTCTTCCTTCAAATAACTCGCGCTCAGCGTCTGTTTCTCCTTCGCAATCGGCAACAAGGTCGGGTAGAACTGCACGAACGTCGTGTCCACGGCGGCGTGCTCGGCGTGGCAGGAGTAGCAACTCGCCTCTTTTGGAAAGAGGCTGCCGCTGACTTCGTTATCCATGTCGAAGAATGCCCACTTGCCTGGGAACCGTGCTTCATCCTTGACGTGTACCTCGACACCCATCAACTCCGTGCCTTGGTAGTGTCCTCGATGATTGATCGAGCCTTTGTCCATGCCACCTCGCGACTCCAGCACAAGCACTGTCTTATCCGGCCAGGTGCCGGTTTGGACGAAATAGGCATAAGCCTCCGGGTTCACAAAGACATTGTCAAAAGCCGGGTGGTCGGAGGCGAGTGCCTTTGGGTTGTAGCTCATATCGATGCCGGAACTCAGAAACACCCACTCGCGATAATGCGTGGGAAAGAGCAATCGGCCGTCCTTGTCGTATGCAGGCGCGTTCTGCGATTCGGCCTTTGCAGCGGGCTGCGCAGATCCGGTTGGCGTTGGCGGGCCTGGAACAGCGGCTAGGCAAGCAAGCAAAAGAAGTCCGCTACCCAAATACATGATTTTCAAAGGCACTTGGAGCTCCTGTCCATTGATGAGTACGCAAGCGAATGAGCCGTGGTTTCGCTGATTTGTCTGAATGATCCGAGCTAGGGCGTTTGCCATTACCGATCCGAACAGCAACCGGCTAATCCTAGTCCAGAAAGTACATTAGCCTCATTGCAGCAGTTGCCTCGTGGATCCGCTGTTTTGCCATCTCCCCACCTCAGTTATGTGCTGGCAATTTCACGATGCACGGCGTGATCTGCACCGGGAAATTCACTGAATTCGCGATGAAGCAGTTCTTGTGTGCCTCTTCGTGGAGCGCCTCGGCCTTGGCCGGATCGGAACTGGACGCAATGGTGACTTTAGGGTTGAGTTCCACTTTCGCGAACGAGCCGCTCCCGGAGTCGGTCTCTTGCATCGTTCCCGATGCCGCATCCTCATAGCCCGCCACCACCACGCCGTTCACCGCGCACAAATGCAGATACCACAGCATGTGACAGGACGAAAGGCTGGCCACCAGGAGCTCTTCCGGGTTGTAGCGCCGCGCGTCACCGCGAAAGGCCGGATCGCTGGAGCCTTCCACCGCCGCCTTTCCCTCCGCCTGAATCAGATAGTCTCGCGCATAGCTGCGATAGTTCTTCGTTCCCTCGCCGGTATTCCCCGTCCAACGAACCTGTAGGGCATAGGAATGATCTCTCATTGTGTGTCTCCGTTTTCCGCGTCATTTTGCGTTGGAGCCGTTCGACGCGCTTCCCGTTCCTGGGTCCATGCCTCAGCCAATGCACGTGCTTCCTCGGTCTTATCAACAACTAGAATGAGCCGATGCTCGTGGTCGCTATAAAGAACCTCGATGTTCACCCCCGCCTCCGCCATGCGGCGCGTCAGTTTGCCCAACTGCCCCGGTTCGTCCTGATTCAGCCGTTCCTGCCCGGACCCAGGACAGAGCCGAGTATTGTTTTGGTCTCGACAACGGTCGCAAACTCGCCGTTAAGGTCGCTGAGTGCTGCGAAGTGAACATCCGAAGCTGCTCTCTTTCGCCCATCTATGCCGATTTGATCGAAGGCCGCCGTGGCATCCGCGACTACGTAAGCGTGAAAGCCTAAATTTCCAGCCATACGAGTCGTAGTCGAGACACAATGCTGGGTTGTCAAACCGACGATTACAAGCGTGTCGATTTCGGCGGCTCGTAGATAGTGCTCAAGCTTGGTTCCAATGAAGCCGCTGTTTACAGTCTTGTGGTGAACAGGTTCACCTTCGCGCGGGACTGCTTCGGCTTTAGGTGAATTGCCCGGCGTCCCCGGTACAAATCTTCCGTTTGGTGATGGCGAGTCATGGTGCACGTGAACTACGGGACGACCGCTCTCTCGCCATGCTGCAAGAAGACGGTCGATGTTGGCTTCAGCCTCGGGGTTGTTGCGCGGCCCCCAACTCGGATCAGAGAAACCCTGTTGTACATCGATTACCAAAAGTGCGGCATGAGCATTGAATGGATCCATGATCTCCTCCAAGGGCGACGACTGACGTTCTGGTCTCACTATCTTCCTAATGGCCATGGCGGAAATGCCATTTATCAGCAGAATCCTGCCATACTGGTGATCGAGGCCTGCCCGGTGACACGAAACGTCGTTTTTCTGGTCGCACCACCGTTCGAACTGCTTGATCTGACCGGTCCTTACTCTGTCTTTGCTGAGGCAAATGCCGCCAGCGGGTCAAGGGAGTACGCACTACAGGTTGTTTCAACCAGTCAAGAGGAAGCACTCATGAGCACCGCAGGCCTCTCATTGACTTCCCAGTACTTCTATCAAAATTTCAGAAGGCCAATTGACACTCTCCTGGTGATTGGCGGGCGCGGAGCAATGCGACCGTACAACGAGGATGTTCTCCGATGGATCCGTACAAGGCAGGGGCGAATCCGTCGGCTCGGTTCCGTGTGTATAGGAGCCTTTTTGCTTGCTGCCACAGGGCTTCTCGACGGGCGAATGGCCACGACACATTGGCAGTGCTGCGACCAGTTTTCGCATGAGTACCCAAACATTGACGTGAAGAAAGACCCAATCTTTGTAAAAGACGGCCCCTTCTATAGCAGCGCTGGCGTCACGGCGGGCATCGATCTCTCTTTAGCGTTAGTTGAGGAAGACCTCGGGGTCAGGATTGCTGGTCAGGTGGCGCGGGTACTCGTGCTGTATCTTCGGCGACCAGGAGGGCAGGCCCAATTTAGTGATCTCATATCGGAGAGCGGCACCGTTACAGATAATGCATTGAGAGACCTGCCTGCCTGGGTGAGAGGGAGAATGGCGCGGGGTCTCTCTGTTAGAACACTTGCTCGGCAGGTGTCCATGAGTCCTCGAACATTTGCAAGGCGCTTTGCCTCTGAATTCCATCAGACACCAGCCTCATGGGTGCGGAAAATGCGAGCAGAAGGAGCCAAAACACTGCTACAGGAGCCTGGCTCCACGCTCTCTGTTGTGGCAAGGCGATGCGGTTTCAGAAGTGTTGCCGCTCTAAGGAATGAATTTATCCTTCAATTTGGTACAACGCCCAAGGAATACAAGCTGAGACTTGGCTCCTAGGCCGTGTCGTACTCGCCTAAGCGAGAAGGCGCAGGGAGTATGCATGTTCGAGGCATCCCGCAAAGCGAACGCTGGTCGCTTCTGGATCTGCCAATCCCATATGGGCGACGCGTGTGTTAAGTGTGAGCCTTGCCGGTTGCTCTGAACTACACGTGGGAAGGTTAAGGATGGTAAGCTGAAGCGGCGAATTGCGTCATCAGACCCAGATGGATTCTCAGAAACGCGCATGTGGCCTGGAGAGATTCCCGCTTTACGCCATATCCGCCAATGTACTCATCGAGGACCGGTTAGTAACGATACGTCGGCAAGTGTTCATCGATCTGCCCAAAAGAATCTCAGTTGACGCCCATATCGCTCATTGAGTTATTCAGACCGCGCCGCTCGAATAGTCGGGCTCATTTTCTACAGCATTATCTATTGGGTCATGGAAGCATCGTGATCTTTGAGGTATGTCCAGGCTCATAAATGGCAGGTGTTCAGCAAAGCTACTAACTCATATAAATACACGTCTATAACTTTCTATCCGTTTCAGTGAGGGCTCCTGCCCTACGCTCCAGGCGCGCCGCAGTAGAAAACGGCACGTCTTGCGCTACCCCTCTAGCGGACCTGTGTCCTGTCCGCAACGCCTGCCCTTGCCGAACAGCAACAGCAAAAACCCTTCCTAAGGAGTGAGAGTACCGGGACATCCTTTACGTTTTAGACCGGGGACATGGTTTACAAGCCCCTTGCGGTGAGAGTGGCTCTGATTGCGGGTTTTCGGCGGGCTTTGCCGGTCTTCAGATACATGATAGCCGTCGTCGTAGCGGTGGGAATGTGGGAATCCCCGCAGGGATTTCCAAGGGGTGTGGGAAGGGTGGAAAGCCGGCTTCATGGCTTTCCATGCTTTCCACACCCCGGCATTTCCATGGCTTGTTTTTGGACAAATCGCGTTTTTCAGCTTCCAGTGAGCTGAGTATACTGCTGGTCGTCATCGACAGCTGGCTGGGAGCAAAGACCGTTGCCCAATTGCAGTACTTATTGCCTCCTTCTATCTGGATTTCATATTCAGCGGTTCTGTACAAAGGCTTCGGATTAAGAGCCAGGACTATGCATATTGCTAAAGATTCTGACAGCAGTCACCACTCCCGGCATGGCCTACTCAATCCATGATCAGTCATTGAATTCGAGAGCGGTGAAGCTTCAAACCGTCTCGAAGGTTCGGTTCAAATCGGATTGCAGCAGCTCGATGGCTGAAGAATACTCATCACACAACTGATGGAGAGGGCCGATGGATCGCAGGAAATTTCTTCAACTGAGTGCTGGAACTGTTGCGATTGGCGCATTGAACGTGTCAACGCGTATCGCCGCTGGATCGCCATTTCCATCGAGCTCGTCCGAAATGACTGCTTCCGAATTTCAAGCGGCCCGACAATTCGTTACGACAGAGCAGGGCAATATTGCCTTTATCGATCGCGGTAAAGGCGATGGAGCGCTGTTCCTGCATGGTTTTCCGCTTAACAGCTTTCAATGGCGAGGCGTCATCCCTCAGCTTTCAACACTAAGGCGCTGCATCGCCCCTGATTTTCTGGCCCTTGGTTATACAAAAGTCGCGAATGGTCAGAGCGTAGCGCCACAGGCCCAGGTGGCCATGCTCGTACAGCTTCTAGACAAACTCTCCCTCGCCAAAGTTGACATTGTCGCGAATGATAGCGGCGGCGCAATCGCGCAACTGCTCGCCATACGCTATCCCGAGCGCGTGAGTTCGATGCTTCTCACGAATTGCGACACAGAGCCGGATAGTCCTCCATCGGCGGTTAGGACTGTCATCGAACTTGCACGCGCCGGCAAATTCGCCGACCAGTGGCTTGTTCCCTGGCTCGCGGACAAATCTCTGGCTCGCTCTGCGAGCGGCCTGGGAGGTCAATGCTACTCAGATCCTAGTCATCCCACCGATGAGGCCATTGAGATTTACCTGGGTCCGCTTCTCCGTTCGAAAAGACGCAAGGAACTGACGAATGCTTATGCTGCAGCTCTTGATCCGAATCCGTTAGCCGGCGTGGAATCCGCACTCAAGAAGTGCTATGTTCCGATCCGCGTCGTGTGGGGGACAGCGGATACGATCTTTTCGCAGTCAAGCCCCGACTACCTTGCCAAGACTGCAGCAAATTGGTTGGGTGTGCGGCGCGTGCCAGGTGCAAAGCTCTTCTTCCCTGAGGAGATGCCGCAAGTGATCATCGAAGAAGCAACTGAGCTATGGAGTCTTTGAACGGTCACAGAAAGCCATCAAAGGGAATTTGCCAGGAACACATCGCCGGAAGTGAAAGAGGAGATTATCTATGCAAACGTTTCAGCTAAAGCAGCGTTGGTTCCTCGTGTGTATTCTGGTCGGGATCATTACCACGGCGGCGTATCGCAATGTATACGCATCCGACCATCTTGATACTCCGACAGTTATTGCTGATCCGGCCGCAGATATTGGCGATATCTTCTCATGGACATCTTCCGACGGACGCCGCCTGAACCTGGTGATGGACATCGTGGCTCACCAGTTTTCTGATCGGCTCGAATACGTATTTCACGTCGATAGTGGATTACGCTTCGGCAAGACGACCGCAACCACGTTGATCCTCTGCCGATTCGACACTGCACAAACGGCGGAGTGCTGGGTGGGCAATGCGGACTATGTTCACGGAAATGCAAGTGACCCGGCTGGACTTGAGGGAGAGAATCACCGATTCCGAGTGTTTGCCGGTTTGCGAGACGATCCCTTTTTTAACAACGTCAAAGGGACTCGTGAAGCATACAATGTCGCTGGTGCTGCTCTTCAAAACGGAACCAGTGTGGACGCTGCAGCCTGCCCACGGTTCGATCAGGCCACATCCCGGAAGATCCTGGATACATGGCGGCATACCAACGGCGGTCCCGCAACGAATTTCCTCGCAGGTTGGCAGGCTTCTTCATTGGTCCTTTCGATCGATCTCGACGTGGTGGCCAACGGCGGAAAACTGCTGGCGGTTTGGGGAGCTGTACACAGGGCACCTCGTACGCAGTCATTGGCGACCTCAAAGAATCAAAGCAAGTGGCCGGCGGTCCCAACACTAGGCAATCCGATCGAGCGCACTGCACGGCCGCTGATAAAGAATGCGCTAGTTGGCGGCCCGCTTGCTCCTGACGCGGAGAGCAATCGGCGCAAGGAGGCCTATAACCGTGTCCAACGGACTGGCTGGATGCAGTTTTCAGGAGACATCGAACGGACACTCGGGCTCTATGACGGGTTCGACGGAAAGTGCGGGAATCAATGGCTGGCCGATTCGAAAGGCGATCCACACAGCCGCTATGAGAAGCTTGCCAAACTGCTGGCTGACGATCGAATCTGGGTCAACAGCGCATCGGCAACATGCACTCAGTTCCTGGCAGTTGAATTCGCGGCATTGGCGACACCGGGCGCGTTAGCCGGAGATTGCGGCGGTCGCACGCCGAACTACGACGCCAGCAACATCTTTCGATCTTTGTTAATAGACGGTACCAGCACAGGTGGCGTAGACGGTCTCACACGAGATGAGAAGACGCACTCAACGATCGATTTCCCCTTCTTGGCGGCTCCATGAAACAAAGGGCAGGCTGAAACGCATGGCGTGAACAAGGTCTCGACGACAGCGGCGCTTCGAACGGTAATGCTGTTCGTGTCTTTCGGCTCGTCGTGGAGACTTTATCGAACACCCTCACACGGGGATTGCGGAAAGTGACCACCTGCGAGACGAGCTCGACTCAAAGAAGCTTATCTCGCTGACTAAACACAGATTCTCAGGAGACGACAGCGTGAGACATTTTAGTTACCGTTCAGCGGTCCTCGCAACTGTCCTCGCAACCTATTGCGCTGCATACAGCGCGCCGGTTGCCGAACCATCATTCATTACAACCAGCAGCAGCATCGCAATTCGAAACCTGGACCAACAAATTGCCCAGTTGGGAGATCAGCCAGGCGTTGAGGAGCTTCTTCTTGTTAGGCAGCGATTTCTAAGCGACTTCGAGGCATTGAATAGGGCGTGTACGCTTACGGAGGGCCGATCCGAAACAAGCGCGGACCTCTTACGACGCGCCCGAACGCGGGCAGCAGTGCATCGGTTTGCGGATGCCCTCGGCGACATAGCAGCCGCCGAGCGCCAAGGCGCAACTTCTGAGGAGACCAAAGGATTGCGTGCCTCCATACTTGTTGCCACCGGTCACGCCTATGATGTGATCCCGGAGCTGCAAGCGGACCTGGTTCACCGGCCGGGCTTTGCGTCGCGGAGCGCTCTGGCCACCGCGTACGCAGAAGTGGGCCGCCTATCCGAAGCAGATCGTTTATTCGTTGCGGCCCTCGGCGACCTGGACACCACGTTACCTTTCCCTTATGCGTGGATCTACTTTGCCCGCGGCTTAATGTGGGCCGATCAGGGCGGTGATGCGGCGCGTGGAGAGGCTAACTATAAGCGAGCGCTCACATACCTGCCTGAGTTTGTCGCAGCGAATGCCCATCTCGCCAAACTCGAGGCCGCCCGCGGAGACACGGCGTCAGCAATCGAGCGGCTCGAGCGCGTCGTTGTAGCGAGCAACGATCCGGAAGCACTTTCCTTGTTGGGAAAACTGCACGTCCAGGGCGGCGACACAGTACATGGCCGGGAGGAGATATCTCTTGCACAGCAGCGCTACGAATCACTCTTGGCGCGGTATCCACTGGGATTCGCCGATCACGGCGCAGATTTCTATCTTGGACCTGGCGCAGATCCTGAGCGCGCGTGGGTTCTGGCACAGCAGAACCTTGCAAATCGAAAGACGGACCGTGCCTATGCCCTGGCAATCAAGGCCGCAGAGGCAACCGGACGGTACCAGGAAGCGTGCGACCTTCTTCTGAAGACACAATCACAGTCAAATAAATACAAAAACAGGCAGGTAAGCCTTGTGAAGACGAACGCCAGGTAATCGTACAAAAATCGACAATCTGGTCTCGCTATTATCTTGTCTGTACCAAGGCTAATATGCATCGGTCCTGAAGAGAGTGCAAAATGATATCCTCCTCTCTGTAACCGGCAGGGGGGAGTGTGGGCTCGAAGAACAAGAATGGGAATGTCGCGGAATTCTGCGCTCAAACCCTGCTCAAGTCTCCAATCGTCAAGATTCGCGACGTGTATTGCCAAGGAAGTTGTCGCGGTCAAAGCGCCGAAGAGTATGCGACGGCTACGGAGCTCGTCTTCCCGTATCGAGGCGTCTTCATGCGCCATCTTGGGAGCGACCAGGCGGTAGCGGAAGCGAACCAAGTGATGTTCTTCAATGCTGCCGAAGGCTACCGTATTAGCCATCCAGTCGCGGGGGGAGACACGAGCTTGTCGTTGGCAATCAGCGAAGAGCAGCTCCTTGAACTGGCGCCGGCAACTCTTCTTTGCGATAAGACGACTCCTGCATTTCGAGGACAGCGTCTGCGGATCGACGCACGGGCTCAAGCGCTTGTGGCTCTTCTGCGCCATAGCCTGCGCGAGGACATTGCAGAGCCATTGGAAGCCGAGAGCCTGGCGCTAACCTTGATCCGCCGCGCGTTGGGGCCGCGCACCACGCATGAAGCGGGCGCGAGTCTCGGACGGCAGCGACTGGTGGACCGGGTCAAGCTTGTCTTGGCAAGCGATTTGACGCGACGCTGGACGCTGGCCGAAATCGCTGCGGAAGTGCGCGGTTCGCCGGTCTATCTCACTCAGGTCTTTCAACAAGTCGAGGGCATGCCTCTTTATCGTTATCAACTGCGCCTGCGATTGGCGCGGGCTTTGGACCTTCTTGCCCAATATGACGATTTGACCACTCTGAGCCTCGATCTCGGCTTTTCGAGCCACAGCCATTTCAGCGCCGCATTCCGTGACGCTTACGGACGCTCACCCTCCGAGTTCAAGCAGTCGGCGCTCCGTCGTTAGAACAGTCCTGGCAAATCGCTAAATAATCTGACAGCGGCGCTCCCTCCGTTCATGGCCTACTGAATTTACCCGGATCTCGGGTACTGAAGGAGAAAACCATGGCTGAGAGAACGTGTGCGGCGTGCGATTGCGCGCTCGACGGAGATTCCATCAAGGTCACCATCGGTGGCAAAACGGTTGAGGTTTGCTGCGAGGAGTGCGCCCAGAAATTGAATGAAGCTGCTGCTTCCGCCGCCACACCGGGGAGAGGCTAAACCATGGCAGCAGATAAATCCTCAGCGATCCGGCGCAGCGTTGAGATTCCCTCCGGACGTATCAGCTATTTGGATCAGGGCAGTGGGCCGGTCGCATTGTTCGTGCACGGCGTTCTCTTGAACAGCTATCTTTGGCGTCATCAATTGGCCGGCTTGTCGGACATTCGGCGCTGCATCGCCGTTGACCTGCTGGTTCATGGCGACACTGAAATCGCTCCCGATCAGGATGTGTCCGTTACAGCCAATGCGAAAATGCTCAAGGAATTCCTCGACGTTTTGAAGATTGATCAAGTTGACCTCGTGGGCAACGACAGCGGCGGCGGCATCGCACAGATCTTCGCCGCATTGAATCCGGAACGCGTCCGCAGCCTAACGCTCACCGACTGCGATACGCACGACAACTGGCCACCTGAAGCATTCAAGCCATTTCTTGCCATGGCCGCCGCAGGCGGTTTGTCCGGAGCGCTGAACGCTATGCTGTCGGACAAACAAGTCTACCGTTCGGCCGGGGCCCTCGGTCCCGCCTATGAGCATCCGGAACAAGTAAGCGACGACACCATCGAGAAATACCTGCGTCCGTTGGTCCGAAGTGAACAGCGCACACGTGACTTACAACGTTTCCTCGCGGCTTTCGACAACAGCCACACAGTAGCGATTCGAGAGCAGTTGAAGGGGCTCCATGCACCGACGCTTGTTGTATGGGGAACGGACGATGTCTATTTCGATCTGAAATGGTCACATTGGCTCGCCGACAACATCCCTAGCACACGGCGGCGTGTCGAGTTCAAGGACGCCAGAATCTTCTTCCCCGAGGAACGCTGGCAGGAATTCAACCAGGAATTACGCGCACACTGGCAGACAAGCCAATAGAAAGGCCACAATGACCGTCGAGACAGCAATCGGGCGCTCGCAAGGCTTTCAGGAGCACGGGATGACCGCCCAAATCCGAAAGGCTGCCCAGTTCCGGGCATTGCATATCCCCGGAAAACCGCTCATCCTCTTCAATATCTGGGATGTCGGGAGTGCCCGGGCGGTCGCCGCAGCCGGTGCAAAGGCAATCGCAACGAGCAGTTGGTCGGTCGCACATGCAAATGGCTATGACGACGGCGAGCAGACGCCGCTCGATCTGGCAATTGACAATCTACGGCGGATTGTCTGTGCGACCGATCTGCCAGTGTCCATCGATTTGGAAAGCGGCTATGGCGCCGCGGCGGAGGAGGTAGGTCGCACTGTCCGCTTCGCGATCGAAGCGGGAGCCGTAGCCTGCAATTTGGAGGATTGCATTCAGGCAAGCGGGAGACTTCGGGCCACTGCCGATCAGGCGAACCGTATCCGAATCGCGCGGCGCACAGCAGATGAGGCGAAAGTCCACTTGTTCATCAATGCTCGGACCGACGTTTTCTTTCAGAATTCGACAAATCAGCATGACGATGCGATGGTCGCAGAGGCAGTTGAGCGGGCGCACGTTTATGCGGGGGCCGGCGCAGATGGGCTCTTCGCACCCGGTCTTACGAACCTCACTCTGATTGCGCGACTGGCTGAAGCCTCTCCGCTCCCGATTAATATCATGGTGGTCGACTTCACTTCACCGCTGAGCGCCCTGGCCGAGCAAGGCGTTGCCAGAGTAAGTCACGGACCGCGTCCCTACCTGCTGGCGATGAAGGTACTGGAAGAAGCGGCACGTGACGCGAACTTCGTCTCCTGATGCTGCACATGAGTGACCCATTGTCGTTGATGAACGATCGGCTTGATACACCCATAGGCGAGATGCTGATCGTCGTGGACCACGATGGATATTTGCGTGCCGTGGATTGGGCAGATCATGAGACCCGTATGCACCGTCTGTTGATGATTCATTACGGTCAAAACGGTTTCAACCTCGAACCGGCGCACTTGGCCAACGGATTAACAGACGCGATCAAACGATATTTCAGAGGAGAGCTTACAGCCATCGACACTCTGCCCGTGAAAACAGGTGGAACGTCCTTTCAACGTGATGTGTGGCGGGCGCTTCGAAACATCCCTTGCGGGACGACCGTCTCTTACATGGAACTCGCCACACAAATTGGCCGGCCCGCGGCTGTTAGGGCAGTTGGTTCGGCCAACGGTTCCAACCCGGTGGGAATAGTCGTTCCGTGTCATCGTGTAATCGGGTCCGACGGTTCGCTAACCGGATACGGTGGTGGAATCGAACGCAAATTGTGGCTTCTGAATCACGAAGCTGGTGCAGCGATGATGCGCAGTTAATCACGGTGTGTCTGTCGTTAGCTTTCCCGCTCTCTGTGATTGTGTCATCCTTGAAACGCTGAACGGAACCGCATCTCGGAACTGTTGAACTCGCCCAGTTCGGTGTTGCAGAAGAAGACACGGTGCACATCCTCATCCATCTGTTCGAGCCCGATCTCCTCGTTGCGTAACACCTCGCTGACGAATACCCGGCCCTTATGCCAGCTGATGTCTCCGCTGTTGTTCACCCGGCGAGTCTGGAACGCTTTGGGGTATTGGAAACTTGCCACACTGCTGGGCAGTATTCGGGCGCTCGGAATGTAGATGCTTCCCGGCGTTTCGTTAGCCAACGCTTCGTGCGGACGTTCATGGTTAAACACTAAGCGGAAGCGATCAAACTTCTTTTGTTGCGCCGTCACCGTGCGACCAGGTGGCTTTGCTGTGTCCTCCTTCAAAGTGCGATGCATCCGTTCATGTCTTCCGTTCTGCTGCGGTCGTCCCGGCTGAATACGCTCGTGAACAATGCCGAGTTTCATCCACCCCAGCGACAACTTCGAGAGTCCCAGCAGGCCGACGCCCGCGAATGGTGCTCCGTTGTCTGTGCGGATACGCTCGGGCATGCCGAACTCTCGCATCGCTGCATCACAAACGGCGCTGACCTGGGCGAGGTCCATGCGCGCGACCGCCTGGCATCTAATCAGAAATCGGCTGTGTGCGTCGGTGATCGTGAAGGGATCGCAGCGATACCCATCGCCTGTCAGGAAGTACCCCTTGAAATCCATGCACCAAAGTTGGTTCGGAGCCGTGACCATCGAGAACGGTTGCGAGCTGGGTGTGGCGCGCCGTTTCTTCCTCCTCGGGTTGGTGAGTCCGGCCCGACTGAGGATCTGACCTACCGTACTGGCCGCTGGCCAGCTCACGTTCGGGTTCATGCGCTCCAGTCGAGCCTTGAGCTTCCTCGCGCCCCAGGACGGGAACCGCTTCCGTAGCGCAAGGACCTCGTTCTCTATCTCCGCCGAAGTTGCGTACGGCGAACTGTGCGGCATGCGTGTCAGATCGAGCAAGCCCTCAGGCCCGACCTCGTCGTAACGCTTGATCCACTTGTAGGCAGTTGGACGCGAGATGCCGTACTCGTGACACAGATCGGTCACGGACATTTCTTCCCTCTGATAGCTCGATAAGAACTGCAGGCGTTGATCCACGGTTCGAGTCTCTTTCCAAGGCATAAACGCATCTTCATGCGTCAAGCCAAAGCTGGGAAAGCCAACTGTTCTCCGCCATGGTGTAAACCATGTCTCCGGTCTGTTTTGTAAAGCATGTCCCCAGTACACTCAGGAGCTCCGCCCCTCGCGCCCGCAAGGGGTTTCCCCAGTCTTCCGCACTGCGCTGCGCTGCGTTTGTGCAGACCAAGGGGCTTTCCACTCCCGCTGCGCTCCGTTGCAAGCCCTGGGAGATTCCCCTCCCCTTGCAGTTGCTACCCCCGCAGGCGTGGGCCTGGGCCAAGGCGTTGTTGTGTGAACAACAACAGCAAAACCATTCAAGAGCAAAGACAAAGGAGTAACACCCATGAGCAGCGCAGCTATCACCACCGCAAACACCGTCAACACGTCCACCCAGAACCCCAACCAGCCGCAGCAGAAGCAGACAGCGAAAGAAGTAATCGCGGCGAATGTGCAAGCCCTGATTGAGCAGTTGGAGCAGGGACACAGCGAGGGACTTACCGCCTATCTAACTGCGATGGGCAGATTTCATAACTACAGTTTCGGCAACATTTTGGAGATTGCACGGCAGAAGCCGGATGCAACCCGCGTTGCTGGCCTGTATGCGTGGAACCAGCTTAAACGGAAAGTCAAGAAGGGAGAGCACGGCATCCGCATTCTTGCCCCGGTTATCGGCATCAAGCGCAAGAAAGATGAAGAGGCCGAGAAAGACATCCGCACCCAGAATCATGCCGTGTTGGTTGGATTCCGTTCGGCCTATGTTTTCGATGTGAGCCAGACCGACGGCGAAGAGCTTCCCGAACTTTCAACCAAAGTGAGCGGAGATGTAGGCGAACGGCGGGAGCGCCTTATCGACTTCATCATTGCTCAGGGCATTCAGCTTGAGTTCAAGGAATCTATCGCCCCCGCGTTGGGAGTTAGCTACGGAGGAAAGATCGCCTTGCTTCCAGGCCAATCAACAGCCGAAGAGTTTTCGACTTTGGTCCATGAACTTTCTCACGAAATGCTGCACAAGGCCGACCGCCGCACCGCAACCACCAAGATAGTGCGCGAAACCGAAGCCGAAGCAATTGCCTTTGTGGTCGGCAAAACTATCGGCCTCGACACTGGCAGGGCATCGGCGGATTACATCCACCTGTACCACGGAAACGCGGCCCTTTTGACCGAGAGCTTGGAAGTTATCCAGCGTACCTCGGCCCTCATCCTCTCCGCGCTTGAAACACCCAGAGCGGAAGAGATGCAAGAAGCAGAACCGGAACTGGCGAAAGCCAGTTAACCAATCCCTTTCAGCGGCGGGCGGCCTCATGCCGTCCGCTCCACCAGCAATGGAACACCCAACCCGCTCAAGGAGAGCAACTATGAACCCGAACACCACCACCGAATACCGCAACCTTCCCCTTGCCGTCCTTACCGAGTCCACCACCAACCCACGGCGCATCTACGAGGTTTCTGCACTGAAAGAGCTTGCAGAAAGTATTCGCGTTCAAGGAGTCCTTTCGCCCTTGCTTGTCCGGCCTTTGAATGAACGCGGCTTTGAGATCATCGCTGGAGCGCGGCGCTTCCGCGCCGCGCAAATGGCCGAGGCCGAAACCGTTCCAGTGCGCATCGTCAACCTTACCGACGCCGAAGCATTGGAGGCACAGCTAGTCGAGAATTTGATCCGCGCCGATGTGCATCCGATGGAGGAGGCGACTGGCTTCCGCGCCCTTCTCAACTTGGAAGAGCCGAAATACTCCATTGAACAAATAGCCGCCCGAACAGGGAAGTCACCCGTCTTCGTGGCCTCACGATTGAAATTGACCGAGCTTGCGCCGGTGGTGGTCGATGCTTTCTATCGCGAGGAGATTGGCACCGGACACGCACTCTTACTGGCGAGGCTCCAACCCGCACAACAGGAAGAGGCGCTCAGTGCTTGCTATCAGGAACAGTATGGAAGCAATAACAAGTCGAAACGCACTCTGTTACCCGTGCGGCACCTGCAACAGTGGATTGAGCACAACATCCTCTTGGAACTCGCATCCGCGCCATTCTCAAAGAAGGATGCTCAGCTTGTGCCGGAGGCTGGTTCTTGCGTCGAGTGCCCGAAGCGCACCGGACATAACAAGCTACTCTTTGCGGACATGGGAACAGGGCAGAAGGATTCATGCTCAGACCCGAAATGCTATGCCGCGAAGTTAGACGCGCATATCCGGCAGACCATCGCAGCGAAACCCAAGCTGGTACAAATCAGCACGGGCTATGGTCAGCAGAAAGAAGGCAGCACCACGCTACCGCGAAACAAGTATGTCGAAGTCCGGCAGGAGAAGCCCAAGACGAAAGAGGAGGCCACCCGGCCGGAGTTCAAGACGTGCAAGTTCACCACTGAGGCCATTGTCTCCGAAGGCGTCGAGAAGGGCGAAACTCGCACAGTCTGCGCTCAGGCAGACTGCCCAGTGCATCACGCCAAGAAGCAGTCCAGTGTCCACAATTCAAAATGGACAGCCGAAGAGCAGAAACGCCGCAGCGAAGAAGCACTCGCCCAGGCGACCGGAATTCGCACCCTTGCCGCCATCGTCGCAGCGGTCCCGGTGCGATTGATGAAGCGCGACCTGCTTTTCGTGGTCGAGAGGCTGTCTGTATCACTGGACGAACGCCGTTTGGAGATTGTTGCCCGTCAACGCGGCATCAAGAAGGCAAAGGACAGCGACTCTATCGGGAAGCTGTTTACTGCCTACTTGCGCCGTGCCGAGGAAGGAGCGTTGAGCGGTTTGCTGGTAGAAATCACCATCCTACACGCGGCGACCCGGCAGACTGCCGCGCAGGTACTCCGCGACGCCGCTACCGCGTACAAGGTGGATTTGGACGCCATCAGCCTCAAGGTCAAGCATGAGTTTGCCGCGAAGGAGAAAGCCAAGCTGGCACCGAAGCCAGCAGCGAAAGCTGTACCGCCAAAGGCTAGAAAAGCCGCTTGAGGTCAGGAATCGATTCGGGGGTCTGCTACGGCAGGCCCCATTTTTTCGTGCGCCCGTCTTCCCACCCTGAAGGTCGCTCCGGGAGACCGGAGCGCCATGATTTGCCCACCCGACGGGCTTGAGCGCGCCGCCGTTTTAAAATACGACAGCCAATACCGGGACGGTCAGCATTGAAAACTGGCCCGATGCCCTGAGAAGCTTTGCGGGAATCCCAGGCCTCAGAGTGGAGACCTGAGGTGCCCGACAAGAGCACCGAGTTGGTCCAAGCTCCAATCGGGTTGCTCGGGAAATTCTGCCTCTTGGACACCGCAGCGTTTTTCATTACTGGTCCGGTAAGGGCTCGGATTTGCGGCCACGAGCCCTGTCGATGAGCGCTTTGGGCGTAATTCGACCGAATATCCTCCCAGGTTCGAGGATCCGGACCTGAGGCGCCCGGCTCAACGCAATCCCTGCTTGGCGTCCTCCAACAGCTCTCGTTCGAATGGGACGAGAGGTACGCGGTCGAGGTCCAACTGCTGGAGCAGCGCCAGGGTCCCGTCGAGGCTATTGTTGTCAGCTAGTCGGCGTTCCAGCCTGAATGCAAGAGGCAAGGGCACCCCGTATTCGTCGAGAGCGGCCACCCCAGCGTCGTGGAACAAATTCTCAACTTGCTGTGCATACGGGCTCACGTCACCCGCAGTCAAGCGGTAGCGCGAAAGGACGTCTCTTGCGATATTGCCAAGGCCGATCAGGAGCCGGGGAAAATGAAACATAGCCCAATTTCGGATAAAGGCGGACGTTCTCTGAACGGCGTCGTCGGGTCCCTCGCTGTATGGTATGAAGTTCGTTATGAGGTCCTTCAGGGTCCGATTGCGCAAATTAAAAACGAGATTCGCAAGCTGCTCGGGGCTCCTCACGGCCCCCTGCGCGATCTTTCCCCCCGAGAAGCACTCCCACATCAGACGGCAGATGGCCTCCACCTGTGCGTAGGTCGGAAAGGTGGTGAAATCGAACTGTCTTGCCCAAAATTCCGGCGATGCGTCTATCTGCCGCGCCGCGGCAATTTGCTGAAGCGGGTCGAGCCCGTTCTGGCGAAGCGTCTCCCAGCTCACCAGGTCGCTTTGATGGAATGGGGAGACCTTGTCCCTCGAAGCAGGTGTCAGGTCCTCATCATCCAGTTCCAAAAGGATTTCCGGCGAGGTTCCATCCGGCTGCGTGTAAAACTGAAAATCGACGAACGGCAGCTCAATTTGCGGAGCATCGGAAAACATGAATACATTCCCCACAAAGTGCTTCATCATCCTGCCCGCGCGCCCCTTGATGTTGTTGAACGTGAAGAAGTCGATTGGCCTCCTCATGACCTTCGAATCTAGGATGATCATGTTCTCGGCCCTCGTATTCACACCCTCGATGAGCGTGGTTGTACAGAGGAGGAGGCTGAGAGAGCCGTCGTTGAATGCCTTCACGCACCAGTGGGCAAGGGACCTTGGGATGGCCCCGTGGTGAATCCCGATCCCATGCGCCACTGCTCTCGCAAAATGCCAGTCGGGATGAAACTGGCCCCCAGCCCACTCGGAGGCCTGCTTGACCCGGCTGTTAGGCCACGAAAGACCAGCCTCGATCATACGGCGTGAAACATCTATGACCCTGCCGGGGGAGCGGCAGAAGACGATGGTCGAATCCCCAAGCTGCTTGCAAAGGCGGATTGTTTCCTCGACCGGGTCCTCGGCCCCCAGCACACTCACATTGGCCGCGACGGTCCGAAACTCGGTCTGAAGGAACTGGCACCGCTCCCTCATTTGATCGGGTATCCCCTCAATGTTCGGCCCGAGCATGAAGAATTGTTTGCCCGTCTTCAGGAGCCGGTAGCAAATCTTGTTCAACGTCGCATGTCGGCCCACGTCCTCAACGATGCCAAGTTTGTAGAATTCGTCCACAATGAATAAATCGAGCTCCCCAATGCGCTCGAGATTCGCCCTCTCGGGCGTCAGGACAAAGATGTTTTTTGAACCCTTCTCCTGCGAGAGGTGCGTTATAACCTTGAACCCCGGCGAGAACCGAACAGAGAGCCGCCTCCTCGCCTCGTCCATGAGCGCTATTGTCGGCACAAGGATTAGAACGTTCGAGTAGCCCCCCTCCGCGAGCATCGCGTCAATCAGCACGCTTTTCCCAAACGAAGTCGGCGCGCTAAGCACAACGCTTCTACCGCCCAGAAGAGTGCTCAGAATCGCACGCTGTTCGCTGTGGAGCACAAAGTCAGGGCCTAGGGTGCCGAGCCTATGGAGCCCGATCGCAAAGAGATCATCCGTCGCGGCATTGCCAGGATCGAGGTACGGAAAGAGCCCGCATTGCCGAACGAGCGCCTCGATAACCCTCCTACAATCTCCAAAGCACTCAAGCTTATTTAGGGCACGGAGCACAATCTCCTGTGCCACATGATCGTAGTTCCTCTCTGCACAAACGGCCGCCACATCCGACGCGACGGCGAACGGGTCCGCCTGGACCCATTCCGAATTGCCGAGGGCTACTGAAAGCGCACCTAGTTCAACGTTTGGCATGCTGTTAGCACCTGATGGAAGGAGTCACTGAGCGCCGCCTTGCTTCCCAGCGGGAGTAGGCACAGATGAACGCGCACCGGAATCGCCGGGAGCTTCCCAACGAACTTGTCATAGATCGGCATCAGTTCCTGAGAAAAGGAGCTAACGAAAGCCTCGGTGACCGCCGTGGCTGAACCCACCGTCTCGCTGTCGTACGTAAGCAACACGGGAACGCAGATCCTCTTAACGATCTTGTCAAGCGTAACGTTCTTGTCCGTCATCGCGAGGATAAGTGCCTCGTCTTCCGCTGACGCCTCCAGCTTCCGTCGAATGGGAATGAACTCTGCCTTTAAGTAGTCAAAGGACAAATGCTTCTCGAGCTCCTTGGCAACGTCGGCTATCGCGCTGCCAATTTCCGAGTAAAACTTGACTTCGCCAAGCCAAAGTTCGAGCTCATCGCCGGCTCCGCAAACATGCACGCTGTCAAACCCCTTCACAGTGTCATTCGCGGCGTCCTTGAAATAGACCTTCGCGACTACCGGACGGCCACCATAGAACTGGCACATGACGACATGAAGGAGGAGCTCTCCAATCTCACCGCGCGACTTGTAGCTCGTCGTGTTATAGAGCCATGCGGCCGCCTCGGCCAACTGCCGCCCTGCAGTTTCGGCACCGATTCCCTGCTTTTCGTCGCGTGTGAGCGCAAAGTCCAAAAGACAGTCCCGGATCAGGTACTTCGAGAGCGCTTCGGCACGCCATTTACCTGCCTCGAACCCGGCGCAGATGCCCCGAAGCGTTGGGTCAACGTCCAGCTTCTCAACTCGGAGTTCGAGGAAATTCGTAAACAAGGTGCGCCGCTCTGTGGCTGGGGTTACGGCACAATCCTAGCACGAAATTTCGCGAGCGGAATGCGCAGATGCCCGGTGTGCGACCCTGGAAGGTCGCCGAAGCGCTCCTAGCTTACTCCGTCGCCAGGGCGCTCACCGGTACCGATTCGTTCTGAAAAGTCGGCATGGCGACGGGGATATCTTCGTCGCGCCGACAGCGCCGGCGCGGATTCACTACACTCCCCGGACCAGCTAGCTCATTCCCGGCAGCACCAAATACAACAACGAAAAACAACCGCAACAGCAAACACCCTGACTAGGGAGCGCCGCTCCCCGCGCGCGCAAGGGGTTTCCCCAGTCTTCCGCGCTGCGCTTGTGCAGACCAAGGGGCTTTCCACTCTCGCTGCGCTTCATTGCAAGCCCTGGGTGATTCCCCTCCCCTTGCACTTGCTACCCACGCAGCCATGGGCCTGGGCCAAGGCGTTGTTGTGTGAACAACA
>Ga0224554_1000644_pt1 | contig 27338 bp, 24 predicted proteins | sample 714S22024metaG_FD_180666 | JGI IMG/M metagenome (GOLD analysis project Ga0224554, IMG submission 180666) | Peat soil microbial communities from Stordalen Mire, Sweden - 717 S2 20-24 | ecosystem: Environmental > Terrestrial > Soil > Wetlands > Peat | place: Sweden: Norrbotten County, Stordalen...
TCGGCACCACCATCTACTGGCTCATCGACGCAGTACGCAACTTCGGCCCCGAAGAGGCCGCCCGCGTCTTCCGCAAGGCAGCCGAACTCCACGCCCAATTCCCCTCCATCGTCGGCATCGGCATCGGCGGAGACGAGGCGCGCGGCCCCGCATCCCTCTTCAAAGAACATTACGCCGAGGCGCGCGCCGCCGGCCTACGCCTCACCGCCCACGCCGGCGAAACCGGTGGACTCATCGAAGGCCCCGCCAGCATCTGGTCCGCCATCAACATCGGCGCCGAGCGCATCGGCCACGCCCTCGCCGCCCACCACGACCCCGAACTCATGCAGGTCCTCGCCGCCCGCCAGCTTCCCGTCGAACTCTGCGTCACCTCAAACCTCCGCACCGGCTGCTGCCCCGCCCTCGACGACCACCCCCTGCGCGCCTACTTCGACCTCGGCCTCATGGTCACCCTCAACTCCGACGACCCACCCATGTTCGGCGCCAGCCTGCTCGACGAGTACACCCTCGCCCATTCCCACTTCGGCTTCACCCTCGACCAGCTCCGCGAGCTAGCCGCCAACTCCGTCGAAGCCAGCTTCCTCCCCCCGCACCGCAAACTCGCCCTCCTCTCCCGCATCGAGCAATACCGCTAAGCTGAATCCGGCTTATGATGAGAACCAGTTTCGCAATAGGCAGAAAGGCAACGCGTAAGCAGACGAACCATGCAAGAGGTGCTAGTGATACACGAACTGGTCGAACTCGTTAAAGCGCTAGCGTGGCCGTGTGTCGTGTTGTATATAGTGGTTAAATTTCAGACAGGAATTAAGTCGCTGCTGAATGAAATGCCTCGCGTCGTCCGACGGGTGCGGTCGGCACATGGGCTTGGCGTCGAGATCGAATTGGACAAGATCGGCGATGAACTTCCTGTTGCCGCGAGACAAGCGCAGTTGCTGTCGCTACAGATGCCCGAAGTACCAGCACCGACTAATGCTGAAGGAGATGAATGAATGCCGACCTCAGAATTGGTCCCCGGGTTCGAAGCGAAGATTCTCGAAGAAGCAATTCAGTCACCAGCGGTCGCCATGATGCGCCTCTCGTTGGAGGTCGATCGTCAATTAAGGTTGATACTAGCCGTCATCGGACAATTGAAAGACTATACGGGCCAATCGCCCAGCGAGGCGCTAGACCTTATTGGGAAGAGCATAGAGGGTTCTGCCATTCCTGTAGAACTCCGAGATACTCTCAAGAGCTTTTGGAATCTTAGGAATATGGTTGTTCATGGGGGCAACGCGCAACAGGGCTTCGCAATGCGAGCGTTGGATTATGGCTTCCGAATTCTTCGAATGCTCCAAGCAATCCCTCGTCCAAGCTACGTTGTGAGAGCAAGCGTTTTCGTTTGCTCCGATCAAGCGTGCAGAAGTGTGCGGCCTGATGTCAGAGGCGTAATCATTGAGTCCTTCGGAGCAAAGGGTGAGAGCCACGGTCGACAAATCTACCCAACCAGCAAACTCTATACAGGGGGGCAGAGCGTGGGCTGGGAGTGGGACACTAGTGGCCCTGGATGGGGCGAGACCTGGTATAGAGATCCGTGGTCGGGTGAGATCAAGTCGGCATGGGGCGAGTCAAGTGAGTTTATCGGCCGACCGCTAGAAGAAATCTGAATTTCAGGCACATCTATGACTTCTGAGCCACTACGGCAGCAGAATCATAGGCTTGGCGCGACCCGGCCTTCGGCTATATCAGTACATAGCTCGGAAGCGGTGACCAATTCGACATCCTCTTGCCTTTTACTCGCTGATTGTTCGTGTGGATAAATATCAATCTGGATCAGGAAGATTGTCTTACCGTGGATTGTGAGCGAGGGAACGCCCTCACTCGATTGGCAGTCGGTCACTCTAAGCGTCTTGCTGCTTACCGCGAAGATCACGAGATATCCAACTGTCTGGTTGTAGTCCTCTAGATAAGTGAAGACTTGCGATACGCCTTTTTTGATGTAGGAACTTCCGCGGCTCGTCGAAGGGTCGAAGATTTTAACGTCAGCAATGAGAGGGTGCTCAGAGTTTTGTGATGCAACCATATCCGCCTCCCCAGATATTGAGGCCGGTTCGATCGAAAACTCCACTCCTCGCTCATAGAGTAGTCCGTACAACTTCCAGCCAACGGTCTTTTCCCCGCGGCCAGTTTGCAAGTTGTAATCGCTATAGAAATCTTCCCGCATGAACCACTCAATTGCGTGTTTTGCGCGCATAAGTTCGCCGAGAATGATATTTGAGTCTTGTAGCTGCTCGTCGACCGCTTCGTAAAGCGGTCGAGCGTACTGACGCCTAAACTCGTTCAACATTCCGCTGGCATCACTGGTATGGTTAACATAGCGCATATAGGCCAAACCGCGTTCTGCATCCGTAGCACGCGATACTCGATCCAGCACGATGTAGCCAATCGCCGCCATTTCAGCGTGAGTTGCTCCGGTGGCACGCATATTTCTTGCGAAATATCCTTCCAACTCCACTCTCAGACTTGGAAATCCCGCCATCAGTTGGACCAATGCTGCAACCAAGGATGGCTCGCTCGCAAGAAAGTGCATAAATCTTTTCAACTCGCCCGGAAATTCGTCCCAAGGGGAGTTGTTGAGACTGGCGAACCGCTTTTGGAGTTTGAGGCGGACACTTTGAATGTTCATAAAGTGATTTTGATCTCAATCTTCTCGCTCACGAGCTTCCTGAGCGCGTCGTTGATTTCTCCTTGCGACTTTTCCGCGCTCCGCTCGTGGTCTTCCAGTCGGATGTTAGAGAGGCAGCCGCAACACACGATAACGCGCCCAGCCTTTACTTCTCCGATGGTGACGGAGTTAGTAAATCCGCAATGCGGGCACTCAAACTCGATTTCTGCGTTGTCCAAGTCAAACATCGCTCATCTCACTATCAGTAGCTTACGCCGGGTGCCCCCGGTCTCGCTTCTGAGACCTGGCCTCTGCCAGACCCAGCCCCTCCCGTGCCCCGCGCAAACCACCCACCCCACCCCACCCACCTCTCCGCCGTCGCCGTCCCCTGTTCTTGCTGTCATCCTGAGCGCGTCTTTCGAGCGCGAAGGACCCCGACGAAGCTCGCACCGCCTCAACCGCCCGTCCCTTTCTCCCACAAATCTCCCCCATCGCCGTCGCCTGCCATGGCTCGTCATTCTGGCGCAGCCAGAATCTCCGTATTGGCTCTCGCCGTTGCCTATTCTTCCCTTACCCCTGACTCTTGTTTTTCCTGTCAAGACCCTCGACGCTCAAAAATCCACATAACCAACACCAACTAAACCACTTCCACCAGAAAAATAGTTGGCATAGTAGTTATGCTCCTGCGCGTATAATTAAATCAGTAAGCAAAACCAAACAGACCCGGCCCAACCCGCCGGGCCTTCGCTTTTAACCAGCAAGTCGTTGATTTAAAAGATCAATAGATCTAAACCATTTGTAATGAATATCATGAAGACTTGATCCAGACCAGGTCTAGATCTAACTATAGTATTTTGAATATTTTAGGACTTTTATGGGGGTATACCCCCCCACACCAGTAGCCCCGAGGAGGAATCTTATGGCCGAAGCTCCCGCAACCACCCGCGTCTTCGCCTTTACTGCGTCTCACGCGCTTAGCGCGTGCTTAAATAGCATCTTTTGAATACTTTACGCTATTAGCACGGGGGGTACTAGATAGTCAATCGCCCAGCCGCGCTACTCCGCCGCCTTGGGCGCGAAGTAGCCCGTATGCGCCCGCACGTGGTACTTCGGGTCGTTGGCATGCAGATAGATCGTGCGGAAGGCCCCATCCTGCTTGAAGTTTGCCGGCCGATACTCCAGCAGGTACTGGCTGCGCAGCTCCTCCTGGATGCTGATGAAGCCCAGCGCCACGTCCTCGCTTCGGATCGGATAGAAGGCCTGCCCGCCGGTCATCTCCGCGATCCGGCGCAGCACGTCGTCGCCCTTGTCCCGGCTCGGGCTCACATCGGTGCTGATCGCGTACACAATCGTGTCCGCCCGCTGGCACTCCTTGATCGCGTCCGTCTCCAGCGCGTGGCTGTAGTTGTCGTTGCCGTCCGACACCAGCACGATCGCCTTGCGCACCACGCTCGCCTCGCGCAGCGTCAGCATCTGGTCCCTGCACGCCGAGTAGAGCGCGTCGTACATCGCCGTCCCGCCGCCCGGCCGCAGCCTGTGGATGCCCTGGCTCAGCAGGTCGATGTTGTTCGTAAATCCCTGCTCCAAGTCCGTCTGAACGTCGAAGCCCTCCACGAACGCGCGGTCGTTCTGGTGCAGCACCTGCAGCAGAAACGCGATCGCCGAGTCCTGCTCGAACTGGAACCGCTGCCGGATCGAGCTGCTCGTGTCCAGCAGGATTCCCACCCGCAATGGCAGGTTCGTCTGCGAGTAGAAGTGCAGCACCGACTCTGGCTTCCTTCCGTCATCCAGCAGCCCAAAGTCCTGCGAGCGCAGCCCCGTGATGAACTTCCCGTTCTTGTCCGTCACGGTAAAGACCAGGTCCACCTCGTTGGCCTGCACCTTGAGCGTCGAAGTCGCCGCATCCGGCGCAGCCGCAGCCGTCGTCGCCGACTGTCCCCACGCCGGCGCTACCGCAACCGCCAGAACCATCCCCGCGCATACAGCAAGAATAATCTTCATGTACTCCGCAACACCGCAGCCGATTTCGCGCACTCTCTTCACTTTGTTCCCTTGCATGATTCTACCCAACTCACACCCGCTTCGTCCTCAGCAGCGCCAGAAACTCCTCCAGCTCCCCTGGCAGCGGAGCATCCACCGCCACCGTCTTGCCCGCAACCCGTGGATGCGCAAACTCCAGGCGCGCCGCATGAAGAAAGTTCCGCGCCAGCCCTACGCTCGCCTCTTCCGTTGTCTCTGTTTTGTCATTCCGCGCTTGTTGTTTGTCATTCCGATTTTTTTGTTTGTCATTCCGTAGCGCAGCGGAGGAATCTGCTTCTCGTCTGTTCGCCACGATTCCGCGCGGCGCGCCATACAGTGTATCGCCCACCACGGGATGTCCCAGCGCCTGCGCATGAACGCGGATCTGGTGCGTCCTTCCCGTCTCAATCTTCACCTCCACCAGCGTGAACGCGCCGTAGTGCGTCGCCAGCCGCTCCACCACCGTGAAGTGCGACACCGCATTGCGCCCATCCGCGCGCCGCGTGGTCATTCGCGTCCGCCTCACCAGGTCCCGCGCAATCGGCAGATCCACCGTCACCGTGTCCTGCTTGAACGCCCCATGCAGCAGCGCGATGTAAGTCTTCGCCACGCGCCGCGCCGAGAACATCTCCCCCAACATGCGATGCGTCGCGTCGTCCTTGGCCACCACAATCGCCCCGCTGGTCTGCTTGTCCAGCCGATGCACGATCCCCGGTCGCAGCTCGCCGCCCGCCCCCGACAGTGTGGACGACAGCTTCGCCATATGGAACAGCAGCGCGTTCACCAGCGTCCCCCGATTGCGCGCGTCGTCCGTCGCGCCCGCGCCTGCATGCACCATCATCCCCGCCGGCTTGTTTACCACGGCGAGGAACTTGTCCTCGTACAGAATGTCGAGAGGAATCTCCTCCGCCACAGCGTGCAGCGGCTCCGGATGCGGCTCGCCCTCAATCTCGATCGCCTCGCCGCCGCGCATCTTCTGCTTGCCCTTCACCGGACCGCTGGCTCCGCTCGCCGCGCCGTCCACCCGCACCTGTCCCGCCTCGATCAGCATCTGCACTCGCGCCCTGCTGATCTCCGGGATCGCCTGCGCCAGATATGCGTCCAGCCGCATCCCCGCCGCCGCCGCCGAAGCCACAAAGCTCCTCACCCCATCCTCGATCTCGGTGTCCTCATCGAGATCGAGAACCGTCACGACCGCCTCCGGCTCCGCCTCCACCCCGCGCGTGGCCCTGTACTCGGCCCGCACCGATTGCCGCCGGCCTCCCTTGCGCAACATGTTCTTAGACGGCATCGCCCAGATCCTTCCGACTCATCAAAAGCGCCAAAGGCGCGCTCTATACCAGCCTGGGGCGTAGCCCCAGGGTCGCGACCCCGCAATCGAATCGTCGAGGGCTGAAGGCCCGCTCTATCTGCAAAGAGCAATCTGCAATCTGTGCTTTGTCCCACGCCGATGAACAAAGTTAAAAGAAAACCGACCCGCGGGGCCGTGCGGCGAAGCGCTGGTGAACCCGTCCTTAGACGGCGGAACCCTGCCGTGGCTCTTTAGGCGTTCCGAACTGGCGGACAGCACACCGAGCCATATATACGAGCAGGACCCCTGTTCATTCAATGTTGGTTCAACCAGCGTTGTCCCCCGCACCTGCTTTGCAGGCCGGTTTCTAGCTTGCATCCTACCCGCCCCCGCCCTACTTTGCAACTGACAACCGATCCCTGACCGCTGACCCCGGTTCTTACTCCCACTCCACCAGACTGTCCGCCGCATAGTCGAACTCCACCGACGGTCCATCCACTCCCGCCTGCGCCTTCACCTCAACCCCATTCACCTTAACGTTCGTCACCGCACCAAATCTCCAGCGCACGATCACCCGTGCCGCCGGACCTCCGCTGATCTTCAGCGACCGCGCCCCGCGAACCACCACCCGCCCCTCAAAGTCCGTGCTCCGCGTCTCTCCTGAACCAGCCTCGCCCGCACCTCCGATCACCTCATACACTCGCCGGTCGTCCAGCGACTTCACCTTCGTATTCCCGCTCTCGCTTTCCGCCACCAGTGTCATCACATCCTCGGGAATCTTCGCAATCACCGCCCCAGCCCGCGCCCACACCGGAATCGTCGCCACCGGCGCGTCCGCCACTACAACCTTCCCTCCCGCAACCTCCGCGCCCGTCCAGTAGTCCACCCACTCACCCGCCGGCAGATACACCGTCCGCTCGGTTCCCTCGTCGATCACAGGGGCCACCAAAAAGTCCGGCCCAAAGAGATACTCGTCCTTCGCCGCACGCGCCCGCGCGTCGTCCTGATACAGCAACGCCAGCGCGCGCATCATCGGCATCCCCGTCCGTGCCGCCTCCTCGGCCGCCGCGTAGCGATAAGGAAACAGGCTCATATTCAGCACCGCATATTTTCGATAAACATCCAGCGCCTCATGCCCTCCCGCAGGTCCGTTCGCATCGAAATCCCACGGCCCGATGTTCGCGCTCGACATCACCTCCATCACCGGCGAGAACGCCGCGTACTCCGTCCACCGCTCCAGTAGCCGCGCATCGGGAGTGGTCGCCGTCGCCTCATACCCGCCCAGGTCCGCCGTCCACAGCGGCATCCCGCTCAAGCCCGCGCCCAGCCCTGCCGTCACCACCGTCGGCAGCCCATTCTGCGGCGAGAAGCTCGCCTCATTGTCTCCGCCCCACAGAAACCCAATCCCATTCGCACCCACCGTAACGCTGCGCGCGAACAGCACTCCATTCCCCTTCAGATCTTTCTGGATCAGCTCCTCCATCGCGTTGTTGTACAGCACCGCATAGCGGTTCCGCATCAACCGCGCGTCCGTCCCATCGGCAAACTTCACATCGCCGATAAAGTTCCCCTCCGCGTCGTCGTCCTTGAATCCATCCACTCCCGCCGCAATCGCCTGCCGCACCTGGTCCTGCCACCACATCTTCGCCTTCGGATTGGTGAAGTCGATCAGCGACCCCTCACCCTTCCACCACCGTCCCACATACGGGCTCCCGTCGCGGTTCTTCACAAACAACCCCTGCTCCGCGGCCTCCGCATAGTTCTCCGCCAACGGTGCAATCTTCCCCTCGAACCCCGCCTCCTTCGGCGGATCGCTCTTCACGTTGATCCACGGCGTGTGCCACAGCACCAGCTTGAATCCCTCGTTGTGAATGTGCTTCACCATCGCAGGCGCGTCGTCGAATTGCTTCGGATTGAACTTGTAGTCGTTATAAGTCGTCGCCCACGGCGAGTCGATCAGAATCACGCTCCCCGGCAGCCCAAGCTCCCGCGTCTTATCCACATCCTCCGCAACCTGCGCCGCGTTCTGGTAGTAATCCCTCGCCTTCCACGGCGCAAACGCCCAATAAGGAGGCACCACAGCCCGCCCCGCCTGCCCAGTGAACCGCTCCAGAATCCCAGGAAACTCCGGCCCGGCAAACAGCACAATCCGCAACTTCGCCGCCATCACATCGACGACCACCTCGTCCCGCTCGCTCGCGTTCATATCGAACGTCGCCTCGCCGGTCGTATCCACCCAAAGCCCATAGCCCGTCGTACTCATGAAGAACGGAATCGGCTTGTAGCTCGAACTCCCCTTCACCCCAGCATTGTCCATCGACAGGTTCTTCACCACCGTATGCGCGTGGTCCAGCACATCGAACCGCTCGCCCAGCCCGAAGTAGCTCGCCGCGTCCCTCACCTCAAAGCGCCAGTAGCCCACCTCCCACGCCACGCTGGTGATCTCGACCACCCCCGGCGCCACCTGCCGCAGATGCACCTTGTCCGTCCCCACCGGCTCTCCATTGAAGTCGAAGTCATGCACCAACAACTTCGCCGCAGCTGCGCCAGCAGCACCCGATCCGCTCGCGGCCGCCTCAGACTTCTCCGCAGCCGCAGCCTTCCCCACCAGCGTCCACGCCACCGTATCCGCGTCCTGCCGCGCCAACCCCTCCACCGGCCCCTCCGCCGCGCGAACCACCCGCGTCGCCCCCGGCCCCTCCGCTCCCACATCCTGCGCTGCCGCGTGCCCCACTCCCAGCGCCATCCCCAACCCCAACGCCAGCCCAGCCGTCACCACCGTCGTCCGACTCCTCATCCACATCCCTCCCCAACCCTCCCACGTCGTCATTCTGGCCTGAGCGGAGTCGAAGGCCAGAATCTCCGTATTTGCTGTTGCCCTTGCCGTTGCCCGTTCTCCCCACTCCCCGCTCACATATTCGTCAACCCGTGCCGCATCTCCTCGTTGAACGCAGGCCGAATCGCAGCCAGCGTCCGCTCCAACTCCGCCTCGTACGCCTCCCGCTGGCTCATCAACTTCGCCGTCGCAGCTCTGTACTCCGCATCGGCATCCGCTTGCACCAGCCCCTCCGCCGTCAGATCCGCAACCGCCTTCTGCAGCTCCTCCACCGTCGAATTAAGATACTGCGCATCCCTCGAGTCCAGCAGCCATACCGGCGCGCCCTCGCCCAGCACGCCGGAGAGCCAGAACGCCTTCCCCGCCAGAAACGCCTTCCTCTGCGCCTCATTCGTATCGTTGAAGCTGAACGTCTTCTGCTTCGGGCTGTAGAACCGCGTCGTCAACGGCACCGGCTGTCGATTGCCGCTCTTCACCAGCTCCAACTGCCCCTGGTCCATCGTCTTGCGCACCGCGTTGTACACAAATCCCTCGGCAAACGGCTGCTCCGGCGCGCCCACCACGTCGCGGAACGTCACCGTCATCGACGCGGCAATCTTCGCGTGCAGCACGCTCTCGCCGCCATCCTCCAGCCGGGCGGATTCCAACCGCACCTCGCCATGCACCAGCGACGTGTCCGCCCCCGAGCTCGATTCGTGGAACGGCCAGCCAAACCGCCCAAAGCTCAACGGAATCCCGTGCAGCGTCAAGTAGCAGTCCGGCCGCGGATTCCTCAGCCTCTTCGCCGCCTCCGCCAGGTACAGCCGCACCCCATCCTTCAGATCGGGCCGCCCAAACTCGAACCGCTCGCTCAGCTCCAGCAGCAGCGTCTTCTCATCTTTGGGGGCCGCATCGCCAGCCAGCGCCAGCAGGAACTTCGTCGTCCCGCTGTCGCCGTCCTCATTGCCCGTCTCGCTCGAAACCACCACCAGCCCTGCCGTCCGCGCCGCCGCCTCCACTTGAATTGCCAAAAGCTCACTCCGCATACGCCGCAACCTCCTCGATCTCCGCAACATCTATTGCGATGTATTCTTGTCTACAAAGGATTCCCATTCATTCTACGTAAGACTCACCTGCAACCAGCAAAGGGCCCCAATGGAACTCACCGGAAACACCATCCTCATGACCGGCGGCGCCACCGGCATCGGCCGCGCGCTCGCCGAGCAGTTTCACCAACTCGGCAATCAAGTCATCGTCGCCAGCCGCCGCCAATCGGCTCTCGACGACGTCACCGCAGCCTGCCCCGGCATCCACTCCATCGTCCTCGACGTCGAGTCGCCTGCCAGCATCGCCAGCGTCGCCGCCCAGCTCACCCGCGACTTCCCCTCCCTCAACGTCCTCTTCAACAACGCGGGAATCATGCGCTCGGAAGACATCCTGAAGGGAGCGACCGCTACAGCCGAGGCAACCGTTACCACCAACCTTCTCGGCCCCATCCGCCTCACCGCCGCGCTATTGCCGCACCTGCTCCTACAGCCCTCAGCAACCATCTTCAACGTCACCTCGGGCCTCGCGTTTATCCCGATGGCCTTCACGCCCACCTACTGCGCCACCAAGGCCGCGATCCACTCCTACACGCTCTCGCTCCGCTACCAGCTCAAGGACACCGCCGTCCGCGTCTCCGAACTGGTCCCACCCTGGATCGCCACCACTCTGATGGGCTCGAAGCCCACCGACCCGCGCGCCATGCCGCTCGATGCTTACATCGCCGAGGTCATGCAGCTCCTCACCGCCAACCCCAACGCCGAAGAGTTCTGCGTCGAGCGCGTCCTCCCCCAGCGCACCGCCACCGCCAAGGGCAACGAATCCACCTTCTTCAAATCCTTCAACGACATCATGGCCGACCGCCCCCGCTAGCCCGCAGGAAATCAACCTTTTCACAGATCGGGTGCCCCATCTTCGCGACAGCCTTATCGTCGCTAAGGTGGGGTATCGGGCCGCGCCGGGTGCCCCATTCATCGCGCCTTTGCGATGAGTGGGCATTCCTACTTGTGCGAACCGCGTTCCCATGGCCCTGATTACCGGAACAGTCTCGGCACATCGCGCGCTCCATGCAGTACGCGCAAAATTTGCAGTGGCTCTGAATTCGAAAGATACGCGATAGAGTAGCGCTCGTAGCCTGAGACAGAAAGAAACAGAATCTTGGGATTGCGAACGCCCTGTCGTCGGTGTCCCAGACCAGAGATCGCGGCAGCAGAGCGACAGGTCTCCAAAACAGCCTCTTCGACGAGGTCTGCGTGCCGCAAACTGTCTCTTGCGATGTACCACCAAATGGACTTCAGATCGCGCCGCGCATTGGCTGTAAGGATGTAGGAACTCACGCCGCAGAACGGTCCTTTGCCCATTCGGCCTTCATCTTCTGCATCTCCAGCCGAACCTGCGCTTCGTCCATCACCTCTCCGCGCTCCGCCTGTGCAATCGACTCCTCCAGCGAGGCGTTGAGTTCTTCCAGCGACTCATCGCGCCAAGGTTCGCGCTCGTGAAGCAGCTCGATCGCCTCGGCGATGTACTCATCGACGCTGGCAAACCGTCCAGCGGCCACATCCCGCTCGACCACCGCCGCCAGCTCCGGGCTCAGCCTGATCTCCATGCCGCAAGATTACCACTTCGCCCCCGGAAATTCGCATTCAATATTCCCATCTCTCCGTCAAAAAGCGTCGTCCCGCAGTGCCCTATACTAATTCCAAATTGCGTTCCACCAGACGCGCAGCGCGCGGGCCAAATCCGCTCTCCGTCCAATCCGCATCCAAGGAAGTATCATGCCATTCAAGTGGGAGAAGTTGACCGTCAAGTCGCAGCAGGCTGTTCAAGCCGCCGCGTCCCTCGCCGCCGAGAATGGCAACCCGGAAGTCCTGCCCATGCACCTGCTCGCCGCCCTCCTCGAAGACCGCGAGGGCGTCGTCCTCCCCGTCCTCGAAGGCGCGAGCGTCCGCGTGCAGCAGCTCCTCACCGGTGCGAACGCAGCCATCGCCAAGCTTCCCAAAGTCTCCGGCTCGAACGCCCAGCCCGCCATGGCCGCGTCGTTGCAGAAGATTCTCGACCGCGCCTCCAAGGAGGCCGACTCCTTCAAGGACGACTTCATCTCCACCGAGCATCTCCTCCTCGCTCTGACCGAAGCCAAAGGCGACCCCACGCGCGACGCTCTCGCCGCCATGGGCGCGACCCACGACGCCGTCCTCAAGGCTCTCTCCGCCATGCGCGGCTCGCAGCGCGTCACCGACCAGAATCCCGAGGGCAAGTTTCAAGCCTTGGAGAAGTACGGCAAAGACCTCACCGATCTGGCCCGTAAGGGCAAGCTCGACCCCGTCATCGGCCGCGACGAAGAGATTCGCCGCGTCATTCAGGTCCTCGCGCGCCGCACCAAGAACAACCCCGTCCTCATCGGCGAGCCGGGAGTCGGCAAGACCGCCATCGTCGAAGGCCTCGCCCGCCGCATCATTCAAGGCGACGTCCCCGAAATCCTCAAGGACAAGCGCGTCGTAGCCCTCGACCTCGCCAGCATGATCGCCGGAGCCAAGTTTCGCGGCGAGTTCGAAGACCGGCTGAAGGCGCTATTAAAGGAGATCGAAGACTCCAACGGCGAGATCATCCTCTTCATCGACGAGTTGCACACCCTTGTCGGCGCGGGCGCGGCCGAAGGCGCAATGGACGCCAGCAACATGCTCAAGCCCGCCCTCGCCCGCGGCGGCCTGCGCGCCATCGGCGCAACCACCATCAACGAGTACCGCAAATATATAGAGAAGGACGCCGCCCTCGAGCGCCGCTTCCAGGTCGTCTTCGTCGGCGAGCCGAACGTCGAAGACACCATCGCCATCCTGCGCGGCCTGCGCGAGCGCTACGAGACGCACCACAAAGTCCGCATCAAGGACGCAGCCCTCGTCGCTGCTGCCACGCTCTCCCACCGCTACATCTCCGACCGCTTCCTCCCCGACAAGGCCATCGACCTGGTCGACGAGGCCGCCGCCGCCCTCGCCATCCAGATCGGCTCCGTCCCCACCGAGATCGACGACCTCGAACGCCGCGCCACATCCCTCGAAATCGAGCAGGCCGCCCTCAAGCGCGAAAAGGACGAAGCCTCCCGCGAGCGCATGGAGATTGTGCAGAAGGAGCTCGCCGAAGTCCGCGAAAAGTCCAAAGCCCTCCGCGCCCGTTGGCAGCAGGAGCGCGGAGCCATCGGCCGCGTCGCCGAACTCAAAACCCACCTCGAAGCCCTCCGCTTCGAGGCCGAGGAGCAGACCCGCAAGGGCAATCTCCAGCGCGCCGCCGAACTCCAGTACGGCGAAATCCCCCAATCCGAAGCCGAACTCCGCAAGCTCACCGAATCCACATCGCCCGACGCCAAAGCCCCCAACCGAATGCTCAAGGAAGAGGTAGACGAAGAAGACATCGCCGCCGTCGTCTCCAAGTGGACCGGCATCCCCGTTGCCAAGATGCTCGAAGGCGAGATGCAGAAGCTCGTCACCATGGAAGACCGCCTGCGCCAGCGCGTCATCGGCCAGGACGCCGCGCTCACCGTCGTCGCCAACGCCATCCGCCGCAGCCGCGCCGGCCTCTCCGACCCCAAGCGTCCCATCGGCAGCTTCATCTTCCTCGGCCCCACCGGCGTCGGCAAAACCGAAACCGCCCGCGCCCTCGCCGAGTTCCTCTTCGACGACGAGTCCGCCATGGTCCGCATCGACATGTCCGAGTACATGGAGAAACACGCCGTCGCCCGCCTCATCGGAGCGCCTCCCGGCTACGTCGGCTACGACGAGGGCGGCCAGCTCACGGAGGCCGTCCGCCGCCGGCCTTATGCGGTTGTGCTCTTCGACGAGATCGAGAAGGCCCACGCCGATGTCTTCAACGTCCTCCTCCAGGTCCTCGACGACGGCCGCCTCACCGACTCCAAGGGCCGCACCGTCGATTTTAAAAATACCGTCCTCATCATGACCTCGAACCTCGGCGCAACGCAGCTCACCACCGCCTGGGCCGAGGGTGAAGAAGGCTTTGCGGAGGCCACCGAGCGCGTCCTCGCCATCCTACGCGAGCACTTCCGCCCCGAGTTCCTCAACCGCATCGACGACGTAGTCGTCTTCCACCCCCTCGGCGAAGAGCAGCTCACCCGCATCATCGACCTCCGCCTCGCCGAGCTCACCACCATGCTCGCCGACCGCAAGATCACCCTCTCCCTCACCCCCGCCGCGCGCAAGTTCATCTTCAAATCCGGCTACGACCGCGCCTACGGTGCGCGCCCCCTCAAGCGCGCCATCCAGCGCCTCGTCCAGGACCCCCTCGCCATCAAAATCCTCGACGGCTCCGTCCGCCCCACCAACCACGTCACCGTCGACGCCACCAAATCCGCCCTAACCTTCGCCACCACCCCGTAACTTCGTTCGACCCATTTAGTTTGTCATTCCGCAGCGCAGCGGAGGAATCTGCTTTTGCTTGTCATTCTGAGCGAAGCGAAGAATCCCCGCATTTCGCACTTGCCGTTGTCTGTTCTCTCACACCCACCCACGTCGTCATTCTGGCCAACTACGTCGTCATTCTGGCGAAGCCAGAATCTCTGTATTTCGTCCTTGCTGTTGCCTGTTCTCTTCCGCCCCCACCCCCAACTCCGTCATTCCGACCGAAGCCGCTCACAGTCTCATCGTGAGCGGCTGAGCGGAGGGACCCCCGCATTTGTCTTAGCGGTTGTCTGTTCTTGCCGTCATCCTGAGCGCGTCTTTCGAACGCGAAGGACCCCGACGAACCTCAGTCAACCTCAACCCTCCGCCCCTTTCTCCCACCAAACCCCAATCTTGCTTGGGTGTCACACACAAAGTGCTATAGTGGCTGCGCCACCCGTCACCCAGTTCAGAGGAGGTACGCTAAGACATGGGAAACCTGCCAAGTATGACCGAACCAAACGATGTTCGTACCACTTCTAGTGGCGAGTCAACAACCGGCGCATCGAGCGGTACCGTAGTAGGAGGTTTCAAACTTCCATCCGCGTTACATACCATTGCATTTTCTACGGCTGTCGCGGTTCTCACAGGCATCTCGGCCTGTATCGGGGCGTCTTTCGTTAGCGGAGCGAAGGAGGCTCTCGGTCTCTATGCGTTATCTTCTGACGCCGTAGACCAACATGATGTCTTTATCGGTCTGATTGTGATGGGACAGGTGCTCGTTAATGCATTGCTTATCGTGGTACTCGCTCGTCTTGCTTATCTGGGAATCAGATGGGCAGTCAGCAAAACAAAACTACGGATGACGATGCCAGCGTTCATTAAGCAACACATCTGGCTGCTTGCGTTGCTTGTTGTGACTATAGAAGCGGCTTTCTTGATGAATGTGATGATGAGGCTAAGCGACCATGTTCAAGGGATTCTCTTCAAGAACATCACCGAAGTTGGACGCTTTTGGAAATCTGCGTTATTTGAGCAAGACCACAGTACCGCTGGTGGCTACTCCTTTGTGTATTCTGGCCTTCTTGCTCTGTTCGTTTGGCTCTGCTGGTGGCTCGTTGCGAAAGGAGTGGATAAGCCACTTCGCAGGGTCGTCGTATCCACGTTTGGACTGCTTGTTGCGTTTGTCTCATTGCTCGATTTTGCTTATCTGAGCGGTGCTGTCCAGACTGTTAAGGATTATCCAATTGTCGCTGTTGTCACCCAAAGCGGTGTTATGGGCGGAGGTGGGATTTTCGGCGAAGGCTCTGTTCCCATCCTCTTGGGTAAGGACGACAAGATGTTTGCATTTCTCGTTGTGCTGACTAAGGCTCAACCCAACGATGTGGTGCACAAGATGATTGTGTATGTCCCTCGAAGTGAGGTGAAGTACATGGTTGTGACTCTAACTGTCCCGCTTTACGAGATGGATAAATACGACGATTTGCTGCGACTTGAGCAGGAGATGAAGAGTAGAACGCAAGCATTGCCGTAGCGATGAAAGGGCGGGTGGCCGGGTGCCCCATTCATCGCGCTTCTGCGATGAGTGGGCATCGCGCTCCGCGCGACCGCCGCTATTGCCCAGATCAAATTCATATGGCGACAATCAGACCCCAGAACTTGATATTATGTCAAGAATAGAGGTCGTAACCCGATGGAATCGCAAGGAATGACCCAGCAGAACCTGACCGAGCACTTCGCAACCGAAAAGAACCCGTTCCACTTTGTAGATTCCGGCCTCGACAACGTCTTTCTGGTAGGGATCAAGTACTTCACCTCTCCAGACGGAAGAATCGTGGCTGAAATCCCGGCCCTGAAACAGTTGATGCGCCTCATCGCGCGCGATCTGGTTCTCTCCAAGTCCGACCTGACCGGCGCAGAGGTCCGCTTCCTCCGCAAGCGGCTGGGCAAGAAGGCCACCGAGTATTGCAAGTATCTCGGCCTCGAACCGGAGACGCTCTCGCGCATCGAAAACGGCAAACAGCCCATCTCCAGCGCCACCGAAAAGCTGGCCCGCCTCTCTTACGCCATCCTCTCCGAAGAGTCCGGCCTATACGACCACGCAAGGACCATCCTTCAGTCCATGCTGGATGAACTCAAGCCCACCAGGGAAAAAATCGTCCTCGAAATCCGCGACGACAACGAATGGCGCGAGGCCGCCTAAGACGGGTACCTCTCCCACGCTGCGCATTAATCCCATCGCGGTTTAGAATTCTCCCATGCCGCAAACCGCCAAATACAGAGAACCGCGCTGGCACGCGATGGTCGCGATCTTTGCCGTGGGCGGGCTGCGCCTAGCTCTTCCCCGCGAGTTGGCGGTCGGACCCGATTGGATGTTTCTCGTCGTGGTCGGCGCCCTGGCCATCTTCTACCTGCTGGCAGCGCAGCTCGATAAGCACAAGCTCGCCACGTTCCTCGGATACCTGGTGGTTGCGGTCGTCACCGCCGACATGACATGGTCTCTGTGCCTGCTGGTGGCGGCGCTGCCACAGCACAAAGAGAGTTCGCTGGCACTGCTGCGATCGGCCTGCGCGCTCTGGATCACCAATATCATCGTCTTCGCATCGTGGTACTGGCGGCTGGACGCCGGCGGCCCGCACGCCCGAGAGCTGCGCGGCGTCCACACCGACGGCGCGTTCCTGTTTCCGCAGATGACGCTGAACCCGGAAGCGAAGCGCATCATGGGCGAGGAGCACTGGAACCCAGGCTTCATCGACTACCTGTTTCTGGCCTTCAACACCAGCACCGCATTTTCGCCCACGGACAGCCCCGTCCTCAGCCGCTGGGCCAAGGTGCTGATGATGGTGCAGTCGCTCATCTCACTGGCCACGGTGGCGCTGCTGGCCGCGCGCGCCGTCAACATCCTCTAGATTGACGCGCATCTCAAATCCCGTTTGACCCGCCGGGTGCTCCATCCCTCGCACTCTCCCCGCGATGAAAGGGCAATCGCATGAATCGAAATATATTTTCTTCAAATTTCCCCGAAAAATCGCATCCCAAGGCCCATAATATCTTCTTCTTTTATTTCAATCAGTTACAGGACTAACTCGAACACATTGTCAGCCAAGAAATCAGCTGCGGGCTTCTCCTCCTTGAGCCGCGAAATCGCGGTTCTCTTGTTGTCAAGGCCCTCGACCCTCCCAAATCCCCCTAACCAACACCAACCAAACAACTTAAATCTTTAAAACAGTTGGCATAGTAGTTTCCCTCCAACGCGTATAATTAAATCAGGTTGTAAAAGCACCGAAAGACCCGGCCAACCCGCCGGGTCTTCGCTTTTAATACGTCTCACGCGCTTAGCGCGAGCTTAACCAGCGCTTTTTGAATACTTTACGCTATTAGCACGGGGGGGGTACACACAGCAACGAGCCAGCAACCGCCGCGACGAAGTCCAGACTTAGTCCAGACCTGATCTAGATCAGGTCTAGATCTAACTATCTTATTTTGAATATCATATGACTTTTATGGGGATATACCCTCCCCCAATTTCACCTCGGAAATCGGAGGAACAGCCGGGTGTCCCATCTTCGCGACGGCGTTATCGTCGCTAAGGTGGGGATCGCGCCTCAGAGATCGGTAATCCGTCCCAGCGTGTTCGCCGGAATCAGCAAATTCAGCGCCAGCGGCTCCACTTCGATCCGAACCGGCAGCGTGCCCAGCAGCTCACCATCCGCCTCCACAAAAAGCTGCTCCGCCGAGCCTTCCCGATTGCGGCACTCCACCGACACACACTTCACCAACTCAATCGTGCGCGAGTAGCTGTGCCGTCCGAACAGCACCGCCGTCAAAAATCGCAGATACCGCACGCGGCTGAACGTCTTGAACGCAATCACCCGCAGCTTGCCGTTACTGATCGAAGCCCCCGGCGCGAGATTCCCGACCAGCCCGCCGAAGTTGCTGATGCGCACCGCCAGCAGTTGCGATGCCTCCACCTCCCGCGGCGTCTCGCGTCCACTCTCCACAAACGACGCGGTAAACATGGGAAACGTGTACGTCGCCCACAGACGAAGCGCCTCCACCAGGTACACAACGTACCCGAACCGCTGCTTCAGCCGCGAGTCCAGCCGCGAGAAGAAGAATGCGTCCGCGCCCACTCCCGCCGCCACAATGAAGTAGCGCGAGCGCTCGCCGCCCTCCACGCTGCGATAGAACAGATGCCCCACGGAGATCCGCACCGGCGTCGCCGCCAGCAGCATCTTCACCGCCTTCACCGGCGATGCCGGCAGCCCCAGGTCCGCCGCCAGCGCATTGGCTGTACCCATCGGGATCACGCCCAGCGCCGCCGTCCCGCCCACCATGCGCTGCAACACCTCATGCACGGTTCCATCGCCGCCGCACGCAATCACCGTGTCGCAACCCTCGCGCACAGCCTCCTGCGCCTGTCTTCCAGCGCTCTCCGGCGATTCGGTCGCGATCGCTCGCACCTCAATCCCCGCGCCCTCGAGCACTGCCGCCACATCCGCGATCTGCGCCGCACGCCGGCCCGGATGCTGCCCACTCATTGGGTTGTAGATCAGTGCAACACGACGCATCGCATGGTACCCTTTGTTTCCGCTGTTGAATGAATCAAGCAAGAGGTTCACTCAGCTTCATTCTTACATGCCGTTGCCAACCAGGCATTCGAGATTGAGTCGCAGGAGGCCGCGTGCCCCATCGCGCTTTTGCGATGCGTGGGCTATCGCGCCCCACACGACACCGTTTTTATCGCGCGCGCACCAACCAATCCTTGCCCCAGCCCACCCGCTCCACTAAGCTATTCTCATGTACGAAGACTTCATCGTCACAGACCGCTGGACCGCCGAGCCGCTGCACTGCGTCTGGAAGGGCACCATCGTCGCCATCGCCACGCGCCACGCCGACGCCACAGACATCCGCTTCGCCGTCAATGGCAAGCCCGTCTGGATCGCCCTCCCCAATCTCGCCTGGGTCAAGCAGAAGCGCCGCACCGGCAACGTCATCACCGACGCACTCGCCGCACAGATCGCCGGTCGCTACCTGAAGCAAGCCATCGAGTCCGGATACGACAACGGCCGCGAGATCTACACCATGACTATCGACGAGGTCCTCGACCACGCCAACGCCGTCGTCCGCGAGGCCGCAGGAACCACCCATCTCCCCAGCCTCCCCATCATCCACGAGAATGTCGAGCCGGAGAAGGAACTTGGCATCCGCCTCCCCGGCGAACCCGCCGCATGATCTGAACTGGCCCACGGAGGCTCCGCCAATGTTCACCCGCCGTCGATTTATTCTCACCACCCTCGCCGCCGTGCCGCGCCTCGCGGCAGCCCAGTCCTTCCTCGCTCCCTTCCACAAGCGGCCCGTCCCCCCGCAGCCCGTCTTCGTCTACTTTGGCACCGACACCGGGAAAGGCATCTCCAAAGGCATCTATCTCTCCCGCTTCGACCCCGCCAGCGGACTCATGACCTCGCCGCAGCTCGCAGCTGAAACCCTGCGCCCCTCCTTCCTCGCCCTCTCACCCAACACTGTAGGTTATCGCCACCTCTACGCCGTAAACGAAGCCAACGACGCTTCGGCCACCATCACCAGTTTCCTCATGGACCCCGTCAGCGGCGCGCTCAGGCTCATCAACCAGGTGCCCTCCGCTGGCGCAGGCCCCTGCTACATCTCGCTCGACGCCACCGGCGAGGCCGCCTTCGTCGCCAACTACGCCGGCTCCTCCATCGCCTCCTACCGCGTCCTTCCCAGCGGCGCGCTCTCCGAACCCGTCGAGCGAATCGACTACAAGAACCCAAAATTCGGCAAGCGAGGCCCCAATTCAGCCCGCCAGGACGCCCCCCATCCCCACTCCGTCCATCTCTCGCCCGACAACCGTTTCCTGCTGGTCAATGACCTCGGCTCCGACCACATCTCCGTCTTCGCCATCGACCCGGCCACCGCCCGCCTCGGCCCGCCCGCGCTCTTCTCCAACAATCGCCCCGGCTCCGGCCCACGCCACATCGCCTTCCACCCCAACGGCCGCTGGCTCTACTCCATTAACGAGCTCGACTCCACCATCGACCGCTTCCTCTGGACCACCACCAGCTCCCGCGCCAACCCCCAGGGCCTGCTGGTCAACACCGGCGCGCCCGTCAAGACCATCGCCGCCAGCTTCCCCGCCGCCAAAAACACCGCCGCCGAGGTCGCCATCTCGCTCGATGGCAACTTCCTCTACGCCAGCAACCGCGGCGAAGACTCCCTCGTCGTCTTCCGAATCGCACCCGCCGATGGCGCGCTCACCCTCATCCAGCGCATCTCATGCGGCGGCAAGACACCGCGCCACTTCACCCTCGACCCCTCCGAACGCTGGCTCCTCTGCGGCAATCAGGACTCCGCCTCCATCACCATCTTCCGCCGCGACCCCGCCTCCGGCCGCATCGCAGGCCCCACCCAGTTCCTCCCCCTCGACTCCCCCATGTTCTCCCTCTTCGCCTAGAGCGGTTTCACCGCAGGTCTTTACAGGAGCAAAGACCATTTGCGTGGTTTTTCCTCAAGAAAAACCACTTTAATAATTCTCGCGCGATAACAGTTGCGGTGAAACCGCTTAAATCCCGCCTCTTCGCCTGCCCCCGGCCCTACTGCCCACCCGCCGCCACCGAAGTCATATTTACTGCGACGCGACCGGGACTGCGTTGGGCGTCGCGGAATGTCCCAAAGTGACATGCACCACGTCGCCCTGCACCACGCGGCGTCCAGACTGTGGGCTCTGCGCCGTAACAATGCCGGAGGAATGGCCAGTCGCGGGAGCAGGCACGCCGTTCTGCGCCGCGCTCGCGCTGGGCGCCGCAACCATTGCTGTAGCAGGCACCGCTGTGGGCAAAGCATTCTCCGTCACAGCGACCAGGTGCAGTCCTGCGCTGGCCGCGCGCGCGTTGGCGGCGGAGTAGCTGAGCCCGACCAGCGACGGCATCACATACGCAGGCGCCTGCGTGTCGCCTGGAATGGCATCGCTGACCAGCAAACTCACGCGCGGCCCGTCGACTCCTCCCACGTCGGCCGGTGGAGTCTGCGTCAGCACAACGTCGGGATCGCCGGCTATGGCAAGGTGCGCCACTGCGCCCAACTCCAGCGAGAGCCGCCGAATTCCAATGGTCGCCGAGCGCTCCGTCTGCCCCGTCAGGTCGGGAATCTCCACGCTCTGCACCCCCAGCGACTCGGTGATGCGCACCGGCCACTCGCGGCGCACGCGCGAGCCCGCAGCCGGGTCCTGCGACAAAATGCGACCGGCAGCAACGTCGGCGGAGTAGAACCTGTTCTCCAGATTGAGTGTGAGCCCCTGGCGACTGGCCAGGCTGTTGGCCTCCGCCACACTCAGTCCGCTGAGGTTGGGTACCACCGCCTCGCGTCCGTGGATGGCCAGCCGCATTGCGATGAACGCCGAGATCAACGCCACGGCAACCAACGCCAACGCACCCAGCACGAGCGTGAAAATTCGCTTCATCGTGAGATCGACCCGCCCCGTACTCAAGTCCTGAAGCCTTCGCAGGGAGCTTCGCCAATTCTACCGTGCCGGTCAAGCCTTCGCGCGCGCGAGTTGTACACTATCCATGGAGAACAACGCCACGGACGTACAGCAGCGCCCCCTTGATCTCAGTGTGCATTATGAATGGTGCATCCGCGGACAATGTACGGATTCTCCCTCCAATATCCACAGAATTCTGTGGTTTTGCACTTGCATGCACAGGCTGGCCACTTCTAATGTCTCTTCAACTGATGACCGAGCAGCGAGTCGGTGGTTGGGTCCAAAGGCAGGGCCGGAAGGTCGTTCCCAGACGAAAGTCGAAGGTTTGATCGCACGGTAGCCGGAGGGTTGGTCGAAGACGCAAGTCCAAGATTGGCCGGAAGGCGATGCCGGAGGGTTCAGCAACCGATGAGAGTCGGAGGTTGGGTTCGTGGGCAGAGCCGGAAGGTTGGCAGTCGGCGCAAGCCGGAGGCCATCTGGAAGGCGAAGCTGGAAGGTTGGCACTCGGCGAAAGTCGGAGGCTAGCCGGATGGCACAGCCGGAGAGTCGGCCAAGGGCGAAAGCCAATGGTTGGCACAACGGCTCAATCGGAGGGTTGGCCAGAAGCGCAAGCCGATGGTTGGCACAACGGTTCAATCGGAGAATAGATCAGAGGCGCAAGCCAATGGTTGGCGCAACGGTTGGGCTGGAAGATCGATTGAAGGCGAAAGCCGGAGAAAGGTCGGAAGATTGAGTTGGATGATCGATCGAAGGCGCAAGCTGGAGAGAGGTCGGAAGGCGAAGTCGGCGGATGCAGCACCGATGAGAGTCGGAGGTTAGGTTTGAAGGCAGGGCCGGAAGGCCGATCGAAGGCGCAAGCTGGAGGTTGACTGGAAGGTCGAGCCGGAAGATGAATCGAAAGCGCAAGCTGGAGGTTCATCGGAAGGCATGGCCGGTGGATCGGCAGGCGGCGACGGTCGCAGGTCGGTCGAAAGGCGGAGCCGGAAAGTCAGTCGGCGGCGCAAGCCGCGGGATGGCCGGAAGGTTGGGCCGGAGGGTCGGTCGCCAACGCAAGTTGGCGATGAATCGGAAGGGTTGCCGGATGGTTGGTCGCCAACGCAAGTTGGAGGTCGATCGGAGGGCAAACCCCAGAAGATTGGTCGGTGGCGCAAGCCGCGGACAGACCGGATGGCTGGCCGTTGGATCTGATGCCGATATTCAGTCGGAGGTTGAGTTGGAAGGCGACGCCGTAAGGTTGGCAGTCGGCGCAAGTTGGCAACCGACGCAAGTTGGTAGCCGATGAGAGTCGGCAGTCAATCGGAAAGCGAGGCCGTAGGGTTGGTTCGCGGCGCAAGTCGCAGGATGGCCCCTCGGTAGCCGGAAGGCGCAACGCCCGATGAGAACTGCGAGTTCTTCATGATGAAACGCCAGAGACCCGACGGGATCTCTGGCGTTTTCGTTTAACCCCGCCCCGCTCCTGGTTCCCCGTCCGCGCTGCTGTCCCTCGATTCTTCGCGCATGCCACCCAAAATCACATCCGTTGGTGTGCGAGGGGGGGTGTATGGGTACCTCCTAAGATCTCTGGATTCAATGTACTACGCGATTCTAGTCGCATGATAAAGATTCAAAACGCGTTACAATCTATCAATAAGAAAACAAACTTGTTACAGATTGCGTCTGCGCACAAACTATAGATTGCTGTTGCACACAAATAAGAGAGGCCCGGCTGACGCGCCGGGCCTCTCTTATTTCTCTACTACCTCTATTATACCGGATGGAGCATATCTACTATGCCAACTATTTTCGGCAAATTTTCGCGTCTAACGCGCGTGGTTTGTTTGGCTTGCCAGATTCACGCCGGATCGAGACCCTTGACAAGTTTCACCGGATTCGCCGGCACGAACTGACTAGCGAGCGGCTGTCTTGCGCGGACGGCCACCCAAGGCTCCGTTGGCGCGGGCGGCGGTGCGCTTGGCCAGGCTGCGGGCCTTGCCTCCCTCCGCGCCCAGCCGCGCCGCCATCCACTTGCGCGATCCGAACGAGCCTTCGAGCAGCGCGGGTATCCAGAGATCGGCGTCGAGTTTTTCGAAGTGCAGGCCCAAACCGGATGGAGTGAGTTCCACCTCGCTGAGTTGCACGTCGGTCGCCCCCTCCAAACCTTGTGCATCCTCCGGCGAGAAGAAGATGCCGAGACCGTTGGAGAGTTTGATGATTACACTTTTGGATTTGCGGTCGTAGCGGGCCTCGGTTGCAAAGGGGGTGCTGGCGCGGAGCGCATCCATGCGCTCGCCCGCTTCTTTGAATTCCTTACTCGTTATACCCATGCATCTCCTTCCATGCAGCGCAGAGAGCGGCGATGTGCGGTGCGAGCTTCGCCTGAATGCGCGTCAGTTCACTCGGGTTGAAGCGAAAGTTGCCGCGCAGTTCGGGCGGGCCGTCGGGGCAGTTCAGATAGAAGAGCGCTTCCTTCCCATTGCCGCATATGTGTACGTGCGCTGGCCAATGGTCGCTTGTGTATATGATGACGCGGAGCCCGTCGATCCTGAGCACAGTCGGCACAGAAGCAGCATACCACATTCCCAACCGCTTGGGTTATTTTGTGTAGGGGTGGTTCGCTGGTGCGATTGTAAGACAGTTCGTCTAAGCTCACAATTGAGCGAATTGATCGTCTATTTTTGCAAGTATCGGCAAGACGCAGCGATTGCGTACCGTGTGCAGCAGAGACGCGCTCGCAGATCCGCTCACTTTCAGCTCAGCCCATGGCTCTCGAAGATCGATCCGTCCGATCGACGATGAAATTCCGACGATACCGTTCGCTGCCGTGTCATCTAGGACAACCGGCACAATGTGCCCGGTTCTCCCCGAATGGGTCATAATGTCGCGCTCATACTTGGCCCAGACCTTTGTCAAGTAGTTCTCATCCATGAAAACCAAATAGTACGCACACGACTCGGAATAGACCTTTCGCAGTACTTGTTCCAAGTCTTGGGCAAGTAGGAAAGCTTGCTGATCAAAGTCATAAAACGTCAAAACGTCTTCGGACTTCAGCTCAGCATTTACCAACTCGACCAAAGCCCGCGTTTCTCCTGCGAATGAAAAACCGACATCAAAGGCGAAGGCCCTCGCCCGTTCAACATTGTCGCGCTCAACTCCAAGTGAGCGATATATGTCGTCCTCTTTCATGTGCGTTAGAAAGTACCTAAATAGCGGATCTTCAACCGTAAATCCTGAATCGGGATCAAAAGCTATCTGTTTACGTAGATCAATGTTGTGTGAGGCGTCGTGTATCACCTCCGCAATGCGTGGCCTAACTGCTTTGACACCAGGCCGTCTGCGTTCTGGCACAAGATTGAGGATTCTGTCGTAGGTCACTACCAAATCGGGGTTCTTGGCGAGTGCGAACAATACATCCAAATACGGCTTATTGCCGCCTGGCCTCCACTTTTTCCCCTTGGCGAATGTAAGAGCTGTTGTTAGGTATCTGTTTGAGAGTTCGTCCATCAGTCTCTGACGAATCGCCAAAAGATCGAAGGTTAGGATTTTTACGTCGTCTTGTTGTTCGTGTATGTCCTGCGTTGCGCAGATCTTATTCGCAATAAATTGTGCGAGCCAGAAGTTTTGCGAGCTTTCGGACGTGATGAAGTCGCGATCCTCAAAAAGAACTCCGAGGGCGGCTTCCCCCTCATCCAAGAGTTTGTTTATCTCTTGGTCGCTCGCTCCCACAAAACGATACGAGCCAAGTCGAGGCCCCAGATCGTATGCGTCGGCTAACAATGTCATCCCGGTCGTCGGAATGCCAATTAATATGACCTTCGGCGGAGATGCGGTCTCAAACACACGGTCGCTCAGTCTTTTTAAGACGGTGCCAACATTGCTGCGCGCCGAAGACGGAAGAAGATGGAAGTCATCAACGACTAATATGGGTTGCGGCGGTAACCCTCCGTCGGATGCCACATTGAAGAACTCTTCAAGCTTGGTAATAGCATCTGCATCCCTAGCGCTTACGTACTTGAATTGTTGATCTTTGGCGTATCCAAGCTCCTCAAAGACTTTGAAAACCACACAGGTTTTGCCTATTCCCGACGGCCCTTCGATCAATAGGTGTTTGCCTGGCTGCTCAATGTCCGCACGAACTTCACCGAAGTGACGCGGTTTTACGTATGTGTATTGAGGTAATCCCACCGTCTTGAAAACTTCCCCTAGTTTTCGTTTCTCAGGCATACAGAGAAGGATACACACCGAATGGCAATAAAGAAAACGGCAGAGCCGAAGTTCTGCCGTTGTTTGTTTTCACGCGAAGCGTCCAAGACGGCACGAAGTGCTATTGGAAGGTCATCTCGAGTTTGACGCCGGAGTAGTTGGTTCGTGGGGCGATCTGGCGGCCCGGGCCTTGCTCGAAGTAGACCAGGCCGTAGCGCTCCATGGTCTTGAGCGTGCGCGAGAGGTTCGACTTGGCGCGTCCGGTGGTCTCGGCCAGCTCGGTGAGCGACTGCGGCTGCGTCTTGACGATCAGCGCGAGCAGGGCGCGGTTGCGGTCCGAGAGCACCTGCGACATGGTCTCCAGCGACTGGAACCAGACCTTCGGCTCGTTGCGCGCCGGGACGTACTCGCCGCGCGCGATGTCCATGGTCCGCTTCTTGTACTGTTCCAGCGTGGCGATGCCGACCTTCAGTGTGTTCATGGCTGCGTACTCCTTTTCTGCAAGATGGCTTCCACTTCCGTCCAGAAGTCCGCGAGCAGGGTTGCGGCATCTGCGTAGGTATAAAAACGGGCCCGTTGGCCGGAGTGCCTGTGGTCGTACTCGATGCGGGTGCGCGCTCCCGGCCCCGCGCCCTCGCGGACGGCGTGCGCATTGTCGAAGCCGAGCAGCCGCTCGCCGTCTTCGTCGTGCAACGTCAGCGAGTAATCCAGTCCGTGCGGCCGCTCCGGCGAGACGGCGGCCTGTTTTACGACGAACTTGACCCAACACTTTCCGCCCGCGTCCACCACGAAGCTCTCTCCATCGAGCAGCAGGAGCGTGTCGAGGCTGGGGTCGCGAACCGCCATCCTTCAATGTTATTATCGGATGATAACCTTGTCAAGTTGAGCGTTAAAGAAAGCGGGCGGACTCGAATTGAGTCCGCCCGTCGTTGTTTGTTTTCACGCGAAGCGTCCAAGACGGCACCCTTCGACTAGCTCAGGGCAGGCTACGTGCTCACTCGGCGGCCATTTCTTCTTGTTCGCCTTCCATGCGCATGAGTTCGAGTTCGCGCTCTTCGGCCTCGATGGCGGCGGTGACTTCCTGCTGCACCTGGGCTGCCGCTTCCTCCAGCTCTGGCGAGAGCTGGACGTTGCGGTAGTACTCCATACCGGTGCCGGCGGGGATGAGGCGGCCGACGATGACGTTCTCCTTGAGTCCGCGCAGCGTGTCGATGGAGCCGTTGATGCTGGCTTCGGTGAGCACGCGGGTGGTCTCCTGGAAGCTGGCCGCCGAGATGAAGCTGTCGGTGGAGAGCGACGCCTTGGTGATGCCGAGCAGAAGCGAGCGTCCGATGGCGGGCCGTCCGCCGGTCATCAGCACGCGCTGGTTCTCCTCGTTGAAGCGGAAGCGGTCGGTCTGCTGCTCGAGCAGGAAGGTGGTGTCGCCGACCTCCTCGATCTTGACCCAGCGCAGCATCTGGCGAACGATG
>Ga0224554_1000646_pt1 | contig 27221 bp, 25 predicted proteins | sample 714S22024metaG_FD_180666 | JGI IMG/M metagenome (GOLD analysis project Ga0224554, IMG submission 180666) | Peat soil microbial communities from Stordalen Mire, Sweden - 717 S2 20-24 | ecosystem: Environmental > Terrestrial > Soil > Wetlands > Peat | place: Sweden: Norrbotten County, Stordalen...
GTTGCCAGAGTTCATCGGAAACCTCCCACGATTGAGTTTTGGTCATGCCGAGAGCATAAACACAGTTTCAAAATCACACAACTTTATTTACGGATAAGCTCTTAGTAAGAGCGGGACCTAAAAGCTCAAGGGGCCACCCCACAAAATAATACCATCCCCAACCGCCATTATTGCCTCCTGGAGAGAAATCGGGAGGTGGAGAATCTCCTGTGAGCCAGCCATCAACAAACAGCTTCATAGGAGAATTATGATAAGCAGGCGCTTGTTGCTCTTGCGATGATTTTAAGCTCGAACAGCCGACAAAAAAAATCAAGCAAGTTGCTACAAACAGCCAATTGACCATAAGTCGTTTCATTTACTAACGACTTAAACCTGAACTAGCCATACTCAAAAATCAAGGCAACAGACCGACGATTTCCTCCAAGCTCCAAACATGATTTGCAATGCCCGCCTCCATTGCTGGCGTCACGCGCAACGTCTGGTGAATCCGGCAAAAATTATAGTTCATGGCGTAAATCGCCATCATGTGCTTGTGGTTTTCAATCTTCTTTGAAAATGCGTTTGTTAGCCGCGTGAAGCGGCGGTTCGTCATGCGGAGCGTCAAATTCTGGCGTTCAACGTAGCTGGTGGAAATCAGATTGCGGTCTGGATTTCCGATGACCTTGCGACGGCGTGCCCCAATACAGATTTTCCATTTCATTTGGCGGGCACAAGGGTTAAAATGCAGATGTTGTATGACAAAACCGGTTTCGCAACGTTCCGCGCCGCCACGCCGGAAATTACTGCGCTCTTTCAAGGATTTGACGCCGTCGAAACATTTCAATCCGCGCACGTTTTTCCGCGAGCTGGTCTGGAAAGCGCTGCTCACGCCCCGGGTGGGTCAGCCGCGGCATCCGGTCTTCCCCAAGCTCTATCGCGGCCAGGTTGCGATTACCTGGATCGGCCACGCATCGTTTCTGATCCAGTTCACGGACCTGAACGTGTTGATAGACCCGAATTTTGCGAACTGGCTGTTTCTGTTGAAGCGGATCAAGCGTTCCGGCCTGAAAATCCAGGACCTGCCGCGGATTGATCTGGTGCTGCTCACGCACGCACATTTCGACCATTTTCACAAACCGACGCTGCGCCGGCTGCCGCAGCCGAAAATTGGTGTGATGCCGCGCGGCGTCGGCGATCTGGCGCAGCACCTCGGCTTCACGCGCATCATCGAACTGGATTGGTGGGAGAGTTTCGCGCAACGCGATTGGAAGGTGACCTTCACCCCGAGCCAGCATTGGGGCGCGCGCATGCTGCGCGACAAGCATCGCGGTTATGGCGGCTTCCTGCTCGAACATCAAGGCCGCAAAATTTACCACGCCGGTGACAGCGCCTATTTCGATGGCTTCAAGGAAATCGGCCGGCGGCTGGCGCCGGAAATCGCGTTGCTGCCAATCGGGGCGTATCATCCGGCATCATTCCGCCGCGTCCACATGGGCCCCGACGAGGCGGTGAAGGCGTTCCGGGATTTGCGCGCGCGCTGTCTGGTGCCGATGCACTACGGGACGTTCAAATTGTCATTCGAGGATCTCAACGAGCCGCCGCGGTGGCTGGTTGAGATTGCCATCAAGGAAAACCTCATGCACAAGGTGCGAATGCTTGACGAAGGCGTGCCGGAGGTGTTTTGATCTGGAACATTGCGCCGCCCAAATATGACCGACGACAACGGTAATGCCAACTCATCGCCCCTCGACGCGGTCCGGCGTTACGTGCCACTTGCGGTTTGGGCCATCGTCATTCTGGTCATTCTGTTCATTCCGCTCCGGGTCATCCAATATGGTTTTCTGCCGGGTGACGACGCATTGCGTCACGCGGCCAAGGCGGTGAGTGGCAAGCCGTGGCCGGACATTCTGGTGCTGGGGCCCGCTTTCAAGATAGATACCAACTTCGGCTGGCATTTGCTGCTGCGGCAAATTTATCTCCGGAACAAATGTGACCCCCCAAATGAGGCGCGCGACACCGAAAAGCTGGTCCTGTTTGCCATCGTGGCATTGTTTGCGCTGGTCAACTGGTCGGCGTTGGTGTGGTTAAAACGGCCGGAAGCCTGGTTGATTGCGTTATTGGCCGTGGCGCTCGGGTCAGATTTATGGATGCGATTTTCGGTCGGCCGGCCGTTCATCCTGACCATTGCCGGACTGCTGACCATTCTTTTTGCCTGGCACGCTCACGGTTCGTCTCCGCCCAAATGGTGGACGGTGTTGTGGCTGACGCCGCTGATCGCCCTTTGCACGTTCGTGCATGGAGTGTGGTATCTCTGGATGCTGCCGGTGGCGGCGTTTTTCCTCGCCGGACAATTTCGCTGGGGATTGATGCTGATTGTGGGATGGTTGGCGGGAGCATTCCTGGGGGCTTCACTCACCGGACATCCGTTGGCATCCCTTTACCAGGCGCTCGTAATGGCTTATCGGGCTTTTGGTATGCACATAACCCAACGCACGCTGGTCGGTGAATTTCAGCCATCGTCGGGTGATGTTTTGGGATTGGTCATCTTTGGCGGCCTGTTGATTCTGCGCCAACTGGCTGGCTTGAAGGCGCGACCGCTGACCTCCAATCCGGCATTCTGGTTGTTGTGTCTGGCATGGGTGCTCGGCTTCAAGGCGACCCGTTTTATGGAAGACTGGGGCTGGCCGGCGTTGATGGTGCTGATTGCCTGCGATTTGCAACTGCTCCTGCAGGCGCGATTCGCGGTGGATTCTTTCAAGCGTCTGGCCCTGACCGGTGGGCTGGCGGTGGTGGTTTATCTGGCCATCACCAATGATGGCGGCAGCCGCTGGACGTCCAATCTCGCCCAGCAGTATCTCACGCAGGACAATCCCGACCTCAATGGCTGGATGCCGGAAAAAGGCGGCATCCTTTATTCCTCGGACATGACGATTTTTTATCAGACCTTTTTCAAGAATCCCAATGCGGACTGGCGATATATTCTTGGCTTTGAGCCTGCCCTGATGCCGGATGAAGATTTTCAGGTGTTTCACAAAATCATGTGGAATTACGGCGATGCCAAAGCCTACGAACCGTGGGTGGAAAAAATGCGCCCGCAGGATCGCCTCGTCATCCGCGGCGGCCGGGGCAGCCTGCCGAGCAGTTCGCAATTGGAATGGGAGTATGGCGTCAGTGGCATCTGGATTGGCCGCTTGCCGCGCATCCCGCAAAGCGGGACGCCGCCGCCGACCATTCCCGCAGCGGCGACGCGCGACACTTCAACCAATTCGGTGAATTCAGCGAAGTGACAGCGCGTCGAACTTTCGCGCCAGAGCAAAATCCTTTTCCGTCAAACCACCGGCATCGTGCGTTGTGAGCGCGAGCGTCACTTTGTTCCAGCGGATGTCAATGTCCGGATGATGCCACGCTTGCTCGGCGAGTTTGGCAACCGCGTTGACAAATTTTATCGCGGCGGGGAAATCCTTGAACTGATATGTCCGCACAATCGTCGCGCCTTTCTTTTTCCAATCCGGCACGGTAGCGAGCGCGGTTTTGATTTTTTCTGTGCTCAATTTTTCCATGCTAACAGTTCGCACAGCTTGGGTTGACTGTCACGAAGGATTACGGATTGGGAAATGAAAGAAATTCGGCCCGGGGTTGTCCGTTGTCCGTTTCCGCCTTCTGCCTTCAATCTTTCCTAAACCGGACCTATTCGACCGGCGTGCGCCCGTCCCCGGGCGCAGCAACATCCAAAATTCACTGCGCGCGGAAATGCAGGCAGTCGTTGCTGTAGAAGATGGTTTCCCTTTTGGTGACCGGATACGGCGTCGCTGAATCTGTGAACGGAAGTGTTCCTGCGCCGCTGCGCCCGAAGACGGGCTCACTCCGGACTGTATGAATGGCTAAAACCATTCCTTGCGTCCGTCCACGTAAGTGCGCACAAACTCCTCATCGGACTTGCACAGGTAAATGATGCCTTCGATAAGGCCGATGAGGTGTGTCACCACCCCGGCAATGCCGCAGGTCAGGATCGTCACCAGCAGCATGATCAAACCGGCGCCAGTGTAGCCGAGGATGAATTTGTGAATGCCGAGCGAGCCAAGCAGAATCCCGCAAATGCCGGCCGGAATTTTGTTGGACGCCCGTGATGCGACGGTGGACGGAGGCGGCGCGATCGGCGGCGGAACCGCATTCAGTCCGGATGTAAATTCCGAAAACGAGCCCAGCGGCTTCCATTCCTGGGAACCTTCCATTTGAACCTGAGTTTGGGCGTTGACGCGGTTCTCGGCAATCCAGCGCCGCATTTCCTCCGCGCTTACCGGGCCGTATGGCCGTCCGTCCGTTCCGATGATTTTATACATAACGCGCCTTTCTGGTCTGGTTTCAGTTGCCGTCACAAATAATTCAGGACAATTTCGGCGGCTGGCCGGGCAAATCCGTCATCCGTGGCGGAATGGGTTTTGGTTCAACCGGCCCGTCCGCTTTTGCCTGACGCAACAAACTTATACTCGTGGCCAGCGACCACAGCCAGCTCGCGCCAAAACAGATTAGCCCCCACTTTCCCATCCAGCCGGATGCCTTGGGCGGAACCGGCTCTCCAAGTTGTTCCATGGTAACGCGGTGGAGCAAGGCAAACATCCAGATCATGATCAAAACAAACCCCGCCAGCGCCAGCAGCAACTGCCCGGTGCCGACAATAAATCGCCGCGCCATCAACGAGCCAAGGCCCGGAGTCGCAGCTTGATTCGTCAAAACGCACGTCCATGCTCGGGCGCGGCTTAACGGTCGGGTAGTCCGGACGGTCATGGTTCATCAACTGAATTGCGATTTTACTTCCGGCTTGTTCAAGACCACCAGCGCCCAGATGCCGAAGGGCAGCCCGAAAACACAGCAGGGTGAAATGCACGGCACCATGGCCACGATGCTGGCGGTGAGCGCAAACTGGTAATTCTGCAATTTCTGCATTTTGGAGGCGCCGATGAGAACAACGACGCCGACAATCCCGCCGATGATGTCCTGAACAATTCCCAGGCCGCCGCCCAGCGTGTTGAACAGTTTCTGCATCTGCGGATCGTACATTTGCTGCGGGCCGATATGAACTCCGTTCAACATCAAAATATTAAACACCAAACCCACCACCACCAGGACCAGTCCAACAATGGCTGTCACTTTAAGTCCGATGGCGGGGCCTTTGACCAGTTGCAAGGCCGCGTCTTGTCCCTCACTCGCACCCGCCACAGGCGCAGTCAACGGCGGCGGAGCGGAACCGGCGGCAAATACATCGGCGAATTCAGGAAACGCCGAGAGCGACCGCCATTCGGTGTCGTTTTCCTCCCTCGCCAGGGATTGGGCATTGAGCCGGCCATCGGCAATCCACCGGCGGATGTCGTCCGCTGTGACCGAGCTGTATGGTTTTTGATCGCCGCCAATGATGGTGTAGGTCGCCATAATTTTGTCCCGTGTTTGCCGATTTCTAGTTCATTGGACGCAAAGGTGCAAGCCGTTTCACTGCGGGGTGGTGGTACAGTTTGCAGTTTTCGGAGCGGGGAGCATTGCTCCGCAAGCTGTAAAACATTGGTTCGTGCGGAGCAATGCTCCGCGCTCCGGTCCGCCGCTGCAATTCTCATGTGTTCCGCACGAACAACTTTCCCGGCAGTTGCTTCACCACGCGCTTCATTTCCAGACCCAGTAAAGCCACGCTCACCGCCGAACTCGGCAAACTGCTGCGACGGATGACTTCGTCAATGCTCGATTCCTCGTTGTTCAACGCGTCATAGACGAGTTTTTCATTTTCGGACAGGGTGAGGGCCGGGAGAACACCGGTTACGCCCGGCGATGGCGGGCGGTTGCTCCCCGGAAACAAATACTCGAACTCGCTCAAAATGTCCTCCGCGCCCGCACACAGCTTCGCGCCCTTTTTGATCAGGTCGTGACAGCCCTTGCTGCGCGGTGAATCAATCCGTCCGGGCACGGCAAAAACCTGCCGGCCATATTCCGTCGCAAAATTCGACGTGATGAGCGCGCCGCTGTGCAGGTCCGCCTCCACGACCACCGTGCCGAGCGTCATGCCGGCAATGATGCGGTTGCGGATGGCGAAGGATTGTTTGTCACCGTTGCGGTTGAATGGATATTGCGTGATGACCGCGCCGGATTCGGCAATGCGCTCGAACAATTCCGCGTTCTCCGGCGGGAACACGATGTTCATGGAAGTGCCAGTTTACCGAACATGGGTTCCTGTGGTAGAATCCATCGCAGACGAAATGAAAACAGCCTATTCTTACGTGCGGTTTTCAACACCGCAGCAGGCGCTTGGCGATAGTTTACGCCGACAGGTGGCAGCCGCCGAACAGTTTTGTAAAGAAAACGGTTATGCACTTAATCGTTCGTTGACCTTACATGACAAGGGCATTCGTGCGTTCCGTGGCGAGAACATAGAAATTGGAAGGCTGGGCGTATTCCTTGGTTTGGTCAAGGCGGGCACCGTCAAACGCGGTAGTGCGTTGTGCGTTGAAAATTTAGACAGACTCAGCAGGGCTGAAATCACAGACGCACTTGGGGTTTTTCTGGATTTAATTCGTTCGGGAATTACGGTTATCACGCTCACCGATAAACGCATTTACAACCGCGAGTCAATCAACCGCAACCCCGGTGATTGCTAACTCTTTTAGTGCGACAACCTCGCTGTCCTCGACGCGAATCGCTCTATAAACCACTCCAAATCCGCCAGAGTTGATTTTTGTGTTTTTCCTGTATCTTGCCATGTACCGATTCTACCAGTGGGCAGCCCTTAGCCAAAACGCAAAAATTATGGACGAGCGTTATCGCGTTCCGCTTCGCCATCGCCGTCCACAAACCGATAATTTCAGCGTGTTCGTTCAGAAAAGAGGGGGGAGCCGATTGAGTGTCGGGACCACCAAAACCGTTGACGATGTTGACGGTTCAGACGGTCTGGGAATCGGGTGAGAATGGGTCTGGCCGTTCTTTGTCGTCTGTAGGGAATGTGTTCCGTCTGGAATCCCCAAATCATTGAAAACAAAGGGAAATCTCAATTGTTGCCAATTGTTTGTGGGACTGGGACAATGGTGTTGATGCCCGTGCCGAGCACGCAAACCGTCCTTCCTTTCGCCGCCAGTGCGCCCTGATGCGACGCCGTGTCAATGCCGCGCGCGCCGCCGCTCACGACCGTCACGCCCACGTAGGCCAGTTGATAGGCCAGCTTGCGCGCCGTCTCGATGCCGTAATGCGTCGTCATGCGCGAGCCGACCATCGCCACGGCGCTTTTGTCCTTCGCGGTCAGCGCACCTTTGACGTAAAGCGCCAGCGGCGGGTCGTAGATTTGACGGAGCGATTCGGGATAATTCTCGTCGGTTTGAATCAAAACGTGGCAGCCGAATTCCTGGATGCGTTTCAACTCACCAGCGAGGTCAACCGTTTTCTCCCAACCGGCAATCGCCGCAGCGGTTTCGTCGCCGATGTTGCGGACGCGCCGCAATTCGCCTGGGGAGGCTTGAAGAATCTTGGGCGCGTCGCCGAAATGTTCCAGCAGCAGCCGGGCGCGCACCGGCCCGACGTGCTCGATGAGATTAAGCGCGATGAACGCTTCCCTTGAGTCCATGCCGAATTAAAGAGTTTCAAGTTTCAGGTTTCAAGTTCCAAGTGGCGGGACATTTTTGCGGGAGGCAAATTTTTAGCGCCGTCAGGCGCGGCATATTTGTAGAAAACCCCACATGAACTGTTTTAGCTCCGTCAGGAGCGGTATATTTATAGAACCAGAAAAAATAAAAATTCAAAGCCCCGTCAGGGGCGGCATATCTGAATATGTCGCTCCTGCCGGAGCTTGGAATTTCTCTGGGCGCGTTTCTACAAATATGCCGCGCCTACGGCGCTGAAGAAAGATGCGTGGCGGCAGGAATTGTTTGGCGCTGGACACAAACTGGCGCCGGGAATAGGGTTTCAACGTGAAACGAGATAGGCTGCAAACCAAGCTGCCCAATAACTGTAGGCCACAAGCAGTATGAAACCGATGCTCATCGCGGTCATTTTGATATTGATTGGGATCCATTTCAAACTATGGCGTTCGCGGATTGTTTGCTGGAGCTTGTCCGTCATGTTCTTGGTTTTAGCGGCGGTCTGGTTATATGTTCTCAGAGAGCCGAATAAGGCCTTTACAGAAGCAGAGCGTCATGCCTTACAAGTCGCGGGAGTCGTTTCCGCAGTTTACTGCTGTTTTGTTTTTCATTTTGGCATTGCGGCCCAAGAAGCGGCGACACAACGATGTGGCTTAACCAGTTAGGCTACAAACTTCCTGCGCCTGTTTCCCAAGATTGATTGCGCGGCGGCTTCCTGCTATTGAATCTGTGTGCCTGATCCCAGTCTGTTGCTCCTCATTCCGGCTTACAACGAGGAACGCCGCATCGAACCGGTGCTGCGCGACTACGCGCAATTTTTTGAGGAAAATTATTCCGGCAAATTTCAGCTCGTTGTCGTGCTCAACGGCTGCACGGACGACACCCTCGGGGTGATTCGGCGGGTCGCGGCGGAATTCCCGGCGGTTTTTCGGGTGCTGGAATTCAAGGAGCCGATTGGCAAGGGCGGCGCGCTCATCGAAGGCCTCAAGCTCGCCGCCTTCGGCGATTTGATCGGTTACGTGGATGCCGACGGCGCGACGCCGCCGCGGGCGTTCCTGGATTTGGTCCGGCACATTGGCGACGCGGACTGCGTCGTCGGCTCGCGCTGGCTGCCGGATTCGGTCATTCATCAATCGCAGACCGGCAACCGGCGATTCGCCAGCCGGGTGTTTCACACCATCGTGCAACTGTTTTTCCGGTTAAACATCCACGACACGCAATGCGGGGCAAAAGTGATGAAGCGCGAAGTCGTGGAAAAAGTTCATCCCTTCCTGCGCATCGCCGACATGGCGTTCGACATCAACCTGCTCGTCGCCATCAAGCGCGCCGGTTATTGCATCCGCGAGGTGCCCACCGAATGGACGGATCAAGCCGGCTCAAAAGTCGTGCTGTTCCATTCCTCGCTGACGATGTTCCTGTCCGTGGTGCGCATCCGGCTGATTTACTGGCCGCGGGTTTACCGATTGCTTCGTCCGTTGCGTCCGCTGGAAGGCTGGGTTTACAGAAAATTGCGCGCGCCGCGGCCATTGCCGGGACCGGATTTGGAAAAACGAGGATAGAAAATGGAGAATCGGTTTTCTGACTCGCATTCCACCTTCTATCTTCCATTCTTCAGCTTCGCTTTTCCCTTCACGCCCCAGGTGAACCACGCACAGACGAGGAACAGCAGCAGATTGAACGCGCCCAGTGTTTGCAGCACCACCTCCAGCCGCCCCGGAAAATGGTTCAACATCACCGGCAATGTGAAACCGTAGGCCACCGCCAGCAACACCATCCACGGGACCACGCCAAAGCGTGACCGCGCCAGCAGGTCGTTCACCATCACATTCGCCAGCGCCAGCGGCACCATTGCACCCGCGTACCACGGCAGCAACGCCGTCGTTGCCGCCACATAGCTTGTTTTATAGACGATCTTCACCATCACCGGCCCGACCAGCCACAATCCCAGCACCCCGCCAATCGCCAGCACCGCCGTGCCCAGCACCACGAGGTTGAATAAATTGGTTTTTTCCGATTTCGCGGCGGCATGGACGATTTTCGGAAACATCACCGTTGCCAATGGCAGCACCAGCCACAGCAACGCCCGCGACAATGTCCCCGCCGCCACATACGGTGCCATCTCATCGCCGGTGAAGTACGCCATCGCAAACATCGTGTCCGAAGTGAACATGAACTGGCACGCGCCAAATCCGAACGTCAACGGCACCACCTGTTTCATCAGGCTTTGGCCGTCAAACCGTTCGGATGGCAGCGACCACAAATCCCGCGACCGCCAGATGACAATCATCGCTGAAAGCCCGACCCCGACCGCCGCGCCCGCCATCATGCCCGTGGCGCCAAAACCCAGCGACAGCACCAGAAACGCCGCAATTCCAAAACGTCCCGCGCTGCCGAGCATGGTTGCCCAGCCCAGCCAGAAAAAATCCTGCCGCCCCTGCACCACCCCCGAAAACATGGGCACCAACAAAGACACCAGCAGCAGCGACAGCATTGCCCACAAACCCGTCGCATTCGGCAGATGCCAGCCGGCCACGATTTGTTTTTGGAACATCAAAACCACCAGCGCGCCCAGCGCCCACACGATGAACGTCCACAACCATGCCAGCCGGATCATGCCCGCCAGTTGACGCTCGCGGCCCGTCGCCAGCGCCAGCGCCGATTGTTGGGCAAAAATCATCTGCAAAGGCATCGTCGGCATGCACGCGACCACCATCATCAGGGTTCCGAAGGCGGCATATTGTGATTCGGGAATGGACTTCGCCAAAAAATGCACACCCCACGTCAGCGCACCGCCCGCGATGGCCGCAACCATCAGCCAGCCGCTTTGTCGGAAAAACGCCGCGTGCTGCTTGTGGTCAACCGTCGGAATCGTTTCAGTCTTTGCCGTGGACATGAGCGTTGGACAATACGCTGTCGGTCCCGTTCAGGGAAGCGATTTCAGAAAGTTCAACAGCAGATTTTTGCCGCGCTCCAGCGAATCCAGCGAAATCCATTCGTCCGCCGTGTGCGCCTGCGCAATGTCGCCGGGACCGAACACCACGCTCGGAATGCCGCCCCGGGACAACACCGCTGCGTCACAGAAAAAATCGACGCCGGCTGGCCGCGCCTGGCCGACGCCCCGCAGGAACTGCCGGACCAACGGCAGCTTCGGGTTTGTTTCCAGCGGCAGGCACGGCGCGAGCTTCGTGCTGGAAATTTTCGCCGACAATCTTTTCGCGCGCAGCAACGCGGTAATTTCCCGCCGCACGCCGGCTTCCGTTTCGCCCGGTAGCGTGCGCCGGTCGATGGCGATGACGCAACGATCGGGCACGATGTTCGGCTGGGCGCCGCCGTGAATCGTGCCGACGTTCACCGTTGCCGTGCCCAGCAACGGATGTCGGTGGCGGCGCAATCGCGCTGCGTAATCCGTTTCGAGCAGGTCCACGATGCGCGCCATTTCGTGGACGGCGTTTTGGCCAAGCTGCGGCGTCGCGCCGTGCGCCGCCTTGCCGTGCGTTTCGAGTTGCAGCCACAAACTGCCCTTGTGTGCGGTGACAACCTGCAATCGCGTCGGCTCACCGACAATGGCCAAAGCCGTAGGACAGGCGTCCCGCCTGTCTCTGATTTTTTTGAAACATGGAGACAGGCTGGAAGCCTGTCCTACGAACGCACGGGAACCAGCCTGCGCGTTTTCCTCGTCCACCAGGCCGGCAAAAACAATTTCAGTTTCCTGCGGGCGCGATTTCGTGTTCGCCAGCTCGCAAAGCGCGGTGAGCATCGCGGCCACGGAACCTTTGGTGTCGCAGGCGCCGCGCCCGTACAGCCGGCCGTTTTCCCGGCGCGGAACAAATTGCGAATCGTCGCCGCCGACGGTATCGAGGTGCGGCGCGAGCAGGATGGTTTGGCGGATTTTGTTTCGCGGCAAAAGGCGGGCCATAACATTGGAACGTCCGGGCAAAACCTTCTGGAATTCGACCTCAAGTCCGGCGCGGGCAGCCACCGATGCCAGAAAATCTGCCATCCGTTTTTCGCCGACGAAAAGGTAGGGACGCGCGGCTCGCGCGTCCGGCGGAAGTTCCGCTTCCCATCGGACGGTTCGGCGAGCCGTCCCTACCAAGCTTTGCGGGGCGAAGGCGGGGTTCACGCTGGGCAGCGCGATGAGTTCGGCCAGGAGTTTTTCCGTGCGCGTCATGGCTTCAGAGTGGCACAGGCTTCCAGCCTGTGAAAAGTAATTACTCCACAGGCCGGAGGCCCGCGCCACTTTTCCACTTTCTTCTCGACGCGGGATTTTGGCTTTACGTTTCGGGAATCAGGACTATTTCTTTGGCAAAGTCATGGCTCCAGAATCCGCCAACGGTGGTCCTCACGACGAAGTGAAAACTGTAACCCTTCGCACTTTTGGCAACCATGAAGCCGCAGAACTGGCAGTGGCAAATCTTGAAGCTCACGGTATCGAATGTTGGGTTAAGGCCGATGATTGCGGTGGGATGTATCCAAATCTAACGACCGCAGGCGGTGTGCGTTTGCTCGTTCGCGCTTCGGACGCCGATGCCGCTGTTGCCTTGCTGAATGCCCAAGCCTCGCCCGCAGAAATAAATCAAATGGAAGCTGAAGCCGTTGCTTTTTCTCCACCAGAAACTATTCCACTGAAACAACTGTCCTGGGGTCAAATCCTGTTCGGCATCGTCATTGGTATAATTCTTTGTTTGGTTTGCCAATGGGCAAACAAGCTTGGAACGAAAACGCTTTATCATTACACCAAAGACGGCAAACGCGACGAAGCCTGGGTCTATCGCGATGGACATTTGGCCGAACATTTACAGGATCGAAACCTCGACGGAGTTTGGGACTATTGGGCTTACTATGAACATGGTTACGTTGTGCGTTCGGAATTAGACAATAATTTTGATGGAAAACCTGACGAAACCTGGACGTATTCAAATGGCGACTTAATTAGTATGGAAAAAGACACGGATTTCAATGGCGTCCCGGATGAATTTTGCACATACAAATACCATATACTTCAGCAAGCGGACATGAAACCCAACGGTTCAAAATTCACCACGACGCGTGAAATTTTTCAAAATGGCGTGCTGACTGAGATTTGGCGGGGCGGTGACAGCAACGGTCATTTCAAAGAAGTGGTGCGATACGATCCGTTCTTCAATCCGATCAGCACAAACACTGCTGTCGCGTTTCAATTGCTGTCACCCCCTTCCAAATAGCGTTACACGATCTCCACCGGACATTTCGGCAGCGCGTCGAGAAAGGCCTGGCCGTACTGCTTGGTAAGCACGCGATTGTCCAGCACGACGATGATGCCGGTGTCGGTTTTGGTTCGGATCAACCGGCCCACGCCCTGGCGGAATTTCAAAATTGCCTCCGGCAATGAAAATTCGCTGAAGGAATTGCCGCCGTGCGCCTCAATCGCCTCAATCCGCGCCTCGATGAGCGGATGGTCCGGCACGGCGAACGGCAGCCGGGTGATGATGACGTTGCTCAAGGCGTCGCCCGGCACATCCACGCCCTGCCAGAAGCTGTCCGTGCCGAACAGCACCGAGTCCACGTCGTCCTTGAATTTTTCCAACATCGTCGAGCGCGGCGTGCCCCTGCCCTGCACCAGACACGCAACGCCGAGCTTGTTAAAAAACGGCTCCATCCGTTCGGCGACCTCCTGCATGAGCTTGTAATTGGTGAACAGCACAAACGCCTTGCCGTGCGTCTGCTTCACAAAATGGGCAATCCAATGTTCGAGCGCATCGGCGTAACCGGCTTCGCGCGGGTCGGGCATTTTGCTGGCGACAAACAATTTCATCTGCCGCTCGTAATCAAACGGCGTGCCGACCTGGAGTTGCGTGGCGGATTCCGCGCCGACACGTTTGGCGAAGTAGGTGAGTGCATCGCGTCGTCGTAGGACAGGCGTCGCGCCTGTCTCTAACTTTTTCTTTTCAGATGGAGACAGGCGCGACGCCTGTCCTACGGTGGCCAAAGTGGCGCTGGTCATGATGATGCTGGTGTCACTCTGGAACAAACGCCGGCGCAAAAAATCCGCCACGTCAATCGGCGCGGCGTTCAACGCGAGATTTTTATGCGCCTTGCCGCTGCGCTCGACCCAGTAAACGTGCTCCGGCGCGCTTTGTTCGAGGAACGCCTTCACCTCGTCGCGCAATTCGGCCAGGCGCCGGTTGCATTCCACCAGTTCCTGCCCAATGTCCTTGTCCTCGCTCAATTTGATCAGGTCGCCCACGGCCTCGCGCAGGCGCTGAATCGGCAGTGTGACGTTGTCCTTAACCAGTTCCGCGCGGCGGATGCGGAGCTCGGTCCACGCGCGCCGGCGTCCGCCGCTTTCGCCGCCGCCGAAACTGTCACGTTTGGCATTTTGCTGGATTTCCTCGCACGCGGCCTCGACGTTCTCAAAAAACTTGTCGGCTTCACTCAAAATGTCCGCCACGAGTTTCACCGCGGCACCCTTGCGCAGCGTGGCCAACAGGCCCTTTTCCGTGCGCGGATTCCACAGCCGGTTCAGCGCGTAATGCACCTGCCCGCTCGACACGCTCAGGCCGATGTGCCGCGACGCCACACGTTCCATCTGATGCGCCTCGTCGAAAATCACGAAATCATTTTTGAAAAGGATGCCGCCCTTGATGTCCTCATCCACACCACCGAGCAGCGTGAAAAATAGCGTGTGGTTCAACACCAGCACGTCCGACGACAGAATGCGGTTGCGCGCCCGCTGGAAGAAACAAACGCCGTGGTCCTTGGCGAAATTGGACGGATGCCCGCAGATTTTCGGCGAGCACAACCCGCGCTCGGAACAAACCTGCGCCCATACTTTCATGTCCGGCTCAATATCGAAGTCCGACAGACTGCCATCCGTGGTTTCCTTCGACCATTCGTAGATGCGCTGAAGTTCCTCGGCCTCGGACGACGTGAACAAATTGCCGGACTGCTGCATCGCCTTTTGAAGGCGGCGCGTGCAGAGATAATTCGCGCGGCCCTTGAGCATGGTGAAATTGAATTTCACCGGCAAAATCTGCGCGAGCATCGGCAGATCTTTTTCCGTGAGCTGTTCCTGCAAATTGATGGTATGCGTGGAAACGACGGCCTTCTTTTTCCGCGCCACGGCGAACAAGATCGCCGGAATCAAATAGGCCAGCGATTTGCCGACACCCGTGCCGGCCTCGACCGCGAGGTGTTCGCCGTTTTGCAATGCCCGCGCCACCGCCACGGCCATTTCCTGCTGCTGCGGGCGAAACTCGAAATTCTTCGCCTTCGACAAAATGCCGGTCGGCGAGAAAATTTCTTCGACTTGGGAAACCAAATCTGTGCCGGATGGCTGATGTTCAATAACGGAAATCATTATATTTTACATACTCAAAACGAAAGCCACTGTTTCATGCCAGATTTACGAGGTCATTTTGAGGATTTTCTCCGCCGGGATTCCCTTAGTCCATGTGTTCGATAATTCATTGTATCGGTGCAATGATATCAAGGACTCAAGCCGTTTCATTCGATGTTGATATTCCTCATAAACCTGCGAGCCTTCAATCAGAACCGGGGCAAAAGACCATCCGACCAATCCATGACGCGAAACGGCTTCGACTACACGCTTGTTGACAAGCCAACCAGCGCCGTGAATCGAACTCAAAGGATCAGACGTGCGACAAAGATCAGTTTCGATGACCGCAGACGCATTAGCCGGCAAACACAGAAACCCTTTTTGCATAAATCGAGTCCGCTTGTTGGGATCACGTTGCTTCACTCTATCGGCATCCCATACCGTGGCTGCTTTCAAACAGGGCGGGCCAAAATAATCACTAAGCAGATGTGCGCAGGAACTGTTGCCGCTTTTACCACCCGCCCCCAGCACCAGCCCCAACCGAAAGCCGGAAAATTCCTCCGCCGCAAACACAGACTGAACTTTCCGGCCGATGAGATACTCATCTGTCCAGTCCGTTGGATTCACAATCTCGCTTGGCTTCACTTTGTAGCGAAATATCATTTTAGGTGGTAATCGAATGGATGCCCATCCATCTTTATCAATCAAAGATTGTTCGTTGAACGATTTGAAGTTAATTCGGTCGTCGGTTTCAGGGACACGCCAGATTTTGCCGGCGCGTGCTTCAAAAAGCTTTACCTCTCCCCATTCTAAAGCGTCGAGTTGGCATTCCGTTGCAACAAAAAGACAGGCTGGGACAATGATTGAGCCGAAAATGGGCTTTGGTTCGTAGTCCGCGCTATACTCGAACAGCAGGTCACACATTGCATCAGTGTCGGAAAACTTGACGCGCGACATAGTTCCCTTGGGAAACTGCATCGCAAGTATTCGATGTTTGCGAAGCATCTCTTCGAGTCCGCGCGCTGCGGTAATATGAAGTGTGATTTTCACAGTAAAGATCCTAAAAAATCTGTGCAAAACTGTACAAGTGCGGGTTCATCGCAATAAACATTCCATCAATTTCTCTCGACTGTATTTCAACGACCGAAATCATTTCGTCAAAGCGGCCGGCTGCCAAGAACCACCTTCAATGCCGCCGTTTTGCCGGGCGGCAGCGAAATTTTGTTCTGCTTCAAGTTGCCGGATTCCACGCAAACCATTTGCCGGTGTTCCGCCGGGTCGAAGTCGTCCGGCAATTTCTGCGTTGTCCACGGATTCCAGATGACGGTGAATTGGGAATTGAATTTCTCCACGCGAATGATCCGCGCGAGATTTTCATCGCGGATTTCCACCGTGCCGGTCGCGTCGGGATAGACGCGGTTCGTTTCTTTCGTGATGCGCAACACGGCGTCGTTTTCCACCTTGCGCGCGCCGGCGGCACCGGCGGCGAAGTCATTAAACGGCGCCCCCTGCAAGCCGGTGATGGAAACTCGGTTGATGTCGCCAACCTGGAAATAGGTGTGCAGACAGTTCTCAATCTCCAGGCGCTGGTCCGCCGATTCGTTTGCAGTCACCAGCTCCATCGTGAGCCGGTCGGAAATGGTGACGACAAATTCCGTGTGGAGCGCCGACCATTCGGGCCTCGCGCCATCTTTGGGCAGGCGCTGACGAATCGTCACCGTGCCGTCCTGGCCGGCGGAAGTCTCAACCAGTTCCCACGACCGGATGCGAACGAAGCCATGCGCGGGTTCTCCTTCGCGCTGGCCGAACCACGGAAGACAGATGGGCACCCCGCCGCGGATCGCCTTGCCCGCAGCAAACCGGCTGAGCCGGCTCATGAACAGCAGTGGCGGTTCGCCATTTTTCTGGAAACCGGTGACGTGCGCGCCGTGCAGATAAATTTCCGCGGTGCTGCGGCCGGTGGTGATGTTGATTTTGGGCAGGCCGCCGCTGCCGTGGGCGAACGTGACCCGGCCTGGGATTTCAAATTTGCCGGGCCGCCCGGGAAAGATGGTGTTTTCCATAAAACGCGGAATGTTTTAGCATGGGCGGCTGGAAGGCACAGGTTTTTTGTCGGGCTCCGAAGCGCCCGATTACCGAAAAAATGAGCGCGCCCCGACTGGAACGCGCTCAAATCGGCCGTTGCCCGGCAACGCAATTACGGCTTCATTGGCTGCCCTGCGGCGTTTCCGTTGTCTGCGGTCTTCCCACCAGCGCAATCCGGTTCGCCACATTGACCCCGTTGATTTCGTCATAGCTGAAAACCAGTTTGTCATTCGGCTTCAGGTCGGCCAGTCGTCCGTTGATTCTACCATCAATCACTATGGCGCAATTGTCACCCAGATTGAATTTTTTTGTGTCGAACATCGACTTGGCCTTGACCGTTTTCGTATCGAGATCAATCGCTATCAGCGAGCCGGTGTACGTCTCGCTGGTCTGGGCAATTTTCCGCGCGGTCGGCTTGTCGTTCGGTGTTTCGTAAGTCACCGTGACGTAATTGCCGGTTTGAACGTCCGTCAGCGAACCCGGCTTGTCCCCGCGGAGCACCACCTTGCAGTCGCCCGCGATTAGGAACGTCTTGTCCCTGCCGCGCGTGTGCAATGTGATTGTGCGTTGGGCCAGGTCACAGGCCTTCACCGTGCCCTCGTAACACATCGGTTCCTGTGTGACGCGGTCAGCCACGAGCACGTTGTGCGCCTCTTGATAAACGACCTCGACCCGCTGGCCCGGATGCAAATCGCCGATCACGCCCGCGCCTTTGTCCACAACAGTGTAGGCGCAGTTCCCGCCGAGGTTGAACGTCTTGCTCGTAAAAAAACCTTCCAAGACAAGCGTATGTTCCTTCGTGTCAACGGACACGACCGTGCTGGTGTAGGATTTGTGCGGGATGGCGTTCGTTTCCGTGTCATCTGCCGACGTTGTAAATGCGCCCGCGATCGTCAGGAACGACACGCAAACCGCCGTCCAGGTGCGTAATGCTTTTGTTTTCATAATAATCATTGGAGGAATCTAACCGACATCGCGTTCAACCTCCACAACAAATCCTACCCGCCAAACAAAGCCAGCGGCGGCGGCGGAGCGGGTTGTCTGAGTGGGTCGCGCGGCTGGCGGGCGCGCCCGAACTGGTGACTGCGGGAGTGGATTTGTCCCCGGAAAGAGCCCCGAAGAAAAATGGCAGCGAGCCTTGCAAAAATTCTTTCCGCGAATTTGTCAGGACCCGCCTCGCGGTAATGGTGGCGCCGGCTGGTTCGTATCGGTCATTGCCGGTGAATTGGTGGTTTGAGTCGCTCCCGCTGCCGCAGCCTTTTTGGCAGCTTCGGCATCGATTTTGGCCTGCGCGGCGGCAGCTTCCTCGGCCGCCTCTTCCTGGGCCCGTTTATCCCGGTAAGCCTTCTCATCCGCAATCATCTGTTCCCGCAGTTGCACCATCGCCCGTTTCTGCTCCAAATCAAATTTGGCGGCTTTCTCGGGATCGTACCCATAATGCCGCTGCCAATTGTCAGGAAGCAGGTCGAACGGGACTCGATCCATCCCCAGCCCGCCGCCGTTGGGAACGTAGCTGATCGTTAATCCCGCCGGATCCACCCTTTCAATGCGGAACTCATGATAAGTCGTCCCCAATTTCGTTATCAGCATGTCCAATTCAATTTCGTTTGTCGCCTCCGACGGAGACACCGGCTGATTGGTTTGGGCCAGGGCCGGCCCCATCCAACCCACCAATAAACCAATGATCAAAATGGTTGCTTTCATATTTGTTCAGTGAAAGGCAAGCTGCCCGTTTGCCTCGATTCAGCCCTGATGTCTTAACAGGATATTTTCCACCCAACCAGCCTTTTTCTTCAGTGCCCGAACAAATCCATCGGTGGCGGCGGGGCGAGTTGCTTGAGCTTGTCGCAGACCTGCCGGAGGCTCGATCAATCCACGTCGGTCCGGAACGGCGAGGCGGGCAGGCTGGTCCGGCTGAACAGATTTCCCTCCGGCACGTTGGCCCAGCCGTATCTGACGGCCACCGGACGGGAGACGGCATCCGAGGTAACCACGATTGTCTGGCCGCGGATTTCAGCCTGCGCCGGATGGAAGACCTTGTCCGCGCCGGCAATGGTGAAACCCTTGAGCGGGCCGTCCTTGGCCACCAGTCCGCCGCCGGGATGCGTGAAACGCAACACAGCTTCTGATCCTTCGATCTTCATGGATTTGAAAACCGGGCCGGAGTATTCGAGTTTTTCTCCATACGCGATCGCCCGCGCCGCCAACGCCAGGCGCGCGCCCATGGGCTGTTTGTGCGGGGGATGAATGTCATTGGCATCGCCGCAATCAATCGTCACCGCCATGGCTGTATTTGTCGTATTCTGCCACGATAGTAATTGCGCCTCGCGGATCTCCGGGCTGTTGCCGCGGTAAGGCGCAATCTGCACGAACAGGAACGGAAAATCGCCTTCGTCCCAGGCGTGCCGCCAGTCGGCAATCATCGTGGGAAATAGCGTTCGATATTGCCGCTCGCGGCCCACGTTGGACTCGCCTTGATACCAGATGACGCCGCGAATCGCGTACGGCAGGAGCGGCGCGATCATGCCGTTGTAAAGCACGGAGGGCGCGTTGGGGCTTTGGCTGTAATCGGTCGGCGGCCAGCCCACGTCGGCCAGCGAAACGCCTTGTCTGCACAGCCACGCGCCGGTGAGCGAAATGGAATTCGTCTTTCCGCCAGCGTTGATGACGAGCTGCATCGGGTCGTTGCCGCCATAAAGGCCGCCGTACGAGCCCAGATCGAGCACGCGCACCGCAATGACATTGGCGCCGCGTTTCAGCACGCCGGCGGGCACGCGATAAATGCGCGGCAGGTTATAGCCGATCGTCGCGCCCACCAGCTGGCCGTTGACCCAGGTCGTGTCGTTGTCATCCACCGCGCCCAGATGCAGTTCCGCGTCGGAGCCATTCCAGTCTTCAGGCAAATCCACGGTCCGGCGAAACCAGAATGTGCCGTCGAAATCGGGATACCCGGCGTTCTCCCAATAGGTTGGCAGTGTCATCGTCTTCCAAGAAGCGGTTTCAAGGCCGGGATCGCTCCAAGGCTGGCTGGCGGCGGAGCCCGGATCCTTCGCGCGATACCATTCATCCTGCCGGGCTTGGGTTTCACGCCGCGCCTGGACTGGATCGGCGGCCAGGCGTTTGATCTTTGCCAGCGGTTCCGCAAAATCCGGCAATGTGCGCAACGCCGCTTCGCTCGTCCACGCCTCCGCCGGCGTGCCGCCCCAGGAACTGTGAATCAGCCCGATGGGCACATGACGCGCCTGATGGAGATCGCGTCCAAAGAAATAACCGATGGCGGTGAAATTCGTGACGGTTGCGGGCGAGCACACCGTCCAACTTCCCTTTACCGTTTGTGCCGGGGTAAAAGCCTTGGTTTGGGTTACTTCGAAATGCCGGATCTCCGGATAATTTGCCGCAGCAACTTCCTGTTTCCAATCCGTGATCGGCTGCTGGCCAGCGCGCAGTCCGAGCTGCCGTTCCATGTTCGATTGCCCACTGCAAAGCCAGACTTCGCCGGCGAGGATGTTGGTGAGGATAATCTTGTTTTTGCCGGTAATGGTGAGGATACGCGGCTGGCCGGCCTTGAGCGGTGAAAGATGCACCAGCCATTTACCCTCGGCGGACGCAGTCGTGGAAACCGTTTGCCCGGCAAACTCGACGGTGACGCGTTCGCCCGGGTCGGCTGTGCCCCAGATGGGCGCCTTGATGCCTTGTTGCAGAACTGCATTGTCGGTGAAAAGCGGGTTGGGGATGACATCGGCGTGCATTCGCGAATTCATGCATGCCAGCGCCAGCAGCAGCAGGATGATCTGTTTCATTTGAGGTGAACGGGAGAATAATGGGTGCGGAACCGTCAGCAAAGGAAATGTGCGACATCACCACGCTCAAAAGTCATCCAAACAAATCCATTTGCGGCGGCGGGGCGAGTTGCTTGAGCTTGTCGCGATCCTGCTGGCGACGGGGAGATTGCCGCACGGTGCCCTCCGGCGTCAGTTCGGATTCTTCGAGGTTGCCAAGAATCTCCTTTGCGCGTTCCAACACCTCCTTCGGCACGCCCGCCAGCCGCGCGACATGGATGCCGTAACTCTTGTCGGTGCCGCCTTCGACGATTTTACGCAGGAACACTATCTGGTCGCGCCACTCGCGCACCGCAACGTTGAAGTTCTTCAGCCGCGGCAGGCGTAGCGCCAGTTCGGTCAGCTCATGGTAATGGGTTGCAAACAGCGTCTTTGCGCCGACCTGGTTGTGCAAATGCTCGACGATGCTCCACGCAAGGCTCAGGCCGTCGAATGTGCTCGTGCCGCGCCCGATTTCGTCGAGCACGATGAGGCTGCGCGGTGTGGCGTTGTTCAGGATGTTTGCGGTCTCAGTCATTTCGACCATGAAGGTTGACTGCCCGCGCGTGAGATCGTCGCTTGCGCCGATGCGGGTGAAGATGCGGTCCACCAGATCAATCCGCGCTTCCGCGGCCGGCACGAACGAACCGGTGTGCGCCAGCAGCGTGAGCAGCGCCACCTGCCGGATGTAAGTGCTTTTGCCCGCCATGTTCGGTCCGGTGATGAGCGCAATTTGGGGGAGAGTGGCACAGGCCTCCCGGCCTGTGTCTCCTTCCACATTCACAGGCTGGAAGCCTGTGCCACAAAGCCCCGCATCGTTCGGCACGAAACGCTCGTCGGCGAGGTTCTGTTCCAAGACGGGATGCCGTCCGTCACGAATTTGCAGCACCCCTTCGTCAGCAACGACCGGACGGCAATAGTTGTGCAAGCGCGCCGTCTCCGCAAAGGAAGCCAGCACGTCGAGTTGCGCCAGCGCGGCGGCGGTCCGCTGGATTTTTGGCAATTGACCGAGCACCTCCTCGCGCACGCGTTGGAACAGCTCATATTCCAGCTTTACGCTGCGTTCCTCCGCACCGAGGATTTTGCCTTCCATCTCCTTGAGTTCGGGCGTGATGTAGCGTTCGCCGTTGGCGACGGTCTGCTTGCGGATGTAATGCGGCGGGACCTTGTCGAGATTCGATTTTGTGACCTCGATGTAATAGCCGAACACGGAATTGAACCGGACTTTCAGCGAGGTAATGCCGGTGCGTTCGATCTCCTGCTGCTGGAGTTTCGCAATCCAGTCCTTGCCGCCACGCGTGGCGTCGCGAAGTTCGTCGAGCGCCGTATCGAAGCCGTCGCGGATCATGCCACCTTCTTTGACCGGCAACGGCGGGTCTTCCACGATGGCGCGCGAAATCAACTCCACGAGGTCGGGCGCTTCGGTGAGCTGTGATTCGAGATCCCCCAGGAGTGGAACAGGCCTCTGGCCTGTTTTGCCTTCTGAAATTTGCAATTTGTCAGAACCCCGGCTGGAGGCCTGTGCCACGTTGGATGGCAAAGCCGTGGCACAGGTCTCTGACCTGTGTTCTTCTTGAACAGATTGAACCAGCTCTCCCTTTGCCTCACACAGGCCGGAGGCCTGTGCCACACTTTGCAAAACCCCCTTCACCGCCGGTATTTGCTCCAACGCCATGCGCAGGGCGATGAGGTCGCGCGCGTTGCCGCTGCCGCTGCTCAACCGGCCCAGGGTGCGTTCCAGATCGCGCACCTGGGAAAGCTGCGCGCGGAAATTGTCCAGCGCGGCGGAATTCCCGATGAATGTCTGCACCGCTTCCTGCCGGCGGCGAATCGGTTCAACGGCGGCGAGCGGTTGCGAAAGCCAGTTGCGCAGCATCCGCGCGCCCATCGGTGTGACGGTGCGGTTGATCACGCCGTAAAGCGATGCGTTGCGCGGCGCATCGTGGTGGAGCGGCTCGAGGATTTCCAAATGCCGCAGTGTCGTGTAATCGAGCGCCAGGTAGTCGTTCCGGCGATAAAATGACAGCCGCGTAAGATGCTTCACGTCGCGACGCAGGTGTTGCGTGAGATAATGCAGCGCCGCGCCCGCCGCGCCGATGGCGGCGGTGCGGTCCTTCAACCCGAAACCGTCGAGCGACGCGACCTTGAAATGGTCGCGCACGGTGTAAAGCGCGGTTTCCGGCGCGAACGTCCAGTCGTCATAACCATTGAGGATCCAGCCCTGCCCCGTAGCCGCGCTTGTGAAAGCGCGCTGACCGTCGGGCGGAGAGGTTTGCGCCGACTCATCCCGCTTTGCGGGACGGCTACCAAGCAGTTCGCGCACCGCCGCCGACTCCCCCGGATAAATGATTTCCGCCGGGCGCAGCCGTTCCAGTTCGGTCAGCAATGCGGAATCGTTTTCCAACTCCGTGGTCATGAAATCGCCCGTGGTCAAATCCACCAGCGCGAGGCCGAAGGTTTTTCCCAGCGGGTAAATCGCGGCGAGGAAGTTGTTGCGTTCGGCCACGAGCATCCGCTCGTCGAAATGCGTGCCGGGCGACAGGATTTGGGTGACCTCGCGTTTGACAAGCTTGCCGGGCTGGGCGTCTTCCAGTTGATCGCAAATGGCGACTTTCCGTCCGGCCCTGAGCAACCGGCCGATGTAGGCATTCGCAGCATGATGCGGCAAACCGCACATCGGCACGCCGTTGCGCGCGGTAAGGGCGAGGTTGAGGAGCTGCGCGCCCGCCTGCGCGTCCTCGAAAAACATCTCGTAAAAATCACCAAGCCGGAACAGCAACAGCGCGTCCTTGGGCAGTTCGCCCTTGATGCGGCGATACTGCGTCATCATGGGGGTCAGTTGGGCTTCGGCGGCCATCGGCGGGAAAGTTAGGCGGAAAATTTCACAAGGTCGAAGCGAAATTACTCACAAGCCCGACTCAACTTGCGGCGCGGTCGAGCCGCAGGAGTTCGGCGCTGTAGCCTTTGCGAAAATTGGGATACTTGAACTGATAGCCCAGTTCCATTTTCAGCCGGCGATTCGACACGCGTTTGTTCGTCACGCCGCGTTTGCGGTTTTCATCGGGGTTTTCCCGCGGCGCGCCAGAGCTCGCCAGCGCGACGGCGGACGGCTCGGACGGCGGAAGCGGCTTGTCCAGTGACTGGGCCAGCCACTGGAAAAAGTGCAACTGGCTCACCGGTTCATCATCCGCCGCGTTGTAAATCTCGCCAGGACGCCCGCTCTTCAGCGCCGCGATGATGCAGCCGATCAAATCGTCGCGGTGAATCATGTTCAGGAACCGCGAACCGTCGCCTGCCATCCGCGCCTCGTTTTTCAAAAATTGCTTGAACCAATGGCCGCGATCCGGCCCGTAAATGCCGGCCACACGTAAAATCACCGCCGGGAATTTTTTCTCCCGCGCCGCCGCCAGCAGCAGTTTTTCCGTTTCCACGAGAATCTTCGCCGTTTCCACGAGCGGTTCGGTGGGGCTGGATTCCTTGACCTGCGAACCATCCGTCTGGCCATAGACGCTCGTGCTGCTGGTATAAACAAATCTCTTCGGCGGGTTGGGGCCAAGCCATTCGATCAGGTTGCGCGTGCCCTGGAGATAAACCTGCCGGTAATCGTCCACGCCGCCACCGGCGGCAACGCAATTAACGACCCAATCAAACTCGCGCGGCAGCCTGGCCAGCGCTCCCAGTTGGGTCACGTCGCCGAAGAGCGGCCGTATGCCGGCGGCTTTCAATTCGTTTTCCGCCAACGCACTTCGGCGCAGACCGGAAACTTCGTGACCGAGCCGGATTAGTTCCACTCCGAGCGGCAAACCGACAAAGCCGCAACCAACAATCAAAACGCGCATGATATTTTTATTTACGATATGCGATTTACGATTTACGCGCTGCTCTAAATTTTTCAGACCGCGTAAATCGAATATCGTAAATCGTAAATGGCATCAGTCCATCACCGCAGCGAAGCGAAGGCCGCGGGTGCTGACGCGGAGCAGTTTGAAGCCGAACTCTTCCATCACCACTTCGTAAATCAGAACACCGGTCAGGATCACGTCGGCGCGCAACTTGGGCAGGCCGGTGATTTCCTTGCGTTCAGCCAGCGGCAGACTCCAGAGCTGTTTCCGGCGCGCTTTCACCTGCTCCAGGCTGAGGCGCGTGGCCTCCAGACGTTCACGGTCATAGCGGTCGAGCTTCGCTTCGATGCGCGCGAGGATGCTTGACGTGCCGCCGGTGCCGACGAGCTGAATCCCGGCGGACTGGGAATCAGTTTCGTGCCGCAGGTCGGGCCTTCGCCCCGCCGACCCAGGCTGCGCCGGAGGCTCCGCCGAGGCGAGAGCGGCTTCGTCCGCGAAGGCGGGTTCGAGTTTGGGGCGGACTTCACTTTGCAGGAAATTTTTCAGCCAGTCACGGCAGGCGGTGAATTCACCACGCGTCGGCGGGTCGCTGTGCGGAAATTTTTCCAGCAATCGCACCGCACCGAACTGGAAACTGTGCGCGAAATGCGTGCATTCGCCCCGGCCAAGAATGAATTGCGTGCTGCCGCCGCCGACGTCCAGCAACAGCAGCGGTGCATTCGCCAATTCCATGTCGGTGGTCACACCTTGAAACGCCAACCCGGCTTCCTGCCCGCCGGAAATGATTTCAACCTTGAGGCCGGACGCACGCTGAATGGCGGAGGTCAATTCGTCGGCGTTCACTGCGTCGCGCGCGGCGCTGGTGGCGATGGCGCGGATGGTGGCAACCTTGTGCTCGCGCGCGGTCTTGGCGAATTCCGCCACCGCCTCGGCGGTGCGTGCGATGGCATCGGGCTGGAGTTGTCGCGTTTCATAAAAACCCTTGCCGAGGCGCGTCTGGCGGCTTTCCTCATGCACCGGCTGCACGTTGCGTCCGGCCACGTCGGCCACCAACAACTTGATGGAGTTGGTGCCGACATCAATGACAGCGCGGCGAACGGGTCCCATGGGCCATCAGACTACGAAGCGCGATTGGGGAACCCCAAGCGAAAAAGTGTTACATTTCTGTGCGGCGTTGCGCTGAATCCGGCGGCGTGTGTATTTTTCCGCCATGAACCTTTACCTTTTGCGGCATGGCATCGCGGTGGAACCCGGCACGCCGGGTTTTGAGAAGGATTCCGAGCGTCCGCTCACACCCAAAGGCCAGCACCAGCTTCGGCAAATCGCCGCCGCGATGAAGAAGATGGATTTGCGGTTCGACCTGATTCTTTCCAGTCCGTTTCTGCGGGCGAAACAAACCGCTGAAATCATCGCCGACTCTTCGCCGCTGAAAAACAACTCGCGTCTTCGGATGCGCTGGCGCCCGACGGCAACCCGAAGGCGCTGATCCGGCAATTGACTGAATTGAAACCCCTCCCGGAAAACATTTTGCTCGTTGGCCATGAACCTTATTTGAGCCAACTGATCGCGCTGCTAACGGCGGGAGAAACGGGCGTGGCAATTGAATTGAAGAAGGGCGGCCTGGGCAAACTGGAGGCGGATTCCCTGCTTTATGGCCGCTGCGCGAAACTGGTGTGGCGGCTCACCCCGCGACAGATGGAATTGATGACGTGAGGCTGTCAGCCGACGCGAAACGAGATTTTTTTAATTTTATCCAACCCGAAACTGTATTGCAAACGCTTCAGAATTTCGTCGGCGTGATAGCGAATAATGTCATATTTCCATGTGTCGTTATCAACATTCACGAATAGAGTGCCTTTTTTATTTAATCCGGTAGGCTGCGCATGCGCCGTGATGTTCGGATCAATGAGCAAGTTCCAAACCTTGACGATTTCGATGTCGGCGCGGCGTGAATCCATTTTCAAATCCGCCAAAACATTTGAAACGATTTTCCCCGCAGCACGGGCGCGCACGGCTCGCGCGGTTTCGAGCGGGGTGAGGTCCACACCGCGCCATTGCGCAAGCACGCGGCGGCGGGTGGATATTTTCCCCGAACCCGGCGGCGGCATGTATTTGGGCGGCGGCATGAAGCTGGGAAATTTTCAACTGAATACGTTGGGAAAGCAAGGTGGTAAAATTTTTGCGCTTGCCGACATTGGCTTTGTGATGCAAAGTTAATGACATGGAATCAAACTGGGCGGCTGAACAACTTCAAACCATTCGCACCCTGATGGAACGCTCCGCAGTCTATCGCCGGGCGCTTGCACCCATCATGCTCTTTGTCGGCTTTGCGGGCGTATTGACAGCGGCAGTCGGTTTAATTTTTCGTTTTAATTCGCCAAAGGCCTTTAGCGGACTTTGGCTTGCGGCCGCAGTGGTGGCGATTATTGGCACGCTTCTTATCGCGCGAAAACAGGCATTCAAAGATAGAGAATCTTTTTGGTCTCCACCCACACGTCGGGTTGCTCAAGCTATGCTGCTTCCACTTGCAGCGGGATGTCTCGCAGGTGTGTTCGGATTATTTAGACTGGGT
>Ga0224554_1000649_pt1 | contig 27178 bp, 25 predicted proteins | sample 714S22024metaG_FD_180666 | JGI IMG/M metagenome (GOLD analysis project Ga0224554, IMG submission 180666) | Peat soil microbial communities from Stordalen Mire, Sweden - 717 S2 20-24 | ecosystem: Environmental > Terrestrial > Soil > Wetlands > Peat | place: Sweden: Norrbotten County, Stordalen...
GTTGGCAGGGATCGGCGGCACCAGCGCATTCTTCTCCATATGCACGCCCCACGGCAGCGTTGTGTTGATGCCATAGTCGCCGTCGCCCGCCAGCAGGCACCCGATGCGTCCCACGCCGTAGCCCAGCGCCGCCGCCGGAGCAGCCAGGTCCAGCATTCGCACCGCTCCCAGCCGCGCGCCCAACACCGGCCCAGGATCGACGATGGACTTCCACCCCGGCCCCTTGAAGCGCGTCCCGTGCCCCTGAATCATCAGCACCGCAATGGCCGCCAGCATTCCGCCGAACCACGCAAACCCGTCGCGGAACCAGCCCAGGAACCCCATCGCAACCTGTATCGGACGGTGCCATCCCGGCGCGCAAATCACGCGCAGCGCGTATTGCAACTCGCGCATGTTCTCGAACTCATGCCACGCCTTCGCGCCAATCACGCCCGCAACCACCACCAGCGCCACCACGTTGATCGCGTCCGCGTCCACGCCGTTGCGCGCGAAGTTCTTGTACAGCACAATCGTCGCTGCCACCGCCGCCAGCCACAGCAGCAGCCCGAAGGTCCCCGCCTGCCACGGCCCGATGGTCAGGTTCAGCAGGTGGAACGGCAGATGAAACGGTCCAATCGCATGCAGATAGGGATACATAGTCCTCGCTTCCTCTCAAAGTATATCTGCCCAGGCGATTTACACCGAATTGTCGCCCGCAAGTTGGATTGGTTGGCATTTGGTTTTGAAGGGGCGGGACTTTAGTCCCGCCGTGAATGACTTGCCTGAATAGATGGCTTTAGCCCCCGAGGGAATCTCCGCCCTCGACCATTCACCCGCGCATACGCTACCCTAGTCCGTATGCCGCCCAGCCTGGTTCCCCCCGTCGCTCCCGCCGTCTTTCCGCCCGCCTCCGGGATGGACATCCTCTTCTCCGCCGTCCAGATCGCCGATCGCGTCGCCGCCATGGGCCGCCAGATCACCGCCGACTACGAGGGCCAGAAGACCGGCCTGCCCATCGTTCTGGTCGGCGTGCTCAAGGGCGCGGCCATCTTCCTCTCCGATCTCGCGCGCGCCATCTCGGTCGACAACACATTCGACTTCGTCGCCGTCTCCAGCTACGGCCGCGCCCGCGTCTCCTCCGGCGCCGTCAAGCTCATCAAGGACATCGACAACCCCATCGAGGGCCGCCACGTCATCCTGGTCGAGGACATCCTGGACACCGGCCTCACCCTCAGCTACCTGCGCGGACTCATGCTCCAGCACAAGCCCGCCACGCTCAAGATCGCCACCTGCCTGGACAAGCCCAGCCGACGCCTCGTCCCCATCGAGGCCGACTACGTCGGATTCCAGATCCCCAACGAGTTCGTCATCGGCTACGGCATGGACTTCGCCGAAATCTACCGCAACGTCCCCGACATCCGCCTCTACCCCGCCAACCCCTCCCACTAAACTCGTTTCGCTGCGATCTTTGCCCGCGCCCCCAACTTCGCAGCCAATGGCTTAGTCCGCCGCACTGGCGACGCCGAAGTTCGCGAATGCGGCGTTCGCAGATGCCGCGTCGCATCCGCTGGCTTCACACTCAATCGCACCCTCAGGCCCAGTCTCTCCGCAAGCTGCATCAGCTTCATCACGCTGAACTTCGACAGCCTGCCGCGCAACAGCAGGCTCGCGTCCGGCTGATGCATCTGTAGCCGGCCAGCAACCTCCGCCTGCGTCAACCCGCGCGCCTCGATCTCGGCTCGCAACGGTCGCCAGATCGCCAGCTTCATCTCCGTCTCGCGAATCTCCTCCGGCGTAAAGCCCAGGTCTTCGAGAACGTCGCCCTTCGTAATATGTCCTGCCTTATTTTCCGCGCCCACCTTTGACCTCCTTCTTCCTCTCCTGAATCCGCAACCGCACCTGCGAAAGTCTCGCCCGGGCCTTGTTCAACGTGTTGCTCTCCGTCTTCCGTGTGTTCTTTGTAAAACAATCCAGAACGTAGATCACATCGTCGATGCGCGCCAGATACAGCATCCGGTACCACGTTGCATCGTCTGCGTCCTTCAGCTCAAACACGCCTTGCCCACGGACTGCATTGGACGCGCGGCCATCGTGGGCCGCCGGCCTTCCTGCATCTCGCGCAGCGCAACCCCAAAGTCATGCCGCATGTCGCTCGACCAACTCTTCAGCGTCTCCCAGGAATCGCCCTCCCACGAGACAGAAGCGACCGGCGCAGTTGTCATACTCAATTCCGCTCCCGCATCAAATATAGCATATTTTCTATAAACCGCTCGCAAGTCCCAAAAGAACACCTCCGGCGATACCCGGGACCGCTCGCTCAACCGCCGAATCTCTTCTTTGTTCAACTAACGTTCCCGGTCAACGCAACGCGAACTCCTCTGCCGCACTCACCCTTGCAGCCCGGCAATCCCCCTATTGAGTCCCGCCAGCCGTCACGCTCTCGTTCTTCAGGATCGCGTCCACATTGTCCTTGTCCACCAGCGTCACCCCGGTATCGACAAACTCGGGAAACGGAGAGAACGGGACCAGCCTGTAGTCCCGCCCCAGCGGCCTCACTGGATAGTGATACGCCTCGTCCAGTGCCTTCAGCCCCAGAAACGCCATCGTGTAAGGCTTCTGCGCGATGGTTGCTTCGATCGTCCCATCCTTCACCAGGTTCAACGTATGCACATCCGCATCCATTCCCATCAGCAGGGTTCCCTTGGCCCCTACGCGCTTGAAGACCTCGCCGACGTCCATTCCCGTCGTTGCCTCCAGGCAAACCATAGCATCGATCTTTGCCGGCCCAGTCCTGGCCAGATACTCCTCCGCCTTGTGCATGGTCAGGCTAGAGTCGCCCTTCATGTCGAACACGTCCACCACATTGATCCCCGGATAGCCGTCAAACGCTTCCTTATAGCCCTTCAGCCGCTCCTCCATGTTCAGCTGCCCCGCGATCGTAAAGAAGACCACATTGCCCTTGCCATTCAACTTCGTCGCAACCCGCTTTCCCCCTAAAAGTCCCGCCACCCGGTTGTTCGTCCCAATAAAGAACAACCGGTGGCTCGCCGGCGCGTCCGAGTCGAACGTAATCACCGGAATCCCCGCCGCGATCGCCGCATCGATCTCCGGCACCATCATTGCCCTATTGACCACTTGCACCAGGATCCCCGAAGGACGCAGCGCCACCACCGCCCGAAATTCAGTCGCCTCGGCCCGCGGATCAAACCCACCTGGCCCACGCAATTCCGCCGTAACCCCATACTTCTCCGCGGCCTTGGAGAACCCCGCCCAGGCCGACTGCCAGTACGTAATCTTGATGGCGGTCGCAATCATGTAAAAACGCTCGCTCTTGCTGTGCCGCCGCAACCCAACAAACCGCAAAATGTTCATCGTCATCCTCCCAGAAGTAACTGCCGCCCTGCGCATCGTACTACCGCTAAATCTGGCGGCAAAGAAAAATATGTTTTCCGCGTGGGCAAAATTCTACTCCAATCACATCAGCCATGGCTTGGTATTTCAACTTAATTGAGACGGTTACCCGCGGCGCCTGCATGGCAGGGTGAGTGGCCCAACCGGGAACGGTGCATCCAGGTTAAGTCAGTAGCAACCGGCCTATGATAGAACAGTGCGGGCGAGAACCATCCGCCCCAAGGAGCTTCATGAGCAGCGTCACCACCTCCACCCCACCCAGCCTCAAGATCGCCGTCCCCGCGCCCTTCGACGCCGCCGCCTTCGCCGCGCGCGCTCTCTCTTCCCCCGCCGCGCTGGCCGCCGTCCTCGACCACACCCTGCTCAAGCCCGAGGCCACCCGCGCCCAGGTCATCCGCCTCTGCCACGAGGCCGCCGAGCACCGCTTTGCCTGCGCCATGGTCAACCCCGTATGGGTCCCCTGCGCCGTCGAAACGCTCGCCGGAACCAGTATCCCAGTCGGCGTCGTCCTCGGCTTCCCGCTCGGCGCATCGCTCGCAGCCTCCAAGCGCGACGAGGCCGCCCGCGTCCTCAAGCTCGGAGCGCACGACCTCGACATGGTCCTCAACATCGGCCTGCTCAAGTCCGCCACCAAACCGGACTACGACGCCATCAAGCAGGAGATTCGCGCCATCGTCGATCTCGCCCACACCAGTGGGGCCATCGTCAAAGTCATCCTGGAGACCTGCCTGCTCACCTTCGAGGAAAAGCTCCGCGCCTCCGAACTCGCCCTCACCGCCGGCGCCGACTTCATCAAAACCTCCACTGGCTTCTCCACCGGCGGCGCTACCGTCGACGACATCACCTTGATGCGCGGCGTAGTCGGCGCCCGCGCTGGAGTCAAGGCCTCCGGCGGCATCCGTTCGCTGGCCGATGCCACCGCCATGCTCCACGCTGGTGCCTCCCGCATCGGGGCCTCCGCCAGCGTCAAAATCCTCGCCGAGCTCGCCGCCAAATCCCCCGCAGCCCCCACCCCCAACGCCTCCTGAAGAATCCACCAGCCTCTCTTGTTTGTCATTCCGCACCCTGAGCGAAGTCGAAGAGGAGGAATCTGCTTCTGTTCTCGCCGTGCGCCCAACCCTCGCCGCGTTACACTGATACACGAATGTCCACGCAACTCATCCGCCCCGCCCGCTCCCTGCAAGGCTCCCTCACCGTCCCCGGCGACAAGTCCATCTCGCATCGCTACGCCATGCTCGCCGGCCTCGCCGAAGGCACCACCCGCCTCGCCAACTTCTCCACCGGGGCCGACCCCCACTCCTCGCTCGCCTGCATGGAAGCCCTCGGCGCAAAGGCCCTCCACAACACAGACGGCACCATCGAAATCACCGGCGTCTCCGGCTCCTTCCGCCAGCCCGCCGCCCCCCTCGGCTGCGGCAACTCCGGCTCGACGATGCGCATGTTGTCCGGCCTTATCGCCTCCCACCCGCACACTTTCACACTCATCGGCGACCCCTCCCTCACCCTCCGCCCAATGGATCGCATCCGTAATCCCCTCATTCAGATGGAAGCAAAAATTGATCTAACAGATGGACACGCGCCCATCACCATCCACGGCACTCCACTCCGCGCCATCGACTTCACCACCCCCATCCCCTCCGCCCAGGTCAAGACCGCCGTCCTCTTCGCCGGCCTGCAAGCCGAAGGCACCACCAGCCTCTCAGAATCCATCCTCACCCGCGACCACACCGAGCACGCACTGCTTGCCTTCGGTGCCACCCTCACCCGAACCTACGCCCGCGTCCCCAACCAACCCGCCCGCCTCTCCATCCCCGGCGGACAAAAGCTGAAAGCCATCGACGCCACCGTTCCCGGCGACATCTCCTCCGCCGCATTCTTCCTCTGCGCCGCTCTCCTCTTCCCCGACTCCAACCTCGTCCTCGATTCCCTCGGCATGAACCCCACCCGCGCCGCCCTGCTCGACGTCATCACCGCCCTCGGCGGCAAGATCAAAGTCCTCGCCGTCGAAGAGCGCCATGGCGAGCTCATCGGCACCATCCAAATCAACTCCGCGCCAGCCAACCGCGCCCCCGCCGCCGCTACCACTCCCTTCCTCATCGAAGGCCCCCTCACCGCGCAGCTCATCGACGAGCTTCCCGTCCTCGCCGCCATCGCTCCGTTCACCGCGAACGGCCTCATCCTCCGCGACGCCCAGGAACTCCGCGTCAAGGAGTCCGACCGCATCGCGCTCGTCGCCAAAAACCTCCGCGCCATGGGAGCGCGCTTCACCGAGAACCCCGACGGTCTCGAGATCCCCGGCAATCAAACCCTCCACGGCGCATCCATCGACTCCGGCTCCGACCATCGCGTCGCCATGGCCTTCGCTATCGCAGCTCTGCGCGCCACCGGAGACAGCGAGATCCTCGGCGCGGAAGCTGCCGCCATCTCCTTCCCCGAGTTCTTCACCTCGCTCGACCTGCTCGCCCTGCGGTGATGCCCAGCGATGAAGCACACCACTGCAAAGCCCGGATCGCATCACCCGCCGGCCCCTCCAGCTTGAGGACTGCGGGGATGGACAACACGGATCGCGTACTCTGAACAAAATGCTCTGGTTCTCGGGAGGCTGGTCGATGGCTTTGGATAACGTCAGGAGCATTTTAAAAATCGGCTCTCCGATCAGCAGCTACAAGTTACTGCTGATGCAAGGTGCGCTTTCGCGGCCCAGGTACAGGGCCATATTTCTTGCCCTGCTGCAGCCATTCGTGAAGCACGGCCAAATCGAGCTACGATACCGCTGCTATAACCGCGTCGTGAAATCGCTCATACGCATCTCCGACATGGAGAGTGACTTTTTTACCACTCGTGAGTTGGCCGTGAACGACGTATACGGACTTGACTTCGCCTTTCATCCCGGCCTTGTGATCGATGGGGGAGGCAATATCGGCATGTTTACGCTGAGGGCGGCTGCCGGGCTTGAAGCGGAGGGGCATCTCCCTGTGAGGTTTGCCGTCTACGAGCCAGTGCCGCAAAGCCTGGAACAGGTCCGCAAGCATCTGACGCTGAACGGAGTGCAGGCCGAGGTGGTTGGGGCCTGCCTCGGGGGAACGCCGGGAAGGATACCTTTCTACTGCCGCAATGCGATCGCAAGCAGCTTTGATTCCACGAAGCCATATGCAACCGTGATTGAGATTCCGGTGGTAACGCTGCAGGATGCCATCGGACCAGCTCCGGCAGAGCGGATCCTCATCAAACTCGACATTGAGGGCATGGAAGTGGAGGCGTTGAGCTCATTCATCCCGTCGGAACATAGGGCAATCTACCTCGTCGGCGAGTTGCATGGCGCTTCGCGCAATGCTCCAGTCATGCAGGAGCTGTTCCGTTCCTACGGCTGGACGCTTCAGTTGTACGAGATCGCGAACGACGCTTGCACGTTTCGCGGATGTTCTCCGGCGGCACTCCCCCTGCTGCCCTCTATAACAGGCGTAGCCCAGCGATAATGCCGCGCGCCCACGCCGCCGAAACTCACCGTGCAGCCAGGTGGTCGATCTCCGACAGCCCAGCCTGCAACCGCCGCGCCCGCGCCTCTTCCGTTGCCGGATAGATCGCCGCCAGCTCTTCCAGCGCCGCAATCACGCCCTCGGCCGATACCTCATCCAGCCGGTACCCCTCCGGCGCGCCCACTCGGTCCTCTCCGCGCAGAATTCTGACGTTCTCCACCCCCAGCGGCATCCACTCCAGCGGCTTCTGCCACGAAGGCCCCAGCGCCACCATCGGCACGCCCACCGCTCGCCCGACGTGCATCGTCCCGGTATCCAGCGTCACCACAAAGTCGCTCACGGCCAGCACCGCAGCCAGTTCGCTCACCGTTGTCTTCCCGGCAATCGACGCACCCAGCCCGCCCGCAGCCTCGCGAATCGCATCGATCGCCGCCGCTTCCGCCGCCGTTCCCACATACGCCACGGCAAGCCCGCGCCCCAGCGCCGCATGGCGAATCACCTCGGCGAATCGCTCCGTATGCCAGCCTGTACTCTGTCCGCCGCTCGTCTGGGTCACCATCGCCACCACCGGCCTGCTCTCGGGATTCGCCGCGCCGAGCAGCGCTTTTGCCGTTGCCGCGTCACTCTCCGAGAAGAAGACGCGCGGCTCAATCCGCTCCGCAACATCGCACCCAACCAGGTTCGCCAGCCGCAGATTGTTTCCGATCAAACTAAGCTGGGAGTCATTCGCCAGCGGCCTCTGATAGAGCGCCGGAGTCTGCGTGAACCCGCCGCGCCACCCACTCGCCCCCAGCAGCCCCATCAGCGCGATCTTCGTTCGCTGGTCGGACGCGCCCGTCAGCACGCAATCCGGTCGAACCCCGCGCCTGCGCAGCTTCTTGCGCAGGTCACGCACCGCGCCAATCAGATTCGTCGTCGGATCCGCCGTCTCGATCAGGTGGTCGACAAACCGCGAGTGACGCAGCACCTGCAAGCCCAACCCGCGCGTCGCCACCGCAATCTCTATCTCTGGCCGCGCGCGCTTCATCGCCTCGAAGACCGGCGTCAGATGCACCACGCACCCCAGCGGAAGCATGTATTCGAGCACCAACACCCGCTGCGCAATCAAGCCATGGACCCCGCGGCTCTCGGCTGCACCGCCGCCAGCAGATGATCGATTCCCTGCTCGTAGTGCCGGGCCGTCTCGCCCTCCATCAGGCTGCTCACCTTCGCCTGGCCGCTCAGCCCCAACTGCTCGCGCAGCTCCGCGGACTCATAGAGCGCACTGAGCGATTTCTTGATCTGTTCCACGCTCCACGCGTCAATCAGCAATGCGTCGTGTCCCCCCTCCAGCAGCTCTGAAGCCCCGGTCGTGTGCGTCGCAATCGACGGAACTCCGTTCGCCATCGCCTCAAACAGGGCCATGCCAAAGCCGTCGTCTACGCTGGGCAGAATGAACGCATCGCACTGCGCGTAGAACTCGCTGATATCGGGGATGTAGGAAATGATGGAGACGTTTGGCTGTTCGTCCACCAGTTTGGCAAGTACCGAAAACTTGCGATAGCCGGCGCCCGAACGTATCTTCAGTTGCGCATTTGGAAGCGCCAGATCTTTCCATGCCTGCAGCAGATATAGATAGCCCTTGCGCAGCGGATCTCCGCCCACAACGCCCACCACAAAAGGTGAACCCGCTGGCTTGCGAACCCGCGGTAGTATTCGAGTCCGTCCGCACAGTGGGGCCAGGATCGTCTTATTGCGAATGTGCTCGGGATAGGAGTTACGGCTGTAGTTGGAGGGCATCAACAGAAAATCAGCCTGCTCGTACTCCTCCACCTGCCGCTCCAAAAACCATTGCGCATGCTTGTGAAACTGCCCGCCCGCCTTCTTCGCCTCTTCCGCCAGCATCGATTGCTGGTAGCGAATGTCGGGACAGGCACGGTCTAGAACAAAGGCCCCACCCTGTCGCTGCACAGCCTTGCCCGTGCTCAGACTCGAGGACGCCGCACCCAAAAACAGCTCGCACTCCTCCATCCGAAGCGCCGCCATGTGGTCGTACATGGTTGCATCGAACTCATTCAGAAACACGGGTGGAGCGATGCGTGTAAGTGCATTGAAGAGTGTCACGGGTGCTGGAACAAAGCGATGCCCAAGCGAAGAATCAAACCCGCGGAATCGATAAACCGGAGTAGAACTATAGATTGTTACGCTGTGCCCACGGCGAGCGAATGAATTTGATGGCAGTTTGTAGTGTGCCTGCCGCGCGGTCGAGATCGCTATCCGCATGTCGAAGATCCTACCATAGCCCACCATCCCATTCGTCTACATGCAATTTACTTAGACCACAACCAGAAAGTCACGGGGTCCCGACCAACACCCTGCAACTGCTTTACATCTTGTACCGCCCCATGTCGTCGTCGTTCAGGTTCTCCAGCCAGCGCCGCATCTCTTCCCCGCTCGCATTCTGCGGCCCCTCGGCCACCTGCTTGGCGTTCTCCAGCACCGCCCGGCTTACATAGACGGGGCAGTCCCAGCGCAGCGCCAGCGCAATCGCATCCGACGGCCGAGCGTCGATCGCCACCATCTCCCCATCCTGCTCCAGCCAGATCACCGCCAGGTACATATCGTCCCTCAGCTCGCTCACCACCACCTTCCGCACCACCGCATTCAACCCGCGCGCCAGGTTGCGCAGCAGGTCGTGCGTCATCGGTCTTGGCCGCGCAATCTTTTCCAACTCTTCCTGAATCGCATTGGCCTCGAAGATCCCCACCCAGATCGGCAGCACCGCGTCGCTCGCCACGTCCTTCAGCACCACCACCGGCATGTTCGTCAGCGGGTCGATCATCAGCCCACGGATCTGCATCTCCACCTCTGCCGTCGTCGCCGCCGCCGCTGCCGGTTCCCCGCGTTCACTCGCAATCTTCATCGCCCACCTCTCTAGTAACCAATCTCTATAGTTCGATTCATAAATGTTGTCATCCTGAGCGAAGTGACTCACGGCCTTATCGTGAGTCACGGAGTCGAAGGACCCCGATGATCTCAGTCCAACCACATCGTCCGAACCTTTCTCCCACTAACCCGTCTTCCTCAACCCGCCACAGCCTTACCCACCAAACTATTGGGAAACGTCTCGGTAATCCGTACCTGTAAATAGCTCCCCAACGCAGGAAGGATAGGCTGCCCCACCGTAAAGTTCACCGTCTTGTTCTGCGAGCTGCGTCCCACCACCTGTCCCCGCGCCGCGTTGTGCCCCTCCACCATCACCTCCATCACCTGCCCCAGGTGACGCGCGTAGCTCTTGCGCTGAATCTCCCGCTGCCGCTCCATCAGCATCTGCAGCCGCCGCGACTTCTCTTCCTCCGCAATCGAGTCCGCCATCGCAATCGCCGGGGTATTCGGCCGCGCCGAGTACTTGAAGCAGTACACCGCATCGTACCCAACCTCATCCAGCAGCGTCGCCGTCTCCTCCAGCTCCGCCTCCGTCTCGCCCGGGAACCCGACAATGATGTCGCTCGTCATGCTGATCTCCCGCCGCGCCGCCTTGATCCAACTGATGCGTTCCAGATACCACTCCCGCGTGTACTCGCGATTCATCGCAGCCAGCACCCGAGTCGATCCCGACTGCACCGGCAGATGCACATGGTCGCACAACGCGGGCACCGCGTCGATGGCCGCCACAATCTCCCGTGTAAAGTCCCTCGGATGCGAGGTCATGAACCGCACCCGCCGAATCCCCACCACGCCGCCCACCGCCGCCAGCAGCTCCGCGAACGTCAGCTTGCCCGAAGGGTCGCGGTACGAGTTCACATTCTGCCCCAGCAGTTGAATCTCCGTGTACCCCGCATCCACCATCCGCCGCGCCTCCGCCATCACCGAAGCCGAACTCCGCGACCGCTCCCTGCCTCTTGTATACGGCACCACGCAGTAGGCGCAGAACTTGTCGCATCCCTCCACAATCGTGATATACCCGCGATGCGGGTTCGTCCGCGCGGTAAACTCCGTATCGAATGTCTCCTCGGTCTCGCGGTCGTCGAGGCCCGTAATCCGCCGCTCGCCCGCCTCCAGCCGCGCCAGCATCTCCGGCAGCCGCCGGTAGCTCGCCGACCCCGACACAATCGACACATACGGCGCGCGCTCGAAGATTCGCTCGCCCTCCTGCTGCGCCACGCACCCCAGCACGGCGAACCGTTTGCCCTCGCCCTGCAGCCGCTTGTACTCATTCAGCCGGTGGAAGACCTTCTGCTCCGCCTTGTCGCGGATCGAGCATGTGTTGTACAGGATCAGCCCCGCGTCGGCCTCATCCTCCACCCGCATGTACCCCTCATGCTCCAGCGTCCCAATGACCTTCTCCGAGTCATGGGCATTCATCTGGCATCCAAACGTCTCGATATAGAAAGTCTTCTCCACGCCCCAGTATATCGTCCACGCTGCATCGCTCGCCCGCCAAAGGAGTACGCGAACTGCATCTGGCATCATTGGAGTGAATTGAGATGTGGAAGACCCGATGCATACACATTTGACTTCCATCCCAATCCAACTGGTGCTAAGCTCTTGACAACATATGAGCCTTCTATCAGAGATTAGCGAGAAGAGAAAAGAAATCAAGACCGACGGATATCTGATGTCACTCGGGGAGTGGATCAGTCTTTACGGAGCGGATGAGATCGACATTCATCCAGAATTCCAAAGGTTTTTCCGTTGGAGCGATCAACAGAAAACGAACCTCATTGAGTCGATTCTGTTGGGCATCCCTATACCTCCTATTTTTGTCAGTCAAAGAGCGGACGGAGTTTGGGATGTTGTTGACGGTCTTCAAAGACTATCCACGATCTATCACTTCCTCGGTATCCTAAAAGACGAAGACAAAAGCGTTTTGCCACCACTGGCGCTTCTCGGGACAAAATATCTACCGTCCCTTAAAGGGATCATGTGGCAACACCCGACGAAAAAGTCGCATTCGCTTCCTGATGAAGCAAGGTTACTTATCAAGCGTTCGAAAATCGCCGCAAGCATCATTCTCAGAGAGAGTGATGACACAGCGAAGTATGATTTATTTCAAAGACTCAATACAGGTGGATCACAGCTGAGTCCACAAGAAGTAAGAAACTGCATCTTGGTAATGTTGAACCGAAAAATGTTCCTCTGGCTCAAGAAACTTGCAGATTACGAGCCGTTCAGGACATGCGTGGCACTCAGTGATCGACCGATAGAAGAGGCGTATGACTTAGAGCTAGTTTTACGATTCATTCTTCTAGCTTTTATCGATGTAGATAAATTAAAAAAGGTTGGAGACATCGGAGTTTTCCTGACTGATCGCATGCGTGATATCGCTCTAGACGACACCTTCAAGAGGGGTGAATATGAGACAATCTTTAAAAAGACATTCGATCTACTAGAAAAGAGAGTTGGCTCAAATGCGTTCAAACGGTATAACACTACAAAGCAGCGGCACGAGGGTGGATTTCTGGTTTCCCAATTCGAAGTTGTCGCATTCGGTATTGCATTCAATTTGAAAACGTCAATTAAATCAGAACAAATCGCGTCAAAAATTAAGTCGATCTGGTCCAACACGGGATATACGGTGTGGACCCGCTCAGGGATTACAGCTACAAGAAGGCTTCCACACCTTGTTCCGCTCGGCCGGAAATTGTTTGGAAAATGAAACTGCGCACACAAGAAGACTTCGTCGATGCAGTCTCCAAAGAGATTAGCTGGCGTAAACGCGAATTGACGGAAATCAAGAGTCTCGTTGAGATGTCTGAGGATGAGCCACTCCGACAGGCTGCAATGATTCGGTGTGCTGTGGCACTCCTGTACGCTCATTTTGAGGGGTTTATTAAGAAGGTATCCGAGGCATACCTCAATTATGTAGGTATGCAGAGGCTCAGAAACGAAGAGCTTTCAAGTTGCATGTTAGCCGTTGTAATGCGAGGGCAAATCAAAGCAGCAGAGGCATCAAATAAGATTAATGCGCACGTACAGTTGGTCGAATATTTCAGAACCAAGGCATTAGTGAGGGCGCGTATACCATACAAGAATATAATTCAGACAGAATCGAATCTGTCATCAGTCGTCTTCGCAGAGATTCTAGCCGTCCTCGACATCAGCCCGGTGACCTACGCCGGAAAATATAAGCTCATTGACAGCAAGCTGCTGGAGAAGAGGAATCATATTGCCCACGGCAATAATCTTGACATAGATTTTGAAGAATACACAGAACTTCATGAGCAAGTCACAGAGTTGTTGACTTTATTCAGAAACGACATCGAAAACGCGGTAGTGATGCGATTCTTCGCAAAGCCAACAAACACGGTATCCACCTTATCCGTCTAGGAACCGGGTGCCCACGTCTCGCATCTGCCCACGCCTTCCCCGCCCCTCCCTATAATGTCCTTAGGCGCACCGCGTCTCCCGGAAGGCACTCACAAGGTCGCAACGCGACGACCGAAAACGCCTCGGCAAGAAGCATCGCGACTGCCCCACATCTCGCTTCTGAGACATGGCTTCGTGGCGACCAAAGCCTGCGCAATCAGCGATACGCCTCGCGCCGATGCTTCACCGACAGCACATAGATGAAATCGCCATAGTCGTGATACCGCACCCGATAGTCACCCACGCGCAGACGCAACTCGGGCGGATCGACGTTCTGTAGTCGCTTAACATCACCTCGCCAGACTTCGCGTAGCGCGCAATCCCATGCAGGATTCGCATTGCGCTCTCCCGATCAATCCCTCTCAGATCTCGTTTGGCGTCTTCGTGCCAATCAACCTTCTTGGCCAGCGTCAATGACTTCCGCCAAACGGCTCAAGGGGAGTATCTCCCATGCGCTTCCAATCCTCCTTCGTCAGACCAAACTCCGCGATAAACTCCTCATGGGACCGCTCTGAAGGTGGCCGCGTCTCCAACTTGGCGCGCGCCACCGCCTGCTCCTCGGACTCGCTGATCGCCTCATCCTCAAACGGAGCATTCGCCTGTGCGAGAGACACCGGATCGAGCATCTTCTCCAGTATCTCCACCACCACCGGAGCCTGCACCAGGGCCATGCGCTCAATCAGTTCGTGAGCGTGTTCCTTTGTCGCAGCATGTGCCATCGCAATCCCTCTCCACCAGCATAGCAACCGCCAAAACATTTGTGTACATATTCTGAATCAGGTGCCCCACCTCTCGCCTCTGAGTCACGCCTTCCCCCGCCCCTCCCTATAATGGTCACAGGCGCACCGCGTCTCCCGGAAGGCACTCACAATGGCGCAACGCGACGACCGAAAACGCCTCGGCAAGAAGCATCGTCAGGCATCCACCCGCCCCAAACAGGGCCGCGCCCCGCGCACCACGCCCACCACCGGCGCGGTAACTGGTAAGGCAGCCCCGCGCAAGCGCAAGGCTCTCTCCACCCGTCGCGCCGCCCTCGCCAAGCAGAAGCGCACCCCCACCCGCTCTCCCGAGCACGAGTCCCACAAAATTGTTTCTAAGCAAACGCCAGCCTCCCGCCGCACCATCGCACCCAAATCTCCCGCCGCCCGCCCGCCTTCAACGGACAACGTACAACATACAACGTACAACGCCCGTCTCCCCCCCGAATCCCCCGCCGAAACCCGTGCCTGGCGCGATGCCGAAATCCTCGCCGCCCAGCTCGATCTTGCCGCCGACTCCGCGGCCTCCCGTGCGCTCCCACTCATCGCCATCTGCGGCCGTCCCAACGTCGGCAAGTCGACGCTCTTCAATCGCCTCACCGGCTCCCGCCGCTCCATTGTTGGCGACGAGCCCGGCATCACTCGCGACCGCATCTACGGCCTCATCGAGTGGATGGGAGCCGACGCACGCCTCGTCGACACCGGCGGCATTGTCCCCGACGATCCCGAACTCATCCCCGCCGAAATCTTCCTCCAGGCCCGCACCGCACTCGCCGAAGCCGCCGTCATCATCATGGTCGTCGATGGCCGCACCGAGCTCGCCTCGCCCGACATCACCCTCGCCCGTCTCCTCCTGCGCGGCGGCAAGCCCATCTTCCTCGCCGTCAACAAGATCGACACCGTCGCCCTCGCCCCCGCCGCTGAAAACTTCCGCCGCCTCGGCTTCCGCAACGTCCTCGCCATCTCCGCCGAGCACGGCACCGGCATCGGCGATCTCCTCGACGAGGTCTTCGCCGCCCTCCCCGCCCCCGCCCCCGATCTTTCTTTGTTGTCATCCCCTAGCGCCACATTGTTGTCATCCAGCACTGCGCCTTCGTTGTCATCCCGTAGCACAGCGGAGGGATCAGCTTCTGTCCCTTCTCCACTTACAACTTACAACTCACAACTTACAACTGAGCCTCCCCGCCGCCTTCGCTCCCACGGCGCATTCGTCGAGCACGAGACCAAGATCGCCATCATTGGCCGTCCCAACGTCGGCAAGTCCACCTTGCTCAACGCCCTCACCGGCAGCGCGCGCGCCATTGTTTCGCCCATCGCCGGCACCACCCGCGATGCTGTGGATGAGGTCGTCACCCGCTCCGGCCACGACTTCCGTTTCGTCGACACCGCCGGCATCCGTCGCAAGGGCAAGACCAAGCTCATGGCCGAGAAGCTCTCCGTCATCATGGCCCGCAAGCATCTCGAGGCCGCCGACGTCAGCCTCCTCGTCCTCGACGCCACCGACGGAGTCGCCGCCCTCGACGCCAACATCGGCGGCTACGCCCACGAGTCCGGCCGCTCCGTCATCATCGTCGTCAACAAGTGGGACCTCGTCACCCACCCCGCCACCAACTCGCCCGCCACCAACAGCAATCCCAACACCAACCGTGCGCCTTCAACTGACAACATACAACGTACAACGTACAACGCCCTTCCCACCGATCCCAAGCTCTTCGAGCAGCAAGTCCGCGACAAGCTCAAGTACCTCGACTACGCCCCACTGGTCTTTGTCACCGCCACCACAGGCGCGGGCGTCGAGGCGCTCTTCAAGAAAGTCGAACTGGTCGCCCGCGAGCGTCGCAAGCGCGTCACCACCGGCCAGATGAACCGCTTCCTCGCCGAAGTCGACTTCCAGCGCGCCTCCGTCCCCATGAACCGCCGCGTCCGCATCTACTATATGACCCAGGCCGCCGTCGCCCCCCCCACCTTCGTCCTCTTCACCGACCGCGACGTCCGTCTCCACTTCGCCTTCGAGCGCTTCCTCGCCAACCAGATCCGCGCCGCCTTCGGCTTCATCGGCGCCCCCATCTGGTTCAAAACCCACCCCCGCAACAAAAAGATTCCCGTAGAGTGACAAGAAATTGCCTGGCACAGGTGCTTGGCTATACAGAGCAGTGCGGAAGGGTAAATTTAGGACTTGACTTCAACGAAGACAAGTAGAAAGCTCATCTTGACTCCAAATATAGAGAATCAAAGGAGAACCGATGTCAGACGCAAGCGTGAAGCTAAATATAGGGGAGGTTGAATTTTCGGCGGAGGGTAGTGAGGATTGGGTACAGACACAGTTTGAGAAAGTGTTGGAACGTTTCGGTGAAACCCACGCTACAGCTAAACAAGAGAATCTTTCAGGAGCCAAGGCAAGAAAGCAACACGGCACCGAAACTGCGGCAAGTGATACCCTCGCGATAAATAGCATCGCGGCAAAACTCGATGTTAAGAGCGGATCAGATTTAGTGCTTGCGGCATGCTTCGCCATCACGCGCAGCAACGTCACGTCATGCTCGCGGACAGAAATATTAGCCGAAATGAGAAGGGCCACGAGTTATTACAAGACTTCAGACAAAAATAATTTATCGAAATACATCAAAACTCTCCTAAAGGACAAGAAGATTCTGGAACAATCGAGCGGTAGTTACGCTCTGTCAGCAGCAACCCGAACGGACCTGGAGGCGAAGGTTGCTTAGTGTTCAAGTGGTGAAGGAGAGGGCACATAGTCTGAAGCTCAAAACGCCCGATATTCTTGTCATCTGCTTGGCCGTCCAAGGGACCAGACCACAGACAGTCACACAGATCAGAAAGGTTGCACTTGAGTCAGGTTTCAGGCGTGCATCGTCATGGAACATTTCACGAGAATTGGCGAAGCGCCCAGATCAAGTAATCCGAACCGTTGCGGGATGGGAAGTCACACCAGCTGGCCTTGACCAAGCGAATAATAATTTGGGACTAGAGGTCAAGCCAAGGGTTCTCTCGGCAGCAGTTGAAAGCCTGAATCAACACATAGACGCAATTGCAAAGCAAGACACCAAATTATTCTTGTCGGAAGCCGTCGCATGCCTAGAAAACCACCTCCTCAGGGCTGCCGTTGTGCTGATCTGGGTCGGTGCAGTCGCCGTTCTGCAAGACGAGGTCGTCGCTAAAAAACTGCCTGAGTTTAACGCGGAAGCTCTGAGAAGAGACGCAAAATGGAAGGCCGCGAAAGACGCTGATGGTCTCAGCCGAATGAAGGAAGCCGACTTCCTGGTAATAATAGAGGCGATCGCGGTCATTGGCAAGAACGTGAGACAAGAACTTGAGGGCTGTTTGAAGTTGCGTAACGGATGTGGACACCCCAACTCCCTGAAGCTGGGCGAAAACAAAGTGGCCGCGCACCTCGAAACGCTAATCCTGAACGTGTTCGCAAAGTTTATTTAGCCGGCTACCCCCATTCATGCGGTCTCATCGCATGAATGGGGGTAGCCATTCGCTCGCGAACCCCTCCCGCACCGCCCTTGCCTGTTCCCTGTTCCCTGATCCCTGCATCCCCGAAGCGAACCCCTCCCGCCCAATCTCCCCCCTCAAAACCGGCCCCGCTCCATCCCCCCTCCCCAATACGCTGTCATCCTGAGCGAAGTTTGGCGCGCACTCTGCGCCAAACGCAGTCGAAGAGCCTGTCCTGAGCGAAGCTGAAGGAACCTGTGGTTGCTTGTTTAGCGTCGTCATTCTGGCGCAGCCAGAATTTCCGTATTTGCCTTTGCCGTTGCCTGTTCTTGCTTGTCATCCTGAGCGCGTCTTTCGAGCGCGAAGGACCCCGACGAACTCCATCCAACCTCAACCCTCCGACCCTTTCTCCCACAAATCCCCCGCCCTCGCCCTTGCCGTTGCTTCTGCATTTCGGAGGGAGCGCAGGGCTTCAGCCCTGCGAATCATCGCCCCGCGGAAGCGCAGCACTTTAGCCCTGGGCCTTTGCTCTTGCCCTTGCCTGTTCCCTGTTCCCTGATCTCTGTTCCCTGCATTTTCCTGTCAAGGGTCTCGCGCCGCTCCAAAATCCTCAACCCGCACAAACCAAACTCCTTCCACGCCAAAAATAGTCAAAAATAGTTGGCATAGTAGTTTTACCCAAAACCATATAATAGAAGCAGGAGGAGAATTGTCTGCTGCGGCCGCATCCACGCAAACCACTGCAAGCACAAGCTAAACACATGATTCCAGAGATTTTACAAAATAACTCCAATGCAATCAGGATCTTGGCCCGCAAGTCCAGACCTGATTCAGACCAAGTCCAGACTTAACATATTTGTTGTGAAGATTTTAGGACTTTTTAGGGGGGTATACCCCTCCCCGGAGCGATAATGCCCATGTGACGCCATGATCTTCGAGAACCGTCAAGACGCCGGACGCCAGCTCGCCGCCCGCCTGGCCGAGTTCGCCGATCGCCCCGCCGCAATCGTCCTCGGAATCCCGCGCGGAGGCGTCATCGTCGCCCTTGAGATCGCCCAGGCCCTGAGACTGCCGCTCGACATCTTCCTCGCCCACAAGCTCGGCGTTCCCGGCCACGAAGAGCTTGCCTTCGGAGCCATCGCCGCCGCTGGCAGCCGTTATCTCGACGAAGAAGTCATCCGCGAGATGCACGTCTCTCCCGAAGCCATCGACCTCGTCACCGCCCAGGTCCGCCAGCTCCTGAACCAGCGCGCTCTCCTCTATCGTGGCCGTCGCCCGCCACTCCAGCTCGCCGGCCGGACCGTCCTCCTCGTCGACGACGGAATCGCCACCGGAGCCAGCGTCTACGCCGCCATACTCGCGCTCCGCCAGATCGGGCCTGCCGCAATCGTCCTCGCCGCCCCCGTCGCGCCCGCGTCCACCTGCGCCTGGCTGCGTACCTCGGTCGACCGCCTCGTCTGCCTCCACGCCCCGCCGGACTTCCATGCCGTCGGCCAGTTCTTCCGCGACTTCTCCCAGGTCGAAGACGACGAGATCGTCCGCCTCCTTCAGCCTCCCGCCTGAGGGTGCGGTGGTACTATTCTCTCCGTCGGAGTCGCGCCATGCCGAAGCCTCGACACACACCGCTGGTCCTCATCGTCGCCGTGCTGCTCGTCCCATTCATCGCCCTGCGCATGTGCTCGCGCAGCCGCATCGCCGCGCCCCGCCCCGCAAACCGCACCACCTACGAACCGCAAGGAGGCAGCCCCATGTCCTTCACCCTCAGCTCACCCGCATTCCCCAACGGCGGTCCGATCGCCTCTCGCTACACCTGCGATGGCGACGACCTCTCGCCCGCGCTCGCCTGGTCCGAAGTCCCCTCCGCCTCGCAGTCCCTCGCCCTCATCGCCGACGATCCCGACGCCCCCGCCGGAACCTGGACCCACTGGATTCTCTGGAACATTCCCGCCCGCGCCACGCTCCTGGCCGAGAACGCGCCCAAGATCGATGTCCTCGACAATGGCGCCCGCCAGGGCGTCAACGACTCCCAGCGCATCGGCTATATTGGCCCGTGTCCGCCGCCGGGCAAGCCCCACCGCTACTTCTTCCGGCTCTTCGCGCTCGATGCGCGCCTCGACCTCAAGCCCGGCGCAACCCGCGGCGAATTGGAACGCGCCATCCAGCCGCACCTCCTCGCCGAGACCCACTGGATGGGCACCTACAAGCGTTAGCGACTTCGCCGCTCAACGGTCTCCGCAAGCAGTCCGCGGAAGACGTGCGTCAACCTCCACCCCGCCCGCCATCATCCGCCACCCACCGGCCCACACCCTGCAAACTACCCTCCAGATTCCCTCCACGAAGCCGCCCGGCCCCCACAATAAAATCCACCAGCGGGAACCGAGGCTGTGATGGCAGTCACCGACGCCGGTGCCGCTCGCAATCTCGTCCAGATCACGCACTGCCACATCTGCTTGAAAAAAAAGTAGAATCCCAGCACATCTGAGCATTGTCCACAGAAAAAGTTACCTTCGTAACCTTACGTGTTTGATATGCTTATATATAACTGATTTTACTAGACTTAGAGTAGTATACATTCTATGATCGTTTTGTTGGATTTGTCCAGCAAAAAATTTTCGCTCCGCCTACTTAGAGTAACCAAAAGGGGAATCTTACCATGAAAATCATCGTCCGCAGCCTCGTCATCGCCCTCGCCCTCACCGGCGCAATCGCCACCACAGTCGCCAAGGCTGCCCCGGCCAAAACGACGGTCACCATCGCCAAGACGAGCGCGGTGCCAGTTCCGAGCTGTTCCCCGAACGACCCCGGCGACTGCGGCATGTGAGGTGACTGACGTAACTGCACCCTGAAAATACTTGTCAACGCACCCTCTGGATGAGGTATCCTAACTTGTCCAGGGGGATTTGCACGTGACCTCAATGCCGTTTCTCACATTGCTCGGTTGGCTTGAAGTTGCATTATGCCTCGCGGCTCTGTGCGCAATCCTGGCCAAAAAGCAGTGGAAGGATTATTGGTCGCTGGGCGCGTTTCTCGCAGTGCGGGCCTTCTCAAGTTCCGCCTGCATGAGTCTCATTCATTTTCACGACCATACCCTCAACGTTCACCTCGCATACGTTCTTTATTTTTACGTCTATTGGATCAGCTTCGCGGTCGAGTCGATCCTTGCCCTCCTCGTCGTCTACAGCGTCTTCCGGCTTGCCATGGCTCCGCTCAAGGGCCTACAGCAGCTCGGAATGCTGGTCTTCCGCTGGGCCGCATCCATCTCGGTTGTGGTAGCGCTGGGTTCGGCCTTCGCACCGGAGATGACTAGCACAAAGTACCTCGTCGCCGCCATCTCCCAACTACAGCGCACCCAAAGCATCCTCACCCTCTGCCTGCTGGTCTTCGTCTGCTTCGCCATTCTTCCCATGGGCCTCAACTACGGCAGCCGCATCTTCGGCGTCAGCCTCGGTCTCGGCGTATTGGCGACGACGGATCTGGTGCAGTCTGCATGGCTCGCATTCAAGCCGCAGATGCACACGCTCTACGACCTCATCAACGGCGTTGCCATCTGCGTGGTTCTCGCCACCTGGACCGCCTACTTCGCTCTGCCTGAGCCGAAGCGCCGCCTCATCGTTCTTCCCACCACCTCGCCCTTCCTGCGCTGGAACCAGATCTCGCAGGTCCTCGGCGACAACCCCGGCTTCGTCGCGATCGGCGGTGTACCGCATGAGCTTCTTGCACCGGCAGAACTCGAGGTCATGCAGCGCGCCTCGCTCAAGATGGCAACGCCCTTTCCCAGGTCAATGAGGGCTTAAAACGCGCCTGTTGCCTGCACCAAATAAAACGCCCATGCCGGTCTCCGGCATGGGCGTTTCTCTCTGCACTCGCATTCGCTCAACCCTACCGGCGATAATGCCTGTGGTGATAGTGCCTATGGTGATGTCCCTGTCCCAACTTCACCACAACCTGTGCATCCGCTTGCAGCGGCGTGTAAATGCCGGCAAGCACAAACAACATTGCCAATCCAAGCAACCAACGTCTCATATGAAGCTTCATCTGCATCCCCAATCCTGCTTCGCCCAATTCAGGCCAGCACTCCATCAGATGCCGAATCGTCCCCACGCGGCCACGCCGAAGTTCCGCTGAGCCGAAATCCTGTGAACAGCGTCCCCAACCTGTTCCCTGTTCCCTGAACTACCGCACCACTCCAACCTGCTCCATCGGCCAGTAGACGAAGACTGCCTTGCCGTAGATCAGGTTGCGGTCCACCGGCCCAAAGTCGCGGCTGTCGCTGGAGATCGACCGGTGGTCGCCCATCACGAAGTACTCGCCGGGCGGCAGCACCATCTCCGGCTGCGACCGATCGTCGGCGAACCGGCTCTGCAGATACGGCTCCCGCAGACGCGCGCCGTTTACAACCACCTGGCCCTGGTCGATCTTGATCCTGTCCCCCGGCAGCGCGATCACCCGCTTGATGTAGCTCTTCGCGTGGTCGCGCGGATACTGGAACACCACCACGTCGCCCGCGTGGATCTCGCCCACGCGATACGCAATCTTGTTGATGAACAGCCGGTCCTGGTCTTCCAGCACCGGCAACATGCTGGTCCCCTCCACCCGCACCGGCTGGTACAGAAAGATAATGATGAACGCAGACACCGCAACCGACACCACAAGGTCGCGCAGCCACGAGTGCCAGCCGGCAGCCGTGCGCGAACCGCCGCCGTTCCCTTCCCCGGCCTGCGCCTCCACCGGCCTCTCGTCTCCAACTCGTTCTTCGTCGATCACGCTCTCTCCCGACATTCTCAGTTAGACGCAACAGCCCCGCAATAGGCTGCATAACCGCTCGCCGCGCCTCTCCGCAAAGCCCGGCGGCCGCTACATTTGTTGTGCCGCCGCCGGCAAAAAAATCGTCGCCGCGCATCGCTGCCCCAGTGCATATAGCCTCGCGCCGACGTATACTAGGCAATGGAAGCTCCGGCGCAATTCGCTTCGCGCTCGGTACCCGACCACCAACCAGTCTAACTCATCCCACGGCGGCAGTACCCTATGGCAACACTCACCATGATGGAACAAACGGACACGGCAAAACCTCACATGCAGGTCGTGGACGGCCCCCACGACATCACCACGGAAACCTCCAACATCGCGTCCGAGGGCTTCGACACCAAATCGGCGATCGAGATCGCGCGCATCATCAATCACGAAGACGCCAAGGTCGCCGCCGCTGTCCGCAAGGCCCTGCCCGAGATCGCCATTGTCATCGACATCGTCGCCCGCGCCCTGCGCGATGGTGGCCGCCTCATATACGTCGGCGCAGGTTCCTCGGGCCGCATAGCGGCACTGGACGCATCCGAGTGTCCGCCCAGCTACTCCACCCTGCCCGCGCAGGTGCAGTACATCATGGCCGGAGGCCCAAAGGCCCTCGCCTCCGCATCCGACGTCAACGAAGACTCCCCCGAACTCGGTCAGCGCGACATCGCGCGCCGCCGTCCCACGCGCAAAGACATCATCCTCGGCGTCTCCGCCTCCGGCAGCACGCCCTACGTCGTCGGAGCGGTCGAGTACGCACGCGCACGCGGCGCCATCACCGCCGCCATCACCTGCAACACCAGCACCCCGCTCTCCGAGGTCGCCGACACCACCATCGTCGTCGAAGTCGGTCCCGAGGTCGTCTCCGGTTCCACCCGCATGAAGTCCGCGACCGCGCAAAAGATGGTCTGCAACATGATCACCACCGGAGCCATGACCCGCCTGGGATACGTCTACGACAACCTCATGGTCAACGTCCACATGAAGAACGCCAAGCTGGTCGAGCGCGGCATCCGAGTCCTCATGCGCCTCTGCAACATCGACCGCGACTCCGCCATCCGCACCATCAAGTCCGCCGGAAAATCCATCCCCATCGCCGTCGTCATGCTCAAGGCAAACGTCGACAAGATGGAAGCCGTCCGCCGACTCGCCCAATCCGACGGCAATGTCCGCCTCGCCATAGACGACTCCCGCCTCGAACTCTAGGCCCTGACTCCACTCCATCTTTTGACGGGGAGGATACAATAGAGACCATGAAGCGCGTATTCATCGACACTCCATTCCCGACGACCGAAGAAGTGGTTCGCGATCTGGGCGTCTCGCCAGAGCGGTTTGAGAGAATTCGCCTGATCGTGGAAGAAGGCCGCCGCAAGGATGCGGCGCGTGCGACCAAGCAACGCGTCTCGCGTTCTGCAAAACTCGGGACGGTAAAACGTGCAAAGGCCTCTTGATAGGAACTGGAACTACTCTGTATTCCTGAACATCCCTTACGATAAGCCGTTTGAAAAACTATATCTCGCCTACATCGTTGGGCTGGTGGAACTTGGCCTGACCCCAAAGGTCACTCTCGGCATTCCGGGAGGCGCAGCTCGCATTGATCGCATCTTCGATCTGCTCAAGAGCTGCCGTTACTCAGTACACGACCGCTCCCGGGTGGGAGTTGATCGCAAGCCGCCACCCACACCACGATTCAACATGCCCTTTGAACTTGGCCTGGCATTTGCCTGGTCGAAGCTGACCCCTGGCACTCACGACTTCTTCGTCTTTGAAAGTATCCACCGCAGAGTGCAAAAGTCGCTCAGCGATTTGAGCGGGACGGATTGCAATATTCACCAAGGCACCCCCAAAGGCATCATGCGTGAGTTGCTCAATGCATTTGCCAGACGACAAAACAGGCCGACAGTCCCGCACATGATGCAGTCCTACGACGAACTACTCCGTAGCATCCCGCAGCTGCGCAAAGCCGCCGGAGCAAATGATCTGTTTCAAACTGGAATCTACAATGACATCGTTCTTGCAAGCACGACCATAAGAAATAATTCCCGCCCAAAGACCTCTCAGTCTTGACCCCGGTAAGATTGCGTCATGCATGAAGCCAATGAATGGCGCTTGCGCTCGGTCCTTACCGCCGCCGCGCTCTTCCTCTTTTCCGCCGCCTTCACTCTCTATCAGAACGCCCGCGTCGCCGCCCTCTGGGACCTCAGCTACCTCCTCGACACCAGTTTCCGTATCTCGCTCCACCAGCTCCCCTACCGCGACTTCCCCCTCGCCCACGCGCCCCTCACCTTCCTCCTCCACGCCGCACTCATTAAGCTCTTCGGCCGCGCCTATCTCCCGCACATCCTCTGCGCCGCCATCGAATCCGGCCTCGCCACACTCCTCACCTGGCGCATCTTCCTCCGGCTGCTGCAACAAGAACAGACCGTCCCGCAACAAGAAGACGCCGTCCAAAAAGATGAGGTCGCCCCGCAACAAATAGAGGTCGTCATTCTGGCGAAGCCAGAATCTCTGTATTTGCTTTCAGCACAGCCCACGAACCACGCATTCCTCATCGCCACCCTCCTCGCCGCCCCGCTCATCTTCCTCGGCATCTACGGCATCTACCCCCACCCCATCTACGACAGCGACTGCATCCTCGCCGTCCTCCTCGCTCTCTTCCTCCTCCAGCGCGCCGATCACTCCGCGTTCCGCAACGCGCTCGCCGGGGCAGCCTGCGTCCTCCCGCTCTTCTTCAAGCAGAACATCGGCCTTCCCTTCCTCCTCATCACGTTCGCCACCGTCACAATCCTCGCCCTCGCCCGCCGCCTGCAACGCGCCAGCCTCGCCCCGCAGATATGGTTCTTCACCGGGGCCGCCGCCGCGCTCGCCGCCGCCCTGCTCCTCATCCACACCACCTTCGGCCTGCACAACTACATCGCCTGGACCGTCACCTTCGCCGCCCAGCGCCGCCTCCCCGGCATCACCCTCATCCTCGCCATCTACCGCCAGTCCTCGCTCCTCTGGACCCTCCCCGCCGCCCTCATTGCCCTCGTCCTCCTCCGCCGCGACAATCGGGTGCCCCATCCATCGCAGCCTCATCGCGATGGGTGGGAAGTAAAACTCCGGGTGCCCCATCCATTCCGCGTTCTTGGCGGAATGGGTGGGAGTCAGGCCGGATCAATCGCCGCCCTCCTCCTCCTGGCCGCGCCATTCCTCTGCACCATCGTCTCCCTCGCCCTCCTCACCGACCCCTCCGACCGCGCCGGCCAGCTTCTCTCCCTCTGGCCTCATCTCCTCATCCTCGCCGCGTTCTACGCTCTCTGGTGCTTGTGCCGCGTTCCTTCCTTCGACACGCTCCTTCCCCTCATCCTTCTCGCCACCGTCCACGGGGCCTTCCTCTCCCAGCAGCTCTGGGGATCCACCTACGCCATCTGGCCACTCCTCATGCTCCTCATCGCCGAGCTTCTCACCCAGGTCCCCACCATCGCCCGCCCGCTCGCCGTCGTCATCTCCGCAACTTTTCTTCTCTGCGGCGGCCTCTACGCCACCAGCCATGAGCGCCTCAGCTACATCCACCTCGACGGCTCGCTCGCCCGCGCCACTCTCCCCGAACTCCGCGGCCTCGCCACTCCCGACGCCTGGCTCCCCGCCTTTGAACAGCTCGTCCGCACCACCAACTCAGATATTCCCCCCGACGACGCCATCCTCCTCATCCCCGGCGACACGCCCTTCTACTTCGCCACCGGCCGCACTCCGCAGTTCCCTGTCCTTCTCTTCGACCCGGCCACCAACCCCTACACTCCCCAGCAAATCCTCGCCCAATCCCGCGCGCGCGATGTCCGCTGGCTCATTGTCACCCGCAACCTTCAGCTCACCGGCCCGCCTTCGCCCGATCTGCCCGACATCCTCCGCACCCTCCAGCCCGGCTTCACCCTCGTCCGCGCCCTCCCCAACTACGACGTCTACCGCCGCAAGTAATTCTCACTCCGCCCGCACCAACCCAGCCACTCATCTCCCCGCCCGCCATTCCCGTAAACTATCTCCATGGACAAGTTCGTCGTTCGCGGAGGCAATCCCCTCCTCGGCACCATTAAAATCTCCGGCGCAAAGAACTCCGCCCTACCCTGCATGGCCGCCGCCATCCTCACCGAGGACGAGGTCATCCTCGAAAACATCCCCCAGGTTCGCGACATCGAGACCGAGCGCCGCCTGCTCGCCGCCATGGGTGCCGAGGTCGATCTCGGCTCCGGCCGCGCCCAGCACCGCACCAGCATCAAGTGCGCCATCCTCTCCGACCCCGTCGCCAAGTACGAGATCGTCAAGACCATGCGTGCCAGCTCCCTCGTCCTCGGCCCGCTCATCGCACGCACCGGCATCGCGCGCGTCGCCATGCCCGGCGGCTGCGCCATCGGTGGACGTCCCATCGACCTGCACATCAAGGGCCTCGAAGCCATGGGCGCCACCATCACCCAGGATCACGGCTACCTCGAAGCGCGCACGCCCAACAATGGCAGCTCCCAGCTCAAGGGCGCGCACATCGTCTTCGACAAGATCACCGTCACTGGCACCGAAGACCTCCTCATGGCCGCAACCCTCGCCGACGGCGAGTCCGTCTTCGAGAACTGCGCGCGCGAGCCCGAAGTCTCTGACCTCGCCACCCTGCTCACCGCCATGGGCGCAAAGATCAAAGGCGCGGGCACCTCCACCATTCACGTCCACGGCGTAGCCAAGCTGCACGGCGCGCGTCACCGCATCAATCCCGACCGCATCGAAGCTGGAACCTTCCTCATCGCCGCGGCCATCACCGGCGGCGACCTCGACGTCGACTGCTGCAACCCCGCCCACCTCGGCGCGCTTATCGCCAAGCTCGAATCCTGCGGCGTCCGTCTCGATGTCGGCACCGACCACATCCGCGTCCGCTCCGGCGGCTCGCTCAAATCCACCAACATCTCCACCGAGGAGTATCCCGGCTTCCCCACCGAC
>Ga0224554_1000652_pt1 | contig 27132 bp, 23 predicted proteins | sample 714S22024metaG_FD_180666 | JGI IMG/M metagenome (GOLD analysis project Ga0224554, IMG submission 180666) | Peat soil microbial communities from Stordalen Mire, Sweden - 717 S2 20-24 | ecosystem: Environmental > Terrestrial > Soil > Wetlands > Peat | place: Sweden: Norrbotten County, Stordalen...
GGGCTAGAACTAGCAGCGACAACAACTGAACGAGACAGGAAAATGCGAAGATTCCAACTGGGACATACCGCCAGCGGTCGCGATACTTCCATACAAGAAAGACAGAGAGAGGAAGCAAAAAGATACAAAACGGCCCCGACAAGCCGCAGAGAAGCAGGATGAAGATGTCGAAGAGCCGCCACTTAATGCTTTGGGGTGCGTACGCCATGAGCAATATGAATGCACTCAGAGCTAGCAAAAAGTTCGCATCCGTAATGCCGTAGCTTATTTCACTGCAATTCGGCAGTATCACGTACATACCTGCAAGAAGGGAGCGGAATCGCAGGCTTCCCCAAACAGAAGACCGAACCGTGAGCAGCAGGTTCACTGGCAAAGCCTGAACGAAGATTGCGACGAGATTGAGGAACAGAGGAACCCGGTATAGAGGCACAAGTAAGGCTAGCGAGGCTGCGATGCGTGGAAGGGTAAGGAAGTATCCGGTCCAGGTTCGAAACAGCGCAGGCCACCATCCGAGGTTGTAGGCATCCGCATACCATACATGTCCATCTTCGGCGTAGAACTGTACATGAAAAACAGCGTCCGGCCGACGCGAGATAATTACGGCGCAGGCCAGCAGAAACACTACGCCGTGCTGCCAGACACGGAGTCCCACCGTCGGTTGTTCTTGCTGTGCTATCGCTTTCATTAGGCGCTTAAGGAGGTCTGAGCAACCTGCGGACAGAGCTCCTGCGTAACCTTTCTTTCCAGCTCTTTTCGAGCACCGAGTTCGGTGCGCCGCGTATAGACCCAAAGATAGAAAACACTCATCGCCAGTAAGATGAGCGGAGCGGGCCGCATCAAGACAACCGTTTCTAACTGCCCGATGATCGCTGCGGTCGAAATGTGCAGGTTTCTGGCCAGGATCATGAGGATTGTCAAGGGGAAATCTGCGGTTAAGACAAAAGCCGCAGTGTTAATCCCGAGTGCAAACCACCGAATCGTGCCGCCATTGGCCCATAACATCGCGCAGGCCGGAACCGTAAGAATGAGCAGCTTGGCATCATACGATCGGTGATAGGTGATGAGCATGGTGATTGGCGCGATTGTCGCCAGCGCAAGCCAGGCTCCTGCCTGCGAAAAACCGGTCCTGAGAGTGCTCACCGACCATGCCGCCAGCATAGCCCCGCATAGCAGATAGGTCAGTGGATTGTAAATGTGCGGATCGTCCCGGAAGACGGCGAAGACCGTCTGCAGACTCAGGACGCATCCGATGATATTGGCCGCAATCGACGCGGGGCCAGCGCCGTTTATTCCTCCCGGCACTGCGGTGACCAATAGGTTGTAACTTAAATCCTGCGTCCAATGAGGTGCGACTGACGAAACCCAAAGAATTGCAGGCAGAGCTAGTGCGGCGGTTACTGCGAGCGATTGCAACGCTCGTTTCCGATAGACTCCACCAGCCAAAAGAAAGAAAAGCCACACCAGGCCGGAATCATGAGGCTTGATCACCAAGCTGACAGCCATGCATAGAACGCCGGCAATTACAAAGCGTTCCTGGAGGAAACACCAAGCGGCCACCATGCAAAGGCTGACGACGATTCCCGCTGTATTTCCCGTCAAAAAGACCAGTTCGCAGTTGGCAAGCAACAGGCCAATCAGAAATCCAGAGAGAATTGGTGCATATATCGATCCAATATCCCACATCAGAAAGGCGGCCAGAAGCAGAACTCCGGCCGTCAACAACATCCAAATTACTTGCGCAACTCCCAACGGAAGCATGGCAAAGGGAGCGATGAGCAGTAAAGTGGATGGCAAATTTGTACACAACGTCACAGTCTGGAGACGCCGCGTGGGATCGGTGGAGTCCGATGGACGTTCCCAGCCACCGGCTCGGTAAACGCCCTCTAATTCGCTCACGTTGTAAGGGTTGTGGTGTTCAAGCAGGCACCGCGAGCCGTAGTAGATTGCCTGAAAGTCCAGCGGTCCGCCAGGCACTCTCCGCGCAATGGCAGTCCCCCACCATACGGAGACCCCGATGCACGACAGCATCAAGAGCAAGCCAAGCCGGCGACCCATCGTCATGTTCAGTCTCCCCTTTCGTTCTGGGCAGCACGAATGCAAAAATGCGATTCAACTAACTCAACTGCAAAGACAACCGGTGATTTATGCGGTCACCGGTGAGGAGTGCTCTTGATTGTTACCTTCAGCCGGCGAGAGTGAAGGGGCTTCAGTCTTGCGCAGATAAACCCACAGGTAGAAGATCCCCATTGCAAGTAGAACTTCCTGGTTGGGCCGCGCGACTAGAACCGTGAGAATCTTTCCAGTAAGGGTAGCCGTCGACAACTGCAGCTTATCGGTAATCTCGCCGAGAACCGCCAGCGGAACGTCCGCATTCAGGATGATACCCAAGGAACTCAATGCAACGGCGATCGTTCCAATGGGACCACCCTCTTCACAAAGCATGGCGCATGCCGGGACCGTGAGCAACAGCAGTTTGGCATCGTAAACGCGATGGTAGGTAATCAGAATCGTAAAAGGAACAGCGACTGCCAGCGCAAACCATATGCGCTGGCTTGATGTTCGCGATCGAAACGTGAGAAATGCCCAGACAATCAGAAACGCTCCGCAGACCAGATAGCTGGCCAGGTTGTAGAACCGCGGATCACCGTTGAAGATGCTGAACACAGCCTGAAGGCTGATGATGTTTCCCGCTGAGACCCCTTTGACAATTGCCGGGCGCGGATCGTTGAGGGCCCCCGGTGCGGAGATTGTTGCCATGTTGGACTGCCAATCGTGCATCCAGTTCGGCACCACGTGAGAAACCCACAGAACGGCAGGCACAATCAACAATGCAGCAAGTATCGCCGTTTGCAGCGCGCGTTTACGGAACATGCCGCCCGCGAGCAGGAGGAACAGCCATACGAGGCCCGCATCGTGAGGCTTAATGGCAAGGCTGATGGCCATGCACACAACTCCGGCCGGAATAAAGCGCTCCTTGACGAAGCACCAGATGGCGATCACGCAAAGCCCAACGACGATTGCCGCGGTATTGCCCGCCGCAAAAACAACCTGACAATTCAGCAGCAGGAAGCCGATTAGACATCCGGTAAGTATGGGTGCATGCTCCGCCCCAATCGTCCACATCAGGTATCCTGCGAGGATCAGGCTCCCCGCAGTAAAACACATCCAAAGAGCCTGCCCCGCAACCAGCGGGAGCAAGGCAAATGGAGCCACAAAGAACAGCGTGGCGGGAGTGTTGACGAAGAGAGTGATGAGGTGATGCTGCTTCGGGGTCAGCGAAGAATGATCTCTGCCATCGGACTGAAAGACAGTCTCAAGGTCGCTCACGTTGTATGGATTCTGATGATGAATCAAGGTACGCGCGCCGTAATAAACGGCCTGAAAGTCCAACGGGCCGCCCTGGATGGACCAACCCAGAGAGCAACCCCACAAGACGGAGAGGCCGCCACTGATCAACACCAGGAACAAGCCGAGCCGGCGCTTCGTCTTCATCATGATCCTCCGATTCAGCTCTGCTCCTGGCGCTTGACAGGGGTCGGAAGCTGAATCGTTTTGTATTCAAATGGCAGGCTCACGTATCGATGCGAAGCGGATACCCGACCTACGGCTGACGGCAAGGCCCGAGGCCGCGGTAACCAGTCCCCGTCCTTCCAGGATGGTCCAGCCTTCTTGCCTGTGCTCTCTTCATTTAACCCCAAAACGTTGTTGGCGGGAGGTTGCGGCCAGGCAAGAACTTTGCCTCCCGCATCTCTCCCGCCAACAAATCCTTGCCAGGTTTCGCTTCCGTCCTCGAACTCTATTCGGTATCTAGCTGATTGCCGTTCCCAGTTGCGAGCTCACATTGCTGAAGGCCGTGTTAATGCCGGTCGCCAGTGAGGTCATGCCGGCGGTCGCGCCAAATGCGATCAGGGCCACAACCAGGGCGTACTCAACCAGATCTTGGCCTTCTTCGTGGTTCTTCAGTTCCTGAAATTTCACGTACAACTTAAGCAGAAGGTTATTCATCGCGGTTCCCTCCTTGAGATTTGGTCCTCCCGGCCTCAGCCGAGAGTATGTGTTTCGGCCGTTGTTGACGCCCGAAACCGTACATTTCAATCTGGGAGCGAACGTACAAATGTGATTGCAGGAAGCTGACTTTCTAAGGTCTGCTCTCGAATGAGACGGTGGAGGGGAGAGTGCGCATTGGCTCTTCTTTCGCGCCTCTCCCTCCTCGATTACAGCGAACGGGTTGTGCCTGTCCTGGCTGGATTAAGACCGAGACTAGCTGATTGCGGTGCCCAGCTGCGAGCTGACATTGCTGAACGCGGTATTAATGCCGGTGGCCAAAGAGGTCATGCCGGCAGTGGCGCCGAAAGCAATCAGTGCGACGACGAGGGCGTACTCGACCAGGTCCTGTCCTTCTTCGCGATTCTTCAGTTCCTGGAACTTCACGTAAAGCTTGAGAAGCATATCGTTCATTTGGATTCTCCTTGTTGCTCGGTCTCTCCAGCCACAGCCAGATTGCCGGCAGAATATAAGATTCCTCCTGAGGGCCCCGTTCTTAATCGATCTCCAGGTACCAAAGCAGGTATTAGAATCTCAGGCTATGCATCCAAAGCCAGGCCGAAGTGCTGCCGTTTGGAATCGCGGTTGTTTGTCAACCCTTGCCATGGAGAGCACGTTGCGGCCGTCGGCCTGGTCAACGGTACAACCCACGGCAGGTACGTCGTTGCGGGTTCAGTCACTCGTGCGATGACTTGCCAAACTAGCTGATCGCGGCGCCCAACTGCGAACTGATATTGCTGAACGCAGTGTTGACTCCGGAAGCCAGGTTCTTCATGCCGGCGGTTGCACCGAAAGCAATCAGAGCGACGACAAGTGCATACTCGACCAAATCCTGACCTTCCTCACGGCTTGCAAGGTCTTGGAGCTTCACGAACACTTTCAAAAGCAGGTTGTTCATGTCGAACCTCCAGTTCCTGGAGCTTCCCAGCCCCAACTGGAAAGGCGGATTTGCGTGCTTGCTTTGCGCCTTTACATGCTGAGGATTCTCTAAGAGAGTTTCCAGAGCTAAGCGGGAATTAGCTGCCTAGCGGGCAAGCTGGTTATTTGGTTCCCCTTTGGGGGAGAGTCCGTTCGAGTCTTCACCCAGTTGAACGTCTCTCCCGCAAAGGTGCTGAGGTAATGAGCAGATTGTCCTGACGGTGCTTTGTCTGAACTAGCTGATTGCGGCGCCGAGCTGCGAGCTCACGTTGCTGAACGCGGTGTTGATGGCGCTGGCCAGGTTCTTCATGCCAGCGGTTGCGCCGAAGGCGATCAGAGCGACGACCAAAGCATACTCGACGAGATCCTGACCTTCTTCACGGCTGGCCAGATCTTGGAACTTCACATAGAGCTTCAGAAGCAGGTTGTTCATTTTTTCTCTCCGTTATGTCAATTTGCCCAGCCTCAGCCGGGATGTCCCTCTTATTGCAAACGGCGTGCCAATCTCGATCAAAAAATGTCCCCTTATTAATCAACGACTTGAAAATCTCACCCATGTAACTTGTGCCACCCACTGTAAACAGCTGTTTACAGTGGCAACGCTCACAGAGCAGCGCCGTATACATTACCAGCGGACAAGTAACCCAGCTTTCGATCTTTCCTGCCTAAAAGGTTCTAATGCAGATTCCGGACTTCAACTGACCTTTGGGATCGCGGCCGAACCGAAAGTAGAATAACCATCATGGCTAGCAGTACCAGTGCTTCCGTAAACCGACGTCAAACTGACTTCACCGATCTTTCTCTCGTAGTTGTCGCTGGATTGGCGTTTTCGCTCATCGCCATTTTTCTCTGCCTTGCGCTGCTCGGCCACCTTGACAGCTCCCGCGATTATGTCGTCTTCTGGGCAACCGGCCAGCAGCTCGCCCACCATGCCAATCCCTACGACACGGCTGCGCTCAGGCAAATTGAACACGCCGTAGGCCTCAATCCCGGCTACAGCGTGATGTACATGCGGAATCTGCCCTTCGCCCTTCCTCTCGTCATGCCGCTCGGCTTCGTCGGCGTGCGCGTCGGGGCGCTTCTTTGGACACTGATCCTCGTTTCGTGTCTCGCAATTTCCACCTGGATGCTCCACCGCATGTACGGCAATCCGGCCAATTACTTTCACTGGCTGGCGCTTTCATTTGCCCCGGCTACGATTTGCATCTTCTCCGGACAGACCACGCTCTTTTCTCTTCTCGGCCTGGTGCTGTTTCTGCGCCTGCATGACACACGCCCTTTTCAAGCAGGCTTTGCCCTTTGGCTCTGTATTCTCAAGCCGCACCTGTTCTTGCCGTTCGGCCTGGTGCTTCTGGTCTGGATCATCCTTAACAAGGCTTACAGGATCGTTGCCGGCTTGGCAGTTGCTGTCGCCGTAAGCTGCGGGCTCGCCTGGCTCATCGATCCATCGGCGTGGCGCGATTACTCCACCATGATGCGCACGGCCGGCGTCGCAACAGACTACATCCCTTGCTTCAGCTACTTTTTGCGTGTCAAACTCAGCCCTCAGACGCTTTGGCTTCCCTATGTGCCCGCAGCCATTGCCTGCATCTGGGCTCTGGCCTACTTCTGGCCGCGCCGCAATTCATGGGACTGGATGCGGGACGGCAGCCTGCTGATGCTGGTTTCACTGCTTGCTGCGCCCTATATCTGGATCTACGACCAATGCCTGGCCATTCCTGCTCTACTCGACGGCGCCTATCGGGCTCGGTCGCGAACATTGATCACGATCATTGCTCTCCTGAGCCTGCCCATCGTCATCGGCCTCATGTGTGCCATCCGTATCACTTCGCCCCTCTATCTATGGACAACGCCTGCCTGGCTCATCTGGTATCTGTTTGCGCGCCGCTCCGCTAACCAGAAACTCGCCACCGGATTGCAGGTCAAGGTCGCGCTTCCAATACAAACTGACACTGCAACGAATTGATGGGCCTTCAATGCTCAGCCACTTTAGTTGTAGTAACTGGCTCCAAAGTCAGACCGTTTAGGTGTCTTCATCCTGCGCACTCTGCGATAGACTGGCAATTCTACCGGCATTGTCGTTCCCCGGTTTCTACGGAGCTTAGCCGTACACCGTCGGAGCTTCTGCTGGTGTGCGACAGCTCTTGCGCGGCCTCTCGAACGCCACTGATACTGGAAAGTGGCGCACGACAATGCCGGGAACTGTTCGGCTGGAAAACAACATGCGCCTGATCGCCCTTTTGCTGAATCCCGCCATCTTTGGAGCCCTGGCGCTCTTCCTGTCCTTGATATGGATGCTTTTGGACCAGAAAGACAAGACCCGGCCGTTGCTAGTCTTCGCGCTCATTCTTAATCTCTTCTTCGGCTCTCTGCTCAACGTCTTTATGGGTAAGGAAGGCGGCCTGCTTCCCTGGAAGTATGACCACATCCTCTTCGTGATCGATCAGACTCTCGGTGTTTCGACTGCTGCGCTCGCGGCGCCCTTGCAGGGCGCTTGGCGCATTCCGCTCATCGTCGTGTATCAATTCATGGTTCCGATGATGATCTGCTGGTTCCTCGTCACGCGTCACCGGAAGTTGCGCGGCTCGGTGGTCATGGCCTATGTCGGCGAACTGGTCGCCGGTCCTCTGCTGTACGCGGTGCTGCCCGCATGTGGACCTGCCTATGCATTTGACGCCCAGTGGCTCCATCCCCAGCAGGTTCAGGCAGGCATCATGCGCCTGGCATCGATGCCGAATGCCTTCCCCTCCCTCCACATCGCCACTGCATTTGTATTCGTACTCTTTGCCCCCGGCAAGCTATGGCGTGCCGTAGCTCTTTCGTATCTTGCGGCCACCGGAATGGCCACGCTTTCAACAGGCGAGCATTACGTGATTGACCTTGTGGCTGGGCTTGCTTTCGGTTGCTTTGCGGCGAACGTTGGGTTCGGCAAATATCGCATTGCATTCCTCTACCTGGGAGTTGTTCTCTCCTGGTCGCTCACTATTCGATTTGCCTACGGATTTCTGATCGCCCACCCCTCGCTGCTGCGATCGTTTGCCCTGCTCACAGTGGGGATGGCGATTGTCTCATTAATTAGTGAGTGGCGCGTTCTCGCCGTTCCCGCGCCCGAGCCTGCGATTGTGCTTGCCTGATAAAAGCTGCTCACTTGAGAGTAAACAGACGGTGGAAAATCACCATGGGCCGGATTGAGTGTCAGGGCACGACTTCAGTAGTAGCGCAATTGACTGGAATTGAAAGCGGGACTTAGCCAATGAATGATGCTTTTTCAGAGCCTTCTTTCGATCCTGCCCTTTTTTGCGACCTGTGAAACCAGCCATTGCACCCCTACTGCAGTTGCACTGCCACTGCCTCAGAACTGCGCCGCGCATAAACCCACAGATAAAAAACGCCAATGACTAGCAGGATGAGTGGGGCTGGAAAGACCTGCACGGCAATCAACAACTGTTCAGACAGTCCCGGCGGGGGCATGTGCAGCCTACCGATGAGACCAAGGACAATCGCCCATGTAACATCTCCGTTCAATACGAAACCTGCGGCAGTCACCAGGAGCGCGAGCCGCCCGATCAAGCCCCCCTCGGCCCAAAGCATGGCGCATGCAGGAACCGTAAGCAGCAGAATCTTGGAGTCATAAAGATGGTGATAGACAGGCAGCATGGAAAGAGCCGCAATTGCCGCAAGCCCGATCCATGCTTTTGCGGGCGAGGGTCGTGACCGCAGAGTAACAATCAACCACAGAAGAAGAAGTGGAACACATATGAGATAGCTGACCGGATTATAGAAGTGCGGATCATCTCGAAAAACGCTGAGGACAGCTTGCAGGTTTACCAGCATACCGAGGCCGTGGCCGCCCGATGAGGCGGGGCCCGGATCATTTATCCCGCCATGTACAGAAAACGCCAGTATGTTCGAGCGCCATTCCTGCAGCCAATTTGGTGCTACGGTCCAGACCCACAGGATTCCCGGCAGACCCAGGACAAGCGTCGCGAGAAGGGTTTGCAGTGCGCGTTTTCGGTAAACTCCGCCCGCCAACAGGAAATAGAGCCAGACCAGTCCCGCGTCCTGCGGCTTGACTGCAAGGCTCACCGCGAGACACAAGATGCCGGCCGGGACAAACCGCTCCCGAATAAAGCACCACGCGGCCACCACGCACAGGCTCACCGCAATTCCGGCCGGGTTGCAAAGAACTACGAGCACTTCGCTATTGGCTAGAAAGAAACCAATCAGAATTCCAGAGACAATGGGCGCAAAATCTGCCCCCACATTCCAGATCAGAAACGAGGCAACGATGACACTCCCAATCGTTAGCGTTAGCCAAAGTATGTGCGCTGGCCCCCACGGCAGTAGCGCGAAGGGAACCGTGACGGCAAATGCTGTCGGCAGGTACATATACCGCGAGACAATTTGTCGAACCTTCTCGCTTTCCAATGGGCGATCGGCGCTCTCCGCTTGATAGACGCGCAAGACCTCGTTTTCCTGGTAGGGATCAATATGTCGAATCAGGCATCGCGCGGAATAGTAGACGACTTTGTAATCCACCGTGGTGACGACAGCGGAGCTTTCCACAATCATGCCCAGCAGGACAAATATCACGCTTCCCAAGAGCAGAAGATACAGCCCATCGAGTCGCGCTTTTGTCATCGTGAGTCTCCCGCTCTCTTCTCTGCGAGCATCTGATTGAGGGTTTAGCGGTCAATTGCAGTCCGGCATCCTACCCGAGGAAATGTGAAGTCTAGTCGGCCGCCGAAATGTCCAACGTATCTCCGGGCTGGGTCTGCGTGTTGCGGATGGTTCCTGCAGGAAGCTCAAGGATGGAATGTGCTGAAAGGCACGCAGAAAGCCGCCATGCGCCTACGGCATGCCTAACCTTCTTGACCGTGTTTTTGCGATCCAAATACACAAGGTCGATCGGGAAGCGCATAAAAAAGGTATGGACCGACTCGCAGGGAACGATCCACAAACCTTCGCCCGGAGCCAACCCGTCACGACCAAGCAGCCCCATGTTGCGCTTCGGTCCACTGTCGGCAACCTCGAGACGCGTGGCAAGCACGGTAGACCGCGACGTATTCGTAACCAGTAGCCGCTTTTCCGGCGCTAAAGGCGAACCCGGATTGGACTTGCCCTTGAGCAGCCCGCTGAAGGGGTTCATTCCTTTGCCTCCCGGGATCCTGTATACCTATATCCCGTCGGGTTGGTCCCTTGGCTTAAGGACCGTTACCCGATATACCCGACGAAGATGCCGCAGGCATGCCTGGACCACCGCCTGTGCCAGGCTGTGAAGTTGAGCCTCCGCCAAACTGGCCTGATGAGCTTTCGACCACCAACGGCCTTTCAGGCTTCATGCTGTCGACCATCTTCTCGACGGGGATCGATGCGGGCGCCGCTCCCGGCGTGTTGGCTGCCGTTTTGACGTCTGGCGTGTTCATCGGAATATTGGAGTTTTGCGGCAGGAATTTGGCTGGATACTTCAGGGCGGGTACCGCTGCGCTGGCGGCTATCGGTGCCACGATCTCGGGTGTCACCAGCACGATCAGCTCAGTGTTGGTGCGGTTCGTTGCCTTCGATTGAAAGAACTTGCCCAGAATCGGAATGTCACCAAGAAAGGGAATTTTTTCAAAGGTCTCCGTCTCGCGGTTGTCGAGCAATCCGCCAATCACAAAGGTCTCACCGTCACCCAACTCAACCTCGGTATTCACCTTCCGGGTAGTGATCGCTGGCACCTGGAATCCTGAAACTTCAACCGCATCACCGAAGTCGAGTGCGCTCACTTCCGGCGCAACCTGCAGCCGGATGTTTCCGTTGGGCATGATTGTCGGTATGAAGTTGAGCCGAACGCCGTACTCTTTGAACATGATCGTGATCGCCCCGGAACCGTTCGTGGTCCCTTGCACGGTCGGATAAGGATATTCGCCGCCGGCCAGAAAGCTGGCTTCCTTCCCATCCATTGCCACAATGTTCGGTTCTGCCAGCACCTCTGAGATGCCCTGAGTCTGCAGCGCAGCAATCGTCACTCCGGCATTCAGTCCCGGGAAAAATGCGGTAAAGTTCTCCTCATTCGTAACGGTGGCGCCATTGCCATCGCCCGAGAACGTGCCGGTGCCTTGAGCAACAAACGGCGGTGAAAACTGCCCCGTTGAAATACCGCCGACCGCATTGCCCAGTCCGAGATTGAACAGGTTGATGCCCAAGTTCTTCGCTTTGTTGCGGTCCACGCTCGCAAACTTCACTTTGAGCAGTATCTCCGGCTTCGCGGCGGGCGTATCCACGTTCAGCAGATTCACCACCTTGCCTGCCGTTGAGGCGATCTGGACTGCGCGCGACACACTGATCATGTCCTTCACCGCGCCACGCAGATAAACCACTCCATTTTCAGTGGAGACTTTCACGGCTTGTCCGGGAAGCTCGGTGCTGAGTTCTCGGCGAACTGCCTCCATGCTGCTGTCCAATGCCGCTGCGCTGGCTCTCACCGTCACATTGAAAAACTGCCGGCCGCCGCGGTCATCCCAGATGATCAGGCTCGTTTCTCCGGCTAACTTGCCGTTCACCATAATTTCAGTTGGGCTGATTGCCGTGGCCTCGGCCACACCGCCAAGGCCGATGGCGACCCGCGTCGTCGGCCGCACGCAATCCACCAGAACCGTCTTGCCTACCGCTACTGAAAGTTCATTGGATGAATCCTGAAAGGACGCTCCGCCCGCCGGAGACTGCGCCCGCAAATCCTGCACGGCGCTGAGGGCAAGACACAAAGCGCTGAAACATGCGATGGAAACACTGGCCTTCGCTCTCACTGCTTTGCCTCGGGAGATCTGAATTTTTCTTCGCTCACTGTCGACCCATTGAACACCTGAATCGTGAATACCTTCGGTGCGGCCTTCGGCGCTCTTCGCACCCCTACCTTCGCCGGTCCCCCCTGCTCGCCGAACATCTGCCCCATGGCAGTACCCTGCACCTGCGCCACTTTCGTATCCAGCGGATTGCGCAGTACCAGTTGAATTCGCAGCTCCGTGCTGGCCAGGCTTAATGTCTGCGCCTGTTCGGGGGTCACCAGCAGGTTCACAACCTGCACCTGCTGTGGCTTGCCCTCAGCGTCCTTTTGAATGTCGGTACCGGCCGATAGAACCTGGATGTTCTGCAGGATCGTCTTGGTCTCCGTGCCCTGGTTCCCTTCCGCCCCCGGCGGAACTCCTGAGGCAAGCACGTCTACGCGCAGTCCCGGAGTCACGAAGCCGGCCACGCCCACCACCTGGTCCACCCTCACTGCCATTGCCCGCATGCCGTCGGGAATTGTCGAAGCCAATCCGCCACCGGAGCCCTGCGGCGCAAGGCGGCTCTCCAGAATCGGCTCACCTTGATAGATATCCGAAATCACACCTCGGCCGATCACGCTCTCCGGCTTCAGAATTGCTCCCTTGGGCACCGTCCCCTGAATATCGGACGTCGTGAGGTCTGTAGCGGTGAGGACTGTGCCTAACTTGATGTCGGATGCCGCGGCTACAACTTTCGTGGTCAGCACCGGTTTCGACGATGCAATCCGCGCGCCTACAATCCGATAGACAAGAAACGCGCATCCGCCCGCGATCACGAATGAGATAAGCAGAATTGTCAGCAGCTTTCGATTCATAGGAAATCCTGAATTAACCGGCTCCCCGCCAGCACCGTTCTACCGTCTCCTGCGCCTATCCCCGCGCGTAGGTAAACAAATGCCCAGCACGGGCGTGGCCCGCCTGGGGTTATTGCAAAGACGAAGTTTTGTCCAAACGCGGTTTCAGTTTATTCCCTTCAGCCATCATGTCTTTGCACCAAAGTAATGTTGTTTCCATATGAGGAATCAAGAGAGCTATGAGGCACATCGGTACATGCACTGATTCCCATTACGGATACAATGGAGTCAAGCAAGAGGCGCCACGGAGGGAGTAAATCTGTTCATGGGGTCTTCCCGCACGATTACGCTCTTTAGCCAGGGCGTGGATATCAGCCAGGGGCCAACCTCTTTCGCAGCTTCGTTTCTTTTTCATTGCCTGGCCATCAGTCTTTTGTCCTTTGGCGTCATCTACACACCCCGCCTCGACACCAGGGCCGCCGCAGAGAGATTCAATGTTCGCCGCCTCGACCTCCAAACACCTGAGGAGCAACAGCGGCGCGCCGCGCGCAGCAAGGTAAAGTACCCCGGACCAAAACCGAAAGTTGTCACCGCGAAGGCTGGCGGAAAACCAGTGCCCCATCCGCCCGTACTGCGCCAGGTTGCGCAAGCGCAAAAAGGTCCGCAAACGCTCGTCCAGCCTGACCTTCATTCTGAGCTCACCCTCGCCAAAGAAGTGCCGGTTCCCTCGCTCGTCATATGGTCTCCGCAAAACGCGCCTGTGAAAACCATCGTCGCGCCCCTGCCTGAGAAGGCCACGGCCTCCGACGTCAAGCCATCGCCCGATCCACCGAACGAGCAAGTTGACCTGGCCAACATCAGCATTGCAACGCCATCTGTCGCCAAGCCCAAGCTCATCATGCCTGCCAGCACCACTTCGCCCGTTGCCGTTGACGCGCCTGACAAAGTACAACTCGCGCCCACATCGGTCTCTCAGCCTTCCGCGCAACCCACGCCCGTCGCGGTCATGTCGTTGTCCGATCTGCGCATGGCGCAGGGAACTGTCGTGCTGCCTCCCGTCAACGAGTCTGCGGATAGCAACGCGCAGGGTACGTTGGCGCCTGGTGCAGCCACGTCTCCTTCAGAAAAGGGCTCCGGCGACCAGGCTGGCAACGGAGGCACGGGACAAGGCGCGACCGGCACAGCAAATCCTGCAGCCCAGTCGGCTGCGACGACAAAGCCGAGCGGTTCGGATTCTGTGCCTGCGCATGGAAGCGATACCAGCGACGGCCAGAGCGATCAGCCGACTGCCACACACATTACGCTGCCCAAGGAAGGTCAGTTTGGCGCTGTCGTCATCGGAGATTCGCTTCAGGACGAGTTTCCCGAGATGACTCAAGTGTGGGGAGGCCGGTTAGCCTATACCGTTTATCTGCACGTCGGTTTGGCCAGAAGCTGGATCCTGCAGTACTCGCTTCCCCGCTCTGACGATGCTGCGATGGCTGGCAATGTCGTGCGCCTTGAGGCGCCGTGGCCTTACAACATTGTTCGCCCCAACCTTGTGCCAGGCTCCGTCGACGTCAATACCATCATGGTTCATGGTTTCGTCAATCAGTCGGGCCGCTTTGAAACCCTCAACGTCGTCTTTCCGCCCGAGTTCCCGCAGTCCCAGTTCGTGATTACGTCTCTTCAGCAGTGGCAGTTCAGGCCTGCCATGCAGAATGGCCAGATTGCCCGCGTTGAAGTGCTCCTCATCATCCCGCAGGCAATGGAATAAGCCCCGCATTCCGGCAAATTCAACCTGCGAATCTGCCGGAATTCGGGGCTCTCCTTCCTCCATGGGTTATGTAGCGGTGTTCGGTAGCAATCTCGGCTTGGTAAAGCTCGAGGCTATCGACAGGAAGATATCTGCAAGGCTCGTCACCGTGTGCGAGGAGTCCTGGCAGGTGCTTCCCGATCCGCTCTGGTTGTAGTCGGAATAGAAATTACCCAACGACGATGCAATGTTCTCCATCGTGATGCAGGGCGTAAGTGCCGAGATCGCGAAGGTTTGGTTTAGGGTTCTGGGAAAGGGCGAGAACAGGGAGGTATCGGTATTGCCAGTGGCTGCGTTCGTCGAGTAGCAACCCGTCTGCTCCGACCCATAGGCTACTGAGTACACATTGGTGCCCGCCGCCGCCGCTTTTTGCGCCGCAACAATCGCCTGCTGGCACTCATCGGTCGTGTCCGGGTATGCCCCGGTCCCCGTCAGCGTATTCAACGCAGTCGTGGGGGTGACCGCTGTAAATGCCGTGGGAAAATCGGCCGTGGCAGCTACCAGGTTTGCCTGGCCGTCACTCAAGAAGATCAGCGCGTTGTTGGTTTTCGCATTCAGCGTTGCCTCCGCGGTCAAGGCCGCCTGGGCTGCATAGATCACGCTCGCATAGTACGTAATGCCGCCATTTTGGGCGCCGTTCAGGCCGCCGGTTCCGCTGCCTGCCTGTGCAATCGGCTTCATGCATCCCGTAATCGCCTTCACAATTGAAGAACTCGTGCTCAGGTTGTTCGTTTTTGTCGGATCGTAGTAGTCGCTTACAAATCCGTTCGCGTCCGCATCGCTGGCTCCCAGCGTTACCTCGTACGTTGAGGTAAATGTATTGCTATGGTTGCTGGTCTCCTCATATTCTATGGCAGTGTACGAGGTTGCCGTAGTTGATGGCAGGGCATAGATTTGGAACGACGGCGTACTGTAGCTGCTGCAGGCGTTCTCCTTGGAAACCGACGCCGTGGATACTTCGGGAAATCCAAACAGAGCCACGTGGAAATTGGCGGTCGAGTTGGTGCAGCTGGTTGCGCCCGCTTTGCAGGGATTCGTGGACCCCAGCATGGCCTGTACGCCGTTCATGGCACATTGGAACTCCGTCACGCTTCCGCAGTTGGAGTCCGTCGTGCTCATTGACCCGGTCGCGTCAATCACAATGGCAACATTCCATGGCTGGGACTGGCCCTGCATCGACGCAGTCGCTTCCGCCGCAACATCGATCGTCGAATGACCGAACGTAACCAGCTTCATGAAGTACGTCGGCACCGTCGCGGATTCTTTCACCCTGACGGCGTTCGCCTGGCCAGAAGTGCCGCACGTGCTCCCCGACGGCTCCAGGATGTCCAGGCAAACGGTGCTCACTGTAGTGTGCACGGTACCCAGCGCTGGATTGGCGTTGTCGTCTCCGCTGCTGCCGCTGTACAAGTTCGCTTCCGTGGTCGCGTTGTTCGTCGAGGACGTGTTGTACACCAGGCCCGCGGCCGCCAAGGCTCCCGCATTTGCGTAGTTCTGCAGTTGTGCCTGGGCAACATAGGCGCGGCCCACGTCAATTCCAAGTCCGCCCATTCCAAGCAGTCCGACCGTTGCCAGTGCCACCCAGGGCAGCACTTGCCCGCGCTGATCGTGGAGCGCCTTGCGGGCAAAAGACTTAATGAGTGTTTTCATCGAAGTCGCCTCGTTCCTCTGGTTGCTAATACTCATATTCGGTCACCTGGGCTTGAAGTTGGCAGCCGGAACCCAACTTGAAGCCCGCAACGGAATAGATTGAAAGTGTGCATGGATAGCTCGCGGCCACCGTCACTGACGAGCCCTGAACCAGGTCTGTCTGAGCGCCCGAGCAGGAATTGCCTGTCTGTGTCGGCGTTGTGCCGTTCATCGTCACCGTCACCGAGAGGTTCGCCGAATTCAACCCCGGTGCCGCATTCTTCAGCGCCGAGAATACGTCGCTGCATGGATTTGTTGATGTCGTGCGGATTTGCGCCAGGTACTGTCCGGCGACACCTGTGGCCTGCGTCAGCACAATCTGATTCTTGTAGGCCATGGCAAACGTAATCAGGCCCGTAAAAAGCAACAGCAGGGCTGGAGCTGTAAGCGCCATCTCAATCAGCGCGCCGCCCTCTTCTCCGCGTGTGAACAATCCGCGAAGCCGGCGGCCCTTCGCCCTGGGTCCGACATACTCACCGTTTAACGGTGCAGGGCCAGATAACCTGCTTCCCAGTTTCCGTGCCTGCGTTTGCAAGCTGCGTAACATCTTCATCGTTTATCTCTCCCGGCGTCGTTGCACCGATTCTCTGCATCAACTGCGCCTGCGATCGCCTGGCCCGCGTGAACTGGCGCGTGCCAGCTCACCGGTGCCTACTCTTTCCCCTTCAATAGCGCTTTCAAGAAACGCGCAAGTTCCTTGCGGCCCGCCCCGTCCATCTGGGCACTCTTCCCGTTGCGCGGCTCCTGGTTTTCCGGCAGAACGAACTGCAGGCCTACCCCATCGTTCCCCCACCGTACTGCACGAGACATCACCTGGATTGAGCGCTCCGAGATCTGATCGTGGTCCCCCGCCTTTTGCAGCGTCATCAGCACGAGCGTCCCGGGATACCAGCGCTCCTCCGTCACCACATACAACCCTGTATTGCTCACATCCTTTACTGCATGCGGCTTAGGCGCGGCGCCGTTCCAGTAATAGGCCGCCAGGCCCGCCGACAGCTCTCGCGGTGCTTTCCTTGGATCCGGTGACCACCAGCGTTCCAGCCAGTTTCGCGGCGGCCGTACAGCCTTGATCCCCGGCTCGATCAGGCTCATCTCATGGGTTGGCGGCATGTTGCCGCGTTCCTCGGTACGAGCCTCCAATTCGAGCAGTCCTGGCCCTCCACTCCAGAGCGGCTGCTCTCTCAGCAAAACTGCGCCCTGCACCATGGGGGCGTCTTCCCTGGCCCCAGAAAGTTGTTCAAGACGGCCCGCCATCTCCTCGGCTATGCACAACACCAGTTGGTCACCCATCTGCGTTTGCGACGAGTAAATCGAGTGCGCCGGCAATACCAGCAGGCTTGGCGCCGCAGGATTTGTCGAGGTCGCAAGAATCGTCGGATAGGACTCCACGGTCTCAATCACGCGGCAGTCCTCATCCAGATAAATCAGATCGAGCGGCGCATAGGGGTCCGTCGTCGGGAATCCATGGAACGGAATCACCCAAAGGCCCTCGCCCGACTTCAACGCGCGCGATGTCACTCGCTGATCCAGTTCTTCCCCGGAGAATTCGGCCGCATCAACCTCGAGCCCCAGAAAGCACTCCCTGGTCTGGTTGTATGCGCAATGGGCCCGCGATTCCATCTCCACTCCTCTTGTTCCCTGCTCGGTCTCCACCGTGTCTTCATCCGTGCGCCGCGCCGGCCAGTCGATCTTGTTTGTCATCTGCATCCGAGTTCTCCAATCCTCTTCAACTCCCCTGGCACAATTGGGCGCACTTCACCGTCGTCCCCATCAGGCGGTACCCCTCGACATCTGCCGGATTGCCGGCTTCGGGACCCGACCCGCGGGAAACTCAATTGTTAGGCTGCGCTCGCCTGCTGGGCGGCGCGGCCCTATCTATTTCACAAATCTGGGGTTACTTGACGTTTGTGCGGCGGCGTTGGATCAAAATTACCAACACAATCACAAACAAAACGCCAGAAACTATCCGGATAATCGTAGTTGTGTCCATAGCGGCTTACCTTCCTCTACGCAAATCCTACATGTGCTTCCCAAACCTTGCGAAGACGGGAAGCGACAACCGGCGCTCCGTCAGTTACCCCCTCCCGACTCCGATCTTCTGGGGTCGGGCAGCGGCAGCCGCTTTCATGGCGCGGCGCCGCTGGGTCCAGTACACGATCCCGCTAGCTCACCCGGGTGCGGCGGCGCTGAACAAGGATTACCAATACGATTGCGAAAAGCACGCCGGAAACTATCCGGACGATCGTGGTGCTGTCCATGTTGACTCCTCCTTCCTTCGTCAATTCGACAAAAATTGTTGGAACTGTTCCATCATCGTGATCACCGCCGGTCCCAGAACCACCAGGAACAGAGCGGGAAAGATGAAAAACACCAGCGGAAACACCAGTTTGACCGAAGTCTTTGCTGCCATTTCCTCCACTTGCTGAATCCTCTGCTCGCGCAGGGTGTCGGCATGCACCCTCAGCGTCTTCGCAACGCTGGTTCCAAATTGCTCTGACTGAACAAGCACTGAAACCAGGTTCTTTATGCTATCCACTCCGGTGCGTTCCGCCAGATGCTTCCAGGCATCCGCGCGGGCGCGCCCTGCGCGCTGCTCAAGCACCAGCACCCCAAATTCGTCGCACAGCTCTGGCTGCGCATTCTTCAGCTCCTCGGCTGTCCGGGCGGTCGCCTGGTCAAGGCTCAGCCCCGCCTCAATGCAGATCACCAGCAGATCCAGCACGTCCGGCAGACCCTTCTGCATCTTCTTCTGGCGGGTCTTGATCATCCTGCCAAGCCAGAAATCCGGCGCCAGAAACCCCAGCCCAAGTGCCGATGCGTACACAAAAAACGGACTCATGCTCGAAAGATTGCTGATCAGGCAGATCAGGCACAGAACCAGCGGAACAAGAACTTTGCAACCATAAAAAACCTTGATAGCCGACTCGTTCCGGTACCCGGCGCGCGTCAAGCGCTGCAGGGCTACCGAGATCTCCGCCTGGCTCTTCGGCAGCACCCGCTCCATCTGCTCCACCACTCCGCCGATCGAAAACCCTGTCTGCCTGATCGTGGTCAGCAGGGTTCTCTGTTTCGGGCGCGGATTGATGGCCTCGGCAATCCGCTGTGGCAGGGCGTCGCGATAGAACAGCAACGTTGCACCGCTGGCTACAAGCAGAAAAATCACGCAAAATGCGACGATGACGAGTCCCATACTTCCCCTTCAAACTTCCATGTTGACGATATGCCGGATAATCATTCCGCCCACACACGTCATGCCGGCTGAAGTCCAAAGCAGCTTCACTCCGAGCGGCCGTGTCCACAGAATGCTCATCATTTCCGGACTAACAAAATAAAGCGCGACTCCCAGCACTACGGGCAGCAGGCTCAGAATCCATCCCGTCAGCCGTCCCTGGGCGGTATGTGTCTGCACTTGCCTCTTCAGCCTGAACCTCTCGCGAATCACATAGGAGGTCTTGTCCAGCACCTCGGCCAGGTTGCCTCCGCTCTCTTTCTGGATCATGATTGCCGTGGCCACAATGCGCAGGTCCTGTATTGGAACCCGCTCCACAAGGTTCTCGACGGCCGACTTCAGTTCAAGACCGTAATTCTGTTCCTCAAAACACATCTTGAATTCACCGCCCACTGGATCGGGCTGCTCCCGGCCTACCAATCCCATGGCGGCGATAAGGCTGTGCCCGGCGCGCAGTCCGCTCACCATCAGGTCAAGCGCTTCCGGCAGTCCCGCTTCAAACTTGCCGAACCGCTGGTTGCGTTTGAACAGGACAAATCCATACGGCGCCAGTCCCATAACCACGCCGACACCCAGGGCCGGCCAGAACATTCCAAAAAATTCGTGGACGAAGTAAGAAGGAACCAGAAAGCAACCGGCGCTCATCATCAGCAGCTTGCCTGCGCTCCAGCTCAGGTTGGCCTGGTCGAGAACTTTGCGCAGGTAAGGCGTCAGCTCGAATTGCAGCAGCTTTTTGTTGAGCCACGGAATGCTGCTGATCTGATCGTGCTTGCGAAGGTTGACGATGATGTCCAGCGCTGCAGGCATTTCCGTAGCCAGTGCCGATGCCAGCCTGGTCTGCACGTCCTTGGCTTGCTTCGACGGCCCCACGCTCGTTGCGATCAACGGCAAGGCAATCGCGGCAAACACTCCTACAAAAACCAATCCAATAATCAATCCCATCGTCATTCCCTCCTTTCCTGCTAGTTAACCTGCGTCTCCCGCTCAAACAGGCTGGGCGGAAGAATGATGCCGGCAACGCGCAGCTTCTCCAAGAATCTCGGGCGGATTCGCGTCGGCACAAAGGCGCCAATTACCTTGCCGTCTGGTCCGATTCCCTTCTTTTGGAACGAGAAGATCTCCTGCATGCTGATCACGTTCTCTTCCATGCCCGTAATTTCGGCAATACTCGTCACTTTGCGTGTGCCGTCGCTCATGCGCGTGGCCTGCACCACAATCGTGAGTGCCGAGGCAATCTGCTGCCGAACCGACTTCTCCGGCAGGTTCATGTTGCCCATGGCAACCATCGATTCAAGTCGCGAGATGGCGTCGCGCGGTGTATTGGCGTGAACGGTTGTCATCGATCCTTCGTGACCGGTGTTCATTGCCTGCAACATGTCAAACGCTTCCTCGCCTCGAATTTCGCCGATGATGATGCGGTCGGGGCGCATACGAAGGCAGTTGATGAGCAGTTGCCGCTGCTTGATCGCTCCCAGACCTTCAATATTGGGAGGCCGTGTCTCGAGCCGCACGATGTTTTCCTGCGCCAGCCGCAATTCTGCCGCGTCCTCAATCGTCACCAACCGCTCGTTGTTGGGAATGTACTGCGAAAGAATATTCAGAAATGTGGTTTTGCCGGCGCCCGTGCCGCCTGCGATCAGAATGCTGATGCGCGCCTTCACCGCCGCCGCCAGCAGTTCCATCATCTCCGCCGAAATACTGTTCAGCTTCACCAGTTGGTTTGCTGCCAGCGGACCCGTGCCGAAGCGGCGAATCGACATCGAAGGCCCGTCGAGGGCCAGCGGCGGAATAATTGCGTTTACACGCGAGCCGTCGGGCAGGCGCGCATCCACCATCGGTGAGGACTCGTCCACTCGCCGTCCCACGCGCGAAACAATGCGGTCGATAATCTGCAAAAGGTGCCGGTCGTCACGAAACGACGTGCTCACTCTCTGCAGTAGGCCGCCCTTTTCAATGAACACGTGGTCTTTGTCGTTGACCAGGATGTCAGAGATCTTCGGATCGCGCAGCAATGGCTCCAAGGGGCCAAGGCCAAACACTTCATCCAGCAGATCGCCCTGAATCTTCTCCTGCTCGTCAAAGCTCAGCGGCACCCTCTGGTCCGCCATGATCTCTTTTACGATTCCCAAAACCGCTTGGCGCGCCTGGTTGGAATTGACGCGCGACAGCTTCTCCAAATCCAGCTTCGAGATCAGGGTCCGGTGTATCTCCGCTTTGTAGCTTTCCAGGTTCAGTAGTTCCACGTCATACCATCCATTTCGATATCGTTATCCAACCTGAATTCCATCACCCAAATAAGTTGAAGACCTTTTTCTTGGGCTTTGCAGCCAATTCGCCTGTCACTTCTCCCGCCATCTGCAGAATCTTCCGTGAAACCGCTGAATCGGTCAGCACCAGCGGCGTTGCATTCACCTGCATCCGCTTCACTGAGGCGTAGTCGTTCGGAATTTTCCACTTCGCCGGCCGCGTAAGCGCCTTCGTGATGTGTTCCTCTGAGACACCCAGCGCGCTGGTTTCATAGCGGTTGATCACAATCTCGAGCTTCGGACCGCCGGAGCTGAAAACCTGCGAGATCAGCCGGTTTGAATTCCGCAGCTCGGGAATCCCCATCTGGGTCACCAGGTAGATCGCGTTCGCTTCCTTGAAGAGCACGGTTCCCGTCAAATCCACCTTCGAACCAAGATCGATCACTACGTTGTCGAACTCCTGCCGGGCCACTGTCAGCAGCCTGTCAATCGCCGCGTCCGTCACCTGGTACTGCACGTAGCGACCTGGCGCGGCCAGCACCTTTAATCCCGAGCTGTGCTCCATCAGCAACCCTGACAGAAAGCTTCCATCCAGCCGGTCCAGCGCCTGGAGTGCGTCGATGGTCGAATACTCCGAGATGATGCCGAGGTTCAAGGCCGCGTCGCCCAGGGGAAGATCGAGATCGATCAGCAGCGTCTTCTGGCTGGGATGCTGTGCAAGTGCAACTGCAAAATTTGTTGCCACCGTGGTCACGCCCGCGCCGCCCTTGGAGCCCATGAACGCCAGCAGCTTGCCGTTGACCTTCTTCTGGCGGACGGTCGTTATGCGAACCACCGGCTTGCGCGCGGCGGCCCTTCCCAGAGACTCCGCAACGACATCCAGCTCCAGTGGAAGCGTCAGAAACTCCCGAGCCCCCGACCTCATGCAGCGAACCAGCAGGTCAGGATCCGCCTTCGCCGAATAGACCATCACCGTTGCCGTGCCATTGGCTCCAATGCTTTCCACCAGTTCCAGCGCAAACTCAGGATCGCTGTCCAGGTCAATGATGATCACATCGTGATGCTCTTCGAGCAGGCGCGGCATGTCGCCCAGGCTGGGCGGATAGGAAGCAAACGCGCGAACCTCGTTGCCGGCACAACGGGCCAGGGCAACCATCACCGCCTCGCGGCGCCGTTCGTCCGGCCCAATCAGCGCAATCGACAGATTATCCGTGCTCGGCGATTCGATCGGCTGCGATGCAGGGTATGGGGATGTGTGGGCGCTCATCGATTCTCCGTTCTCCGCCTCACGCAGGTCGTCCTGCATGTTTGTCAACGATTGATAGTTCGTCCGCAACGTCGCCATAATCCCTGCTCAATTTCTCAGTGCGCAAAAAACGAAATCAAAGTCCCGATCGCAATGGCTGGCGCGTAAGGCATCTTGCGCCGCTTCGGATTGCTCAACTTCATCTCCGGATCGGCTACCCCGCCACTCGCCTTGCCGCCGAACGCGAGATTGCCGGCGCCTGTAAACAGCTCTTTCAGGAACCCGGCGCTCGCTGCCCAGCAAACAACCATCACACCGCCAGCCATCGCGGTAATAACCAGCGCCAGAAACAACTGGTTCGGCCCTATCCAGGCCCCGATGGCAGCAGCAAGTTTCACGTCCCCTGCTCCCATTCCGCCCATGAAGAAAAGAACTCCGTAGATCACCAACCCCAGCCCCGCACCGTACAGGCTTTGTGCGAGTCCATGCCAGCCATGCATCCAGCTCGAGGCCGCAAACCCTATGGCCAGAAAAGGCAAAACCAGCCAGTTTGGAATCCGGCGACTGCGCAAATCCGTTATGGTCGCCACCACCAGAACCACCACCGTCGGCCACCATGCGAATGAGTGCATCATTGATGCTCCTTTCCCCTCGTCTTAAGGGGACACTCCTGCCAAAGCAATTGTCCAACCAAATACGCCCGAACATAGGTCTAATAAAGTCAACGATTTAACCGGTCCGATGTCCCCAACTGTACACACCTGTTTACTCAGTCGGCGGATCGGTGAGTCGCACCGTATACACATTTGCCCGCAAAACCTCCGGAATCCCCCTTCGCCTCAGAAAAATTGGGATTTGACCCGAGTTTCCCCGCTCCGCTACGCCTTGGCCGGTTTTTCATGCAAAATCCATCTCACACAAAAGTTGTAGTGGGCCGCGCTGTTCTGCAGGCCCCTTTGCCTCCTGGTGCACTCACTGTGCCCCTGCGTCGATTTCCTGGATTTCTTTGAAGACACTAAGCAACTGCACTCAAAACAAGCCACTTATATAGGTAGGAACGCTATTTTTCTGCAATCCCCTCGGGCACGGTGATTTCAACGCTCCTCGATCTCGATAAGCGTCTTTTTATCAATCAATTACATTTTTTGTTCTTGGCCAGCGACTTCCCCGGCGCCCTATCTCCCCGCATCGGTCGCAGCCCATTACTTAGGTCTTAATGACCTAGCACGAAACAGCCATTGGCTTCCTAGGTCACATTGCCGATGATGAACACATAACACCGCTACAGAACCGGGCTTCAACCGGAACGGCGTGGCTGAATAGAGCGAAGGAAAGTTCGCCCTCACATGATCAGAATTGGTTTGTATTCAGAAGATCGCGCTTTGCGTCCTCTTCTTTCTTCTGCCCTTGGTAAAGAGTTCCAGGTATTGCAGGGGTCAGACGCTGAAGAGGTGAGCACTCTCGTTTCCGATAGGGAATGCGACGTCATCATCCTTGATCTGAACTCGAATCGAGATTCGTTCCAGGAACGCATCGAATTCTCACGCCAGTTGATTGCTTCGAATGTCCCATCGGTCGTTATGGCCGACGATGGGCTTCGTTCCACCGCCTTTGAGCTGGTGCGCAACGGGGCTTTCGGCTACTGCCGCCGCCCGCCCTCTATTCGCGATCTCAAAACCATGCTCAGCAGGGCGTGCGAGAACTCCGCCCTCAAAGAACAGCTCAAGACCGTCCAGCAAAAGCTCGAAGAGCCCGCCAGCTGCGACCGTCTCATCGGCGCCAGCCCGCAGATGAAGCGCGTTTATCAGCTCGTCCGCAGCGTCACCGATCTCAACGCCGCCGTGCTCGTCACGGGCGAAAGCGGAACCGGCAAGGAATTGATCGCCCGCGCCATCCATAATCTTGGTGCGCGCTCAAGCCGCCCGTTTGTGGCTGTCTCCTGCGGGGCCATCCCAGAAACACTCATTGAAGCCGAGCTATTCGGCCACGAGAAGGGTGCTTTTACCGGCTCTAATGGCGCCCGCGAAGGATACTTCGAGCAGGCGGGCGATGGAACCCTCTTCCTCGATGAAATCGGCGACCTCAGCCTCTTTACTCAGGTCAAGCTTCTCCGCGTGCTCCAGCAAATGGAGTTCAACCGCCTTGGCAGCAACCGCCTCATCCCCTTGCGCGCCCGGCTCATCTTTGCCACCCACCGCGACCTCGCTCAGTTAGTCGCTGAAGGCAAATTCCGCCAGGATCTTTACTACCGCATTAATGTCATGCGGATTGAATCGCCGCAGCTTCAGGAACATCCTGAGGACATCCCGCTCATCGCCAGGCACTTCCTGCAGAAGTATTCCATCAGCTTCCAAAAGCCGATGGACGGCATCGAGCCTGAAGCGCTTGAAATGCTGCAGAGCTATTCGTGGCCAGGCAACGTCCGTGAACTCGAGAACGTCATGCAGCGCGCCATCATCCTCGCGCCCGGCCGCACTGTGCGCGCCGCCGATTTCTCCCTCAGCGTTCAGGAAGACGAGGCCACCGGCTTTGAGGATGTCGTCGACATCGGCGAATACCAGCCTGCCGGCTCCTTTGAACGCCAGATTCACGAATACAAAGTCAAGCTCGCCGTCTCGGCCGTGCGCGAGAATAACGGAAACAAGACGCTCGCGGCACGCAGGCTTTGCATCTCGCGCGCCTATCTCCATCGCCTAATCAGGCTCGCCGGCTCCGACCAGGTTTTTGAGCCGAATCTGCGCGAGTCGGTCACCGCCTGATCCTTCCAATCAAGAAAGCAAAAAGCGCGCCCCAACGGCGCGCTTTTTGTTGGCCCTCATCACTTCTGGGTCACACCCATACGCCAGCTAGGTATGCTGGTTGTATTCGAGCGTCCCCGCCATCACCAGGCCGCTCTTCTGGCGTCCATGAATGTACCGGCAGCACCACGAGGTTTCATGCGCAGCCGCCTCAGCGGGCTCCATCAGGTCCCTGTAAATCACTTTCCCGTAAAGAAAGATCCGCTCTTCCCAGTTCTCGATCCGCTGCAGTCGATCCGCCGACCCGCTCACCGCCTTCACATCGTCCCGGCAGAATGCCTTGATCGTCGCGAATTCGCCCGGAAGAAGAATCATGGTCACCGGCGGTACGTCAGGATCGACAGGCGTGTACTCGGGTATTCCGGGCAATTGCGTTTCATCCTTCGCAATGCGCAACTCATCGGCCGTCGACATCACGCGCGCCGGGCTGCGCCCGCGATTCGTCGCAATCACCGTGAAGCCATTCTCAATCGTCGGCGAAGGTGCCACATGGATCAGGATCCACGGCCGTTCCGCCTGCACAATCGCCTTTGCTTGAAGCAGCGCCGCCTCGGCAGCCTCTTGCGCGGCCAGGGCCGCCGTCTCTCCATACTTGGTTTGGCGCTCGATCTTCTTCAAGACCGATACCGCCAGAACGATCCCCGCATAACCCAGCAGCGCCAGCAACACATTGGCTCCCCAGGCAATTCGATCCTGCAAAGGCCAGGGGGCCGGCGCAGGCGCGGGTGTGGCCACGGTAATATGCGGCATTTGATAGTCGCACGGGCCCGATTGACAGTCTGTTTTCGCGGCGGAATTCACCGTCCCGGGCGTGGGGTTACCTTGCGCAACGGCAGGCGCGGAAGCCGCAGTGTTCGCCGCTGGCACAGCCCGCGCTTTCGCGCTCGTGGGTCCCGTTTGCTGTCCGCTGGGTGCCGTCTGCGCTTGCAGGGTTCCCTGCGCAGTCACCAGGAAAATGGCAACGACTGCTAATTGTTTCAGGAGCATGGCGCAAATGTACCATAACTACGCTTGCCTTTACGTGCGTCATTCCACACTCGCGGTCACTCCAGTGCCAAAGCGTTCCCACTTCGCTCGCCAACCAATTCAAATCCCGGCTGACGACCGTTGCCCGCACCTTGACGGTGCGAAGGTGAAGTGCCACGATTTCGCTTTTGATGACAATCGATTATGGTGATTCCGGATCGCATCAATCGATTAAGCCATCGAAAGCCGCCTACTTCTGCACCATTTATGGAGCAGCTCGCTCTTATCTATCCTCAGCCGCTTTGGAGCCTTTATCACTGGAACGAATTCACTTGGGGTCCAGGCCGAACAGATGGGCTCGCGCGCACGTTCTCACAGCCAGCGGCAACCACACGCCGAGGCTCGCCGCAGCAAAGCAGCTTTCTTCTCTAAATTATTGAAATGTTTGGTGGACCTGATCGGGATCGAACCGACGACCTCTTCCATGCCATGATAGGAGTCATGGGCCAAATAATAGACGGCACAGTACTTACGAACCGGCACAACCGGCAGAACTGACACCATGGGCGCTATTTGCCCACAAAATGCCCCCAAATTTCTG
>Ga0224554_1000654_pt1 | contig 27104 bp, 24 predicted proteins | sample 714S22024metaG_FD_180666 | JGI IMG/M metagenome (GOLD analysis project Ga0224554, IMG submission 180666) | Peat soil microbial communities from Stordalen Mire, Sweden - 717 S2 20-24 | ecosystem: Environmental > Terrestrial > Soil > Wetlands > Peat | place: Sweden: Norrbotten County, Stordalen...
CGTCGACTTTGGTGCGCCTCATCCGAGCCCAGGGGACGATTATCCGGATTACGTGATTCCGCTGGCCAGAGCTGTAGCCGCAGGCAAAGTGGATCGCGGGATAGCTCTCTGCGGCAGCGGAGTGGGGGCATCCATTTGCGCCAACAAAGTAGCTGGCGTGCGCGCAGGGCTTATTCACGACGTCTTCTCTGCCCACCAGGGTGTTGAAGACGACGACATGAATGTTTTCTCGCTTGGCGGGCAAGTAATCGGGCCGGCGCTCGCCTGGGAATTAATTGAAGCGTTTTTGAAGGCTCGCTTCAGCGGGGCGATACGTCACCAGCGCCGAGTCGGCAAAGTGAGTGCGTTGGAAACGCACCTGGCCGCGCGTTGACAGTAACTTTTCAAATGGCTTCAGTAGGCTCGAGTAAGGACTAATCACTGATTGTGGGTCGAGGGTGCCGAACTTCCTGAACCCGGCAAAATGCAGGTGGGGCGGACTGGTATCGTCGGCAATTTGCAATGAAGAACGCGCGTTATGGAGGATATTCGATGATCGAGATTCTGAGGAACTTTCCCGACAATGTTGTTGCGATCTCCTGCGAGGGACAGGTTACAAAAGAGAATTACGAGCGGATCTTCATTCCGGCGGTTCTCGATGCGCTGAAGCGGCACGAGAAGATCAGGCTTCTCTATGAGACCTCTGCAAATTTCACAGGCTACGATGCAGGTGCGATATGGGAGGACTTCAAGATCGGCGTGGAACATCCTATGCGCTGGGAGCGTGTCGCGGTGGTCACAGAGGTTGACTGGATCGTACAAACGATGAGGCTGTTTAGCTTCCTTGTGCCCTGCCCGGTGAAGTTGTTTTCGTCTTCTGAGTCCGCTCAGGCGCATGCCTGGATTATCAGCGGCAGTTGAGCGAAGAACCGGTGCAAACAGCCGAGTGTCTCAAAGATTGTGGAAGAGGACTGAAATGAATCGAACGACTGAGAAGCTCCATGGAATTGGTCAGAGCATCTGGCTTGATAACATCACACATCGTTTGCTCGCGAGTGGAACACTGCTGAGCTATATCCGAGACCTCTCGGTGACGGGCCTTACTTCGAATCCCACGATCTTCGATCACGCCATCAAGGACAGCAACGACTACGACGATGCTATTCGCCGGAGTCTGGATCGTGGTAAGTCAGGCGAGGTACTGTTCTTTGAACTAGCTCTGGAGGATCTGCGGCAGGCGGCCGATCTCTTCCTGCCTGTTTACGACCGCACCGACGGCGTGGATGGCTGGGTCTCCCTGGAGGTTTCGCCCCTGCTGGCGCATGACACGACCGCAACCCTCGCCGCAGCCAAAGCACTCCACAACCGCGCGGCGCAGCCCAATCTCTTCATCAAGATTCCCGGTACCAGCGAGGGGCTTCCGGCCATTGAGGAAGCGATCTTCGCAGGCATCCCCGTGAACGTAACGCTACTGTTCTCGGGCGAACAGTATGTCGCCGCGGCAGAAGCCTACTTGCGTGGAATTGAAAGGCGAGTTTCTGCAGGATTGAATCCCGATGTGGGCTCCGTGGCTTCGCTGTTTGTTAGCCGTTGGGATGTGGCGGTCGCAAAGAAGGTACCGAAATCATTGCGCAACCAACTGGGTATCGCAGTCGCATGGGATGCTTATGGGAAGTACCGCACGCTCCTTGATTCGCCGCGGTGGCAGCGCATTCTGAACGAAGGAGCCCGCTCCCAGCGACTTCTGTGGGCCAGCACCGGAACCAAGGATCCAAATGCTTCCGACGTCCTCTACGTTGAGGCTCTAGCTTTGCCTTTCACGATCAATACAATGCCGGAGGCTACGCTGAAGGCTCTTGCGGAACATGAAGAAGTTGGGGAGGCTCAGCCGGAGGACGCGAGGAAGGTTTTTGAGGAATTTGCCAAGGTAAGTATTCACACGGACACAGTGGCCGCTCAGTTGTTGGAGGAAGGAGTCGCGTCGTTCGCCAAGTCATGGAACGACCTTCTGGATTGCATTGCGTCGAAGAGTGTGGCGCTGAAGGCTGTAGTTGCCTGAGTTCAAGGCTGGCTTACCTGACGTGTCTTATGGACGACGCACGGGGTCAGGGCAGTGTTCCTCGATTTCGATGTATTCGATCTGGAGTTCGGTACCAGAGACGATCCTCAGCGGGAAGCCGCACTGCGGGCAGATGAAGGACATCGCCGTGGTAGGCTGAGTTTCGGCGTTGCAAGCCACGCAATGCAACGCCATGGGAACGACTTCAATTTCCAGGTGTGCTTGCTCAGCCAGCGTCCCCAGCCGCGCAACTTGAAACGCAAATTCGATGGCCTCACGGGATATTGCAGTAAACTCGCCAAGTCGCAGTTTGATCACTCGAATCGCGGGCGAGTGAGCCTCGTGAGCCTTCTCTTCCGCAACCTCTAAGATGCTCTCGATGATGGAGAGCTCATGCATTGACATTGGCCTTGGGAGCGTTGAGGTTTTCCATGGAGTTAAGAGGAAGCCACCATAAGTTGGGCTGAAGCGCGGCATTGCGATGATTGCATGGGACGCCGCGCTGTAAGAGTACTTGTGCAATTTGAACGACTGCCTCCGCGGCAAGGTTGAACAAGTCTGCACTTGGCCCATCTCCGAAAGCGCATGAGACTGGCGAAGTGCCGATCACGATGAGTTCAGCAGGACCGCAGCCGGCGATTCGCAGATGGGTGAGCGTATCCCACAGACCCGGATCGTGCCCGGTGACGCGAATGCAAGCGCGGCTTGAGCTGAAATCGTCTTCGCAAAACACGGATACTGTACCTGGTGGCAGGTTTGATTGAACAGAATCGACAACTACGACCAGCTTGCGACTGCAGAGGTACGGCGCAAGATCAAGGCCCGGCGTGCCGAGGTCGAGCACCTCAACGGCTGAATCGCACTGATACTGGCAGCGAAATGTTTCCACGGCCAACGGCCCGAATCCGTCGTCGCCAAGGAAGACGTTTCCCAGACCGATGATCGATATGACGCGATCCGCGGTGGGTTTCGTTGCGTTCATAGGACCTTTACCTGCGCAATTTCTTTTCCGGTTGCATCGAGGGTGTGGCAAGAACATGCCATGCACGGGTCGAAGGAGTGCACCGTGCGAAGGACCTCCAGAGGCTTTTCAGCGTCCATAACGGGGTTGCCGATGAGGGATGTTTCATACGGTCCAGGAACGCCGTTTTGATCGCGTGGGCTAGCGTTCCAGGTTGTAGGCACAACCGCCTGGTAATTTGTAAATACGCCTTTATCGATGACAACCCAGTGGGAGAGTGCACCGCGCGGAGCCTCGTGCATGCCCATGCCCATGATTTCGCCAATCGGAAACTGTGGCGCGTTATACGTGGTGTCGTCTCCGTTGAGAATGTTGGTTGTGAGCAATCGCAGATGGTCAAGTGACAGCTCAGAAAGCATCGCAGAGCGAATGGCCCGGGCGAGATAGCGGCCCATAGTTGATTGCAAATCGTTGGGCACAACCTTCAGCCCATGCACTGCGGCAATCCTGTCGAATGCGGCGTTGGTCCATTTGCGTGTGAGGGCGTGGCCCGACGCATAGCCGACGAGAATGTTGGCCAGCGGGCCAACCTGCATCGGACTTCCGTTATAGCGAGGCGCTTTGACCCAGGTATATTTCTTGTCCTCTTTGAAGTCGGTATAGTCGGGTGTTGTTTCACCTTTATAGGGTTTGATCGGGCCGCCGCCTTGATACCACGCATGCGTCGAGTCTTCGGTGACGGCCTTCCGGAAGGGGTCGTCCTTCCAGTCTGCTATCGTCCGGATTGAGGCAAGGTTACCGTTCATGATGACGCCGCCGGGAAGGCCGAAGTTCGTGGCTTTTGCATCGATTGGCAGATCCGGCACTGCCAGGTAGTTGGCAACGCCACGGCCATAGTGGAAGTACTCCGGATATGAGGCAGCGAGCAAACAGGTATCAGCTAGAAAGACCTGTTGCACAAAGGGAATCAAGTCTTCAAGGATGGCCTTCAACATTCCCAGGCGATCCATATTCATGGTCGCCAAGCTGTTGAGGTTGATTGCATTCATGACTCCGCCAACCGCGAGATTCTGGATGTGAGGAGTTTTGCCGCCGAGAATAGCGACTACCTGGCAGGATTTCCGTTGAAACTCAAGCGCCTGCAGATAATGCGCGAACAGGATCAGATTCATTTCCGGACTCAAACGCATGGCTGGATGCCCCCAGTATCCATGCGAGAAGAGACCGAGCTGTCCTCCGGCCACGATTCCTTTCACTTTGTCTTGCACGGCTTCGAGTTCGCGGCGCGAGTTGCCCTGCCATGAACTGGAGCTTTCTGCGATAGAAGCCGCGCGGGCCGGATCTGCCTTGGGAACGGACAAAACATCGACCCAGTCGAGCGCGGACAAGTGGTAGAAATGCACGATGTGATCGTGCAGTGCGTGTCCAATGAGAATTAGATTGCGGATGAACTGGGCGTTCGGGGGGATATCAAGTGCGAGCGCGTCTTCAACGGCGCGTACCGAAGCAATGCCATGCACCGTCGTGCAGACGCCGCAGAAGCGCTGCGCAAAGACCCAGCCCTCGCGCGCATCCCGGCCGCGCAAGATCTTTTCGAGGCCGCGCCACATGGTGCAGCTTGCCCATGCCTTGTTAACAACGCCACCGTCGACTTCAACGTCGATGCGGAGATGCCCTTCGATGCGCGTAACAGGGTCAATGGTGATACGTGCCATCAGATCGCTCTTTCCTGGACCACCGTGGATGGAACCGGCAAGGTTATGGGAGACTGGGCTACGTTTTTCGGCCAGCCGAAGGGGCGAAACGTGTGGTCCCACGTGTTGGCTTCGCCCGGAAGCACCGCAAAGTAATTGACAGCAAGAACAAACGCCACACTTCCCATGGCAATGTAGCCAGCAGCCATCACCAGTTCCGGCACTGAAGGAAAGTAGGCCGTACTGTGCAATGGAATATAGGCGATCGAGGTAGGAATGAATCGGTAGAGCATGCCGCCGAGGCAGGCCACGGCTGAAAAGTTCAGGAGTGCGCGCGGCGTTTCGCGCATGCGCCGGAAGCGCAGAGCAACCGCAGGCGAAAGGATCATTGCGGTCTCAAAAAGAAACAGCATGCTCATTCTGTCGAAGGCGAAGGCGGCGCGTAGCTGATGCCGCCAAATGAGGTCGATAATTCGGACGGCGAGGAAGACGAAGCAGACACCAGAGAGCAGATTAGCCAGTTCCGTAAGAACAGAGGCGTCGAGATCGCGTGCATAGCGAAGACAAACGATCATGAGGAGAAAGATCGTGAAGCCCAGCCCACAGAATACGGCCGCGATCAGATAGAGCAGGGGCATGACGGGCGATTGCCAGAGAGGGTTGATTTTGGTCCCGGCGAGCAGAAGCAAACCGCCCAGCGAAGACTGATGCATGAGTGGAATGACATAGGCGCCAATGATTACGAATGGATAGGCCTTGCGAATGATTGGCGCCACGCGGCACAGGAGAGCACGCGATCGTTCGTTCCCGGTGTAATAAACCCGTTCCAGAAACAGGGGAAGAATCTCAAAGGAGAGAAAGACCGCGCAATAAAGCGGCATGCAGATGGAGATTTCGAGCATCGCCGACTCGTTGTTCCATCGCCATGGCATTGCGGCGCTGTAGAAATTCCACGGGCGGCCAACATCGAAGCCAAGAGCGATCAGGCCGGTGGCGTAGAACAGAAACCCTGAGACGAGGGCGGTGCGCATGACTACATGGAGCTTCTGGCGATTGAATACCCAGGCGGCTATGCCGAGTGCCAGCGGGCCGGAGCCAAGGGCCGTGAGCGTCATGACATTGAAGGTCTTCCAGATGCCCCAGGCATACACATCATTCATCGCCGAGAATGGACCGAGCGGAGAAAAGAGTCGAAGCGCTGCCAAACCGAGCCCAGTGGCCGCAATGCCGGTGAGCATTAGAATGAATGGGGTCAAAACTGGGCCAGTCGTTACCGGCACGCCGCATTGCCAGTGATTGATGAGCGTGGTTCCCGTTTTATCGGCTGTGGGTTCAGTGGCTGTCATAACTGATCGGGGAATCCAGTCTTTTCTTCGTGCTCATGGCGTTCGGATTCATGACGCTCCCAGTTGCGACGGATGAAGAAGCCGAAGACGCCTGCGACCAGCACGGGTCCGGCGAGCCATTTGTAGATGACAGAGGTGACCTTGGTTGCGTAGTGGCCGATTGAGGTGGGGCCGAGTTTGGGAAGACCGAGTTTCTGGAAAGAGACGCCTGAAAGATAAAGAACCTGCGTCCCTCCGGCTTCATGTTCGCCATAGACGCGATTTTCAAAGTACTTCTCGGGCTTCGAAGCAATGCGTGTTTTCGCTTCCGCCAGCAGGTCGGTGCGTTTGCCGAAGATCACCGCTCCAGTCGGGCAGGCGGCGGTGCAGGCCGGCTGCATGTCCTCTTTGAGTCGCTGGTCATAACAGAACTCGCATTTCACGATCTTCGGGTTCCGGTTCTCCCACTGAAATTGGGGAACTTCAAAGGGACACGCGACCTCGCAGTAGCGGCAGCCAATGCACAGGGAACTATCCCAGGTCACAGCGCCGAGATCACGTTTCACCAGCGATCCAAAGGGGCATCCAGTGACGCACGCAGGATCGAGGCAATGCATGCACTGTTTCTTGACGAACGCGAATTCATCGCTCTGCGGATCCTGATAGAGCTCAATGATGTTCTTGGTTTTCGCGTTCAGCCTCATGGGCATGTCCCAGATACCACCAGAAAGCGAGGTGTCCGTTGGCAGGCCGTTGGCTTCGTTGCAAGCCGGCATGCAGGCTTTGCAACCTGTGCAGACTGTACTGTCGAAGAGCATCGCGACTGCGTCGGGTGGTGCAATTGGGTTCGCGGGATGCTCCTCGGTCCTGCCACTCGTGCCCGTGCTCGCCTGCAGTTGTGTGGGCAGAAGAGCTGTGGCGGCGGTGCCTCCGAGGCCGATCATTACCTTGAATGCCTGACGACGGCTCAGCGCTATGCTCATGACGGTGCTCCCGGCTCGCTGTCCGATCCCGGCCCGGACCCCGAGCGATCGGGTTTCGACCCCGGTGCGCTCTCATCGTCCTCCACTTTGGAAAACTTGCGCGAGGCCATATAGCCTGCTCCCACCGCCGCGCCAACGCCAATTCCCAGAAGGCCGGTAGCCATTGGGCTGATGGTTCCTTTTGTCGTAGTGATCGGCGCATATGACGTGGGCGGCGCGGCGATGGTGTGCAACTTGACCACCTCAAACATCGGCACCTTGAATGCAACGCTCTTCTCTGTGCAGCCAATGCAGGGCGCGCCAATGCCGATGGGCCAGACGTCTGGAATCTCATTGAAGTGGCGGGTGGAACATCCGGCGTGTGTGTCCGGACCTTTGCACCCCATTTCGTAAAGGCACCAGCCTTCACGGTGTCCCTGGTCGCCGTATTGCTTGACGAAGTTACCTGCATCGAAGTGCGCACGACGGGGGCAGTGTTCATGGATATCGCGGTCGAATGCGAACTTCGGACGGCGTTGATCGTCGGTCTCGGGGAAGGTTCCATCCGCTGCATACTGGAGCACAACACCGAGTAATGTGTACGGGTTCGGTGGACATCCAGGGATGTTGATGATGGAGTGGTTTGGGAGCAGGTCAGCAACGCCCACTGCTCCGGTCGGGTCAGGATCTGCCGAAGGGATACCACCCCACGAAGCGCAGGAGCCAATGGCGATGATGGCGGCAGCCTTGCCGCCAATATCCGCCAGGACGTCAAGCGCGGGCCGTCCGGCCAGCCTCATGTAGATACCCTGATCCTTGGTTGGAATCGATCCTTCAACGACAAGGATGAACTTGCCGGTGTGTTTCTTTACTGACTCATCGAGCGCCTGGCGCGCCTGCAAGCCGGAGCCGGCCATCAGTGTCTCGTGATACTCGAGGGAGATCACGTTGAGAATCAGGTCACCGAAATCGGGATGCGAAGTCTGAAGGAGCGACTCCGTGCAGCCGGTGCAATCCTGGAAGTGAAGCCAGATGATTGGCTGACGAGCGACTTTTCCCAACCCGGCGGCAACTTCTTCTGGCGTCATCTTATCCGTGATGGCGAGGCCATACGGCGCCGCAATCATCAGGGTTGAACAGAACACAAGAAATGAGCGGCGGCTGATGCCGCAGCGAAGCAAGCGTTCGTCGATCGTCTCAAGAGCTGTCGCTGATGCGACGAGGGAACCGAGCATCCTGGGCCCAAACCTTCTCTATTGGATGAGGGACTTGCCGACTTTCGCAGCATTCCAGACCACTGGCATTTTGTGACTTCTGTGCTCTGAAGTCGACAGCAGGTGGGGTTAGATTAGTCGAACTGATTTGGCTAAGACTGCTCAATTCTGCTCAGTTTCCCGTCTCCATTAAAGCAATCCCTCCCGTCGCTTTGGGCACTGTGAGCAAGAATGAACAGAAACATCCGGTTACCAAAGCCGATAATCGCTCCGGAACACGCGCAAGCGAGGGTTGGATGCCGAGCCGAAATTCCTTCCGTGAAGAGTGGATACGGCCGATTGTCTTCTATGGGAATAATTGGCTTAGCCTGCTTGGCGGAGCGATCACGACAGCTTCGGCAATGGTTTTGGTTGGCTTCTGGGTTGTCGGCTTTTTCGGGCACGGGGCCTCGAAGAATCCCTATCTAGGCATCATTTTCGACCTGATCCTCCCCGGCATTTTCGTGGTTGGTCTTGTCCTCGTCCTGGTCGGGATTCTTGCGAGACGAAGCTATTTAGACGCCACAAATCAAGTGCCTTCACTCTTTCCAGAGGTCAGCCTCAAGGACCCGGTATTCAGGCATGCTCTGGACGTCGTGGTGGTCGCCACGTTCATCAATTTCATCATTGTGGGCACGGCAGCTTATCGGGGAGTCGCCTATATGGACACCGTCTCGTTCTGTGGGGCAAGCTGCCATGTCATGGCGCCGGAACATGCTTCATACCGCGTATCTCCCCATTCGAATGTGGCTTGCACCGATTGCCACGTGGCTCCTACGGCCGCGGCATATGTTCATGCCAAGGTAGATGGAACCGTTCAATTGCTGATGGTTGTGGCCGAGAACTATCCACGACCAATCATGGCGGACAACAAGATTCCGGCCGCGAGCACGACCTGCGTTCATTGCCATAGCCCAGGCAGGTTTTTCGGAGACAAAGTCGTCATCACGAGTTCTTTCGCGGATGACAAGTCAAATACTCAGACCTCCTCGGTCACACTCATGCATGTGGGAGGCCGGGACGCTTTCACTCACCTCAGCGGGATTCACGGCGCTCATATGGGCAAGATTGAGTACATCGCCACAGACACAACAAATCAGACCATCCCATGGGTCGGCAAAACAAATGACAATGGTTCGGTCACTGAGTTTTTCGAGTCCGGCGCAAAGAGCCCCGTTGCAGGCGAGAAGCGACTCATGGACTGCATTGATTGTCATATTCGTGCAGCGCATTCGTTCGACACTCCTGAAGTGGCCCTGAACAAGGACATGGCACTGGGAAGCCCAAGCGCCAGTTTGCCATTTATTCATCAGGAAGGTCTCTCTCTTCTACGAGCGTCATACAAATCGCAGGCAGAGGCGCAGACACGCATCGCATCTGGACTCGTGACTTTTTATCGTTCGCAGTATCCGGCGATTTGGGACGCGCAGAGCCCCCAAGTCTATGCTGCTGCCAAAGCTTTGATCAGCATTTATGACGCCAATGTTTTCCCATCGATGAAGGTTACCTGGGGCACACATCCCAACAATATCGGGCACAACACCTCTCCCGGCTGCTTCCGTTGTCACGATGGCAACCATAGTGCCAAAGATAGATCTTCGATCACGAACGACTGCTCCGTTTGCCACAACCTGGTCGTCTCAGATACGACCCGCCCCAGGCTCATCACAGATATGGGAATGCGGCAGTAATCCGGCGATCAACTACGAATAGATCCGGATATTTGAGGTTAAAAATCCGTTCCCAAAAATGCAGTCAGTTTTGTCCTCAGCCCATTTCAAAATCGGTCTTAATCGGGGATGTAACGGTAGCAATCCGCAAATGGGAGGTGGAGAGGGAACAGCAACCGTGCATATCGTGGGCGATGCCGAAAGTCCGACATTGTTCAGCGCTTAATAGACCGATTCAACTGTCCCTGCTATGAAAGGGTTAACGAAGAGCGGAACTCGAAACGTGCTTCATCAGGCGTTTCTCAGTGCGTCAATGGCAACGCGGCACGGACAAAGCTCCGCATCACGCAGAGCCCTTCGAATCGTGATAGGTTTCTTCACTTGTGTTTTGCGGCAATTCGCTTCGCTTGGTCGATGACTTGTTGTTCGTTTTGGAGCGTAAGCGTCCTCCGACCACAATTGGCGCGATAGACAACAAGATTGTCGTCCCCTCCCACGACGCTCGGGAAAAGGAGCCCCTGAATGCCCTCCGCTTCGAGTTCGCGGGACAATTCCATGGAAGCAGTCAAATCGGCCTTGTTGAGACATGCCAATCTCACCGCTTCGCCGGCCTGGGACGATTCGAGAGCGGAAAGGTCCAATGCCCGCTTCAGGTTTACAGCAACGGCGTACACGACGCGAGGATACTTGTCGGTGTTGATCTGAGCCGCTCCGCCAAGTCGCGCCTTCCGTGCTGTGATCTCTTTGCTCGCTCCCGAGTCGGTTGCCGAAAGGTAAACTGCACGGATTCCAACATCCGCAAAGCGTCCCCCGTGAACCCGAGTTCCGGCGCCACTCAGGACATCGGCCGGGTCCATATAGCGATATTCGACGCTGCGGAAATAGACCCCTTTCAAGGGAACGGCTTGGCCCATCCAGCGCTTGATCGCCGCGCGCTGTCTGGCATTGAAGGTCAAACCGGCTGACCGTCGCGCAACCGGTCGAATTCAATAACCAGATCACGGATGCGGCCGTCCGCGATCAACTCCTGTGGAGTCCTTCCGGCAAAAGCCTCAAGCGGCGTACTGAGCCAATGCTTCTCCTCGGGGGCGACCACATAGTCGTCCATGCGAGAGAGCAATTCGCGAAGATCGCGCGTCTTCTTGTTCATCTGGCTGGTCCCCCTTCCGGCTTCCCAATTCTGAACGGTCCGAGCAGACACGTTCAGAGCATTTGCCAACTGCTCCTGGCTCAATCCCAGCCTTTGCCTGGCATCAAGGACGCCGAAGGAAGCCTCCTCGTCGATGCTGTGCCGGGGTTGGGTCCGGATGTTGCGGGCCTTCAAGAGTTGTCTCAGGTGCGGCCAGTTGAAGGCCAACTGGGCCTCGGTAAATCTTTGCCGCCCAACCATCGTTCCCACGCGGAATGCGAAGTCCGCCGAACGATGAGGTGTGTAAACCAGCAGGTTCGATACCTTGCAACTGCGAAGTGTCGCAAGGGTACTCTCGACGGCCGAATCCTGCTCGGGACTGGAAAGATAAAGGACGCTTACCCAAGCCTTCCCCATGGCGGCTCTGACGTTGCAAGGTACAGTTTGAAACTTGGGCGAGTAGGGCGCAAAGAGAGATTTCGCTTCAGCGAGCATTTTCGGCTGAGTCCAAACGACCAGCTCTTCGGCCTGCGTTGCAATCGGCATTCTCACCTCCGTATCCATTATACGCATATTTTCGTGCAACACGAATATTTGTATGGGATATCGTCGAGCCGTGCCGACGCCCCGCCGTTGGAGTCGGAGTTCCCGGAAGTCGCCGGAGCAGTCGGCGTTCGGTTCTTGCCGAGCGGCTATGTTGCGCCTCTTCGCGACGCATATGGCCTTGATGAACCTCAGCGCCAAGTTCTTGAGGCCGTCGATGGTGGGACGGAACGCCAGTTTGCCAGAGGCTGCGTCCAGATCGATCGTCATGTAGCTTACTAAACGTTGCGTGACGATCGCCGTTTTCTCTTCGGCGATGTAAAGAACCCAAGCACGTATCTTGGCCGTCGATGTCAGCCGTGATGAACAATGATGAAAACGCAAGGGAGACAATGTGAACAGATATCAACAGGGAAGTCTCTTTAAGTTGGACCGCAAGAGCCGTCCGGACGTGTGGGCATTCAGGTGGTATGAAAATACCTCTGGGAAGCGAACATACAAGAAGAAAATCATTGGAAGCGTAACTCAACTGCGGAATCGTCGAGAAGCTGAAAGGGCTGTCGTTGCACTTCGTAGTGCAATTAATGTCGACATTGGAACTCCCCAAAATATATGCGATCTTGCGGCGCACTATCGAGTGCATGAACTGACTCGAGAGAAAAAGTCATTCTCAACAATCGATAACCATCGCCATTTATTCAAACGTTACATTGAACCTCGCTGGGGAACGCATCGGCTCGGTGCAGTTCGAACCATGCAGGTCGAGGAATGGCTACATTCTCTTCCATTGGCGCCAGCCTCGAAGGCGAAACTGAAGTGTGTCCTGTCGGTGTTATACAACCATGCGATCCGCTATGAATGGTTAACATTCAACCCAATCAGCCGAGTGAGAACGTCACAGAAACGCCTCCGCGACAAAGACGTTCTCACGCCAGAGGAATTTCAGCAGCTAGTGCAACAACTCTCCGTGCGCGACCGGGCCATGGTTTTGCTGATTGGAAGCACTGGACTACGCAGATCAGAAATGATTGCTCTAACCTGGTCTGATCTGAACATGAGAACGATGGAGGTCAATGTTCTGAGGTCTTGCGTACGAAACCGGATCGGAAAGACGAAGACCGACTCGTCTTGCCGCCCTGTTCCACTCCATCCACTTGTGCTCAACGCGCTCCTGGAGTGGCGTGCGAAATCGCCCTATTCGACCGGTTTGGATTTCCTGTTTCCCTCAGTTCGATTCAAAGGGAATAAGCCTCTCAGTCCGGACAGCATCCTGGAGAAGAGCGTTCGTCCCGCATTGGCGCGGATCGGAGTTGTCGGAAAACATATCGGCTGGCACAGTTTTCGTCACTCCCTCGCGACCAACCTGAGATCGCTTGGCGTGGACATCAAGGTCGCACAGGAGTTGATGCGGCATTCCAGCTGTCGCACGACGCTCGATATCTACACCCGCGCTGTCGACCAGCAAAAGCGCGAAGCGAGCCTGAAAGTCGTTGAATTGATGTTGCCGCTGGAAGTACAAAAACTTCAGCACCCTTCCGCACCCTCGGGAGACGGGACCGAGCCTCGTAGGTGTCGGCAAATATTTAAAAATAAAGGGGTTGTTTGGTGGACCTGATCGGGATCGAACCGATGACCTCTTCCATGCCATAGCCAAAAATGGTAAGTTGTAGACGGTACAGCACTTACCAACCGGAACAAACGGCAAAAACGGCACAGTTGGCGCCCTTTGCTGCCAAAATGCTGCCAACTTTACCCTCGGCGGGCCACAGGGCTGATCTGTGTGGGATCAGCCCGATTTCCTTCTTCATCCGATTGAGATTTACGGAGCGGCAGCCCTCAATACTGCCCAAGTTCCGCAACGTGCTGTGCGACGAAACAACACTTGAACTGCACGATAACATTTGCTATGTTAGTGTGCAATAAGTATGAGGAGTCGCAAGTGCGTCCCGATATCCATGAACTCGAACGCTATGTTTACGAGGCCCTGGGCATTGCCGTCAAGACTAAGCCTTGGAGCGGAGCCTCCAGATTGCCGCACTTTCTCAAGGAAAGGTACAGATTTGCGCAAACGGAGCTGCTAGGATTCCATGCTCTGCTTGTCATCGATATCGATCCCGAGGAGCAGTCGCCAGCGACGGTGCGCAAGCACATGGAGATGCTCCAAACCAAGCAGGACGCGGATCTTATCTATGTCCGCGCACAGGTGACGGCGTACAACAGGAAACGGCTGATCGAACAAAAAGTGCCATTCATTGTTCCCGGCAACCAGATGTACCTGCCAATGCTGGCGATTGATTTGCGCGAACATTTCCGCAGAATCCGCGCGGAGGTCCCCAGCTTCAGCCCGTCAACTCAGGTTGTCGTCCTCTACGCTCTTCTCCGTGACGCGGGGCAAGTGCTTATTCCAACCGAAATGGCCCCGCTGCTGGGATACTCGACCATGACCATGACCCGCGCCTTTGACGAGTTGGAAACTGCGAGCCTTGCTGAGGTAACGGTCCGCGGCCGGGAGCGTTGTCTGCGCTTCAACGGCGGCCGAAGAGAAATCTGGGAAAAAGCCCAGCCATTCCTTCGCAGCCCGGTAAACAAGCGACTGATGATCCGCCGCACCGAAGGCGCGGAAGGCGCTGTCCGCGCGGGACTCACAGCATTGGCTCACTACAGTATGCTGGCAGCGCCGGCTTACGCGACCCTTGCGCTGAGCCGGGAGGACTGGATAGCACTTCGGAAACGACACAAGATCATTGAAGTGCCAGCTCAGGACCCAGATGCCTACGAGATTGAGGTTTGGTGGTATCCGCCCGCGCTCTTTGCCGAACATGGCATCGTTGATCAGTTGTCACTGTTCCTTTCTCTGAAGGCCGACCGTGACGAGCGCACCGAAACTGCGCTGGGAGAGATGATGGAGAAAATCAAATGGTAAAGGGTTTGGAGGTCTTCCGAGAGCACTTCCGGGATTATGCCGACCGCTATGTGCTCATCGGTGGCGCCGCGTGCGACATTGCCATGAACGCCGCCGGACTGGAATTCAGAGCCACAAAGGACCTGGACATCGTTCTCTATGTCGAGGCTTTGGATGCGGCCTTTGTACAAGCATTCTGGGAATTCGTGCGTGCGGGTGGTTACGAAGTTCAGGAGAAGTCCACCGGCGAGAAGCAGTTCTACCGGTTCCAGAAACCAGCAAACGCGGACTATCCTTACATGCTGGAGTTGTTCTCGCGCCAACCGGATGTGCTGCAGGTTGCCGACGGCAGCCACCTCACTCCGCTACCGACTGAGGAGGATATGTCCAGCCTTTCGGCGATTCTCCTGGATAACGACTACTACGATTTCATTCGTGCAGGCAGACGGGAGGTTGACGGAGTGCCGATGGTGGGCGCCGCGCAACTCATTGCTTTGAAAGCGCGGGCATGGCTCGACCTGACCGAACGCAACAAACGCGGAGAGAAGATCGACAGCAAGACGATTAAGAAACATAAAAACGATGTCTTTCGGCTCTACCAAATCCTCGATCCCGACAGCGACCCGGTGGCACCGGAAACCGTCAAGAGCGACATTCGCGAGTTCATCGCCCGAATGCGCACCGAGGATGTTGACCTCAAGTCCTTGGGCCTACGCACCGGCACACGCGACGGTATCCTGGCAGAGATCGCCAACGTGTACCGTCTCGCCGAGAAAGAATAACGGAAGGGGGGCTGCGGGATCACGTCTCGTGAGGTTCGCAATATCGGATGTCCGCGCCACTACTCTGCAGTGCCGCCAATCTGATCGACTGATTCCAAGATATGCAGCCGATTCCTGATCCCATTCGCAATCGAGGTGGCAATTTCTTCAGGAAACTTTGCTGGGAGTTCTCCAAGTACGCCATCGATTGCAGTCGGGACTTCCTTGAGGAGTTCGTCAAGGATGGAGGGCACAACCTGTTTTCCGATGCCGGCCCGTTCGGCTGTCTGAAAGAAATGTCGCGGGGCGATTTGCCTGAAGGCATAGTGCGGTTTGGTTCCGAACGACATTGCTAATCGAAAGCTCTTCCAAAGAATCTGCTTCGTGTCAACGCTCGGTTGAGCTGAAATCACGTCGTAGAGCGGCGCTAATTGGAAACGGCCACCGGGCTGAAGAAAGACACTGAAGTTCTTTGCATGTCCGTCGGTCGCGCCCATGAGCCAGAAAACAATGTTCGCTTTCATGAACGTCCGCTGGTCGGCTTCCGGCTCATCACTTCCGCGAAGTAGTTGAAGGATCTGCACAATGCCTGGGCCGCCATCTTCCTGGTATTTTTGAGTTGGCGCAATCGATAGCGCCTGGCAGCAGTCTTCCTGGGGTAATCGGAGGAGCCTTCCGTCCGCAGTCCACCTCCGGTCGAATCGTTCGACGATCAGCACGCTTTTTCCGCCGAACGCGGCGAGCCGCGGTTTTGCTGCCTTCATTCCCAACGCCGCAATTGTCTTCAAACAAAAATATTCATTCTCTGCACTATGAGTGAGATCAACTCCGTTCGACAGTCTGCCGATTGAGGGCTTGAAGACGTGAGTCGTGGCTGTCGTCCCGCGAGGCTTGTACCACTTTCCATCGCGATAGAGGAGCGCGGTTTTTTCTTGCGCCCCGGCAATCGAAATTCTGAAGCTTGCATCTTCTGTGAGACCCAGCGGTGTAACGGCAAGATTGCCGATGATTGCCGCGATTTCCTTATTGTTGATGGGCTCGCCATCGACTACTCCAGCCGGTCCGGGCTCCATTTCGGGAGGCAAGAACTGAAGCGCGCCTACGCAATCGCGCCCAATTGCGCTGAGCAGGCTGTAGGCATCTGTTCCTTCGGCGCGTGCGCGCGCGGCGATCTTGCGCCGCAAGTCATCGTTGTCGGGAAGCAAGTTGTCAAACACGGCTACGACTGGAGCACCGCTGTATGCCTGCTTGCGCAAGGGAAGGGAGAGCGAGACAGGCATGACGAATTCCCAGTCCAGCCACGAAGGATCGTACTGGAAAGAGATTGCTCCGGATAGCTCACGACGAAGCTGGCCGACAACACGGCTATTGAGAAAGACGTTGAGTGGCTCGTAATGCGCGCGCGGCATCAGAAGATATCCTCAATGTCTTTTGCCGAACCCTTGGTTCGCACGCGAACCACAAGTTCCAGGCTAAGGACCGCAAGGATTCGCATCACAGTGTCCAATCGAGCTTTCCCGGCGCTTTCGATATCCGAGACCGTTCTTTGACGCACGCCTGCCCTTGCGGCGAGCTGCTCTTGTGTCATACCGAGTCTTCGCCGGTTTTCCCGGATCTCGTTTCCAAATTGAAGAGGTGTACGGGCAACGGTTTCCATAGAATCTCGCAGTGGGCGGTCTAGGCGCTTTAACGCCTATGTGCAATTTAGGCGCTTATTAGCCTAAAGTCAATATAGGCGTTTACTCGCCTACATAATAAGTCAACCTTCTTGACCTATGAACGGCTTGGTTCGCCTGAAGCAGGCCAAAACACTAACGAAAGGATAATGGCAAATCATTTCGTTAACGCTGACAGAAGCGTAAGGATATGGCCAAGAGCCTTTGTCATATAATCGCTGTTCAGGAGGAGCCACGGATGCATTCGTCGCTATTTCACGCCGCGTAACGTGTGGGCGGCAGGAGAACTCGAATGCGTCATCCTCGCTCGTTGTCAGAGCGCCGGCATAATCGGAGGACGATTATTGCGTGGCGTCGTCGCATCATCTTGACTTTCTTTACCCTCGATCCCAACAATCCTGAAGAGAATCGCGCTTGGTTCCGTTGTGCCAAGTGGAACCTCAACTGTGGCTGTAAACTCTGCCACTGCGATAAGTACGATAGCCCCCGACGAAAGCGAAGGGATCAGCTTCGCAAAGACATTGGAGAGAATCTCGCCAGTTGGGCAGCTGCCCAGCCGAGAAAAGACTAGGAGTTGTGGAGAGCTGGAATTGCTGATTGAACAGGATCAGAGTTTCTCAGATCGGTGATCCTCTGAAGGCTGAGCTTGTCTGGTTTTCCTGGCGGTTGTCGCACCAGCGTAGGTCGCGCAACCAGGCTTATATCAGCGAGAATGAGGGAGTATGCGTGATATCTGGTTCACGTCCGACTTTCACTTCGGACACTTCAATATCATTCGGTACTGCAATCGCCCTTTTGCGAGCGTGCAGGCCATGGACGATGCAATCGCAGACGGCGTGAACGCCTGCGTTAAGCCGAACGACGTTCTCTATTTCCTTGGGGACTTTTGCCTGGGGAAGGCAGAGCAAGTGATTGCCTATCGAAAGCGCCTTGCCTGTAAGACGATCCATTTTGTCGAAGGCAATCACGACAAGATTGCGCGAACGCAGCAGCATCTCTTCGCCACCTGGAGCGTAATGTCGGAGATCAACGTGGCGAAGCAGAAAATTGTGCTTTGCCACTACGCAATGAGGGTCTGGCCGCGCCACGCGCAAGGCGCTTGGCATCTTTATGGGCATTCGCATGGCAACCTGCCCGATGATGCCCGGTCTCTTTCGATTGACGTTGGAGTTGATACCCATGCGTTTCGGCCATGGCACTTCGACGAACTTCAGTCGGTGATGAAGGCAAGAATAGCGGCGCGAGAATCAAGCGCACTCACCGCCCCCGGCACCTCTCTCGGAGAAGATGCCGAGGAGGACAAGCGAACGGTTGGGCCAGGGGCAGATCAAGCATGAATCTCCTTCTTGAGCAGTTCTACAGCGAGATTCCGCTCGCGCGTCCTGCCGCCCCGAATGGCATCTGCGAGTGCAAGTACCGCATAAAAGCTGGAATCATGAAGCGCAGCTCTTGGCGCTGCCGTGTAGAGAGGCGCGATGGCAATCCCTCGAACCGTCCCTTCAGCAAAACGCCAAACCACGGGGGGATCAACTCCATTCACCAGGAACTGACGCGCAACGGCGGCGGGACTGGCGACGGGGGACCGGGACCGCGAAAGCCACCGGCGAACAGGGGCAAGATCCTGACCTTCAGTCCCAGGAAAGCGGTCGCGTCGAATGCTTTAGGAGAGGGAAAAATCGGCGCAGTTTTTTCAGGCAGGTGAAGCAATGCTGCCAAAATGCTGCCAAATCGAAAGGAGAGAAAGTGGATAAGTTATTGATTTAATTGGTGGACCTGATCGGGATCGAACCGATGACCTCTTCCATGCTATAGCCCCTATTAAATTTACTTTCAATAACTTACAGGCCGCTGGGGACTGCCAAACAACGCGGAAATACGCCGAAGGCGGAGACTTAACAGGTGATTTTACAGGTGAGGAATAAATCAACTCCATGGGCCGTACTCGTGCTAGAGTATCATTTCGGAATTTCTCCGGCCGTTCCGAGGCCTTGGAATTCGCTCGACTATAGGTATGCGTACGGCCAACCGCATGGTATGACCGTACGCATACGATAGTCCGGCGCAGCATGGAACCCTAAAGTTTTTTACGAAAGTATTCAAGCACAGCCCACCCGACCAGCGCGGAGACAATGGCGATCGAGAAATTCGTACCCGTGAAGATATCGATCAAGGCGAACGTTATACTCTTCCCTCTTCCATTCGTCTTGGTGAATTCCCCCATCAGGAGATTTGAATAATAGAGAAAGACGATAAACACAATTTCAATCACTGCCCGAAATAGCAGGGTTAGGCGACGACGGTTTGTTGGTTCCTGATGCATCAATGAATGATATCAACCTTTCATTTGTGGTGCTGCGCGGCTGTGTCGCCTGATCCGAGTGATGACCAACGATACAATGGAGACTTGATCGTGGGACGCGACGGTTTGAGAAGGACGTGGACCGCAAGGATTCACCTAAATCTGCGCGAAAACTATTTGTGTCACAGAGAACAATGAACCATGAGGCGGTTCGGAGTTGCCCGATTGACAAGAGGTCCAAGGCGCGGGACCTGCCGCGAAAGCAGGTCCCAAGAGCAAACTACTGCTTCAAGTTGATTCAGAACCGAACCATGATTGCCAGAATTGCGGCGGTCTGGTTGGTGCGCAGGTCGGGCCACCAAAGGGCTTTTAGACCACCCGCCCCGTTGTTCAGTCCGAGGCCGAGGCAGTTCGATATCGCCTGTGCTTGCCCGGTCGCTTACCCCAACGCAATCCCTGCTGGAGTCGGCACGTAGCCAACACCTGAGTCTCCGCCTGCGGCACACTGGTAGTCGGCTGGGTTTCCATTGTTGCCACCCGGAGGCGTTATGCCGCCATGCCCGGTCCAGTACGGCACATCGGAATACCGGTAACTCTCCTCCAGGCGAAATGTGATGAACTGCGACGGCATGTAGTCGAAAGTGACTGTGCCGTCATGCATCTGAGCGCGGTCGCCCGCATTCTGGGTGAGTAGGGAGTCCCCGAGGTGGTGGATGCGTTGTTAATCGGCGGTAGCAGAGTCAGGTGGCGACCGGGATTGTTCATCAGGCCACCAATTGCGCTGTATGTGGCAATTTGTCAAGTATTGCTGACAATATTTCTTGCCATGCCCACGCCCTTTCACATCGGCGCGTCATTGGAGCGGATGTGGCGTTCACGTTTTGTCTTGGGATATAACGCTGTTCCATTAAATCTTGAAAAGCAGATGCTCCAGCACAGGCCCCAGCGCCAACACAGGAAGGTAACTCAAAGCCGTCACAATGATCAGAAATGCCGTTAGTAATGAGCCGAACGTGAAGGTATCGGTTCGCAGAGTTCCCCTGGATTGCGGTCGTTCCTTTTGCTGTGCTAGCAGGCCCGCAAACATCAAGGCCGGAATGACCAGGCCAAATCGCCCTGCCAACATGGCGATCGCCGTGGTGATGTTATAAAAGGGGGTATTGGCGTTGAGGCTGGCGAAGGCCTGACCGTTGTTGGCAAAAGAGGAAGCAAAACCGAAGAGGATCTCTGTGAGTCCGTGCGGACCTGCATTGGTTGTTAGACCAACGAGTCCGACTTTCGTGGAGATGGCAATCGCGGTCAGAATCAAGATCGTGACCGGGCCGGTGAGCGCGTATAACACGATCATCTTGTTTTCGTTTGGCCCAATCTGTTTGCCGAGGTATTCGGGCGTTCGTCCGATCATGAGTCCAGCTAGAAAAACGGCAATGGCAGCGGTCATGATCATGCTGAATATCCCGGTGCCGAGGCCGCCGAATATCACCTCTCCCAGAAGAAGATTAACTAACAGAACCAGCCCGCCGAGCGAAGTAAAGCTGTCGTCCATGGCATTGGACGATCCAGTTGCCGTGTTTGAGGTGACAGCGCCTGCAAGAACCGAGCCTCCAACGCCGAATCGGACTTCCTTTCCTTCCATGCTGCTTATGAACTGAATCCGACCCTGGCGGGAATCGACGCCATGGATAAGTGAATTGGCTTGCTGTTCCGCGAAGTGCAAGCCAACAATGCCTCCGGTAAAGAGAAGGAACATCACCCAATAAAGAAGCCAGCCCTGGCGTACGTTCTTCACCATTCTTCCAAATGTGTTCGTCAAGGCCGCCGGCAAGAGAATGATCGATAACAATTCCAGAAAGTTCGTTAACGGCGTGGGGTTTTCGTAAGGGTGTGCTCCGTTGGCGTTAAAGAAGCCGCCGCCATTGGTGCCCAAATTCTTGATGATTTCCAGTGCAGCGACCGGTCCCTGGGGGATGACTTGGCGCGTTCCTTCAAGAGTGGAGGCAACGACATAATGGTGGAAGTTCATAGGAACTCCCTGCCAGGCGAGTAGCAACGATCCTATGAGCGCACCAGGCAGCAGAATCCAAAGCAAGCTCCGAGTTAAATCGACCCAGAAATTTCCGAGCGTTGAACAGGATTCGTGCGCAAGTCCTCGAATGAAGGCGATGCCCACGGCCAGTCCCGCGGCCCCAGCAAGGAAATTCTGCGTGCAGAGCCCCACCATCTGACTGAAATAGCTCATGGTGTTTTCGCCTGCGTAAGCCTGCCATGTGGTGGTGGTTGAGAAACTGATCGCTGTATTAAAGGATAGGCCCGGAGTAAGCGGTGTAGTTTGATATTCCGGGAAAAACCAGGGAAGGACGTATTGAAACCGGAGGATGGCGTAAAGGAGGAGCGTGCCGATCAAAGTAAAGACAACGAAGCAAATCAAATATTGACCGGCATCCATTTCTACTGAAGGGTCGATGCCCGCGAGGCGATAGATCCATCGTTCCACTGGAACGCATAATCGATCCAAGGCCGTTTCGCTCCGGGCAAATACTCGGTGCAAATATCCACCCAGAGGTCTGACGCAAGCGGTGACGATCACCACAAACAGGAGATACTGAACTGCACTATACACATTCATCGCAATGCCCGTTCCTGGCATTTCGCCACGAGCGGCCTCCCACTATTCTCCGCCGCCGAACATAAGGATTATGCGGGGAATATGGATTCACACCCACCTCCCCGCTCGTCGGTCATGCGCTTCTGACAATTGCAGAGCTCCTATCCGCCACAGTTCTTACCATGCCCCTTGTTTACCGCCATACCACCAGACCAGGCCAACTGCTGCAGTGTTTTGATGGTCGGAGGGTGATCCTATTTGGTCAGTCTGAAAATAAGGGCGATTGCTCCAGTCACGACGGAACTCGAGAAATCCATCGAACCCATCGCCAAACTTGTATTCATACGTCGCGGTGGCTTCCTTCAGCGCCTGGGTGGTTCCGCTGAACAGCCCCCCACGGTCGGAGAGATATTCACTGCGCACTGCAAGCGCAGCGCGAGTTGAAAGCAGATACTGGACGTATGCAGCACCGCCATCTACATGCGACGGTGCCGAGGATTCGCCTGGAGCGGCATTGGCCCATACGCGTTGGATCACGTAATCAGCCTCACCTTGCAGTGTCAGCTTTGGAGTTGCCTGCCATGTGGCGTACGTATCAAAGATATGCAGCTTCCCATTCGGGGCAGGAGAAATAGGCGAGACACAGAGTCCAGGCTGAACGGGGACTGGACAATTCGTCGCTGGAGTGAAATCCGGGTTCTCCTGGCCGAGATAGTAGTTGGTCGTCCAGGTGAGAGTTTTCTTCGGTTGCAGCACGATACCGAATAGTTCGTCCTTGTAGCTGTTTGTCGGCTCAGATTGGTTGGCGCCGTTGACAACCCAGTAGTTCAGAGTGAGCTTGTCGTTCACGTGATAAGCGGTGCGCAGCCCAAGATGGTAGAAGGGCAGATAGTAGAAGTAGAAAGACCGCGTGTAATTCATCTGGTCTTTGGTGTAGTTTCCTTCGGCCCCAAGCGAACTGGCCCACTTGCCAAAGTCCACATTAAGCCCGTGCCCCAGGGGCACCACATATGTACCGTAAGCCTGGAAAATATTGCGATAGATATCCGGACGTGGCTCGTTAACGGGATTGCCCTGCAAGGTCTCCGTCGCTTGACCAAACTGAAGGTCGAAGCGAACCCCATATCTTCTTTTGGCAGTTACGTCGGGATCGAGGGCGAAAACGAGATCTGCCTGGTTGATGCTGAAGACATTGCCGAGGACGTCGTACGCACGAAGATCATTGGCGCGACCGGGAGGACGGTTGAAGTTGTATTCATAATAGCCGTCGAACATATAGTTGATCGTGGCTCCGCCGGGAAGGGTCGTAGGAAGGATCGACGCCTGGGGCGTGGATGCCGCATCACTCGGGGCAGCGGCCTGAGTCGTGTCGGAAGGAGTTGTCGTGGGTCGTCTGATTTCCGCAGTTGCTCTTACCAAAGCTGCGGCGGCCTCAGGTCCGCTGGCGCCACTGAAGGTGGCCTGGGTTCTCAACTCGCCATTCTGCCGTTCGAGTGCAGCTACCCGCGATTGCAGGTCGATGACCATCTGTTTCAGTTGTCCGATTTCATCATCGTTTGACTGTGACAGAGCCGGCGCCGCATGAAAAGTCAGAAGCACGAACAGGACCGCAACAGAAACAAATCTGCGACGGATCATCGTAATGTTCTGCGAAGAAGAGACTCGGGACTGGGAAGATAAGCCGGCAATAGTGTTCTGAATTCTTTTCATGTTACCTCTCGGTTCTACAAAAAGGGGTTCGATTCATTTATGAATCTCTGCCTTCAAATCGTTGTGGAAATTGACCATGACAAAGAGCATGAAGATCTTTCCGCCTGCGCAAAAACGCTCACCACTATTACAGCGGCGTCTTCAGGGGTTCCTTCAAGCTTGCTGACAATCACTGTGATGGATGGAAGGTTCACCGTCGGTCACTAATGGGGTGCAAGAACTGTCGATTGCGCAGTCGACAAGCCGATGCAACTCTCGCCACCGATTGGTTTACTTTGGCAACTCGTCCAAGGCAAGATTCAATTCCAGTACATTAACGCGGGGTTCCCCTAGCACCCCTAGCTGCCGGCTTGTGATGTGCTGCTCGATGAGCTGGCGGATGCGGTCTTCGGGAATGCCGCGTGCCTTTGCGACGCGGAGAGCCTGGAAGAAGGCTGCATCAGGGGTGATGTCGGGATCGAGACCGGAGCCGGACGTGGTGACCAGATCGATGGGCACGGGACGGCCGGGGTTCTCCTTGGACAGTTGGTCGATGGAGCCCTGGATGCGAGTCACAAGGGCCTTGTTGGACTGGGCCAGGTTGGAACCGCCCGAGGCAGTGGCATCGTAGCCGTTGCCGGCGGCCGATGGCCGTGGGTGGAAGTACTTGTCAGAGGTGAAGCTCTGGGCGATCAGCTCGGAGCCGATGACCTGGCCGTCCTTGAGGATGAGGCTTCCGGCGGCCTTGTGCGGGAAAACGACGCCTGCGATCGCGGTCACAACGAGCGGGTAACCGAGGCCCAACAGGATCGTGGTAACGATTGTGAAGCGAATGGATGTCTTCCACACGGAATGCACAGTAAATCTCCTTAGGGCCGGATGCGGCCCCTATGTTTACGCCAGATGCAGTGCTACCAGAGCCAGGTCGATGGCCTTGATTCCGATGAAGGGCACGATGATGCCGCCCACGCCGTAAATCAGCAAGTTATTGCGCAATAGGATATGGGCCGACTGGGGCACGTACTTGACGCCCTTGAGGGCCAGCGGGATGAGAGCCACGATGATGACCGCGTTGAAGATGACGGCCGAGAGGATGGCCGACTGGGGCGAGTGCAGGTACATGATGTTGAGCACGCCCAGCACCGGGAAGACGCCGGCAAACATGGCCGGAATGATCGCGAAGTACTTGGCCACGTCGTTGGCGATGGAGAAGGTAGTGAGCGCGCCTCGGGTCATCAATAGCTGCTTGCCGATCTCGACGATCTCGATCAACTTGGTCGGGTTCGAGTCCAGATCGACCATGTTGCCGGCTTCTTTTGCGGCTTGCGTGCCTGAGTTCATGGCCACGCCTACATCGGCCTGCGCCAGTGCGGGCGCGTCGTTGGTGCCGTCGCCGGTCATCGCCACGAGCTTGCCCTTGGCCTGCTCACGCTTGATGAGGTCCATCTTGTCCTTGGGCTTGGCCTCGGCCAGAAAGTCGTCCACCCCGGCCTCACGGGCAATGACGGCAGCAGTAAGCGGGTTGTCCCCGGTGATCATGATGGTGCGGATGCCCATGGCGCGGAGGCGGGCAAGGCGCTCTTTGAGGCCGCCCTTGACGATGTCCTTGAGATAGATCACGCCCAAAGCTGCGGCATTCTCTGCGACGACCAGGGGCGTCCCGCCTGCCCCGGCGATCTCTTCTACCTGCTCGGCGACCTTCTTGGGTAGCGAGGAGCCTTGCTCTTCCAGGAAACAGGCAATAGCGTCCACCGATCCTTTCCGGATGATCGTGCCGGGCAGGTTGACGCCGCTCATGCGGGTCTGGGCGCTGAAGGGCACGAATTCAGCGTGGATTTCGCTGATATCGCGCCCCCGCAAGTTGTACTTCTCCTTTGCCAGGACGACGATTGAGCGGCCTTCGGGGGTTTCGTCCGAGAGCGAGGCAAGTTGGGCAGCGTCGGCCAGACGCTCAGGACTGATGCCCGGAGCGGTAATAAACTCCGTGGCCTGGCGGTTGCCGAGAGTGATAGTGCCGGTCTTGTCGAGCAGCAGAGTGTTCACGTCGCCGGCGGCCTCCACCGCGCGCCCGCTCATGGCCAGCACGTTGTACTGCACCAGGCGGTCCATGCCCGCGATACCGATGGCAGATAGAAGTCCGCCGATGGTGGTGGGAATCAGGCAGACGAGGAGCGAAACCAGCACGAAGATGGTCTGTGGGGCATGGGAGTACATCGCAAAGGGTTGCAATGTGACCACGGCGAGCAGAAAAACAATGGTGAGGCCGGAGAGCAGAATGCTCAACGCAATCTCGTTGGGGGTCTTCTGGCGGGTAGCGCCCTCGACCAGGGCAATCATGCGGTCGAGGAAGGTTTCTCCGGGGTTGGAGGTGATGCGGACCTTGATCCAGTCCGAGAGAACCTTCGTCCCGCCTGTCACTGCTGAGCGGTCGCCGCCGGCCTCGCGGATGACCGGGGCCGATTCGCCAGTAATAGCCGATTCATCGACAGAAGCAACTCCCTCGATGACCTCGCCGTCGCCGGCAATGTAGTGGTTTGCTTCGACGTAGATCACGTCACCCAGCCGGAGCAGGCCGCTGGCGATCTCTTCAAAGCCGCCGTCCGCGGTATAGCGCAAGGCGATGGTCTCGCCCTTAGCCTTGCGCAGGGTGTCGGCCTGAGCCTTGCCGCGGCCCTCGGCCATGGCCTCAGCAAAGTTGGCGAACAGCACCGTAACCCACAGCCAGAGCGTGATCTGGAGGTTGAAGCCGAAGCCGGCACGGTGGTTGATCGTATTGTCGATGAGCAGTGCCGAGGTAAGCACAGCGCCCACCTCGACGACAAACATCACCGGATTCTTGACCATGCCGCGAGGATCGAGCTTGCGGACCGAGTCCACAAGCGCCTGGGCCATGATTTCCGTGTTCCAAAGACTCTTCTTTTCAAGCATGACAGTCCGTTTCGCCTTGTCCTGATGCGGTATCTGTTAGAAAAGCTGCCCAGCCTTGAGCAGCAAGTGTTCCAGGATTGGTCCCAGGCTCAACGCCGGGAAGAAGGTGAGGGCGCTCAGAATGAGGATCACGCTGACCAGCAGCATGGTGAACAACGCGGTGTTCACAGGGAAGGTTCCCGGCGAGGGCGGCACGCTCTTCTTGCTTGCCAGATTGCCGGCCAGCGCCAGCACCGGAATGATCATGAGGAACCGTCCACCCAGCATGGTGAAGCCGAGCATCACGTTGTACCACCAGGTGTTGGCGTTAAGTCCGGCAAACGCCGAGCCGTTGTTGGCCGCCGCGGAGGTGAAGGCATAAAGAATCTCGGTGAACCCGTGAGGGCCCTGATTGCCCAGGCTGCTGAGGCCGATGTTGGGCGAGAGCACGAAGATGGCCGTAAACGTGAGGATGATGAGCGGGAAGATGAGCACGTAGAGCATGGTCATCTTCACGTCGTAGGCCTCGATTTTCTTGCCCAAGTACTCGGGGGTTCGGCCAACCATGAGGCCGGCGATGAAGACCGAGAGCACCACTATGATGAGAATGCCGTAGAGGCCCGAACCCACGCCGCCAAAGACCACCTCGCCGAACATGAGGTTGATGAGCACCATCATGCCGCCCAGCGG
>Ga0224554_1000655_pt1 | contig 27099 bp, 29 predicted proteins | sample 714S22024metaG_FD_180666 | JGI IMG/M metagenome (GOLD analysis project Ga0224554, IMG submission 180666) | Peat soil microbial communities from Stordalen Mire, Sweden - 717 S2 20-24 | ecosystem: Environmental > Terrestrial > Soil > Wetlands > Peat | place: Sweden: Norrbotten County, Stordalen...
CGATGCGTAATCAGGCGGTGATAGCACATGCCGATGCCTACATTGATCGCCAGGACATAGAGGATGGCCATGACCAGCAGACGCTGCCAACTGAATAGGAAGAGCGCGGCAATCGCGCCCAGGTGAAAGATGGCGATGACCAAGACCATCGGCCAGCTCAAGCCATCGCTGACGGCCATGGCGCGGCCCATGCGAATCTGGCGCCACTTGGCAACGGCTTTGGCGGCGACAGAGGCGGTAATTGACTCGCTCGACTCGGGAACCAGGGAAGTGGGCTGGGTTGACTCAGTGACAACGGTGTCGGTTGAAGGAACGGTGGTTACAGATGCCATGCGAAGGGGAATCCTTGAGAAGTGTCAATGTGCCCACTTATATCTTCTTTATTGTATAGGACAGCCTGCAAAACTGCGCGGACGCCCAGGAAAAGAACAAGCGAAAGTACCGTAAGGCAGTAATCAAAAAGCAAACACCTGCGCGCGGCTGTGCGGGGTCGCGTCGATCTGCGCGGGGGCCGTTTGGTTTCGAGCTTCGACGATCAGCACTGAATTTGGCTGATTCTAAAGGTGCGGGAGCGCGGCGAGAGCTTGCGGCAGGCCCTAGTTGGCGACCGGAGCCGCGATGGATTCAGGGCCGCTGAGGAAGATGCGCGTGGCATCGCCGCGCAGGACGCGATAGAGGGCGAACTGGCGGTCGGTAGCGCCACGAAGCTCGAAGAGAAGCTCGCCGCGGTTGTAGGCTTCCGCGTCGACGGCATCGACGAGGCGCATGCGCGGCGTGAGGTCAAGGTGCGCGGCGTCGGTAACGTTCTTCACCAGGACGACGACACCGCCGTAGAGATCGGGCTGCGCAATCAGCGTGACGAATTTCTCCTGCTCTCCGGTGCCGGTGGTGTGGGCGGAGAGAACCATGGTGGCGCCGGAGCTATATGCCAGCTCGAAGACACGGAACTGCTCGACGAGGAGCGGTGCGGGCAGAGGAGCGGCGGGATTCGTGGATTTGTGCGTGGCGGCGGATTTGGGCTTTGGCTTGGGTGCGGGCGGCGGAGTGAGGCCGAGGGCAGTGCGCGCGAGATCTTCCATTGCGGCCTTCATTTTGTCTTCGTCGTCAGGGTTGGCCCAAGTGTAGTTCCACACGTGCTCAGGGCGGTCGATCGCGTCGGAGACGGCGACGGTCTGCTGCATATCAACGGGAAGGCCGAACAGAGTGGGAAGGATGGCCGCGCCATAGCTTGAGGGCTTGCCATAAAAAAGATGCGGACGGTCAGGATCGGTAGCGCTGGCGACGTCTGAAACGTAGGCCTCATCGTCGTCCGTCTTTTTCTTTTTGAGCTTGGCATTGCCAGAGTCGCCGCCGGACCCGTTACCCGATCCGCTGCCCGCCGATGAGCTGTCGTCGGTGTGATGGAGGACGGGACGATCGGGATCCTGAGGCGAAGCGCTGGAGTCGGCGCCCGAGTTGCTGCTTGAGCCGGAGCTTGAGCCCGTATTTGTCCCGCCGGAGTTGGTGCCGGAGCCCGAGGTTGAGGCGTCACCGCCCTTGTGCAGCGTGGGACGGTCGGGATCGGGAGCGGGCGCGCCTGAGCCGGAATTCGATCCGGAACCCGACCCGGAGCCGGAAGCTGAGCCCGAGTTGCCGCCGGCGGAATCATCGGCGTGATGTTTGCGGTGCAGAACGGGCACGTCGCTCTGCGCGTCGTCGTCTTGGTCGATCTTGGCCACCTGCGTTGGGGCGGGCCTGGCATTGGACAACGGCCTCCATCTGCCGAAGCCGACCCAGCCGCCCTGCTCGCGGGCGGAGGTGTCAATGTCAAAGAGGCCTGACGGTTGGCCATCGTGCTGGAGCTGATACTCGACGTTGCTTTGGAGCGCTAGCGGCTCGGGCTGGGTGAGATAGACGCCGGCGTCATTGAGATCCTGGCCGTCGTAGATGCAGACAGGAACGAGACGGCCGGCCTTGGGATGCGCTTCATCGCCGGTCCACTCAAAGACCGCGACAGCGCGCAGGTCTGGCGCATTCGTTTCGGGTTTGGCGATCTGGCCGGGATATTGCGCGGGCGCGGGGAGGGCGAAGGCGAACAGGAGCGCGGTTCCCCACCCTAGCCGCAAAAACAAAGGCGCGGCAAGGATGGGGCACCCGTTCACCGCCTTTATCCACAATCGACTTGCACTCCGCGATGACACGTTCGACTTCCCTCGACAATAATCGAATTTGGCGGCCGCGGCGAAACTGGCGGTTGCACTCGGGCCCGACCCATCTATAGAGAGGATATTCCCCATGAAGCTGAATGAGAAAGTCGCCGACTTTACCCTGCAAACGGACGAGGACAAAACCATGAGTCTCTCTGACTTTGCCGGCAAGCCGGTGATCCTGTTCTTTTACCCGAAAGCCGATACTCCCGGCTGCACCATTGAGGCCTGCGGCTTTCGCGATACGTTCAAGAAACTGCTGGCAGCGGGCACCGTGGTTCTGGGCATCAGCCGCGACACGCCGCGCGACCAGGCCAAGTTCCGGGCGAAGTACGACCTGCCGTACGCACTCCTTGCTGATGTAGACGAGAAAGTGTGCAAACAGTTTGATGTTCTGAAGGAAAAGAACATGTATGGGAAGAAATCGATGGGCATCGAGCGGACGACGTTTGTGATCGGGCCGGACCGGACGCTGCTTCACATCTATCCCAAGGTGACGCCGCAGGGCCACGCCGAGGAGGTTCTCAAGCTGATTGAGGAATGGAACAAGGCGCACAAATAGCGAGTCGGCGGGTCGGCAAGTTGGCCGGATAGCGTTCTTCGTTGAACCTACGGAATTGGAAGCGAGACCAGGGGGCTGATGAAGAAAAAGACCGTGCGATTGCCGGGGCGGCTGCTCGAGCGCGCGTTCTTTGAAGATGCGCCGGAACGAGTTGCGCCGAGGCTGCTGGGGAAGCTGCTGGTTTCGAGGACGAGTGCGGGCCTCGTGGCGGGGCGGATTGTCGAGGTTGAGGCTTACCTGGGACCACACGCGCAGCCGGCTGACCGGGCTGCGCACTCGCATCGCGGGCCGACACCACGGAACCAGGTGCTGTTTGGGCCGGCGGGACATGCGTACGTGTACTCGATCTATGGGCTCTACTACTGCATGAACTTTTCCTGCGAGAAAGAAGGCCACGGCGGCGGCGTGCTGCTGCGCGCGCTGGAGCCGGTTGCCGGGCTGGAGCAGATGGCGCGCCTTCGGGGTTTACGACCGGACTCACCGCCGTGTGAGTTGACAAGCGGGCCGGGCCGGTTGTGCCAGGCGATGGGGATCAGCCGGGAGACGCACAACGGACTCGATTTGCTCGATCCGAAATCGCCCTTGCAAGTGCGGGACTACGGTATGCGCGTCAAGCGGGTGCTGGTGACGCGGCGCATCGGCATCCGGCACGCCGTGGAACTGCCGCTGCGGTTTGCGCTGCCCGGAAGCGAATGCGTTTCGGGCCCGGGAAAGATGGACGGCACGCAAATCTTTCTGCGCAAGGGTGGCGCGGCATCCGGGCGCGGCGGGTAGACTGTTACGGTGAACAATCCGGAGCCTCAAGAACAGGCTCCGAGAGGAAACTTGCCAAAGTGAAGCTCACTTCCCTTCTGTCATCCGCTTCCCTGCTGTCGCCCGCCGCCGCAGTCGCCTTGTTGACCGCGGCCGTGCTTGCCACCACCACTGGAGTGCAAGCGACGCAAGACCAGCCGCAGACGAGCGCGCCGGCTGCGCAAACCGCGCCGTCCGGGGGCGCGCCGACGCAAAATGCGACGTCGGGGATGGCGTCCGGCGGCCGCCCGATGCGCAACTTTCCGGCGCCCACCAACCTGCAAGTGCTGCCGAAAGATCTGACGGGCCAACAGGTGCACGAAATCATGGAGGGTTTTGCCGGGTCGCTGGGCGTGCATTGTGACTTTTGCCATGCGGCCGACGCGAAGAACATCGGCCCCAACGGAAAGCCGCGGCTAAATTTTGCCGACGACTCCAAGGATGACAAGAAGATCGCGCGGATCATGCTCACGATGACACAGCAGATCAACGCGGACTATATCAGCAAGGCGTCGGCGATGGATCCGGATGCGATGGGCATGAAGGTGACGTGCGGAACATGCCATCGCGGCCACGAGATGCCCGAGGAGTTCGTGATCCCGAAGGAGGGCGGACCTCCTCCGGCTGGCGGAGCGCCGAATGGCGCTGCGCCGCCGGCTGGCGGAGCACCGCCTCCGGCACACTGAGACTCTGATCGCGTGGAGTTGAGTCTGGAGCGTTGTGCTATCCCTGGTCCCCAAATGCGAGGGGCCAGGGGCACCCAGTTTTTGTGCCTTGTCGGAGACGGGCCACGCGCTATCGCATGCGTCTGCGGCGAGCGGGTGCAGGAGCGGCGGCCGAGAGCCGATGGCGGGCGGCAATGACTGATATACTGAAGATTCGGCAACGTGATAGCGCGTGACGCTGTGCGCGCCCCGTCGGCTCAGGCCGCGCCCGAAAACATTCGAAGATCTGGAGTTGGACGATGGCACAAATTTGCGATATCTGCGGCAAAGGGCCGCGCTTTGGCAATAACATTTCGCACGCGCACAACATCACGCGGCGGCGCTGGAACGTGAATCTGCAGGCAGTGAAGGCGATGGTGAACGGCGCGCCCAAGAAGCTGCGCGTATGCGCAAGCTGCATCAAGAGCGGAAAAGTCGCGAAGGCGTGATTGCCGCCCCGTCCTCTGAAATGCGCGGACAGGATGGGGCACCGAATTCTGAGGCTCAATGAACCCCGTCCCGAAAGGACGGGGTTTTGTTGTGTGCGAAAGGCCGTGGAATCTCCGAGAGGGTTTTGCCGCTGGCTCGACAACGCCTCAAGGGCTGAACTGGCTGCAAAGACAGGCAGCGACTCACTTGCTTGGTCTCGCCAAGCCGCGAATGATATCGAGCCGGTTGTTCGGAGCGTTAGGTGACAGGAAATCTGGGATGGTGTTTGGGGCTCTCCGAGGACGAAGAAGGAACTCTACAGGCCACTCGGCAATGCGCACTTCCTTTACGTGTCGATAATCGCCGGGCTCCGGTTCATCGATATATTCAACCTGTCGAATCAGAGCGAGCGGCTGTTCTGCGCCGGGCGTGTTCTCGGAGAATTTGACGGCCTCAGCATATGTTGCGAAAGAGTAATAGTAGTCGCTGCCTTCTTGCTCATCAACTGCACCGCGTTCTGGGTGCAACCAGACCCGATACTCCAGGATGTCATCCCAGACATATCCTCCGCCTGCCTTTGCCAGCGGTGAATACGAGCCGACAAGGCACGGGTCTATGGCATCGGGATAATCACTAACATCCATGGCCGCCATTTTCGCAGAGAATCGAGGGCCATAGCATTCCTAGCTGGAATGACGCAAGGCAGACTCACGCCGACGGATCGGCGGCTTATTCGCCCTCGCGGGTGAAGCTGAGCGAGGCGGAGTTGATGCAATAGCGCAGGCCGGTGGGACCGGGGCCGTCGGGGAAGACGTGGCCGAGGTGCCCGCCGCAGCGGGCGCAGATGACCTCCACGCGCCGCATGCCGTGGCTCCTGTCCTCGTGCTCAATGACAGCTTTGGAGCCGGCGGGGATCATGAAGCTGGGCCAGCCGCAGCCGGAGTCGAACTTGGCGCCGCTCATGAAGAGCAGCGCACCACATGCGGCGCAGTGGTAGTTGCCGGTTTCGTGATTCTCCGTGAGGAGGCCGGTGAAGGGCCGCTCGGTGCCTTTTTCGCGCAGCACATGATACTGCTGCGGCGTGAGAAGGGTTCGCCACTCGGCGTCGCTGCGGACGATTTTCGGCTCCGAATCGGGCTTCTGCTCTGAACCGCTTTTTGAATCCCTTTCGGAATGGGTCTTGAATTCGCTCAAGGTGACCTCCTGCGCTTGCGGGGTGGGAAGACGGGATGCGGGTACAGCGGTTCCAGAATCGATGTCCCCCGAAACCGCTGGCGCCAAGTGGCATTTTCCTCAACCCGGGGTCCCTACAGACAGGTCGTCGTCTCTGGGGTGGAAGTAAATGCCACCTTTCAATCTTCTCAGAAAGGGCGCGTGAATTCTGGAACCGCTCGAGCCGGGGGCCGATGCGGCCGAAACCGCGGGGCACAAGCCTCATGCTTCCATTGAAACAGATCGGCTTGAAAAAAACAGATCTGGGGCAGCGCCGGTCAGACTTCGGCGACAACTTCGATTTCGACGAGCATATTGCGCGGCAAGCGGGCGACTTCAACCGTGGAGCGCGCGGGGAAAATGTCGCTGTCGGCTCCGAAGTAGGATGCGTAGACCGCGTTCATTCCAGCGAAATCGTTCATGTCCTTGAGAAAGACGGTGGCCTTGACCACCTGGCCAAGACTGCTGCCGGCGGCCTCAAGAATGGCCTTGAGATTCTCGAGAGCTCGCGCGGTCTGTTCCTTGATTCCGCCTGGGACCGCCTGGCCGGTGACTGGATCAAGAGCCACCTGTCCAGCGGTGAAGACGAGGTTTCCTACACGCACGCCTTGCGCATAAGGGCCGATCGCGGCAGGCGCGCCGTCGGTGGTGATATTCGAGCGACTCATGGGTCGATTCTATGACGATGGGCGGGGATGACTCGAGGAAAATTGTGCAGAGAGGAAACATGGTTCGAGCGCCGGACGGCGTGACCCATTAAATGCGATTGGGGCAATTTCCAAAGGAAATTGCCCCAATTCCGGCGGGATGCCCTGTTGCGCGAGCGAGAGTTAGCCGTGGAAGGCGGCCGTGAGACCACCACCAATGGCCATGACCAGCAGCCAATAGGCGGCGTTTATGGCAAAGAGATTTGCGCGGCGGTTCTCGGCAATGTGCTGGGTAAAGAGCGGCGGGGCCATAAATCCAACCCAGCAGATGATGCCAAGCTTGGAGCCCCCGGTGAAGGTCACGGCCCCCGCCCAACCCACGACGTGCGCGATCACAAACGTGAGGAGCAGGCAGGCGATAAACGAGCAGACCATGGTCATGGCGCCGTTTTTGGGCTTGTTGGTCTCGGAAAAGCCGGCCAACACCAACCAGGACTTACGGAAAACGAGCCCATACCAGAGAGCTCCAAGGAGCCATTCGATCACGGCCGCAATCACGATAATCGTGATGGCGTGCGTGGAAAGCGTCATCGCGAACAGAAACGCGGAGTAAGTGACAACGTGCATTCTTGAATCCTCCACTACCGGATTAAGGTTCGGCTCCCACGTACAAAAGCCCCAAAGACGCGGTTCCCCGCCGGCCAATTTGGCAGGAGTCGCCGCAATCACGATGCGGCATGCAGGGAAGCGGTGTCAAGGTTTTTCAGGTCTTGCGCGCAGAAGTGGTAACTAACACAAACGAGTCACAGATAGGGCCCCAAAGACATTAGCGGCGCTTGAGCGATTCAAGCTCGTCGAGCGTGCGCGGCCAATCGGCACCGAGCAAGCGCGAGAGGCTGCGATCGGCGAGGACTTTGCCGCCGGTTTGGCAGGTGGCGCAATAGTTGGTTTCATTGTCGGCGTAACGGATGCGCTGGATGGGGTTGCCGCAACGCGGGCAGGGCTGGCCGAAGCGGCCGTGAACAGACATCTCAGGGCGAAATGCGGTAACGCCTTCAGGGAATTTTTTCCTGGCCTCGGTGATGAGCCGATCCATCCATAAAGAGAGTGTGAAGCGCGTGGCGTCGAAGAGGCGCTGCCACTCTTCGGCCGTGAGCTTGTGCGTGAGCGCGATGGGAGAGAGGCGCGCGGCGTGAAGAATCTCGTCGGAGTAGGCGTTGCCCACGCCGCTGATGAGGCGCGGGTCGGTGAGGGCGCGCTTGAGGGTGCGGTTCTCCTGGGTGAGCGCGGCGCGGAAGCCGTCGATATCGGCGGAAAAGATTTCGACGCCGCCAGGATCGATGTCGTGGAGGGCCTGCTCGCCGCGCAGGAGATGGAGCGAGGCGCGGCGCTTGGACCCAGCTTCAGTGAGGGTGAGCGAGCCCGAGGGAAAGTCGAGGGCGAGGAGCGCCTGACGGCCGGAAAGTTTGGCGTGCGGCGGCCGCCAGTGGAGACGGCCGGCAATCATGAGATGAACGACGAGCCAGAGATTTTCCTGGTTTTCGCCGGGAGCGTCACTGACGCCGATTGCGATGCGCTTGCCGATGCGGCGGAGTTCGCGGACAGTGCGGCCTTCGACGGCTTCGATTGGAGGGTCGGCGGTGCGCAGGACAAAGACACTGTGCAAGCGAACGCGTTCGAGCGTCTGGCCGACAATGCGCGGCTCGAGCGCGGCGATGTAGGCGGCGATGTCGGGAAGCTCCGGCATTCACTATCAGGTTGCAGCGAATGAGCTGGCCAGCGCAACGAATTTCTTTCGCTGGCTTACGACAGGATTGTGTTGTCGATCAGCCGGGTTGAGCCGACGAATGCGGCGACGGCGAAGAGCGTGCCGGGGACTGCGGTTTCGACTGGCAACAAAGTGGACCAATCGACGAGGACGATGTAGTCGATGCGAATACCGGACTCCGCGGCGAAAGTTTCACGGGCGGCAGCGGCAAGAGCGCTTGCGCGGCGCTCGCCCTGGGCAACAAGCGATTCGATGCAGCGGACAGCGCGGCTGAGCGTGAGAGCCTGCGCGCGCGCGGACGGGCTGAGGTAGACGTTGCGCGAGCTGATTGCGAGACCGTCGGCGTCGCGGACTATGGGACAGACGACGATTTCGGCGGCGAGCCTGAGATCGGCCGCCATGCGGCGCAGAACGGCGACTTGGGCCGCGTCTTTCTGGCCGAAGAAAGCGCGATCGGGCTCGGCGGCGATAAGCAATTTGGCGACGACGGTGGCAACGCCGCGAAAGTGGCCGGGGCGGGATGCGCCGTCGAGGCGATCGCCGAGGCCGGGAACTTCGACAAATGTAGATTCGCGGCCATTGGGGTAGAGCTCTTCGACCGCAGGCGCGAAAAGGACATCGGCGCCTTCTCGCTCGGCGAGAATGCAGTCGGCGTCGAATGAGCGGGGATAGCGCGCGTAGTCCTCGTTGGGGCCGAATTGCGTGGGATTGACGAAGAGGCTGACGGCGACATGGGTGCACGTGGCGCGGGCGGCGCGGATGAGCGAGGCATGGCCCGCATGGAGCGCGCCCATTGTGGGCACGAGGCCGATGGTGTTGCCGAGCGCGGAGCGGAGCGCGCGGGACCAGCGGCGAAGGTCGGCAACGGTTCGGAGGATCTGCATCAGGGTTCAGTTCGCCCAATCCTCGAAGGCGTCGCGATTCACAACTGCCTCATCGGAATCGAAATCGGCGCCAGCAGCGGACACGCCCGTCGCCTGCCGTGCGGGCAGGTGATAGCTCTCGGCGTCCGACGGGAAGGCGCGATGCTCCACGTCTTCGCGATAGCGCTCGATCGCGGAGCGGAAGAGCGCGGAAGCGTCAGCGTAGTGGCGGACGAATTTGGCCGGCGGCGCAAAGGCGAGATTCACGAGGTCGTGGAAGACGAGAATCTGGCCATTGCAATCGGGACCGGCGCCAATTCCAATCGTCGGGACGGACAGGTCGGCGGTGATGGCTGCGGCAGCCTCGCGGGGAACGCCTTCGAGCACGATTGCGCCTGCGCCGGCGCGAGCAAGCGAGAAGGCATCGGCCTGAAGCTCGAGCACGGCGTCGGCGGTGCGGGCCTGCACGCGATAGCCGCCGAAGCGATTGACACTTTGCGGTGTGAGGCCGAGATGGCCGACGACAGGAATCTCAGCGTCAACGAGCGCGCAAACAAGCTCGACGCGTGGGCCCTCGATCTTGACGGCTTCAGCGCCGGCCTCCTTGACGAAGCGAACGGCATTGGCGACGGCATCGGCGATGGAGCCGTGATAGCTGCCGAAGGGCATGTCGGCGACGACGAGCGCGCGACGAACGGCGCGGCGCACGGCGCGGGTGTGGTGGAGCATCTCGTCGACGGTGACGGCGAGCGTGTTTTCCTGGCCGAGGACGACCATGGCAAGCGAATCGCCGATGAGGATGAGGTCGACACCGGCCTCGTCAACGAGACGCGCTGTGGGGTAGTCGTACGCGGTGAGCGCGGAGATGGGCTTGCCCTGGCGCTTCATTTCGCCGAGGGCGGGCATGGTGACTTTGGGAAGAGAGACGCCGGACGGCGTGAGGGGCGCGCCCGCGGAAGATGGGTTGAAGCTCATCATGGACTCCAGTGCCGCTCCGAAGACTCAGGATGCGACCCGAACAAGTCCAGTATACGCCGGACCCTCCTATGAACTTTCCCACGAGCTGCGGGAAAGTTCATAGGAGACTTTAGAGATTCCCCGACGGAAACAGCGCTATCGAACAGCTTCTTCCAAGTTGTATAAGGGTGAGAGCGGGGAGCGAGTGCGAATCCGAGCCGCCTCGGAATTGCCCAGCGCCGCGGAGGAAACATGGCCTACGATCTGGCGATCGTGCTGCCCACGTTCAACGAGAGCGGCAATGTGGGTCCGATTGTCGATCGCCTGGAAAAGGCGCTCAAGGGCATCCGCTACGAAGTGATTTTTGTGGACGATGACTCGCCGGACGGCACTGCCGATGTAGTGCGGCGGCTGGCTGAGCGGCACGACAACGTGCGCGTGCTGCAGCGGATCGGCAGGCGTGGATTGGCGTCAGCGTGCATTGAGGGGATTCTGGGCGCCGCAGCACCTTATGTAGCGGTGATGGACGCGGACATGCAACACGATGAGGCAGCGTTGCCGGAGATGCTGCGCCGGATTCGCGAAGAGAATCTCGACTTGGTAGTGGGCTCGCGCAACATGGCCGGCGGCAGCATGGGCGAGTTTACCAAGTGGCGCGTGAAATTGAGCCACCTGGGCAAGCGGCTTAGCCTGATGGGCGTCGAACACGAGCTCAGCGATCCCATGAGCGGTTTCTTCATGGTGCGCGTGTCGACCTTCGAGAGGTTTGCTCACCGGCTTTCGGGGATCGGCTTCAAGATTCTGCTCGACATTGTGCTTTCGGCGGGGCCGGGGCTGAAGATCGGCGAGGTGGCTTACCGCTTCAGGCAGCGCGAGCATGGCGAGAGCAAGCTCGACATGCTGGTGGGGCTGGAGTACTTCGAGCTGCTGGTGGATAAGCACCTGGGGAACGTGGTGAACGTGCGCTTTGTGCTCTTTGGAATGGTGGGCGCGCTTGGCGTGTGCGTCCACCTGCTGATTTTGAGCGGGCTGCTACGGATTGCGGGGCTGAGCTTCGCCACGGGCCAGGCGATTACTACATTTATTGTGATGATTTTGAATTTTGTTTTGAATAACTCAGTGACTTATCGCGATCGGCGGCTGCGCGGATGGAGGTTTTGGAGCGGCCTGATCACGTTTTGCCTGGCCTGCGGATTGGGCGTGGCGGCGAACGTGGCTATCGCGAGCGAGGTGTTCCGGCGCGGCGTGCCATGGGTGCTGGCGGCAGTGACGGGCCTGCTGTTCACCGCGGTTTGGAATTACGGCGTGACGTCAATGACAACGTGGAGGCAGGAGCGGCGCTCAAGCGAGAAGCGCGCCAGGCAGCGGATGGAGGCGGGCGCGTTGCAGGCTGGCCGGCAAGGCGACGGAAAGATACCGGCAAAGACGATGTGAAAAAAGCAGGGAATAGGGAATAGGGATTAGAGAGACGGGTGGCTGGACGGTGCTTGTGTTGCCTGCGCAAGCAGTGCTGCCGCATACTGGCGGACAGAATGATTTCTCCGATTACAACCGGGATTTATGCAGGATTGGGCGCGGCCGCGTGTGCCGGCGCGGCATGGGGAGCATACTCCTATGCCTCCCTGTGGCCGGGTTCGCGGTTATTCGGTGCGGGGCTCACTGCGCCGGAACGGCCGGGCGAACTGGCGCTGACCTTCGACGACGGGCCGAATGCAACATGGACGCCTAAATTGCTGGACGTTCTGCGGAGCCATGAATTGCACGCGACGTTCTTTCTCGTGGGCGCGCGCGCGAAAGCGGAGCCGGAACTGGTGCGGCGGACAGTGGGGGCCGGACATTTGATCGGAAATCACTCCTGGGACCATCGAAACCTCGCGCGGAGTTCTTCGGACGTTATTCGAGAAGAATTAAGGCGCACGCAGGACGTGCTCGAGGAGATCACTGGTAAGGCGGTGAAGTTTTTCAGGCCGCCTTACGGAGCGCGGCGACCGGCAGTGTTTCGTATTGCGCGCGAGATGGGCCTGAAGCTGGTGCTGTGGAACGCAATGACCTCGGATTGGAGCGATCCTTCAGCGGACCGGATCGCGCACAAGTTGGCGGAGAGGATCGACCGGCTGCGGCAGAGGGGCCGCGCGACGAACATCGTGCTGCACGACGGCGGTCATGGCGACCCGGCAGCAAACCGGGCGGCGTCAGTGGGCGCGGCGGAGAGGCTCATTGAACGGTACAAAGCGACGCACCATTTTGTGACGCTGGACGCATGGGTCTGAGCGCGCGAATCAGTTTTCGTGCAACGACGCGAATGCCGCGCGGGCAGCGGCGATGGTGGCTTTCACCTCGGCGTCGCCGTGTGCGGCAGAGATGAACGCAGCTTCGAATTGCGAGGGCGGGAGCCAGATTCCACGATCGAGCATTGCGCGATGGAAGCGGCCGAAAGCCTGGGTGTCGCTGCGCGCGGCGCGGGCGTAGTTGGTCACGGGGCCTTTGGTAAAGAACCATGTCCACATGGAGCCGACGCGGTTGGTGGTGAGCGGGATACCGGCGCGGGCGGCCTCGGCGGCGACACCTTCGGCGACAGCTTTGGACGTTGCTTCAAGCCGCGGGTAAACTTCACGTTCGTGTTTCTGTAGATAGCTGACAGTCGCGATGCCCGCGGCCATGGCGAGCGGATTGCCGCTGAGCGTTCCGGCTTGGTAGACAGGCCCCAAAGGCGAGACCAAATCCATAAAAACACGCTTGCCGCCGAAGGCGCCGACGGGAAGGCCTCCGCCAACAATTTTCCCAAGAGTGACGAGATCGGGGTTGAGCGAGTAGAGCTGGCAGGCGCCGCCGAGGGCCACACGAAAGCCGGTCATAACTTCATCCACGATGAACAGCGCGCCGTGGCTTGCAGTGAGATTGCGCAGAGCAGATAAAAAGCCGGGCGCGGGAGGGATGCAGCCCGCGTTGCCGACGATGGGCTCGACAATGACGGCGGCGATGGCTTTGGGGTGAGCGGCGAAAGCGGCTTTGACGGCGTTGATGTCGTTGTAGGGCAAGGCGAGGGTGAGGCGGGCAATTTCTTTCGGTACGCCTGCTGAGCCGGGAATGCCGAAAGTGGCCACTCCGGAGCCGGCTTTGACGAGTAGCCCATCAGCGTGGCCGTGATAGCAGCCCTCGAATTTGACGATGAGCTTGCGGCCAGTGACGGCGCGGGCCAGGCGGATGGCCGACATGGTGGCCTCAGTGCCGGAGCTCACGAAGCGCATTTTTTCGATGGCGGGAAAGCAAGCCACGATGCGCTCGGCGAGATCGGCCTCGGCGGCGGTGGATGCGCCGAAGCTGGCGGAGTTGCGCGCAGCGCGCTCGATGACCTCGACGACAGGCGGAAAGGCGTGGCCGAGGATCATCGGACCCCATGAACCGAAGTAGTCGATGTAACGATTGCCATCGGCGTCGATGAGGTAGGCGCCTTGGGCGCGCTCGATGAATGGCGGCGAGCCGCCTACCGCGCGAAATGCCCGCACAGGCGAGTTGACCCCACCGGGGAAGAACTGCTCGGCGCGCTCGTGGAGCGCCTTTGAACGGGCGTGTTGCGGGGCGCGATTTTCGGCGCTCCGAATCTTGGCGCACATGGTGGCTTCAGTATAGAGGGCCAGCGGCGGCACGGCAGGCGCGTTGAAATGCTCTGATTTGAGCGCGGCAATTCGTGGAGTGTCAGCGAATTTAACGGAACCTGCGGTCGAACTCTACTGCGCATTGTGCTTCTTGGCGGCAGCGGCCTTAGCGGCGAGGGCAACACCGGCGGTCCCGAGGACAATGGCGAGGCCGAAGACTGCGCCGCGAAAGAAGTCGTTCCAATCGGTGCCTAGGTGGGGGAGGGGCGGCGAAATCCGGGGCCAGGTAACGCCGATCGTAATGAGAGACAAGCCAACAACGATCAATGCCATGGCGGCGGGGATCGCCTTTTCTGGAGATTCCTGAAGTTTGCGGAGAATCATGGTTCACTTTCACTGAGCTGCAGAGCGCCGATCGATTGCCGGGCCATCGGCGGAGATGGTTTCAAATCCGGTCTGTTTTAAATCCCGTCTGAGCGGCAGCGGCGCGCTGCGCGCAGGCAGAAGAGGTTGATGGTGACGGAAAGGCCGAGGAAGAATCCGCAAAAGGCATCGAGCCAATTGTGGTTGACCGGGAAGTACTCGCGGAAGATCCATGGCGTCAGGCCGAGCACAAGAGACACGTTGGCGAGCTCGAACAGGCGGCGGTGTTTCGGATCGAGGCGGCGATACAAAGCGTGCATGGAAGATTCCCCTTTTCGAGTTCAGTGGTTGAAGCGGCACGGCGAGAAGTGGTTTCAATCGTGCGCAGGTTCGTTGCCTGATTGCATTGCACGTTTGGCGTAGATACGGGCGAGTTGGAAGACCACCAAAACGTCAATGGAGGTTCCAATCCCCGCACAAACACCGCGGCACAGATCGTCGAACGCAGCCGTCAGATGGACCAGCGACAACAGCGTTTGCGGCCAGCCGAAGGCACAGGCGAGGTCGACCTGAGCGACGAGGAGCAGGGCAATGAGAAACGGCAAGGATTTCTTCGGATTGAAAGAGTCAAACGCAAACATTGGAATTCCTTTCAAGTTGACGGCGGCGAAGCAGGCACAGCAAAAGCGTCTCCGGCGAATCTAGTTTTTGAGTCGGTACCAGCGCATGAGTGCGACTTTTGTCAGACCCATTGCATAGATCACGGCAATCAGATCCCAGGGCACGCGGTGCTCGACGAGCAGCTGATATTCAAGTATCCCGAAGGCGATGAGCACACCGACGATGGCCGCGGCGCTGGTCGAGCGGCGCTGATGCTCACGAGACCGCTCGTCGGCGACCTGATCGAGCATAAGGATGCGGTTGAGAATGGGATAGGTCATGATTGGTTCTCCAACTGGAAGATTTGGTCGGTGGAAGAGGAAAAGATGCGGGCGAAAATGAGGGCTAGCTCGAGCGAAGGGACATAGCGGTTGCGTTCGATGGAGTTGATGCTCTGTCGCGAGACGCCAGCGGCCTGGGCCAGTTGCTCCTGCGTCCAGCCGAGGGCGATGCGAAGCTCCTTGACGCGGTTTGTAATGGTCTGCGACACGGTTTCTGGTGCCTCGTCCATGTAAAGCTGACTTTCCAATCCAGAGTAGCCCGGATTGGTTTCGATGTCAAGCCGACTTTCCATTTCTTGAGGAAAAATCAGGCGGAGCCGATGGTGGCACGGCGAGAGCGGAGGCCATGCCGCGTGTCGATTTGTGGGAAATGGGCGCGATGATAGCTGCTAGAATTCTGCTTTCCGGCTCCTCTCGGCCGAAGCAATCCGCCGAATCAATCTATTGATAAGAAAGCCTGCGCCGTGGTTCAAGAGAATGCACCGAAAACCGTGACTTACGCTGACGCCGGGGTGGACCTGCGCAGCGCCGACCACGCCAAGGAGCGCATCAAGTACCTGGCGCAAAAGACGTTTAACCGCAATGTGCTGGGCGGGATTGGCAGTTTTGGCGCGCTTTACAGGCTGGATATGCAGCGGTGGAAGAACCCGATCCTGGTGAGCTCGGCAGACGGTGTAGGAACCAAACTGAAGGTGGCCTTTCAATTGGGGTTGCACCAGACCGTGGGTGCGGATCTTGTAAATCATTGCGTGAATGACATCGCCGTGCAGGGGGCGACACCGCTGTTTTTTCTGGATTACCTGGCGACGGGAAAGCTGGACGAGGACGTGGTGGAGAGCGTGGTGAGCGGGCTGGCCGACGCCTGCAAGGCCAACGCGTGCGTGCTGATCGGCGGCGAGACGGCGCAGATGCCAGGGTTCTACTCCGACGGCGAGTACGACCTGGCGGGATTTATTGTGGGCGCGGTGGACCGCGACAAGATGGTGACGGGCGTGGGCATCAAGCCTGGCGACGTGCTGATCGGATTACCCTCGACGGGCCTGCACACCAACGGATACTCGCTGGCGCGCAAGCTGCTGTTCGAGGTGGCCGGGTACAAGGCCACGCAATACGTGACTGCGATCAAAGAAAAGGCGGGCGCTGCGCTGCTCCGGACGCACCGCAGTTATCTGCACGTGATCCAGAAGCTGGTAACCGGCGGGCTGACCACGGGCATGGCGCACATCACCGGCGGCGGCATCACGGAGAACCTGCCGCGCATTTTGCCCAAGGGAGTTGGGGCGCAGGTGGAGATTGGATCGTGGCCGGTGCTGCCCATCTTCGAGCACCTGAGGGAGCTGGGGAACATTCCGCAGGAAGAGATGATGCGGACGTTCAACATGGGCATCGGACTGATTGCGGCGATTCCGGCGGCGAAGTTTACGCGCGCCAAGAACCTGCTTGACCGGTCGGAAGAGAAGTTCTACGTGGTTGGCCGCGTGGTGAAGGGCGAGCGCCGGGTGCAGTACACATAGCAGCGGAGTCAGCGGAGCTAGCGGGTTAGCGGAGCCAGGTTCGCGGACTTCAGAGATTCAAAGTGAAATCCGGGGCACCTCGCGCGGCTCGATGACGGACCCTGCGAGCGTTGTTAACCCCGATCGCTGCACTGGATCGATAATCTTGGAATTCTCCGCCAACTCGCAAACTCACCGCCCGCCCTTTCGTCTCGGAATTCTTCTCTCCGGCCGAGGATCGAATTTTTGGGCCATTGCCGAGTCGATTCGCGCGGGACGGCTGAAGGGCGCGGAGATCGCAGTGGTGATCTCGAATGTAGCCGAAGCCGCCGGATTGGCAACGGCGCGCGAGATGGGACTGCCAACGGCGGTCTTTGAATCCAGAGGCCGCAAGCGCGAAGAGCACGACGCCGATGTGATCGCGTCGCTGCGCGCGCACGGCGTTGAACTGGTTTGCCTGGCCGGCTACATGCGGCTGTTGTCGCCCCAGTTCGTGGCTGCGTTTCCCCATCGCATCCTCAACATTCATCCCTCGCTGCTGCCGGCGTTTCCGGGGCTGGAGGCACAGGAGCAGGCGTTCGCCTACGGCGCAAAGGTGACGGGCTGCAGCGTTCACTTTGTGGACGAGGAGCTCGATCACGGCGCGATCGTGGTGCAGCGTGCGGTTCCGGTGCTGGAGGCGGACGATGAACACTCGCTCGCGGAACGGATCCTGAAGGAAGAGCACCTGGCGTACACCGAAGCGATTGCGCGCGTGGTGAGCGGGGAGTTCGAGGTGCGCGGGCGTAGGTACGTGAAGAAACAGGGAACAGGACGAGCTTCTAGCTACTAGCTTCCAGTCCCTAAGCTTGAGGGTGGCCGCTGGGAGGGGTTTTCGCTCAAAGAAAATATGGACTGCACCCCCAAAGTGGGGGCAGGGTATGTTTCCGGCATGTCGACGCCTCTAACCAGGCGGAGAACGGTGCTGCCGCATCTGAATAGATGCGGTGCCGAGCGTCGTGCCGTCCGCTTTGGCTCCATATTCGCTGGCCACTTACGTCTTCGCCGAAATGGGCGTCGCCGGCAGATCGAAGGCCGCCGGCTGTGCCGGGTTGAAGTCCGGCACATCTTTGGTGAGCAGCTTTGCAATCGGCAGTTTGTCTGTGCGGATTTCGTGAACCACGCATCTCGCCAGTTCATAGGCCCCGTACTTGTTGAAGTGCGTATCGTCACTGATGGCGTGGGTCTGGTTTGTGAAGGCATTGGCTGGATAGTGCATGAATGCCTTCAACGTGCCTTCGGGACCCATCGCTTCAAACAGAGTCTTGCTCATCGCATTCAGATCAATAAGCGCTGCATGTTGAGCTGCGGCAACCTCGCGCACCGCGTCGGGATAGCCGGCGAGAGAGTTGGTGATCTTTCCCTCCCCATCAAATGTTCGCCGGTTCATGCTGGTTACAAGTACCGGCGTTGCGCCCTTGGCGCGGGTCTGCACGATGAAATCGGCGAGTAGTTTCTTATACTCGTCGAGCGAGACTGCGTTGGGCTTCTGATCGTTGTGTCCGAACTGTATGAAGAAATAGTCGCCCCGCTGGATGAGCGACATGACCTTCGCGAATCGCTGCTCGCTCACAAAACTTTTGATTGTTTCTCCGGACTCTGCGTGATTGGCAATGACGACGCCAGGGCGAAAGAAACGTGGAAGCATCTGGCCCCACGCGGCCCACGGATCCACGTCCTGATCCACCACCGTGGAGTCGCCGGCCAGATAGATCGTCGTCTCGTGCACCGGCTTGATGGTAATCGACCGGAAACTAGGATGGTCGCCGCTGAATTCGAGAGTCAACTTGTTGTCCCAGTCCAGGTTGTCGACTTCGCGTGGTTTCAGCGCTACGCGATGAGTTGCGTGGCCGCCTATCTCCGGCAAGCGGACGTTGGTATCAAATGTTCGCGTCACCGAGCTGTTGGCCGTCACCGAGACCTTCTCAAGCATGAGCCGGCGCGCCTCTGCCCAAACCGTGGTGGTCGAGGCCTGCTCCCCGCCGAGAACAACCTTTACGCGATAGCTTCCTTCTGGAAGCGCAACGGAAAAGAAAAACGGCTTGTCGCTGGAGCAGGATTGGGCGCCAATTTCCGGAACCGTATTCAGGTCGAATCCAGGCGCGGTTGCTGTGTAAACAGATGCCGCAGAGAGCACCGTCGAATCTCTCTGTGCCTTTCCACACACATACTTCTGCGCCTGAGCCACAAAAGCGCCAAAAACAAGAACGACAGCAACAATGCTTTTCATAAAGATTGGCCTGCCTGATGTTCAAGTTCATTGTCACGACTCAAACTCGATGCCGAGGTCGCGCGTCGCCAGAGCCGCCACTTCGGTCTGAAGTTGACGGCTGACTCTTGAACGGTTGCGGACAGATTGCCGGCCAGTAGAAGCTGCGTTTCTGCGGTGCCAAGAAGATCATTTCGACTTGGTTTATGCTGACTTGCGCCTGGCATTGGACTTGACCAGCGCGATCTTCTTTGCGGGGAGCTCTTTTTCACTCTTTGGCGGTTTCTTGCCCGCGCGTGCATCCGGGCCGATACTCTTCCGTAGCGCGTCCATCAAGTTGATGACGTTGGCCGGTTGTTTTCTGGGAGCTTCGTCGATTGGAACGGGCAGATTGTTGATCCTGGCCTCGACAAGCGCCTTGACCGCGACCTCATAGCCGTCTTCAAATTTGTTCAAATCCAGCTTAGCCGACATCTTCTTGATCAAGCTCTCGGCGAGCTCCAAAGAGTCGGCAGTGACGGCTGTAGGCTTGATGTCGCGGAAGTAGTCGTTCTGGTTCCGCAATTCATTTGGAAAGCGCAGTGTGTATGCCAACATCCCGCGATCGTCATGGGATGCAGGCACTACAGCAAGAATGCTCTCTCGCCCTGAGAACGCGACTTTCCCAATGGCTGCCTTGCCGGTATTCACGAGAGCCTGCCGGACAACCGTGAAGGCTTCCGTCTGAGAGTCATTTTCGGGGAGCACGAAATAGGGTTTCTCCACGTATTCCGGGTCCAACTCGCTCGCGTCAGCAAACTGAGAGACTGAAATTGTATGTTTGGACGGGACGCGAAGGTTCTCAAGCTCGGCGGGTTCGATAATGACGTACTGGCCCTTCTTATATTCGTAGCCTTTGACAATCTCGTCCTTTTCCACTGCTGTTGTCGCTTCGTCACTCTCGGCTGCGCTCTCCAGCACCTTTTGATGCCGGATGCGCTCGCCCGTTTTGCGACTGATCTGGTGAAAGCTAATCTGACTCTTGCTCTCGGTGGCAACATAGAGGCTCACACCAAAAGACACCAGCGATATCTGTAGATTCCCTGTCCAATAGGGACGCGCCATTTGACCCCCTTGAGTTTTTCGTTCGCGCGAAATCGACCCTGAGATTTTGGAGTTTACCGTACTTATGCACCAGGAGTGAAGCAAGAATCGAATCTATCTATTCCTTCGGGTCTCTTTCGGGCCGCCCTTCGCCTTGTCTTCGCTCTCAAAGGACCTTTCGACCCGCCGAACTCCCATCGGTCAATCCACCTTCACCCCCATCGCGCGGATCGTTTTCGTGTCCAGAACTTGTTTGGACGCATTCATCGGCTGCCACGGATCGTGCCGCAATCGGTTTTTCCAGCTGGAGAAATTCGAGACATAGAAGCTGGGCCGGGCTGAAGATTGCAGTTCCTTCCAATCCAGGGTGGCAGCGACCGGAACGCCGGGACGCGCGCGCGTGGAGAACGGTGCGATTGCCGTGGCTTCACGGTCATTACGGAGATAGTCGAGATAAATCCTGTTGGTCCGCGAAGCCTTGCTCATCTTGGTGAGATAGAGCCCTGGATTCGATTTTTCCATCTGAAGAACGACCGCATGCGAGAACTGCTTGATGATCGGCCACTCGTATTTCGGCTGGATAGGCACCACGACATGCAGTCCCTTGCCGCCTGTGCTTTTCAGAAAACTTGTCAGCTTCAGTTGCTTCAGCCGGCCACGCAACTCCTCAGCCGCAGACGCCAACGTGTTCCACGAAACAGCTTCGTCCGGGTCAAGGTCAAAGATGATGCGATCGGGTTTTTCGAGCGAATGGTTCTTCGAACCCCACGGATGAATCTCGAGAACTCCGAGTTGCGCAAGGCCAAGCAGGCCCTCCGGAGTGTTCACCGTGAGAAACTCCTCTTCTTTTCCGGTTTTTCTATTCGGGATAGAAACATTTCTGACTCCGGCCGGCAAACCCGAGCTTGTGTGCTTCTGAAAAAAACAGGGCTTGCCGATGCCATCTGGACAGCGGACCACGCTGAGCGGCCGGTCGGCGATATGCACCAGGAGATGGTTGGCGACGGCAAGGTAGTACTCGGCGACTTGCAGCTTGGTCACTCCGCTCTGTGCGTCGATGACTTTCCCGGGATGCGTAAAACGAACTCCATTTAGACTCTGTCCAGCCATCTTGCGATCGGGCTGCGAAGCAGCTGCCTGATCAGGAGATGAAGGAGAGCAATCACGACAGTCTTCCTTCGCTTGCGCCGTTTCCCGGGTAACATCCTGCGGGATTTTGTCCTCGCGAAGACCACGGAAAGACGATTGGCGGATGAGATTGTCACGGGTCCATGCCGAGAAACTGACTTGCGCGACTAACTCCGGCTTGACCCACGAGACCTTTCGTTGGGCCTCCACAGGAACTCTTTCAAAAGGCCGCGCTTTCCTCACCAAGGGGTCGAGCCAGTCTCGCAGCGAGCGATGGGTCACGTCCGAGAAGCCCGTTCCCACACGCCCCGCATAGCGAAGCTTGCCACCTTCGTAGTATCCAAGCAGCAGAGCGCCGATTCCGCGGCCTCCTCTTTCGGGAGGCGTAAAGCCTCCAATCACGAATTCCTGCTGCAATGCGCATTTCATCTTGAGCCAGGCGATGCCACGGCCGGAGGTGTACGGTGCAGAAGCCAGTTTTGAAACCACTCCCTCGGCTCCGAGCTCGCACGCCTTCGCGAAGACTTCGCTTCCCCTGCCTTCGATGTGCTCGCTTAGCCGCAGGGCAGAGCCCCTTTCGACCTGCGAAAACAACTGCGCAAGAATGGCCTTGCGTTCCAACAGAGGGAGCTTGCGAACATTATGTCCATTGAGATGGAGCAGATCAAACGCAAAGTAGACCAGGTTCTCCTGCTTTCCTTCCTGGAACGCTGCCTGCAAATCGGAGAAGTTGCTTCTTCCCTCATGGTCCAGTGCAACGAGCTCTCCATCGAGGATGCAGCTCTCGACCTTCAGCTTTGCGGCTATTTGCGCAAGGCCCTGCATGCGGTGGGTCCAGTCCAGGCCGGTGCGCGTGAACAGCTTTACCCCAGGTGCATCGCTCGCGCCTTTCCTGCTTGACACCACATGGATCTGGATGCGGTATCCATCGAGCTTCAACTCGTGGATCCAGTTGTTGCCCGCTGGGGCCTTGCGTCCGTGCCCGGCAAGTTGGGGTGGAACGAATCCGGGAAACAATTCGCGCGGCGCCTGGCGCAGAAAGCGCCGGATCTTCTGCTGCTGCCGGGCATCGGCTTTGGGCGCTCGCGTGGAAGATCGAAGTTCGGGGTCTTTGTCGCTGAGCAGAAGACCCTGCTTCGAATCCCAAACGTGGTCTTTGCTTGCGGCGATCTGCTCCATGGTTCTTTGCGTAATCGCGCTATTGGGGGCTATCTCCGTGATCGCGGGAGCGTCTTCGGGTTGAACCCACTCGTCGTTCTCTTTGATCAAGAGCCAGTTGGGCTTGTTAGAACGATCACGGGCATTCTTCATGCGCACCAGCACCCACTTACCCTTCAGTTTGGTGCCGTTCAATTCAAACTTGAGATTTCCTTTTTCCAGTTCTCGTTCGACGTTTCCAAGTCCTTTCCACTCGCCGTAATCCCAGATCATCACGGTTCCGCCACCGTATTGTCCCTTGGGGATGGTTCCCTCAAAACCGCCGTATTCCATTGGGTGATCCTCGACCTCAACGGCGAGGCGCTTGTCGCCGGGAAAGTAGCTGGGCCCCTTGGCGACCGCCCAGCTCTTGAGTACGCCATGCCACCCCAGCCTGAAATCGTAGTGAAGACGCGTGGCAGCGTGCTTCTGAACAACGAAAGGCTGTGGTCCAGGGGCATCAGTATGGGCCTGTCCCCGTCTATTCCCCTCAGGTTCCGAAGTGATCTGGAAGTCGCGCATGGAGCGATAGCGCTCAAGCTGGCGATCAACTGCTTTCGCGAATTCGGAACGCGACTTGGCTCGTGGTGGCATGGACGGATCTCGTGGGCAGGCAGGACTTCGCGGCTCTCATCTCTCAAATTAGCGCGTTTGCCGATGGCTGGCCATGGAATTCACGCTAACCCTCTGCCTCATGCATGGTATGTCTGGCTCCCGATGGACGAGAGACGGCGGGAAAAAGCACCAAGACAGGCAGAGATCAGTGAACCGCTGAGGGAGCGTGTATGTGACAGGTCTCGGCTTCTTCTCTATCTATATATATGACTGATCTGTTTGCCTGATACAGCCGCCAGAACGCACGGAGGCCATTGTCGATGACAATCTTGAGCCCTTCGATTTCAGGAAAACTGCTAGGAAATGCCAGGAAGCCCCGACCGGAGCCGCAAGTCCTTCGCCATCACCTGCAAGCGGTGCCGCCACGATGTGCCCACTGGCCTGAGGGAATTTCCCTTTTCAATCCATCACCGTGGAATGCTGCCTGTGCGGCGAACTGCGTCGGTACCTTCCGACCGAGGTCTTCCTCGGGCGACCCGACCAACTCGTCCCTTGCCAGCAGCGGACCGGAGGCCGGTGAGGTTCGACCCGGACGCGAATATTCCGCATCACCATGCCTGTCAAGCGTGATTGCTGACAGCGTGCAACTGGCAAGAATGACTCTTGAAAGAGTTGTTTAGTGCCCCGAGCGAGTGAAGCGAAGCAGGCCCATAATCTGACCACCATGCCGGTTCCGTTCCATCCCGCCGTGCCGATTGCTTTCCATCCTAACTACTTCTTCATTTGCCCCAACTGCGGAAAGCTTATAGAAGTGATTATTTATTTCGAGAAAGTGGACCGGAAACCAGACGCAGAAATATTTCTGAGTTGCTTGCCAGCTATGCCACAGATATAGAGAATCAAGCCAGCCGTCATTACCACCACTGTCGGGATTGATAACCAAGATAATAGATTTTCAGCCACCATATTTTCCACACTCTCCAAGGCTAGTTGCGCCAGCGAAGAACTGATGTTCGTGAAGCCAGTCGCTACCGCTGTCGCAACATCGTTAACATCCGTAATCACGGCGAGGGCAATTAGGCAGCGGAACAACGCATACTCAACCAAATCCTGTCCCTCTTCGCTGCTCGCCAGAGTTTGCAAATTCACGTACTACGTGAGAAGTTCGTGGTGCATGTGCTCTTGCTCCCTTATTTCGTCTTGAACCCAGACTCTAGGGCAGAGAATGAAAACGTGCAATGCGGCTTTTGCTGCACGCGCCGCTGCCCGGTAAGTGCTCATTCCCCGCGCCCCGGTAACCGATGCATGGTTACCTGCCGTGTCTTAACTCCTCCTCGGCCTTCTTGTCCAAAACGAGCCGTGCCACCCGTGAGGGGCTTTCGTGTGTGGGTCGGAATATATGTTGTCTATCGCACATACGCGAACAAAAGCTAGCGTATCCTCATGGCACACGAAAATTGCCCTTGACCGCCGACAGCCAACGGCAGCAATCGCGTCACTAGCGGGGAATTTCAAATCCTCCTCGATAGCCGGAAGGGCGTATGGAATTTGTCGACAGGGAATTGACGTGCGTGGATTGCGGAGCCGAGTTCGTGTTTACAGCGCGGGAGCAGGTCTTCTTTCACGACGAACAATTGAATTAATAGCCTGTGGGACTTTTGGTGCCGAAGAAGGGACTCGAACCCCCACACCCTTGCGAGTACGTGGACCTGAACCACGCGCGTCTGCCAATTCCGCCACTTCGGCACTTGAGACTGCTCAGGCGGGTTCCGCCGAGCGGGCAGCAATCCTGAGTCTCGCAAATGCGCTCTGCGGTGTCAAATCCCCGCCACCGACGAAATGGCCTCGTCACGCCGGCGTCTTCACGCGCTGCTTCAGCATTGCGACGGCCTTCGCCATGCGATTCTGCCGCGTCTCTTCCTTCTTCGCATCCTCAATCCACTTCACATATTCCTTGCGGTGCGTGTAGCTCAGCTTCTCGAATCCCGCCAGCAGGCCTTCCTTCTTCAGCAATGCCTTCAGCGCGGCCGGAATCATAATCACGCGTTCGCTCTCGTCCTTCCAGACAACGACCTCGATTGTGTCGCCCGGGCCTTTGCCGGTCTGCTCGCGAATTCCCTTCAGCACCGGCAGCATGTGCTGCGGCGCACCGTATTTGATCATCGACCCGGTATACGGAACTCCGTTGAACGTCACCTTCACTGGGACGCGGCCCTTTATGCCGAATTCCTTTTGCACGTCGTACGGAAAAAGCACGTACGCGCCTCCGCTGAGGGTGTCCTCGATCTTCGCTTTGAATTTGTATCTCTTCATGGATGCCTGTGCCTCCCGAAAATGCTCTCCATGTCGATCCTGCCCAGTCGCTCTCGCATGTGCGGGTCCGCAAGCGAAACAAACATCCCACCCGGCGCTCTCTAAAATCGTCCAGCGCGAGAATGGGATGTTTTGATCGTGCTCCGCCTGTTGGGCCGTTTAAACCAGCTTCGCGTCCAGCGTGATCTCCGTGTTGTTCGCGAAGAGCTTCGAAATCGGGCAGCCTGCCTTGGCGTCGGCCGCGGCCTTGTCGAAGACTTCCTTGGTCGCGCCCGGAACGCTCGCGGTCGTGGTCAGCGCAATTCTCGTAATCGCAAACCCGGCGTCGACCTTGGCCAGCGTCACCGCCGCCTGAGTCTCAATCTTCGCTGGCGTCAATCCCGCTCCGCCCAACTGCGCTCCCAGAGCCATCGAGAAGCAGCTTGCGTGGGCCGCAGCAATCAACTCCTCGGGCGTCGTGCCTGTAGTCGCTCCCTCAAACCGCGTGGCGAAAGAGTAGTTGGCGTTATTCAGCACGCCCGTCGCCGTCGAAATCGTGCCCTTGCCTTCCTTCAGTGATCCAGTCCAAACCGCGCTCGCTTTGCTTGCCATAGTCCCTCCTTGGGGGTGCCCCGTCCGGGGTGTCTTGTTCTCAGGTTGTCTGTGGGTTCTGCGGCGCTTCACTGCGGGGAAACCGTTGCGCCGTGTTCTTGCTCTTCTCTTGTGTTGATCTCTCGGGCGCCTGCGGAAATTTCGAAGAACAGGCGGCCACTTCTCCATGCTAATCTGTCCGCCATGTTGCCGGAGCGGCCCCGCGCCCTGAATTTCGATTTTCAAGCCGATCCCGCGGCGGAAATCTCACAACGTGGTGCGCTTTGCACAGACCCGTCTGGCTCAGTTGACGAGACCTTTCCCGTCGACCATCACTGCCAGATTTGCCCCACCTGCGGCCATCGCCTCACCGGCCACCACTGCAAGCTGGTCTGCACACACTGCGGCTACTACCTCAGCTGCGCCGACTATTATTGATAGGCCTCGACGCCAAAGAACCAACCAGTCGGCTGCGTCCAGAAGTCCCTCAGTCTCGAATTCCCTACTGGCTACTGGCTATTGGCCACTCCCTGCTTTCTCGCTCGCCTTTCGCGCCGCTTCAAACTCGTCGCCCGGCAGCCACTCAATCGGTTTCGCCTGCTCGCTGGCCTCCCAGCCCAGAACGAATCCGAACCGCGCCAGCTCGGCGTTGCCCCTGAAGTCCCAATCTGCACGGTATTCATCCGACGGCTGGTGATAGTGATGCGCTACGTAGTCCTCCATCTGCGCTTCACCCCATGCCAGTTCGTGCCCCGCGAATAAATCGCCCTGGTCAACGGAGAACGCCGGAATTCCTACCCGCGCCAGCGAAAAATGATCCGACCGGTAGTAGTGGCCCGCCATCGGCGAGGGATCGGGCAGCAACTCGAGATCGAATGCCTTGGCCACTTGCTGCACCGTCGGAAAAAAGTCAATCCGCTCCGCGCCGGTCAGATTTACTGACCGCGGAATCCCGATCGGCAGCAGCATATCGAAATTCAGGTCCAGCCCCATCCGGCTGGCAGGCGCCGGCGGGTGCATTCCCAGAAACTGCGAGCCCAGCAACCCCTGCTCCTCCGCGGTCACCGAGGCAAAGTACACATCATTCGGCGGCTTCACCGGCGACTGCGCGAATGCGCGCGCCAGTTCCATCACAATCCCGCAGCCGGTCCCGTTGTCGGCCGCCCCGTTAAAAATGTTGTCGCCCTTCATGTCGGGATCGATGCCCAGATGGTCGTAATGCGCGGTATACAAAACGGCATTCCCACCGTGAGCCGCGCCCGCCACGCGCCCCACCACATTCGCGCTCACGTACTTTCGCACGCGACTCTCAATGTGCGCCTTCAGCCGCACCGGCAGCTCGACCGCATGAAACGCCCCGGGAACTCCGGCGCGCTCGATCGCCTTGTCCAGATCGCCCAGCCCCGCCATCGTGAACAGTTTCTGCGCCATGTCGTGCTGGATCCACGCCGCTGCGCGCAGCGTTGCGTTGGGATCGCCCTCAAGGAAGCTC
>Ga0224554_1000658_pt1 | contig 27057 bp, 22 predicted proteins | sample 714S22024metaG_FD_180666 | JGI IMG/M metagenome (GOLD analysis project Ga0224554, IMG submission 180666) | Peat soil microbial communities from Stordalen Mire, Sweden - 717 S2 20-24 | ecosystem: Environmental > Terrestrial > Soil > Wetlands > Peat | place: Sweden: Norrbotten County, Stordalen...
GGCGCCGGGAAGAAAACCAACAACAGCAAACCGGCATACAAAAAACAAACAAACGCAAAACAATGCCCGCCGCCCTTGTAGCGTAATTACCCCGCGCTTGAGGTCATTGATTCAAAAACGCGCCGCTACCATTTCGGGGCAATGGCCTACAAACACTGCTTTGAGGTCTGCATTATTCACTGGTTAATCGTAAAGAGTTTATCCCTTCTGCGCTTCCTTCGCCCACGCATCTTTCAGTGTTATCGTTCGATTGAAAATCAAGGTAGGGACGGCTGGCCCAGCCGTCCGGTCGTCTCGGCGAGACGACCCTACCACGCTGTCTTTGTCCAACGCAAAATAGGCAAGGCGCTCGAATTGATAGCGCAATTCCGGCTTGGCGTCTTTCAGGCTTGGTTCGCATTTCGCCGTCACCACTTCGAGTGAATGCGGATTCAGTAATGATTTGAAATCCCCGCTCGGCCCTGTCGCGCCGGAGCTTCCAGCGGAGGCGGATTCGGCGGCCACCTTATCGGGCTCAGGGACGGTAAACAAACGGTCATACAAGCGGACTTCGGCATCCACGGCGTGAGCAGCACTGACCCAATGAATTGTTCCCTTAACTTTACGCGCCGCCGTGGCTCCACCACTCTTACTGTCGAGGTCGGCGGTGCAGCGCAGTTCCAAAATCTTGCCGGTGGCGTCCTTCACCACTTCGTCGCATTTGATGATGTAGGCGTATTTCAACCGGACTTCGCCGCCGGGTTTCAACCGGAAATATTTCGGCGGTGGCACTTCCTTGAAATCGTCCTGCTCGATGTAGAGTTCGCGGCTGAACGGAATTTTCCGTTTGCCCGCGCTTTCGTCCTCGGGATTGTTGACGGCGTCCAGTTCTTCGGTTTTGCCTTCGGGATAATTCGTGATGACCACTTTGATTGGCCGCAGCACGGCGAGCCGGCGCAGGGCGCGTTTGTTCAGGTCTTCGCGGATGGCGAATTCCAGCACGGCCACGTCGGTGAGTCCGTTGTATTTGGTGATGCCGATGTTGTAGGCGAAGGCGCGCAGGGCTTCCGCCGTGACGCCGCGCCGGCGGATGCCGCTGATGGTGGGCATGCGCGGGTCGTCCCAGCCGGTGACGAGTTTTTCGTTCACGAGCTGCATGAGCTTGCGTTTGCTCATGATGGTGTAGGTGAGGCTGAGACGCGCGAATTCGTATTGATGGGGCAGGGGCCGCGGCAGGTCCAGGTTCTCCAGTATCCAGTCGTAAAGCGGGCGATGCACCTCGAATTCCAGCGTGCAGATGCTGTGCGTGATGCCTTCGAGGTAATCGCTCAGGCAATGCGCGAAATCGTACATCGGATAAATGCACCATTTGCCGCCGGTGTGATGATGTTCGGCGTGGCGGATGCGGTAAATGAGCGGGTCGCGCATCCAGATGTTCGGCGCGGTGACGTCAATCTTCGCGCGGAGCGTGCGTGTGCCGTCGGGGAACTCGCCGTTTTTCATCCGCGTGAACAGGTCGAGGTTTTCGGCAACCGTGCGATTGCGGAACGGGCTTTCCTTGGCGTTGCGGCGGTATTCGTCCGTCTGGTCCGGCGTCAGGTCGCAGACGTAGGCGTTGCCTTTCTTGATTAGCGCGACGGCATATTCGTAGATTTGATCGAAATAGTCGCTGGCATAGAACGGCTCCAGCGTAGGACAGGCTTCCAGCCTGTCTCTAACTTTTTCTTTTGAAGATGGAGACAGGCTGGAAGCCTGTCCTACGCTGGCGGGAAGATAAAAATCCGGCTTGCCATTCGACGTGACGGCTTCAGGCGTTTTTCCCTTGGGTTTAAGCCCGAGATTTTTGTCAGCCCAACCGGCGATCAGCCAGTTCACGTCCTCGATGATGGAGTCCACGTATTCGACGTCTTCCTTGGCCGGATTGGTGTCGTCCATGCGCAGGTTGCAGATGCCGTCGAATTCGTGCGCGATGCCGAAGTTCAGGCAGATGCTCTTGGCGTGGCCGATGTGCAGGTAGCCGTTCGGTTCCGGCGGAAAGCGGGTGTGAATCTGCGGATATTTCTTCTCGGCGACGTGTTTTTCAACGATGTCGCGAATGAAATCGGACGGGGCGGCGGGCGGCGGATTATCGGTGTTCGGATTGCTCATTTGTCAGGCGCAGGCTAACAAAAAGGCGGACAATTGTCCAATCGGGGGATGCAGCGGGATGGTTTGCAGTTTTCGGAGCGCGGAGCATTGCTCTGCAAGCTGCAATAGTTTGGTTCGTGCGGAGCAATGCTCCGCGCTCCAATCAATCACCGCGCACGTCAGATTTTGAGGTTTTGATTTTTCGCGCGCGAATCCTCGGCGAGCTTGTGTTTGAATTCCACCAGCGCCTTTTGCAAGCGTTCGCTGCCCACGCTCAAAATTTGAACCGCCAGCAGCCCGGCGTTTTTCGCCGCGCCAATCCCGACGGTGGCGACCGGCACGCCCGGCGGCATTTGCACGATGGACAGCAGCGAGTCGAGGCCCTTGAGCGATCTGCTTTCGATGGGCACGCCGATGACGGGCAGGGTGGTGAACGCCGCCGTCACGCCCGGCAAGTGCGCCGCGCCGCCCGCGCCGGCGATGATGACGCGCAGGCCGCGTTCATGCGCCTGGCCGGCGTATTGCTCCAAATCCTTCGGCGTGCGATGGGCCGAAATGACCTTCGCTTCGCTGGCGATGCCGAATTGCGTGCAGACATCGGCGGCGGCCTTCATTGTCGGCCAGTCGGAGTCACTGCCCATGAGAATTCCGACCAAAGGTTTGTTTTCACCCGTTTTCATTCACGGAAAGTCTAGCGGATTCAAAACCGAAAGTCATCATTTGAAAATTGGGGGCAGTCAAGCGGAGGTGATTTGTCCCGGCCAGCATGGTATTTCTTCCCGGGAGCGCCGGCGCTCCCAAGACCCGTTGGTCGTGGCGGCGAAATGCTCTGAATTGAATTGGTGCAAATTCGTGAAATTCGTGTCAAACTCCGTTGCACCGGCCATGACGACCGCCAACAAAATCACGATTCTGCGAATCCTGCTGATTCCGTTTTTTGTCGTCGAATTGATTTATTACCTCCAAACCGGCAACGAAGTTCACCGGCTGCTGGCCATCCTTTCGTTTGCGGTCACGGCGATTCTGGACGGCGTGGACGGTTACATCGCGCGGCGTTACAACCAAAAAAGCGAACTGGGCGCGATACTTGATCCGCTCGCGGACAAAATGTTGCTCGTGTCGGGCATCGTCACGTTGAGTTTCAACCCCGCGTCGTACCTCGGGCAAATCCCGCTCTGGCTCACCGGCACCATCCTTGGACGCGATTTGCTGCTGCTTATCGGCATCGCCGTCATCCGGCTCACCGTCGGCAAGGTGATCGTGCGTCCGCGCATCATGGGAAAAATCGCGACGGTGCTGCAAATGATCGTGGTCATCTGGATTTTACTGGACTGGGACCGCGACCTGAATGTGCGTTGGCTCAAGGTCTGGACGTTTGGTGCGGCGATATGTACGGGAATATCGGGGCTGCTTTACGTCTGGGACGGCGTGAAACAGCTCGGCTCGCATCCGGCCAGCTCGCCAACCAAAATATAAACATCAATTAACCACGGATGGACACGGATGAACACGGATTAAGACAAGGCAAAATGTTCTTCAGCAAAATTGGCGGCTTCATTGACTGTCGAACTTGTTTGCATTGCTGAAGTTCGTTTTCCATCCGTGTTAATCTGTGTTCATCCGTGGTTTAAAAAATTATGGCCAGGGAAATTGAATTGAAATTAAAGGAAGGGGTTGTCGCGCCGGAATTTTCGGCGGCGACCAGCGGCGGTGGCAGGGTTTCGCTCGCCGATTTCAAGGGCAAAAATGTCGTGCTGTATTTTTATCCCAAGGACGACACGCCGGGTTGCACGAAGGAAGCGTGCGCGTTTCGCGATCATTTTACCGAATTCAAAAAAGCCGGCGCGGTGGTGCTGGGTGTCAGCACCGACCCGGTGAAGTCGCACGATAAATTCGTGGAGAAGTTCAAGCTGCCGTTCACGTTGCTGGCGGACGAGGACAAAAAGATCGTCTCGGCTTACGGTGTCTGGGGTGAGAAAAGTTTCATGGGCCGCAAATACCTGGGCACGCATCGCGTCACGTTTCTCATCGGGCCGGACGGGCGCATCAAAAAAATCTGGCTGCAAGTGAAACCGGACGAGCACGCGGAAGAAGTGCTGGCGATGTTGTAAAATCTGACAGGTGCAGAAAATCGCCGGAGGTATAGTGAATAAAATCAGGCCCTGAAGGGTCTCGTTTTGCGACACTCCATCCATCCGTGCTTGGATTCAGAAACTTGCAGGGCACGTTCTTCCGAAAATATTGAGACGTGGCACGATATCTTCATCGGGCATTATTCGTGCTTGAACAGGGGTTTGCAACGTGCAGTCTAAGGAAAAACAGGACGGATTGAAGTCATGAATAACCGCTGGCAATGGGCATTGGGTTGTGCCGTTTCCGGTTTGCTGCTGCTGTTTTGCGGCTTGCTGGTGCCGGCGTATTTGCGGGCGGTGGATGTCAATGTCATCCAACGGGCGGGGCGGGACACGCCGGCCCTGACCACACAGGGGCTGTCGCTCGTGAACCAGCAGAACCTGGGGACCGCCTGGTTGTTTTTTCAGGTGGCGCAAGCGGATGGAATTTCCGGCCGGGAAAATCTCGGGCTGGCCGTGACCAATGCGATGCGGCAGCATCCCGACTGGCTGGCATGGGGCAACGACTCCGCGTTGAAGCGTCTTTTCGGAAATGATTCCCCATCGCCGGAACCTTTCACCGGTTTTATCGTCCGGCAAAAAAACCGGGAGGCCGCGCTCGGTCTGCTGGGCGCTTCAACCAGTCCCACCGTGCAGGAGTTGCTGCGCTGTCGCGGGCTGACCGGCACCACCCTGTTCACGCCGTCGCAGTCGGCTTCCGGCCAGGCCTTTGATGTGGCGGTGACGACCTGCGGATTGCTGGTGGAGGAAGGGCGGTTGACGACGGGTTTGGGCGACAACGTGTTCAAACTGGCCTCGGCCGCCAATCGTGGCGGGAGTTCGCAACCGTTGGAACAGGTGCTGATGGATTTGATGTCGCTGGGCCGGCGATTCAGTTGGGACCAGCTTGTGGCGTTTACCGGACGCATCGAGGACGCCGGGACGTTGCACGTCCTCGCCGACCAGGTCCGCGATGCCGGCGGGCGATTGCCCGTGCTTTTCTCCGCCGTGGCTCTTTCCGGCAAGCCGGCGGCGGTGGTGAAATATCTCACGCATTTTCCCCAGACCGGGCTGACCGATCTCGGTTACAGCCTCCGGTTCGGCGCGGGCGGGGTGAACGAACTGCTGGCGCGCGACCAGTTGCTTTACCACACCGGTTCGCGCCGGCACCTGGGAGTGGATTGCAGCCTGCGGTTGCCGTGGCTGGCGTTCGCGCTGAAATGGCTGGCCTACCTGTCGAGTGGATTTCTTCTGGCCGCGTCGTTGCATTTTGCGCGCCCGGCCGCATCATCCCTGGAACGTCCGTTGCAGGTGCGCGGGTTCCACGTGGTCCGCGAGAGTTTGTTTGCGCTGGGTTTCCTGCTGGTGGTGCTGCTTCTGAGCGAGCCGTTTCTCGCCCAGGACACACGGAAAGAGGAGGTCTCCTTTCGACTGCACGTGCCCACGACGGGCCCGGTGGTCCTGGCTGGATTCGCCCGCAATCATCCCAACATTATGAACAACATGATCCTGCTGACCCTGCTGCTGTTCTTCGTGCTGCAGGCACTGATCTATATTGCCTGCCTCGTGAAGCTGGCGGAAATCCGCCGGCAAAACGTCACGCCGCGCTTCAAGCTCAGGCTGCTCGAAAACGAAGACCACCTGTTCGATGCCGGCCTGTACCTGGGCTTCGTCGGGACCATCGTCTCGCTGATCCTCGTCTCGATGGGGGTCATCAAATTCAGCCTGATGGCCGCCTACTCATCCACGTCGTTCGGCATCATCTTCGTGTGCGTGTTTAAAATCTTCAACCTGCGCCCGGCCCGCCGGCGATTGCTGCTGGAAGCCGAAGCCGAAACCACCGCGCCCGCCGCCACGCCAACCCTGGGTACGCCGCCATGAACCGCAGCATCCTCATTGTCATTTGCGACTTCCTGCTGTTGAGCCTGCTGACGTTCTCGACGGACCTCAGCAAGATGGCCGGCGAGAATGAAGGCTCCGCGGCGTCCGTCAAGGTGGACGTCCTGCCCAAAACGGGGGACAACAACTCGAAGGACCTCGCGGCGGTCATGCAACAGGCGCTCACCGAGGAGCAGAAGAACCGCGAACAATTGCAGTCGGAACTGACCGAGGCCCGCGAGGCGGCGCGGCAGCAACAGGAGCAATCCGATCAGCAGGCCAAAGAACTGCAGCAAAAACAATCGAACTTGGAACAGCAGTACGCCACGGCCCAGGCCAGCATCCGGGTGCTCAACCAGAAATTGCAAAGCAGTGCCGCCGAAACCTCGATGACCCGGGAACAGCTCGCGGCGAAGGAGGCGGAAATTCAAAAGCAGACCGACCTGGCCGCCGCCTTGCAGAAACAACTCGCCCAACTCGCGAAAAACAACCAGATGGCCCAGGATGAAAAGCAGAAGCTGGCCGGCCAGCTTCAGATGGCGGAAGTTGAGAAGCAGGCCGCCGCCGAAAAAGCCACGCTGATGCAGCAACAGGTGCAGGCCGAGCGCGCTCAAAACACCAGGCTGGCCGAAGGCTTCAAGGCGCTGGCGACCAATTCCGGCGCCCTGACCCAGGAAATCCGGGAGAACCGGGCCCTGGCTCCCAACACCATCTTCAGTGAGTTTGTCACCAACCGGGTCCTGACCAGTTTTGTCGCGTCCCGGACCGGCCTGTTCGGCATGGATTTGGGCAAGAACAAAACCACCGAAACGGTGCTGGTCACCGACGGGACCCATACTTTCGCGTTATGCCATGTGCAGGCCACGCCGTTGACGTTGTGGGACCCTGGCACGGACTGGGAGGGGCTCACCGGAACGCTGGCCCACAATCAGGCGCAGGTTCCCATCCACTCGTTGTCCTTTCACATTCAGGATCCGCGTGTGGTATTCATGCCGGTCACGCAGGCGGAAGCCCGCCAGCTCGGCTGCAAAATCTATCCGATTGCATCGGACCCGTATAAATTTCAGGATGCGGTGGTGATTGGCGCGCAAGGGGACTATTACGGCCAAAGCAGCTTCCAGATTGATTTGTACACGCCGGCCTACGTCAAACTGGACCGCAACCTGTTGAAGGGGCTGTTCGGAAAATTCAATCCCTCGCGCGGGGACCTGGTTTTCAGCCGGACCGGCGAGTTGTTGGGGATCATGGCCAACAGCACCTACTGTCTGGTGCTGCATGACTTTGCTTCGGAGGTAACCTTCTCCTTTGGCCGGGACATTCGCGCCCGGCATACCGGCGACGACTTGTCCCGGCTTTATTCATACGTATTCAACCTGCCATCCAGGTTGAGATAATCGGAGGTCATGCTGCGACCGCACGCGCAATCCTGGTTTGACATGGACGGGCAAATCCTGAAAATGTCCGTAACGAAAAGGAATCAACCAGATAACCAAAAACGATTATGTCAATTCCAACCGGATCAATAGCTCCCGACTTCACCCTCAAGTCCAAGCAGGCGTCCGGCCTGGTGGACGTGAAGCTCAGCAACAACTTTGGCAAAAAGAACACGGTCGTTTTGTTCTTCCCGCTCGCGTTCACGAGTGTTTGTACCAAGGAAATGTGCGATCTGACCGCCGGGCTCAACGCCTACCAGGGCCTCGGCGCGGACGTCATTGGCATCAGCGTGGACAGCCCATTCGCGCAGGAAGCCTGGGCGCAAAAGGAAAAAATCGGCATCACGCTCGCCAGCGATCTGAACAAAACAGTGATCAAATCTTACAACGTCGTGTTTCCGATGCTGGCCGGTGTGGGCGACACGGCGGCGCGCGCGGCGTTCGTGATTGATAAGAAAGGCGTGGTGCAATACAGCGAACAGACGCCGACGCCGAAGGATTTGCCAAACTTTGACGCCATCAAGGCGGCGCTGGCGAAGTTGAAATAATTTCCCGTCATAACCCGATCTGTTCAGGCTGCCCGGGTGGGCGGCCTGAATTTTTAACGCAGAGGACGCAGAGAAACGCGGAGATTCGCAGAGGATTATTTCTCTGCGTTCCTCTGCGAACTTTGCGCACTCTGGGTTGAAATCTGAGGTTACAGTTTCGGTGGAACGTTCGAGGAGGCCATCCATTCGCTCATGGGGCGCAGGCTGCCGCATTCCGGGCAGGACGCCACGGCAAATTGGGTTCCGCAGTTGGGACAGACGCCCCGCGTTTCAAACGTGTCGAAGGCAGTCCGGCATTTGCCGCAACCCCAGAAGGCGCCGCGGGGCGGGGCGAGTTTGCAGGCCGGGCAGACAAATCCGTCGTGACGTGGCGCATTGGCGATGCGGGCCATCGCCCGCGCCTGCATCAACCCGCCCCAGCAATTCATCACAATGAGCACGCAGATGCCGCCCAGCATGAGGTTTTGTTGCAACACGGCCAGTCCGGTTAACGCCGCCACGCCAATGAATCCAATGATGCTGGCAATCATCAAACTTCTCGCGCGCCCGAATACAAACCAAAGCAGCGAACGTAAAATTTGTCCGCCGTCGAGCGGATAAATCGGCAGCATGTTGAAAACGAGCAGGACGATGTTGATGGAAAAAAGCATGAAGACAAAATTGTAGGCGTTTGGATTCGCGTCCTCCCAGCCGGCGGATTTTCCCAAGACCAATAAAATCCCGAACAGTGGGAACAGCATCACATTCACCAGCGGCCCGGCAGCGATGCTCCACAACGTCGCGCCGGGACGCTGTGGCGGCGACACATAGGCCACGCCGCCAAGCACCCACAACACAATGTCATGCGTTTTCCCACCCACGGAGCGGCACGCCAGTTGGTGTCCAAACTCATGAATCAACACGATCAGGAACAACGAGAAACATTCCGCCACGCTCCACAGCAGAGACGAATAGCCCTTCGCCTCATGGACGAAATAGGCGACAGCCAAAAACCACGCCCAGTGCAAATAGACGGTGATGCCGAAAAGTTGGAAGAGTCGGATGGAGCCTTTTCGTGTTGGCATGTTGCCTGAACTTATCCCACACCTGCCTGCAGCAAACAAGATTTTTGGCGGAATTCAGCGGCCTCAGTTGCGGGTGTGGCGCAGACTGGCAGTCTGCCGTGTCTGCCGATTGGCAATCGGCGAACGCTGGACCGCGTATGACAGAACTGCGGGTTGCCAACCCGCGATACAGCAGATTATCAATCTGCGCCACCGTTCGTTTCCATTTCGTAACACGACCTTAACCGGACTGTCGTTGAACCTGGTACAAGATCGGGTAAGTTGTCCCAAATGGTACCGCGTATTTTGATTGTGGATGACGAACTCGATTTCATCGAGCTGGTGCAATATCGCCTTGCCGGGCTGGGCTGCGAATTCATCGTGGCCAACAACGGGGTGCAGGCGTTGAGCCAGGCGCGGCAGTTCAAGCCGGATTTGATCCTGCTCGATATCCTGCTGCCCGACCTCGACGGTCTGTCCGTTTGCAAAATTCTGCGCCGCCAGCCGTCCACCAAAAAGACCCCGGTCATTTTCATGAGCGCGCTTTCCAGCGAAGTGACCAAACGCACCGTGGCGTTGCATGCCGAGGATTTTTTCATCAAGCCGCTCAACCTGGAACGGCTCGAGCGCCGCATCACCGATTTGCTGCATCCCGAGCCGGCGGTGGAGTAATTTCAGGTAGGGACGCCGCGCTGCGGCGTCCGGACAGCGCGGCGCGCTGTCCCTACCATTCCGCTTCGCTTGACACAACCGCATGCAGGCTTCATTTTCACATCCGCATAAGTGATTTTTTATAAGCGGAATGCACAACTTATTCAACACGCTCCAGAAATTTGACCTCGGCGGCGGCCGGCAGGGATCGTTCTATTCCCTGCCCGTGCTGGAAGAGGCCGGGGTCGGGCCGGTTTCAAAATTGCCCGTCTCCATCCGGCTCGTGCTCGAATCCGTGCTCCGGAATTGCGACGGCAAAAAGGTCAGCGAACAAAGCGTGCGCGCGCTGGCGAATTGGAAGCCAACCGAAACCCGCACGGAGGAAATTCCGTTTATCGTTGCGCGCATCGTGCTGCAGGATTTCACCGGCGTGCCGCTGCTGGTGGATTTGGCGGCGATGCGCTCCGCCGTTCAACGGTTGGGCAAAAACCCGAAAATCATCGAACCGCTTGTGCCGGTGGATCTGGTGGTGGACCACTCGGTGCAGGTGGATTTCGCCGGCAGCGCGGATGCGTTGCAGAAAAATCTGGAGATGGAATTCCGGCGCAATCGCGAGCGCTACCAGTTTCTCAAATGGGGCATGCAGGCGTTCGACACGTTCAAGGTCGTGCCGCCCGGCATCGGCATCGTCCACCAGGTCAATTTGGAATATCTCGCCAAGGGCGTGCTCGCTCAACCCTCAACCAACGACTCTCAACTGTTTTATCCGGACACCCTGGTCGGCACGGATTCGCACACCACCATGATCAATGGCCTCGGCATCGTAGGCTGGGGTGTCGGCGGCATCGAGGCTGAAGCCGGCATGCTTGGCCAGCCGGTTTATTTCCTCACGCCGGACGTCGTCGGCGTGCATCTCACCGGCGTGTTGCGCGAGGGCGTTACTGCCACCGACCTCGCGCTCACGGTCACCGAAATGCTCCGCAAGGCAAAGGTCGTCGGCAAGTTCGTCGAATTTTTCGGTCCCGGCGCGGCGGCGTTGCCGGTCGTGGATCGCGCGACGATTGCGAACATGGCGCCCGAATACGGCGCGACGATGGGTTTCTTCCCGATTGATGCCGAGTGCGTGAATTATCTCCGCGCCACCGGCCGCAGCGAGGAGCTTTGCCTGACCTACGAAAATTATTACCGCGCGCAGGGCTTGTTCGGCATGCCGAAGAAAGGCGACATCGTCTATTCGCGGGAACTGGAACTCAATCTTGGCACAGTGGTGCCGAGTGTGGCCGGCCCCAAACGTCCGCAGGATCGCATCGAACTGCCGGGGATGAAGGAAAGCTTTGTTGGCGCGTTCACCAGGCCGGTCGCGGAAAATGGATTTGGCAGGCATTATGAGGACTTGTATGTAACCGCGCGGGTCAACACGGCGCGGGAGGCCCATCCGCCCATCAATCACAACTACGGCCACCGCAAGCTGGGCGTGGAGCCCAGCGAATCCGAGATGCGCGACCAGCATCCGGCACCCCACACCTCGGAACAGGTGCCGCTCACCGCATTTCGCGGGGTGGAATCCGAAATTCGCCACGGCAGCGTGCTCATCGCGGCCATCACCAGTTGCACGAACACGTCGAACCCCGGAGTCATGCTGGCCGCCGGGTTGCTGGCGAAGAAGGCGGTGGAACACGGTCTCAAGGTGAACCCCATCGTCAAAACCTCGCTTGCGCCCGGCTCGCGCGTGGTAAGTGATTACCTGGACCGGACCGGCCTGCAAATGTATCTCGACCAGCTCGGTTTCAACCTGGTGGGGTACGGCTGCACGACGTGCATCGGCAACTCCGGTCCGCTGGCCGCGGCGGTCGAGGACGCGATCAGCAAATACAATCTCGTCGCGGCCTCCGTCCTTTCGGGCAACCGCAACTTCGAGGCGCGCGTACACCAGAGCATCAAGGCGAACTACCTCATGTCGCCGCCCCTCGTCGTCGCCTTTGCGCTGGCCGGGCGCGTGGACATTGACCTTAGCCGCGAGCCGATCGGCATGGGCAAACATGGCCGGCCGGTTTATTTGCGCGAACTCTGGCCCAGCCTGCGTGAAATCCGCGACCTCATGCAAACCGCGTTGCAGCCGGAAGCTTATCGCAGGCTGTTCAAGGATTTTGCGGCGCAGAATCCCAAGTGGAATGAAATCCCCTCGTTCCCCGGCAATGTTTACGGTTGGGACCGCCGGTCCACTTACATACAGGAACAGCCGTTCTTCGCGAACTTCTCCATGCAACCCGGCGGCATCGCCGAAATCAAGGGTGCGCGGGCGCTGGCCATTTTTGGCGACAGCGTGACGACCGATCACATTTCACCCGCCGGGTCCATCCCGAAGACCTCTCCGGCTGGAAAATATCTCATTGAGAACGGCGTTCAGCCCGCCGACTTCAACAGCTATGGCTCGCGGCGCGGCAATGACCGCGTGATGATCCGCGGCACGTTCGCCAACGTCCGCATCAAAAATCTCATGGTGCCGGGAGTTGAAGGCGGAGTGACCATTTTTTATGGTAGGGACGCCGCGCCGACGGCGTCCGCGGACGGCTCGGCGGGACATCCCCACCTCGGCGATCAAATGAGCATTTACGACGCCGCCATGAAATATCGGGCTGCCGGTGTTCCGCTGGTGGTGATTGCCGGCCAGGAATATGGCACCGGTTCATCCCGTGACTGGGCGGCCAAAGGCACGAACCTGCTCGGCGTGAAAGCCGTCGTGGCGCAAAGCTTTGAACGCATTCATCGCAGCAATCTTGTCGGCATGGACGTGCTGCCACTGCAATTCAAGGAAGGCACGACGGCGCAGAGCCTCAAGCTTGACGGCACGGAGACTTACGACATCGTCGGCCTTGGCGCCAGCCTCAAGCCGCAGCAGGACCTCACGCTGAAAATCACGCGCCAAGACGGCGGTGTGAAAGAAGTGCCGGTGCGTTGCCGGATTGATACACCAATTGAAATTGATTACTACCAGCACGGCGGCATTTTGCCTTATATGTTGCGGCAGTTGATGGCGCGGGCATAGGTCGGAGCGCCGGCCTCCGGCACGGCGCAATGGTGAAAAGATTGGAGCGCCGGCTTCCAGCACGGCGCGATAATGAAGTGAACAATGACGAGCCGTGCCGGAGGCCGGCGTTCCAATGGGTTGGCTTCCTTAACCGGGGTTTGATATGTATTTGAACATGGTTGTTCCACCGCGGACCAAGCGCGAATATCTGTGTCAACTTGTTGAGGGAAAGAATAAAGCGTTCCGTCCGCTTACAGATGAAGAAAAAGCCCTCGGCTTTCCCGGCTGGCATGAGCGCGGTTTTCTGCCACATTGCGATTATCCCGGTCTGGTTCAGTTTGTCACCTTCCGCCTCGCCGATTCCATGCCAGCCTCAAGTCGCGGCGAGTGGGAACATTTGCTGAAGATTGAAGATGACCGCGAGAAGCGAACGAAGCTGGAGGAGTATCTTGATCGTGGCATCGGCGAATGTCATTTGCGCGATCCGCGCGTCGCCACAATTGCCGAAGACGCGATGCTTCATTTTCATAACGAACGCTACGAACTGCTCGCCTGGTGTGTGATGCCGAATCATGTGCATGTTCTGGTTCATGTCTGGCAGGTGCCGCTATGGAAGATGGTGCAAAGCTGGAAACACTTTGTCCAAACGCAGGCGAACCAATTGCTTGCGGAGCGCCGGCTTCCAGCACGGCGGGATGGTAAAGCAAACAGTAACGAGCCGGGCCGGAGGCCGGCGCTCCAATGGCAGCGGGAATACTGGGACACGTTCATGCGGGGTGAGGAGCAGGAACGGAAGGCTGCTCGTTACATCGAAAACAATCCGGTAAAGGCAAGGCTGTGTCGCGTGGACAAGGAGTGGCCTTTCAGCAGTGCCAGGTTTCGGGATGAATTTCATCGGTTGTTGATTCCAGCCGGAGCACCGGCTCCCGGCACGGCGTGATGGTGAAAAGATTGGAGCGCCGGTTCCCGGCATGGCGCAATAATGAAGTGAACAATGACGAGCCGAGCCGGAGGCCGGCGCTCCAATTAAATTTTCTCCGGCTTTACCAACGCGACGACCAGTTTGTCCGGCTTGAGATATTTCTGCGCGGCGGCTTTGATTTGTTCCAGCGTCACGGCCTCGTATTTTGCGTCGTCGAGTTCCGCGCGCCGGTAGCCGAGGCCGTAAAGTTCATCGAGCGTGGTCGTGGATGCCAGATGACCGAGGTCCTGCCGCGCGATCTTTTTCTGGCCAATGAGTTTGGCCTTGGCGCGTTTGAGTTCCTCGGCGGTCAGGCCCTCGGTGCGCAGGAGGCCGGCTTCCTTGAGGATTTCCTGTTCGACCTGCGCGGCCTTCGACGGCTCGGTGCCGGCGTAAAAGGCGAAGTAGCCGGGCTTGAGTCCGGCGAACTGTTGCGCGCCGACGTAGTAGGCGAGGCCAAGTTGCTCGCGAATCCGCAGAAACAGCCGCGAACCGAGGTCGCTGCACGATTCTTGAATCAAATCGAGCGCATAATGATCTTCGTTGTGCATCGTCGTGCCGGGAAAACCGATGACGACCACCGCCTGCTTTTTGTCGCGGATTTCTTCAACTCGTTGCAACAAAGGATGAGATGTGTCGGGTGAAGTGCGGATCAGTTCGTTCGCCGCATTGCCGGATTTCCAATGGCCGAAATGTTTTTCGACGGCGGATTTAACCTCCGCCAGATGCACGTCGCCGTAAATGGCGAGAACGCAATTGTTCGGCGTGGCCAGCTTTTTGTGAAACGATTTCAAGCTGGCAACCTTAAGTTTGGCAACGGCTTCTTCCCCGCCGGTTGAATCCAAGCCGTAGCCGATGTCGCCAAAAAGCGCGCGGCGCATGGCCAGGCTGGCGCTCTTAAGCAGATTGTCCTTGTCTGCACAAATGTCGGCAATCTGCACCTCCCGCTCGCGTTCGAGCGCGTCGGCGGGAAAAACCGGGTTCAGCAAAACGTCGGCGAGCAAATCGAGGCCGGTCGCAAAATCGCTGCTCATGGTTTCCAGGTTGACACCAAAGCTGTTATTGCCGCCGTAGCTGTCAATGCTGCCGCCGACCGTCTCGATTTCTGTCGCAATGTCCCGGGCGCTGCGATGCGACGTGCCTTTGAGCAGCATCCGGCTGGTCAACTGGCTGATGCCGTTGTTTTCCCTGGTTTCGGCGAGCACGCCGCCCCGGAACATGGCGCGATATTCGACAAAGGGCAGGCGATGATCTTCCTTCACAAGCAGGCGGAGGCCGTTCGGAAATTCAAATTTCCGGATCGCGTGCTCGGTTTTTTCTTCGACGGCCGCGGCCACTTTGGGCGCGGTGCCATCAGGCAACAGCGTGTAAAGAGTGCGGTTTTCCGCCGTGAGATATTCACGCGCGACGCGCAGGAGGTCGTCGGGCCTGACGCGCTTGACGGCGGCGAGGTAACGTTCGGAAAAATTCAAATCATTTGCCGCCAGCCAGTTTCCGCCGAGGTTTTGCGCCTGGCCTTCCATCGTCTTGCGCGCGGCCAGCGTGGCGGCAATGAATTGTTTCACCGCCTTGCCAAGTTCACCGGCGGTCACCGGCGACGTCTTCATTTTTTCAACCTCGGCCAGCATCGCGTCACGCGCAGCGATGAATTTGTCCGCGTCCACGATGGCGCTCATGCCGAACAAGCCTGGATTGCCGGGGCTGTAAGTCCACGCGTCAACGTGGTGCACAACGCCTTTCTTCTCGCGGACCTGCTGGTAGAGGCGCGAACTGCGGCCGCAGCCCAGCAAAACAGCGAGCACGTCGAGCGCCGGCATGTCCGGATGCCGCACTTCGGGAATGTGCCAGGCAAAATGAAAATGACCGAGTTCAATGGGCGCTTCCTCGACGATTTCACGCGCCGCGGTTTGTTTCGGTTCTTCCGGCAACACGACTGATGGGAGCGCCTTGGCCTTGGTTTTTTCGTAGGCGGTGCGGATTTGCGCGATCACTTCGTCGTTCTTGACGTCGCCGGCGACGACGTAAAACACATTGTTCGGCGCGTATTTTTCGGCGTAGTAACCGCGGATGTCGTCTGGTTTCAACTCGCCGAAAATGTCGGGGTACCCGATGACGGTGAAGCGATACGGACTGCGCGTGTAGGCGGTTTCAAACAGGCGGCGGCTGGCGCGGCGGCCGGGATCGTCCTGGCCCATGTCCATTTCGCGGCGGATCACGTCGAGTTCCCTGGCCAGTTCATCGTCCGGCAGGGTGGCGTGCTGCATGATGTCGCACAGGACATCAATCGCCGTGCGCGCGCCCGTGGCCGGGACGTCAATGTGATACACCGTGCGGTCGAAGCTCGTGTAGGCGTTCATGTAGCCGCCGGCTTCCTGCACTTCCTGGTCAATGCGGCTGCCGGGACGGGTGGCCGTGCCCTTGAACAGCATGTGTTCGAGCACGTGCGACAGGCCGGCGCCGAGCCATTTGCCTTCGTGAATGCTGCCTGCCATGCACCACGCCTGGGCCGACACGACCGGCGCGCTGTGATCTTCGCGCACAATGATCATCAGCCCGTTGTCGAGCGTCGTGAGCGTGACCCCGGGCGGCAGCGACGGAATTTTCATCGCTGAAATTCTGGTTGAAAAAGTGGTGTCACTCATAAGGCAAAATCAGACAGGGAAAATATGCAGAAATCCTTTTTGGGCAATCCAATTCGTTCAGCCGGAGCCTGCCGGACGCAACCGACACTGTCACCGGAACGCCGGATTCATCCGGCAGCCTCCTACTCAATTCGCCCGCCTGTCGGATGAATCCGGCGTTCCACAGTTGGAACGGCCTCGTGTCTTGGTGGTGATGCCCGGATGCGCCCGCCTTGCCCGGATGGAGGGAATAACAAACGATCCAAACCGGTTTATTCGGCGATCGGCTTGGTCTCCGAATTGGACTTTTGCGCCGGCCAGAACGGTTTGCGGAAGGCTTTGGTGAAATCGTAGCCGTTTTGAAAATCGTCGCGCGTGTCTTTTTCGGTTTTGGCGAGCAGGCTGCTTTCCACCATATTGAAGACGATTTCACCGAAGTCCCGGCAATTATGCACGCCCCATTCTTCAAACACGGTCACCACCATCGGTCCAAATTGATTCAGCGCAAACTGCCGGATGCCGTCGAGCAATTCCTGGCCGCTGACATGGCGGATTTGTCCGCGGGTTTCCTTCCCGGCGAGCCTCTGCGTGTAGTCGAGCGCTTCGCGGACAAACAAATAGGCATCACGGGTATAGCGCGAATCCCTGGCCAGGATTTGCTCCACCGCTTCGTCAAAATTGATTTCTTGCATTTTAAGGCGCCGCCACCTGGGTCACTGCCGTGGCCGGATGGGCGGCTCGATACGTTTTGACCGCCCAGCCGGTCAGCAGCAAACCCAGAACAATACAGAGAACCAATTGTTCCTGTTTCGTCAGGCGGCTCACAGGGACAAGGTAACAAAACTGAGGCGCCATCGCAACAATGTCATTTACGATTGATGATTTACGATTTACGATTGGGTAAACGTCCGGCAACGGACAAATCGTCAATCGAAAATCGAAAATCGAAAATCGTAAATTCCGATGGCAGCCATTGGCCGATTTCAAAAGGGCGAGGAAATATTTTACGCCAAAGTCATGGACGGCGAATGGTTCCGGCTGCGTGGCGATGTTTTCGGCTCGCCGTCCTTCGACCGCAAGCCCACTCCGCGCAAAGGCATCCACACGTTGATTCCCGTCGTGCCGTCCAAAATCATCGCCGTCGGCCTCAATTACGCCGACCACGTGCGTGAGATCGGCAAGGCACTGCCGAAAGAGCCATTATTCTGGCTCAAAGCCACCACGTCGCTGATTCCCGACGGCGGGAAAATCGGAATTCCCTTTCGCGATCATCGCACGGATTACGAGGCTGAACTGGCCATCGTCATCGGACGCAAAATCCGCAACGTCTCGCCTACGCAGGCATCACGCTATATTTTCGGCTACACCACTGCGCAGGACATCAGCGACCGCACCATCCAGAATTCCGAAAGCCAATGGGCGCGGTGCAAATCGTTCGACACGTTCACGCCGCTCGGTCCGTATGTGGAAACGAAAATTGATCCGAATGAATTAACCATCCAGCTTTTCCAAAACGGCCAGTTGCGCCAAAATTCGAACACGAAGCAGCTCATCTTCAAACCCGCCGAACTGGTCAGTTTCATCTCCACGAACATGACGTTGTTGCCCGGCGACGTGATCCTCACCGGCACGCCCGGCGGCATCGGCCCGATTCAATCCGGTGACAAGCTGGAAGTGCGGATCCAAGGGCTGGCACCGCTGGTGAACCAGGTGAAGTAAGAAGTGTGAAGTGCGAAGTGCGGGGTGCTTTCGAAAACCATGGCTTATGAACGACCTGAAATCGAGAACCAAGAAGTTCGCGATGGATGTCATTCGTTATTCGCGCAAGCTGCCGCGAGGTGACGAATTCGCGATCATCAAACGGCAATTGATCCGTTCAGCTACTTCAACGGCGGCAAATTACCGCGCCACTCAACGGGCAAAATCACGCGCTGACTTTCTGAGCAAGCTTGGAACCGTGGAAGAAGAGGCTGATGAGTCCTTGTTTTGGCTGGAATGTCTCGCCGAACTGGCAACGCATGAGCATCCCGAACTGAAGCGGTTAACGCAGGAGGCGGATGAGTTGGTTGCGATTTTTGTCGCATCAAAAAAACGCGGTCGCGAATAAAAATTCGACAACTCGCTCTTCGCACTTCAAACTTCGCACTTCAAATTATGCTTTGGTCCCAAGCCTTTATTCCGACCCTCCGTGAAGCTCCGGCTGACGCGGAAATCCTTTCCCACAAACTCCTGCTCCGCGCCGGACTCATCCGCAAGCTCGCCGGCGGCGTCTATACCTTCCTGCCGCTCGGTTTGCGCGCCTTGCGCAAGGTCGAGCAAATCATCCGCGAGGAAATGGACCGTGCCGGCGCGCTCGAACTGCTCATGCCCGCCCTCCAGCCGCCGGAAATCTGGCAGCAAACCGGCCGGTACGAAACCGCCGGCAATGTGTTGTTCAAATTGAAGGACAGCGGCAACCGCGAATGGGTTCTCAGCCCCACGGCCGAGGAGGTCATCACCACCATCGCCGCCAACGAAATCAATTCCTACCGGCAGTTGCCGAAAAACTTTTATCAGATCAGCGTGAAGTTCCGGGACGAAATCCGCCCGCGCTTTGGCCTCATGCGCGCGAAGGAATTCATTATGAAAGACGCGTATTCGTTCGACACCACGGACGACGGCGCGATGGCCAGCTACAAAAAAATGTACGACGCCTATGCGCGCATCTTCGCCCGGTGCGGACTGAAGGCGTTTCCGGTTGAGGCCGACACCGGCGTCATCGGCGGAAAATTTTCGCACGAGTTCATGGTCCCGGCGGAGACCGGCGAGAACGAGGTGGTTTACTGCGAGGCCTGCGGTTACGCGGCGAACATCGAGAAGGCCACTAGCGGCATTCCCAAAACTGCCGCGCGTGAAGCCGGCGCGGCCATTGAAAAATTCGCCACACCCGGCATCGTCACCATCGAAGCGCTGAGCAAGGCGCCTTACAGCGTTCCGGCCAATCGTCAGATTAAGACACTCGTTTACATGGCCGACAGCAAGCCGGTCATCATCTTGATTCGCGGCGACGACCAGTTGAACGAAGCCAAGCTTGCGGGCATCATCGGCACAACGGTGTTCCGGCCGGCCACACCGGAAGAATGCGTGGCCACGCTCGGCGCGAAACCGGGTTCGCTCGGTGCCGTAGCTGCGACCTTGAAAGGTGGCACAGGCTTCCAGCCTGTGAACCCCGAACACAGGCTGGAAGCCTGTGCCACTCTTGCCATTTACGCCGACGAACGGTTGCGCGGTGCCAACGACATGACGACCGGCGCGAATGAGGACGGCTTCCATTTTAAGATCGTCTCCATCGAACGCGATATCAAGGTGACAGAGTGGTTCGATTTGCGGACCGTGACCGCCGGTGAACCCTGCGCGAAATGCGGCAAGCCACTGAAGATCCGCCGCGCCATCGAAGTCGGCCACGTCTTCAAGCTCGGCACGGAATACAGCGAGAAGCTGGGTGCAACTTTTCTGGACGAGGCCGGCACCCGCAAGCCCGCCGTCATGGGCTGCTACGGCATCGGCGTCACCCGCACCATGCAGGCGGTCATCGAGCAGTGCAACGACAAGGACGGCATCATCTGGCCGTTGAGCGTCGCGCCCTACACCGTTTGCATCACGCCGCTGGGCGTGGCGCCGGAAAGCGCGGTGATGAAACTGGCGGAGAAAATTTACGTGGAACTGACCGCGCGCGGCGTGGACGTGATTTTGGACGACCGTGACGAACGCCCCGGCGTGAAATTCAAGGATTCCGAACTGGTGGGCTTTCCCATTCGCGTGGGCATCGGCGAGAAATCCCTGGCGAAGGGCGAAGTAGAACTCAAACCGCGCGTTGGCGCGCTGCAAGCCGTCAAAGCCGACGAAGCGGTGGATGCCGTGATAAAATTGTTGGGATAAGGCATGAATGCTTCCGATTTCATTGTGGGCAAAAAACAATGCTGTTGACTCATCTTTTTCTGGTCTGAATCCGAATGCAGCAGCTAAACGAAGTTGGAAAACATCAGGTTCAACCAAGGTCACGAGACAAACAAAACATCAGAAGAGACATTATGAAGCTTCATCGACAGATATGGACCATGTGGTTTGCGCTGCTGCTCGGAATGCATGCCGTGCACGCGCAGCAGTTGCGCACCGTGCAGGTGCGCACTGTGAATGGAGTGCTGGAAGGCGTGATCAGCCCCGACGACAAGGTACGCACGTTCAAGGGAATTCCTTATGCTGCGCCGCCGGTCGGCCCGTTGCGCTGGAAGGCGCCGCAGCCGGCCCCGTCTTGGACCGGTGTTCGCCGCGCCGTTGACTACGGGCCGCGCGCCATGCAGGGACGCATCTTCGATGACATGGTCTTCCACGACGACGGGCCCAGCGAAGATTGCTTGTATCTTAACTTGTGGATGCCGGAAAATCATCCGGAGGCCAAACTGCTGCCGGTGATGGTCTGGATCCACGGTGGCGGCTTTGTCGCGGGGTCCTCTTCCGAGCCGCGCCAGGACGCCGGGAACCTGTCGAAGAAGGGCGTGCTGGTGGTCAGCCTCAACTACCGGTTGGGGGTGTTTGGGTTCTTCGCGCATCCTGATCTCACCGAAGAATCGGGACACAATGCGTCGGGTAATTACGGGCTGCTGGACCAGGTAGCCGCACTAAAATGGATCAAGGAGAACATCGCCACGTTCGGCGGCGACCCCGACAACGTCACGATCTTCGGGGAATCAGCCGGTTCGCTTTCGGTTAGCGCGCTAATGGCGTCGCCCTTGGCAAAAGGACTGTTTCATCGTGCCATCGGCGAGAGCGGTGCATTCTTTGGCACCACCCTGCCAACACGGTCACGTGCCCAGGCCGAAGCAGCGGGCGCAAAATTCGCAAAGTCCGCGCTAAGGACAACTTCCCTCGAAGCGCTGCGAGCCATGCCCGCCGAAAAAATCCTCAAGGCGGCGCTGAAGCAGCCATGGGAGTCTTTCGGGCCGGATATTGATGGATATTTCTTGCCGACAAACTGTCTTTCAATCTACGCCGCCGGCGAGCAAAGCCATGTGCCGCTTTTGGCTGGATGGAACCAGGACGAAGGAAGTTCCCGGTCCTACTTCACTCACGACGCGCCGACCGTCAAAAACTATGTCAAGCGTGCCAAGGTCCGGTTCGGCACCAACTCGGAGACGTTTCTGAAACTCTATCCGGCGGCCACGGATGCCGAGGCAAAGCGGGCGGCGCAGGATTTCGCCGGGGACCGGTTCATTGCGTACTCCACCTGGAAATGGCTTGAAATGCAGCTCAACACCGGCGAATCGCCGGTGTTCCGGTACGAGTTCGATGAAGCTCTTCCGCTGCCAGCGAACGCAAAGCACGGCACGGAGCCGACGGCGCCGCATGCCTCTGAAATCGAGTTCGTCTTCCAAGTGCTCTTCTCGAAGCATCTGCCTTGGCGGCCGGAGGACCGCGAGGTGTCGGAACTTATGGCTTCCTACTGGACCAACTTCGCGAAGAGGGGCGATCCGAACAGTCCGGGTCTGCCGCCATGGCCGGCCTACAACAGCCAGGACAGTTACCCAGTGATGCATTTCGGGCCCAGCTCTGGCTCGGCTCCAGACCGGCAGCGGGACCGCTACGAATTTCTCGACCATCTGAGTTCCGGCTGGTGATCGTGGCTCGGGGCTTTGCCGATGCCGGCGTAACAGGTGGTTGTCTCACCTCGGCAGCGGGTGAAATGTGAAGCGGGCGGGTTGATTTGCCATGGGATCAATTTTCACCGTGTAATAACCGCCGTCGTTCAACAGTTCAGTGCCGGACAAGGCCGGGCAGAGCCGCACCCGGAACGGCCACCAGCGATGCGCTTCGTGCAGCGCTGAACTGAAACGGCTGACATTCCGGCCCAGAAACCGGATGGGCGGAATTCCCGACAATACCCGGCTTTTCCATAAAATCAGCCGCGTGTGCAGATGCCCGATGATGGTTTGTTCCACCTGCAGCAGGCGGCGGCGCACCGCTTCCTCGCGCCACAAAAACGGCAGCGCCGTGGGGTCGTGACAGAACAACAGCACGCGTTGGTCCGGCTGGAGCGCGTCAAATGCGGCGCGGATTTCGACCAAGTGTGCTTCGCGCAATGGCTGCCATTCCGGCCATTCCTCCGGCGGCACGTCCGCCTGGTTTGCCGGTAGGGCGATGAGGGGTGACGCCACACCCAGGAGCAGGTAACGCCCGATGGCCAGTTTCCAGAACGGTTGCAGACCAAGCTGCTGTGTGGCGCAATGCCAGCTTGCCAGTCGCGTCCCGCCTTTCCCGCCAAACAGGGTCAATTTCCCGAGTTCGTGGTCGCCAAAGGTGAACCGGACGCGGTCGCCGAATTTCGCGCGGAGCTTGCCGAGACATTCCTGGGCGCTTTGGAACGATCCCGGGTCGCTCACGCCCACAAACGCGGTGTCGCATGGGTAATCGCCGTTGGCCACGACATAATCCACCGGCCCGATTCCGGCCAGAAAACGGTCGAGTTGCCGCCCTTGGTCGAGCGGATGACGCATCCAAATCAGATGCCGGTAGGCGCGCGCGACCGGGCGGAGCAGGGGATTGGCGATGGCGCGAAATTCATAATCTTCGCCACGAGCGCGCTCGGCGGGACCGGCGTAATGGATGTCGCTCAAAATGGCGATCGTGGCATCTCCCTGCGCTCGGGTTTCCATGCGCGTCAATGACCCACAGCCGCCGCATCACTGCTGTTGTTTTTGTCGAGGCAATCGCGCACGGTTTTGGCGAGTTCGGCCTGGGTGTAGGGTTTTGAGAGAAAGCTTGCACCGGTCCGGTTCAGCATTTCCTGGTTGACCTCATTGGCGGTGTAACCGCTGGTAAAGACAATTTTCAGGCGGGGCTGGCTGGCCTGCAATTTTTCGGCGAGGTCCGTGCCGGAAATGCCATCGGGCATCACCATGTCGGTCAGGAGCAAATCAATTTCCTTCGCTCGCTGATTCCATACGTCAAGCGCCTCCCTGCCGGATGACGCTTCCAGAATCCGATAGCCGCACTCTTCGAGGATGTCCCGGGCCATGCTCCGCAGGACCGGTTCGTCTTCAACAATGAGAATGGTTTCCGAGCCGCCGACGACAGGGGCGGCGGCGGCCGCTTTTTCTTCTGCAAAGTCGGGCACTTTGCCGCTGGCGGGAAGAAACACGTCAAAGGTGCTGCCTTTGCCGGGTTCGCTGTTCACTTCGAGCCAGCCTTCGTGCTGTTTGACAATGCCATAAGCGGTCGCGAGGCCGAGGCCGGTGCCCTTGCCGATGTCTTTCGTGGTAAAAAACGGTTCGAAGATGCGGCCCAGCGTGGCCGAATCCATGCCGATACCGTTGTCCGTGACGCGCAAGCGAACAAAACGTCCCGCGTGTGCCTGGGGATGGGTTTCGATGAAAGTGGCGTCAAGGTCCACGGTCTCGACGCCGATGGTCAGCCGGCCGCCGCGCGGCATGGCATCACGGGCGTTGAGGGAAAGGTTCATCACGACCTGTTCGATCATGCCCCCGTCGCCATGAACAAATGAATTTTCCACCGCGGGCTGAAATTCAAGCGCGATGGTTTCCCCGAGGAGATGCTCCAACATCTTGCTCATGTTACCGACCACCTTCTGCAAATCGAGCAACTCGGGCTGCATGACATTCTTGCGGCTGAACATGAGCAATTGGCGCGTGAGACCCGCGGCGCGTTCGGCGGCAAAATAGACGGCTTGAACCGAGTCAACCACCTCCGGCGGCAACGTCGGCCGGGAGAGCAGCGAACTGGAATGCCCCTGAATGATCGTGAGCATGTTATTGAAGTCATGCGCGACACCGGCGGCGAGCTGGCCGATGGATTCCATCTTTTGCGCCTGACGCAACTGCGCCCCCAAACTCAGCCGTTCGGTGATGTCTTCGATGTAGCAATGCACCACGTTGCTCGACAAGACGGGATGGACCGACCACGAAAACGTGCGCCCCTCCATTTTGATTTCCTGGCGCACCTTGCTTTGTCCGCTGGCAAGGCATTCGTGGACGATGCGGTCAATGTCCGGTGGCAATATTTCACCGGGCCGATTTCTTTGCACGGAGGTGGCCAGTTGTTGCGCGGCCTCGTTGAAATAGGTGATGGTCCCGTTTTCGTTCAGCTCCATCGCCGCGTCTGGATTCAACTGGACGAACGCGGCGAGTTTTTGCAGCTCGGCATCGGCCCGTTTGCGCTCGACGGCCAGGCCTGCGGCGGTGGCGGCGGCCATGAGAAATTGCACTTCATCCGAATTGAATTTCCGCCCGTGCGTGCTGTAAATGCCCAGCATTCCATAGGGCCGGTCGTGAGTGGGAATAGCGACGGTGATACCGCTCACAACACCATGTTCGGCCAGAAACGGCGACGCGGAGATGCGCGTTTCGGCCTTCAGATCGGCGATAACAACGGGGTCGCCGGATTTCAAAGCAGAGATGATAGGAGAACCTTCATTTCCGGGCAGGGAGGTCTGCCGGTTGTACTCCGATTTCCAGCCAACGCCGGCTTGCAGCCGCAATTGACCGGCCGGCAATTGCTCGAACACGGCGGAGTATTCCACGCCCAGTGTTTGCGCCACGAGCATGACGGTTTGATTCAGCAGCGCTTCCAGGTCACTGTTGGTCAGCGCAAATTGTCCGAGCGCGGCGACAACGGTTTGCTGGAACGTGCGATTCAGCAGGTTTTTTTCCGCGGTTTCAAGATTCTTGACATGCTGCTCCAGCGATTCGGCCATCAGGTCAAAACCCTTTGTGAGCTGACCAAGTTCGTTTTCCGAGGGTTTCAGTCCGGTGCGGGCGCTAAAATCACCCTCGGCAATCCGCTGAGCCACACTGGACAAGGCGCGCACCTCGTGCAAAATGAAGTGTTCCCCGCCAAACCACGATGCTGCCAGCGCCAGTACCCCCACCACAAACCCGCTCATGGGCAGGTCAAAAATATACATCACCAACCAGGCCGGAGTGATGAGCAAAAACACGCTGCCAACCAACTGCATTCGCAATGTGGAGAATCTGAAATATTTTTTTATCATTTCAACCGATTCCTAAATTGCGCAATAATCATGCCATTAGGACATTGTTTCGGAAAGCCCTTTTGTTCCCGGCTGGCGCCTCCAGCAGGCCGGGCTAATCCTCCGTCAGGGCCGTTGTGCGCCCCTTCGGCAGGCACCCCAGATGAAAAATCAGGAAGCCATGAAGGAACTGCCGCAATTCGCCGGCTTGCGCGGGTGTGAGCTTCAAACGCGAACACGCAGCCCAGCCGTTTTGCATCAGCGCGCGGACGATTTGTTTGGCGCCGGGCGTCAGTTTGGTTTCCTCCAAATCCGGTTTCAGGCCGAGTTCATGCAGAAGTTTGAGTTCAAAGGCCAACACAATTTGCGGCGCGGATTGTTGCCGGCAAAGGCAGCCCAGAAAACCGTTCATCAATTCAAAAATGCCGGGCAAAGGCGTCCCGGTTTCCGTGGTCTGCTCGACCAACGACGCGGCGTAGGCGGCCCGGTTCAATCGTTGGATGTCCTGTCGCAGCGCGCGGTGGGTCTCGCGCAAACTGATTTCACGGAGCGTGTGCAAATCGGATTGGCGGCTGCGGCTGAACGAAAAATCCGCCAGGTAAAACAAATCCAATTTGCCGAGAAACGGCGATTTGATCCGGCGCGCGCCTTTGGCAACGGTGGCAATGCGCCCGAAATCCGGAGTGAGCCAATGGACAATAAGGCTGGTCTCCGTGAGTGGTCGCGTCCGCAGGATGAGGCCGGTGGCGCTTTGAATCATAACGAAAACGAGGATGGAAGATGGAGGATGGCGGATGGCATGTGGTTTCAGCGCAGCGGGCTATTCTCCATCCTCCATCTTCAATTTTCGCTTTTCCACGGGTGGCGCCTGATATTCCTGCGAAATCGAACCAAGGCTGACGATGTATTTGATGGCGTCGGTGACGGACATATCCAGTTTGGTGACCTGGTTTTCCGGGACGAGGATCAAAAAGCCCGATGTGGGATTGGGCGTGGTGGGCACGAAGACACAAACGACCTTTTCCTTCGTTTTCGCCTGCACTTCGTCGTTCTGTTCACTGGTGATGAAACCGACGGAATATATCCCTTCGCGCGGAAACTGGACGAGCACGACGGTTTTGAACGAATGTTTGTTTCCGGCAAACGCATCGTTGACCTGTTTGATGGCGCTGTAAAACTTGTTCAACAGCGGCACCCGCATCAACACGCGGTCGGTCCAATCAATCACTTTTTTGCCGATGTAATAGCGCGCCAGCACGCCCACCACTGAAATCAAAACCACGGCCAGCACCAACGCCACCAGGCTCCAATACCATAACATCCGTCCCATGCCGTCATTGGCGTACACGAGGCCTTCATGCGTGAGTTTCCTGGGCAGAAAAAACAACAGCAGGTCCGTCACGCTGGAAATCGTGCCCACGAGCCATTTGACCGCCGCCAGCGTGAGCAGGGCGGGGAAAGTAACCGCCAGCCCCGTCAAAAAACTGGACCGCCAGCGGGCAAGGAAGCTTTTCTGTTCCATGCGCCGAGTCTAGCAGCCTGTCGGACTTAGCGCAGGATTTTTTTGTTGGGATTTGAACGGCAACGGAGTTGGCGCGTCTGAAAAGCATGGCTATTCGTTTCGTCCCCATTGACCGGGACACCCCGCTGCTCCT
>Ga0224554_1000659_pt1 | contig 27042 bp, 18 predicted proteins | sample 714S22024metaG_FD_180666 | JGI IMG/M metagenome (GOLD analysis project Ga0224554, IMG submission 180666) | Peat soil microbial communities from Stordalen Mire, Sweden - 717 S2 20-24 | ecosystem: Environmental > Terrestrial > Soil > Wetlands > Peat | place: Sweden: Norrbotten County, Stordalen...
CCCCGTGCAATCGCGCCAGCAAGGCCTGCTTGAACTCCGGGCTGCCCACACACCACCCGCGCCGCATCCCTTTCCATTGATTGGGATCGCCTTCCTCCCCCCGCCGCCTCTCCATCCGCCGCTCAAACTCCCGGCGGCCTGCCGCCGTGTCCCCCGCAATGCCGTGTTCGCCCAGCAGCCGGTCCACCCGCAGCCATTTTGGACGATGCCTTGGCTCGGTCAAATATCCGGCGAAACTGCTCCAGGGATATTCCAGCAGCCGGCTCCGCCCCGCCAGCAGTTTGGCCCGGACGGGGTTGAGATGCGTGTAGTCGCAGACCGTGCGCAGATAGCCGCTCCCGTTTGCCTCCACCAGCAGCGACTTGTAACGTCCGCTGAAAACATGCCCGCACCGTTCATGGCGGTGGTTGAAACGGTTGGCATAGGTGCTCAGGAGCCAGCGCATTCCAGCCACCAGATTGCCTTGGGGTGTTTCCACCACCAAATGAAAGTGGTTCTTCATCAAGCAGCAGGCGTGAATCTCGAAACCGGTCTTCTGGCAAGTCTCGGCCAAAGTCTTCATAAAATCGTGGCCGTCCCCGTCATCCAGGAAGATTGGCCCCTTGCCGTCTCCCCGGCTCAAGACATGGTAGATCGCCCCGGGATACTCGATTCGCAATTGACGTGCCATGACCGCAATCCTGCCAGGATAGAATTGCACCCGCAAGCCCAAATATGGACAAAGCTATGGTTTGACCCCTTTGGTGGTTTGACCCCTTTGGCCCCTTTGGCCGGCTGGCTCATGAAGTTTGCAAGGCGCGAGTTTCTTTGGTGTTGACCAGTGCGAAGGCACGGCGTTGGAGTTCCAAGCCCATTTCTTCATGAAAATCGGCCAAGGTGGATTGGGCCCGCTTGCTTAACAAACTTTCACTCCCTCATGAGCCAGCCATGCGCATTGGCCGGCATGAGGATCGGTCCGGGTCTCAGTTGCCATTCGGGCTGTCCAGGGGGATTTCCAGGACGAACGCGGCCCCTTTGCCGGAGCCTTCGCTGTGGGCGGTGAGTTGTCCGCCCATTTCCTTGGCGGCGCTGGCTCCGCTGTAAAGACCAAAGCCGTGACCCGTCTTGCGGGTGGTGAATCCATGCGAGAAAATGCGCGTCAGGTTCTCCGGTGGAATGCCGATGCCGTTGTCCGCAACGGTGACTTTCAAACGGTTGTTCCCGTTCATGCCCGTTTTCACGGTAAGCCGGCGGTCGGGGCGTCCCGATTCGTTCAGCGCATGTTTGGCGTTGGTGATGAGGTTGACGAGGATCTGGAGGACTTTGTGCTTGTCCACCGTCACCTGCGGCAGGTCCGAGTACTCGCGCACGATCTCAATGCCCTCGCGCTCAAAGCCGGCCCGGTTGATCTGCAAGGCGTCATCCACCAGGCTGGCGATGGGTAATTCCTCCCGTGAGCCAGAGACGCGCGCGTAGGTTTGCTGCATGGCCACGATTTCCTTGATGTGCTCGACATTGCGCGCCACCTGCTCGTGTTCCTCCTGAAGCAGTGAAAGCTCCTTGTCGATGTTGTCCGCCAGTTTGATGATGAAGCCGGGCACCAGTTTGCCCTTGGGATCGGAGGTCAGGAAAGCGGCGATATCGGCCTCATGCTCCTTTAGCAGGCCCCTGACTTTGCCCAAAGTAAGGAATTCCGACCGCCGGAGCTTTTCCCGGATGATGGTGGTCGAAACGTTAAGGCTGTTGAGCACGTTGCCGACATTGTGCAGGACACCGGTGGCAATCTCGGCCATGCCCGCCTCGCGCGAAGCCTCCATGAGGTCCTTTTGGGCCGCGGCCAGTTCGGCATGCGCCTTGTCCTTGGCCTCTATTTGTTCGCGCAGCTCCAGGGTGCGTTCGGCGACGCGGTGTTCGAGATTGTCATTGGCGCTCTGCAAATCGGCATGGGCGCGTTGCAATGCGGCCTCGGCCCGTGCGCGTTCACGGATTTGCTCGCTGAGAAGACGGTTCTTCCTGGCAGTCAGCAGGCCCCAGACCAGGCCCAAAGCGCCCAAAGCACCCGTGATGGCCAGGGTCAGGAGCAGCCGGCGGAGATTCCACCAAGGCGGCTGGGTCAGGACCTTCAGATCGCGCGCCTCGCGCACGCGCAGGCGGAAGGAATTGACTTGTCCCCATCGGCCGCCTTCCAGGAGGCACACGCCCGTGACCCGCAACTGGGTGTTGGCCGAGAGTTGTTCCATACCTTCGGCAGTGAATGCCCTGGGGAGCATGGCTTCGAAAACGACGGAGCCAGCCTGCAAGACCAGGACCTGGGCCGGGCGCAGCCAGGTATCCTGAATGAGGCGGGCATCCAATTGCACCAATTCGGCATTCGGTTCGTTGGTGAGGACCTGCCCGGCGGTCATGACCAGTGCCGGCGGATCGCCGCCCGGGCCTGCTATCCTGGACCATGCATCATTCAGGGTGATCGAGAATTCGCCTGCGACCGGATAGCCGAGTATTTCCACCACTTCGCCCAAGCACGGCAACCGATCGCAGCGCACAAGCCGGACCAGCATCCCGCCGCTGCCGTCCTGCAAGCTGATGGTCTGGTCTTGAGCCACGCTGGTGACACGGCCGGCGATCTTGATGCGGTGGGTGAGATCTTGATCGGACTGGTAACTGGAGAGATCCATGATGCGCTCGGTAGGGATTGCGAAAGGATTGGCGGGGGCGGCTTCGTCCACCAGGATGGCGCTTTCATCCGGGACATGGAGACGGAAGGCAATGATTTGTCCCTGCTGGTTGAACTGTCCCCCGGCAACCCCCCGCAAGGTCACGCGCGCGTCCACCAGTTGTTCCGTTTGGGCCAGGGTCATGGACGGGCCAAGCATGACAGGGATTTGCCCCTGGGTCGTCATCACTTGAAGCCAGCAGCGATGGTCCCTTTCCATGGCCGATTGCACGACGCCCCGAATTTCGACCCACCGGCAATCGTACTGACCGGTGAGAAGCTCATCCAATCCCACTCGTGCCGGAGCGGGCATCGGAGCCTCTCCCAGCACCTCAAAGGTGGCCTTGCAAACTGTTGGGGCAAAATCGCCTTCCGCCGTTAATCCCCGAACGCGGACGCGTTCGCCCGGACGAATGCGCATCCGGCCGCTGGCGGGTGTGACAAAAATGCCGCCGGTCGAGTCCTGGACAAACAGGGAACGCCAGCGGGAGTCGGTAAAAGTCACCACCCCTTGCATGTTAACCGGATAGCCGCGAGCCGCCTCGCTCTTGCTCAAACGGCGAATGGTTTGGGCTGTTTCCACCGAAGGCAGAGAGGGTTGGACGTTGGAAGACACTTGCGGCGTTCGGCTGGCTGGCGGCGGCAATGAACCCGTTGGCAGGATCACGGAATCTTTCAACACCAGTTCGCCATCAGCCAGACGGGGATACCCAAACACATCCACGCCGGAATCGAAGCGCAAGCCGGGTTTGTAGGGACATTGGACCTGGACAGCGCTGGTGCGGTCATGCACGGCCACGGCGGTGCCGTCCGGACGTTGCTCCAGCACGCCTTGAATATGGACGCGCTGGCGCGATTTGCCCTCTTTGGAAACCGTGAGCCGGTCAATGGGAGTCACGGGGAGCGCGAGCAAATCTGCGTGGGGAGCCTCCAGCACCTGGATTTGGTCCGATTGCTGGGCCAGCACTGCCACCCCGTCGCGGCGGCCCTTGTCGTCAAATTGAACAGAAAGCACTCCGGTGATCCGCACCCGGGCATCGAGCAACTTGCGGACCTCCATCGCAGACCAATTGAGCAGGTAAACCGTTATATTGGTGGAACCCACGCTGGTTTGAATCAATAAACGCTCGTCCATTGGGAAAGCCGCCAGGACCCGGCCGTCGATCTGAAGCCACTGTCCGGAGGCGCGTCCGTTCAGGATGTCCTCCAAATCCCAGTTCTTTGGTGTGAGCGTTTGCATTTGCCCCGTCGGTTTCAACCTTCGGACAGTCAGTTCAGCGAAGCCATGTGCCGAGGTGGTCGAACCCTCGATTTCAATAACCTCCCCTGGCTGCAAGGAGGGTGTGTTGGGGGGGATCTTGAGAAAGGTGCCAAGCTCGGCGCTCTGGACGAACAGCATCCGCCATGGCGGATGGCAGTAGGTGACCGTGGCCAGTAATTTCACCGGCTGTCCCCGTTCCGCCTGGTCCAATGTCAGGTTCAGGGCGGTTTCCAGATTGGTGATGACCCTGGGCGCCGGGGCCAGGGCGTCCAGTTGATTTGTGATGACTGATGGCTGGGAAGGAGTCGGCGCGGCGCGGGCAGGGACTGATTCCTGGGCCGTTGCATCAAGGCCAACCGCCAGCGCAATGGCTCCAAACCACCGCCAGCGCGACGCGGAACGCCAGGATTGGGCGAAGCTGCTTTTCATGAAGCAGCCTCCATGCTGCGTCCACCGGGGCGGAGGACGCGCGCAATATGGGATCGTCGCAGTTGAAAGCAGGAAATCATGGTCCCGCTCCACCAGGAGCAGTCGCGAGGAGTAGTGGCGGCGACTGATAACATGTCCGCACTACTATCGGCAGCGCAGGCTGTTATCTTTAGCCGCCGTTGCGATGAAAAGACTGTTTCCTGGCAATCGCTAGGGTTGCCAGACCGCCCGCCAAAACATCTCCGGCTGTGATGGAACCACGGAGTTGGTAATGTTCAAGGCGCCGGTTGCGAGCGTGTTTGTGCTGACGGGCGTCCAAGTCATCAGGTTTGAGGAATATTGAAGGACATAAGGAACACCCGTCTCACCCTGGAGCTGAAAGACGAACTGGCTAGAGCCATGCGCCATGGGCATCATCTGTAACTGCGCCGGCGACGGCGCCAGCACCATGACGGTGGCTGAGTAAGGCGCGAAGGAGTAGTTGAATGCCGATCCGCTGATCCAGAAGTAACTTTGGGCAATGTCCGGCGAGCCGCTGCCATTTTCCACCGCAGCGTCCTGGGGAATCCCGTAGGAATAGACCGTCACCTCGGATGACGGCGTGTAGCCCGTCAAGGACACCTGCCCAACCAGAGTATTGACAGGATCTTTGTTGACGGTCAGCACGGTCAGGCTGCCGTCCTGGCGCCGCGCCCCGTAGGTCGAGAGCAGCGGCCAATCACTGGCCGCACTCAGCACCGTGTCGCCCGCCTGCGCGAAACAGGTCATGAGTTCCGAGGTGTAATAGGTTGGATAAACATCCATGCTGCCGAGCACATAGTCTCCATTGACGACGCCGTAATCGCCATACTCGCGCCAGCCGTAGAGGCTGGCGCTCAAGTTGACGTCGTAGTTCCCCGGGCCATTGCGCAAATCCCACCAGAAAAGGCCGTTGAATTCCGTTTGCATCAGTTGGGCCAGGCCATCGATCTTGAAAAGTCCGTTGACCAGGCTGACGGATTGCTTGCCGGGAGAGGAGGAAACGGAATTGTTTTCCGTGCAGACCAACTCGATGTTGGGGCCGGTGCTCGCGCCCATGTAATCGTTGATCATGCTTCGCAAATCTCCTGCGTAAGAAGCCCACCCGGTCGAGGAGGCCAGCAGTCCGGCGTCAGACTCTTCGCCCGGATTTTGGGGATAATTATGGAAGATGGCGAAATCCGGCGTGACGTGCATCAACTTTAAAGTGGCCAGCAAGACAGGCGTCCAGCCGTAGTTGGTCAGTCCCGTAACCGGGTCAATCGCGGGATGGTTGGTGTAGAAAACGATGCCATTGGTGCCGGCTTGATAGTTGAGATAGCTGTTCGCGCCGGGCGTGACGACGACCCCCACCTTGATTGTCGAATCCACCGCTTTCATCATCGAGATATATTGTTGGGACCGGGCCGCATACGTGAATGGATCATGGGGCAGCGTATTGCTGTCGGTTTCCCATGTGCCATATTCCTCGTTGCCGATTTCCCAATACTTGAAATGGAGCGGCGCCGCGTGCGAGATGCGGAGAAAATTCATGCCGTCGTCCGTAGCCAGCGGAGCAGCGGCGCGCAAGGAGGCCCAATAACCCGCATTTGACCAGTTTCTGCCATACTGATCACTGCCCAAAGAATACGTGCTGGTGGTCGCGCCATTGCAATACGCCACCCAGGCTGCCGCTTCTTGCGGGCTGCCTGAGCCGTAGTTCACCGTGATCATCGTCTGCGCGTTGATGTTGGTGATTATTTGAATGAAACTGGCCATGCTCGTTGCCCAGGGATAACCCGTCCAGTCCGACTTGTCGTCCACCCAATGGTAATCGTCGGAAGCGGAACCCCCTGGCAACCGCAACGCCTGGATGCCCATGTTGGTCAGCAACAGGATCGTCTGCGGTGAGTCAAAATAGCTGTCCCAAATGGCCGCGTTCAGGCCAAAAAAGCGCGCGTCGGCCGTCCGGATGCGCTGGCTGGCATTCACCGCCAGCAGTATCACGGACGGCGCCGTGGCGCTGGCAAGTCCCACATTATCCAGATAAAACGTCGGTTCAGATGAGCCGCCGGAATCTTGGATGACGAAACCGCTGAAGTCCGACGCGTTGGCCACGCCCAAAGCCGACAAGGGCACTGTGTACTGCACCCAGGTGTTGGCCACCGGCGTGTTCAAAGAATAGATGATGCCCTGATCTGCGCCGCCGGCGCCCAGCAGTCCGTACATTTGAAGCTGTTGCCCGCCGACCGGGCCGCCGTTGATCCAAAACGTGATGCTGCCGTAGGCCGCATCCGCCATGGGAGAATGAAAAAAACCAATGCCGCCGTAGGCCGAGATTATGGTCGCGCTAATGGACTTGGTGCTGCCGGGATAAATCGGCGTGGTATTGGAGTAATTGAGATTGATATTATAACTGGCGTTTGCCCAGCCACTGACCAGCGCATTGGAATAAATCGCGTAATTATTGGGCGGTGGCGGCGGTGGTGGCGGCGGCGGCGGCACTCCGCCCACCAGAAGCATGCTGCCAACATAGAAAGTCGGAATCGTGGAAGCCGAATTGTTCCAAATCCAAACGCCGTCAAAGTTCGGCTGATCGGCCACGCCCAGGGCCGAGAGTGGAATGTTTAATTCCTGCCAGGTGTTGGAGACCAGTGGCGGCAGCGTGACAAGGGTCTGGTAGCTCCCGTCCAGCGTCCCTGCCACCGTCAGAACCTGCCCGCCGTCAGGCCCGCCGTTGATCCAAAAGTTCAGACTCGAATAATCCGCGGTTGATGACGGGGCCTGCGACAGTTGCAGCGCCGCGTATTCGGTGCAGAAGACACTGATCGAGTTGGAGAAGTGCGGCTGCACGGGACTGGGGTTCGCCAGATTGACGGTGGCCCAACTCTCGTTCGCCCATCCGTTTTGCAGGCTGTTTGAATAAATGATCAGGTTTGGAACCACCTGCCCGCAAAGCCACGCCGTCGAAAGCTGTAGCACACATGCGGCGATGATTATGCCGTAGGATCGTCGTTGGTTCATACCCCCTTCTGGTTGCTTCATGTTTACTCTGTATCCTTTTTCTGAAAGCTTGAAAAGCTTTTTCCGGCGGCACGATCACCCCTGCCGGTACCGGACAAATTCGAAGTTGCACAAGCGCACTTCGGGCTTGCCGGCCGCGTCCAGCACCTGTTTGCCCGCCGCATCGAAGGAAATCAACAAGTGGTCCGGCTTGAGATTTAAGTCCTCCAATCCGCAGCCGGCCAGTTTGGCGGCCTTGGCCTTCACCAACTCCTCCATCATCCGGTGTGTGATCAGCCCTTTGGCGCAGGCATGGTTCGCATTGATGGACGAGTAGGACGAGCCGTCGTCCGCCGCCAGCAAGGCGTCCGGCCCGTTCCAAAATCCCCAGACCGTGATGTAATCATAATCCTTGCGGATGGCCGGCTCCCCGTCCGGCGTGCGCAGATGGGCCAGGGCCAGGTAACGCCGCGCATCGTCGGTGCGGGAGGATTCGCGGGGGCTGCCCGTCATGTAAATGGCGCGCGGATAGATGGTCTTGATGCCATGACTGCTGAGGTGCAGCGCGAGCGCGAACTCCTCGAAGGGGCTGTTGTATTCGTGGCTCCGGGCCGCGTCCGGAATCGCCTCGGCGCCCTTCATCTGAACCGGATCGCCCATGCGCGAGACCCGCCAGACCAGGTTGATGTTGTCCTTGGTGCAGGTGCGGAACACCTGGTTGCGCGAGGACAGTTTTTTCTTCGGCGTCCGGCGCCAGCGCTCCGGCAGAAAATAACTGAACAGGTCCGGATCCTTCCCCACCACCCATAACAACCCCCCCGTGCTCTCCGCCCGTCCGAAAACAAAGTCCACCCCCAGCAGGCTGGTGGCGCGCAGATGATCCGGCATCGGTTTGCCGGAGGCCCCCTCGAACCGCCGGGCCATGTGAGTCAAGTATAACTTTCGGTTCGCCGTCCGCACCGCCTGCTCGTGTTCCGGCGTCCGCTCCAGCAATTCATAATCCACCAGCCCGTAGGCCAGCTGCCCGTGCCGGTCGCGCAACAACTTCCCGCTTGGTGTTTGCCGCAAAATAATGTGCGCCGGCTTCATGTCGATGACGTGGTAGCCCTTCTGGCGCAATTCGTGCGTGACCAGCCCCGTCGCCTGCGCCAGAAACTCCGCGCTCCGCCGCCCGCTGAACCCGAAGTGCTCGGCCGTTTCCACCGCGTCCAATCCCTTGATCCACCCGAAGAGCAGGACGTATTGGCGCAGAATGTCAATTTCCACGCCCGGATGCTGCGCGATTTTCGCCCGGATTTTGTGCTCCGAACGCCCCGTCTGCCATAATTGCAGCCTCTTGCCAGGAACGTAAATCGCCAGCGGCAGTTGGGTGCGGATGCGGATGCCGGCCGGTCCGACCTCGCCCTGGCGCAATTTCATCAACAGGGAGAATTCCTCGAAGGGACTGTTGAATTCGGCGTTGATGAATTTGTTGACCGTGAGGGTGTCGAGCGGGACGTTTTCGCCCACGCGCGACCATTTGACCACCAGATTCAGGCTGCGCCCGTTGACGGGGCGCGTGGGCAGCCTATAGACGGTGCCGGTCCCCATGAGCCGTTTGCGTTCGGCCTCGAACCACTCCGGCGCGAACCAGTTTTCCAGCAACAGATGCCGCCAGACCTGCGCGCCAAAACGCGTCAGATACAGGTCTCCGTCGTCGCTGGTTTTCAGGTGAACATAATCCACCCCGAGCAGTGACGTTGCCGTGCCGCCCGGCGGAGCGTCAGCGGCCAGGACCATCGGCGCGTGCGTCCGGGCCGTTGCCTCCGTTTCAATCCGTGGCGGCTTCCACGCCTTCGCCTCGCCAGTCATGGCGCCAGTGTAGTTCAGGGGCAGGTTGGAGCAAGCAATACCATGCGCGCCGCTGCCGCGGCTGCATTTGGCTATTTGTCGCTTGTCTGCCTTCGGAAAGGTTCCAGCGGACAACACGATTGAGAATGAGTCATTGAGAATCTGTTCGGGCCGCAGGTTCCGTCATCACCGTATCTTCATGTTCGTAACCCGGGTGCTCTCAAAGATTTCTTACATCCATGTTGCATCCATGCCACAAACCGCGTCGCGACACCACCCAGTAATGGGACAATTATTCCCGTGAAGAAAACCATGTGGCAACATCGGTCACTCCTGGCCTGATCCATGCGCGCCCCTCGGGATCGCCGAGCATCTCTCCATGATATTGCGGTTCAATGCTTTGCAACTGTTTTTCCTTTGTGATGAATGCCTCCGTTTCACGGGATAAAATCCGAATTATATATGTGGCGCGGCGATTGCTCGCAATTATTCATTGATGAATGTTTGAGCTTATGCGGAGGACCGATTGTATGTTTCGATTGCTGCGAAAACCCTGTGTGTTGTTTCTCCTCTGCTTCCCATTTCTGCTGGCTGGCTGCCACCAGCACCCGCTCGCGGCGTCAATTCCAGGCCGGCAATCCGCCGGGGCAAACACTGCCGCGATTAATGCCGGCGCAACAGTGTGTGTCGAACAAGCAACCATCTTCACCTTGCCTGCCGTCGAAACGAAGGATGGCGCGTTGAAGACAGAGACGGGCGCGCCCAAAAGTCCCCGGCCGAAGGAGGGATCGCTCATTGCCGGAACCCACAAAGAGCCGGACTGCCTCACTGGTCAACTTGGTGATGGTCTCATTCTTGTTTTCAAGTCGTTCACGGGCCGGTGATCACTCAGCCTGCCGGCTCGCCACAAAAAGAGGTGAGTTTTTGACAAAAGGCGTGGAGTCGCTGGTGTGTCCGGTCGCCAATCTATATCTTGTGAAGAACAGGTTTCAAGTGCCTGTGTCAACCGGGCAAACGCCCGGATATTGTGGCAGGCCGATGCCGATGATCACATTAAAATCATTGGCCTTCATTTCACTTTCCACCGCTCCCCTGCACGTTCAGTTTTATGACATCCAAACACATTTCCAGCGCTCCGGTCTTTGCAACCATTGATGGCAACGAAGCCGCCGCCTACGTGGCCTACCGGGTCAACGAGGTCATGGCGATTTACCCCATCACCCCTTCCTCCCCCATCGCCGAATGGTGCGACCAGTGGGCCTCGGAGGGGAAACGAAACTTGTGGGGGACCATTCCGTCGATGATCGAAATGCAAAGCGAAGGCGGGGCCGCCGGCGCCGTCCACGGCGCGCTCCAAACCGGCTCCCTCAGCACGACCTTCACCGCCTCGCAGGGCCTGCTGCTCATGATCCCGAACATGTTCAAAATCGCCGGCGAACTGCTTCCGGCCGTCTTCCATGTCACGGCCCGCACGTTGGCCACTCACGCCCTTTCCATCTTCGGCGATCACAGCGACATCATGGCGGCGCGCTCGACCGGCTGGGCCATGCTGGGCGCGGCTTCCGTTCAGGAAACGACGGATTTTGCCCTGATCGCGCAGGCGGCGGCCTTGCGGGCGCGCCTGCCCTTCGTTCATTTCTTTGACGGCTTCCGCACTTCGCACGAGGTCGCCAAAATTCAACTCATTCCCGACGACGTCATGCGCGAGTTGATTGACGATGACGAAATCGCGGAATGGCGCGCCCATGCCATGTCCCCCGACCACCCGGTCCTGCGCGGCACGGCCCAGAATCCGGACGCCTTCTTCCAGGGGCGCGAGGCGGCCAACCCGGTCTATGACATCTGCCCGGACATTGTGCAGCAGGTCATGGACGAGTTTGCCAAACACACGGGCCGTCAATACAAACTTTTCGAGTATGCGGGCGCGCCCGACGCCGAACGCGTCCTGGTCATCATGGGCTCCGGCGCGGAGGTGGCGCAGGAAGCCGTTGAGTTTCTCAATCGCCGCGGCGAAAAACTCGGCCTCATCAAGGTCCGTCTCTACCGGCCCTTCGACTGCGACCGCTTTATCCAGGCCCTCCCCTGTTCAGTCAAGTCCATTGCCGTGCTTGACCGCACCAAGGAGCCGGGCGCGGCCGGCGAACCGCTTTACCAGGATTGCGTGACGGCCCTGGTGGAACATCGCTTCAATGGCGCGCACTCCGGGCGGGAACCGGTCGTGATCGTGGGCGGCCGTTACGGCTTGTCCTCCAAGGAATTCACGCCGGCCATGGTCAAGGCGGTGTATGACAACCTCGCCGATCACGCGCCCAGGAATCATTTCACCGTCGGCATCAACGACGACGTCTCCTTCACCAGCCTGTCGGTGGATCCGGACTTCTCCACCGAGCCCGACGATGTCATCCGCGCGGTCTTCTACGGTCTCGGCTCCGACGGCACGGTGGGGGCGAACAAAAACTCAATCAAAATCATCGGCGAGAACACCCCGTATTGCGCCCAGGGCTATTTCGTCTATGACTCCAAAAAATCAGGCTCCATGACTGTATCGCACCTGCGCTTCGGCAAGCAGCCCATTCGTTCCAGCTATTTAATTTCGCGCGCAAATTTCATCGCCTGCCACCAGCCGGAGTTCATGGATCGCTACGACCTGCTGCGCAATCTGGTGCCCGGTGGCGCGTTCCTGCTCAACTCCCCTTGTTCCAAGGACGAAATCTGGCGGCGCCTGCCGACCCCGGTGCAAAAGGCCCTGCTGGACCTCAAAGCCCGCTTCCATGTTATCGACGCCACAAGCGTCGCCCGCGCCAGCGGCATGGGCGGCCGCATCAACACCATCATGCAGGTGTGTTTCTTTGCTCTTTCGGGTGTGCTGCCCAGGGACGAGGCGATTGAAGCCATCAAAAAATCCATCAAAAAGACCTACGGCAGAAAAGGGGACGAGGTCGTGCAAAAGAACCTCAAGGCGGTCGATAACACCCTGGCCAATTTGTTTGAAGTCGCGCTCACCGGCAACGTCAACGGCTCCGGCGGATTCCTCCCGCCGATTTCGCCCGAGGCCCCGCCGTTCGTCCGGGAGGTGCTGGGCGAACTGGCTGTCGGATGCGGCGATGAACTGCCCGTCAGCGCTTTCCCGCGCGACGGGACGTATCCCACCGGCACCGCGCAATACGAAAAGCGCAATCTGGCCCTCGACATCCCGGTGTGGAACGAGGCGATCTGCATCCAATGCCTCAAGTGTGTCGCCATGTGCCCGCACGCGGCCATCCGGGCCAAGATATGCGAACCGGCGCAATTGCAGGGCGCTCCCGCCACCTTGAAAAGCGCCGCCGCGCGCTCGCCGGAATGGAAAACGATGCGCCTGGTGCTGCAAGTGGCGGCGGAGGATTGCACCGGTTGCACCCTCTGCGTGGAAGTCTGCCCCGCGCGCGACAAGACGGAGAACAAACGCAAGGCGCTCAACATGCGGCCCCAACCGCCGTTGCGGCTGGCCGAGCGCGCCAACTGGAAATTCTTCCTGAAATTGCCTGAAATGGACCGGAGCAAAATCAACACCACACAACTGCGCCAGCAGCAGGTCATGCAGCCGCTCTTCGAGTTCTCCGGCGCCTGCGCCGGCTGCGGTGAGACCCCCTATATAAAGCTGCTCACCCAGTTGTTCGGCGACCGCGCCGTCATTGCCAACGCCACCGGCTGTTCCTCCATTTACGGCGGCAACCTGCCCACCACGCCTTACGCCAAAAATGCCGACGGCCGCGGCCCCACCTGGTGCAATTCCCTCTTTGAGGACAACGCCGAGTTCGGCCTCGGCTTCCGCGTTTCCATCGACAAACAGCGGGAATTGGCGGGCGAACTGTTGCGCAAACTGGCCGGCCAGCTCGGCGATGATCTGGTGGCCGCGCTCTTGAAGCCCAGCGAGACCGATGAAGCGGGACTGGCCGAGCGCCGCGCGCGCGTGGCCGTCCTGAAGTTGAAGCTGCAGCATCTGGACTCCCCGGAGGCGCTGCTCCTGCTGAGCCTGGCCGATCAATTGGTCAGGAAGAGCGTTTGGATTCTTGGCGGCGACGGCTGGGCCTACGATATCGGCTACGGCGGGCTGGACCATGTCATGGCCAGCGGACGCGACGTCAACGTCCTGGTGCTTGACACGGAGGTTTATTCCAACACCGGCGGGCAGATGTCCAAATCGACCCCGCGCGGGGCGGTGGCCAAATTCGCCGCCGGCGGCAAGCCCGGTCGCAAAAAAGACCTGGGCCTCATCGCGATGGCCTACGGCAACGTTTACGTGGCCTGTGTCGCCATGGGCGCAAAAGATGACCAGACTCTCAGGGCCTTTGTCGAGGCGGAATCCTATCCCGGACCGTCCATCATCATGGCCTACAGCCCTTGCATCGCGCAGGGCATCGCGCTGGACACCGGCGTCAGCGCCCGCCAGCAAAAAATGGCCGTCGATTGCGGCCAGTGGCTCCTCTACCGCTACGACCCGCGCCGCGCCGATCGCGGCGAGAATCCCCTGCAACTGGACTCTCCACCCCCCAAGGCCGCCGTGCGGGATTATCTGCTTTCAGAAAACCGCTTCAAGATGCTGTCTTTGAGCAGGCCCGCTTCCGCCAGCCAGTTTCTGGCCGAGGCGCAGGCCGACGCCGACACCCGCCGAAAATTCTACGAGTTTATGCAAAGCCGGGCTTTTAAAGTGGAGCAGCCGGCAGCCGCCGCCCAAAAAATCATCATCCCGGTGGAGCAGCCGGCAGCCGCCGCAAAATCTTGAACCCATCACCCATCCCATGGACCTGAGCACAACCTATCTCGGCTTGAAACTGCGTTCGCCGCTGGTCTGCGCGGCCTCGCCGTTGTCGCAGCAACTGGACAATCTAAAAAGGATGGAGGACGCGCGCGCCGCTGCGGTGGTGCTGCATTCCTTGTTCGAGGAACAATTGCGCCAGGACAGCAACGAACTGGAGGACAGCCTCGAGCGGGGCGCCCTCAGCTCGCCCGAGGCACTGAGTTATTTCCCGGAAACCGATGGATACAAATTAGGCCCGGAAGAATATCTGGCCTACATCGAACGGGCCAAGCGCACGGTGGCCATCCCGGTAATCGCCAGTTTGAACGCCTGCTCGGCGGGCGGATGGACCCGTTACGCCCGCGGCATTCAGGACGCCGGCGCCGACGCCCTTGAGCTGAACATCTATCACATTGCCACCGATGCCAGGCAAACCTCCGCCGACATCGAGGCCATGTACCTGGATATCGTGCGCGGCGTGAAGTCGGAACTAACCATTCCCGTCGCGGTCAAGTTAAGCCCGTTCTTTACCAATTTCTCCAACATCGCCGCTCAATTCGTCGAGGCGGGGGCCGCCGGGTTGGTGCTGTTCAACCGCTTTTACCAGCCGGACATTGACCTTGAAACTTTGGAAGTGCGCCCGAACATTTTGCGCAGCACCCCCATGGCATTGCGGCTGCCCTTGCGCTGGATTGCGATTCTATACGGGCGCGTGTCGGCCAGCCTGGCGGCAACCAGTGGCGTGTACTTCGGCGGCGACGTCCTGAAGCTGCTGCTGGCGGGCGCAGACGTCACCATGTTGTGTTCGGTGCTGTTGCGCGACGGCATCCGCCAGATCGGCAGCATCGAGAAGGAACTTGTCGCCTGGATGGAAAAGCACGAATACGAATCGGTCCGCCAGTTGAAGGGCAGCCTGAGCCAGATGAACTGCGCCGACCCCGCCGCCTTCGAGCGCGCCCATTACATGAAGGCCATCATCAACCATCCCGCCCCGTCACACGGTCCGCCGTAAGGATTTACCCATGCTCCCCAAGCTCACCACTTGCACGTTTTGCGGCACCGGCTGCGGCATTTATCTGCAAACGGCCGGAAACCGCATCGTGGGGGTTTACCCGAGCATGTCCCATCCCGCCAATCAGGGGAAAATCTGCGTGCGCGGCTGGCATGTGCATGAAGTGGCCAGTTCGCCCGACCGCCTGACCAGCCCGTTGCTGCGCAAGAATGGAAAGCTTCAACCCGTTTCCTGGGACGAAGCCCTCGGCTTCGTGGCCTCGCGCCTCCGCGAAATCCGCGGCCAATACGGCCCCGACACCGTCGCCTTCCTTGATTCGCCCCGCTGCTCCAACGAGGAGGCTTACCTCCTGCAAAAGCTGGCCCGAGCCATCATCGGCACCAACAACGTCGATCACGGGGCGGGCGTTTATTGCAACAATTCCATAAATGTTCTTATTGACATGATCGGCGTCCCCGCCGCCACCAATTCCATCGGCGAATTGACCCGCAGCGGCGTCATCATCGCGGACGGCGTGGATCTGGGCCGCCAACTCCCGACCATCGGCGGCTGGGTCATCCGCGCCAAAATCAACGGCGCCTGCCTCATTGTTATTGACTCCCGCCGCCACCGCGTGGCGGAAAACGCCGACATTTTCTTGCAGATCAAGCCCGGCACCGAATCTCTTCTTTACGGCGCGATGGCCAAGGTCATCGTGGACCGCGGCCTGTTGAATCTGCCCTTTATCAAGGCCCGTTGCCGCGGCGGCGACGCTTTTTTGACGGGTGTGCGGGATTACGATTTGCTCCGCGCCGCCGAAGGCTGCGGCGTGCCGGCGGAACTGATCGAAGCGGCGGCGCTGGCCTACGGCCGGGCGCGCAGCGCGTCCATCCTTTACTCCACCGGAATCGAGGCGCGCGATGAGGACAGCATTCGCGGCATCATCAACCTGGCCCTGCTCACCGGCAACTTTGGCAGGGAAGGCGCCGGCGTGTTTCCCCTGACCGAGCATAATAATTTGCAGGGCGTGTGCGACATGGGGATGTTGCCGGACTTGTTGCCGGGCTACCAGGCCGTCACGAATTCCAAGGCGCGCGCCGCGCTGGAAGCCCTCTGGGGGGCCAAAATCCCCGCCACGCCGGGCGTGGGCGCCGACATTCTTTTCGCCGGCGGCAAACGTCCCCCACTCAAGGCGCTGTGGCTGGGGCGTTATGATCCGGTCAGCACCGCGTTTTTCGGCGATGCCGTCCAGGCGCTCGACCATTGCGAACTGGTCGTGGTGCAGCATTTGTTTATGACCGATTCGGCGGACTTCGCCGACGTCGTGCTCCCCACCACGGCTTTTGGCGAGGAACGCGTTTCCTTCACCAGTACGGAAAGGCGCATTCAAATCGCCGAGCGCGTGATCGACCCGCCCCAGGGGCCGATGCCTGCTTGGGAACAACTGACCCGCCTGGCCCGCGCCCTGGGAGCGCAATGGAATTATGCGTCCGCCGCTGACGTCATGCAGGAGATTGGCGAGGTCATCCCCTTCTACAGCGGGGTGAGCTATGAGAATCTGACCCGTGATTACGGCCGCCAATGGCCCTGCACCACCGACCATCCTCTCGGCGCCTCCCGCCTTTTTGCCAACGGCGATATGGACCGGCCTTTCAAATTTGCCCCCGTCGCGCCGCCGACCAAACCGTTCGAAAATCCCGGCGCCTTTCCCTTCACGCTGGTCTTCGGGCGCTCGCTATACTACTGGCACCAGAATGTCCTCATCCGCCATAGCGAAACGCTCAAGCGGGAATACCGGCTCCTTTTGTTGGATTATCCCGACGGGTTCGTCGAGATCAACACCGATGACGCAAAGAAGCTCGGCATCCGCGACGGAGGACGAATTCGTCTCAGCACCGCCGGCGGTTCGCTCACCTCCGTCGCGCGGGTGACGTCGGAAATCCGCGGCGGCACGGCGTTTGTCCCATACTTTGTGCGGCAATTCAAACCGGAAATGCTCGGCGCGGCCGGCGACAGCAGGTCGTTCGTTCCTGTCCGCGTGGAAAAGGAGGGTTCATGAAAGCGCGCCTTGTTGCCGCCGCGGACGTTTTGAAAATCGTCGATGCCCTGCGCCGGCGCGGCCTTGAAGTCATCGCGCCATTCTGCGGTCGCGGCCGCGACAGTTATTTTGACACCGTCACCGACGAGAACTTCCCGCAGGTGCGGATTCATCTGCCCAATCCCTATTACCCGCCCAAGCGGTTTGTCTTTCCCCATATCGAGCGCTTGATGGCCGTCCGCTGCCAGAACGGCGACATCAAAATTGAGCCGACTTATGAGGAGCCGAAGCGCGCCATTTTCGGCATCCGCTCCTGCGACGTGGCCGGCCTCTGGCACCTGGACCGATTCTACCTCGGACGCGACTTCCGGGACGTGTATTACGAGAAGCGCCGGAAAAATCTCTTCCTGGTCAACGTCGTCTGCACCGATCCGGCGCGCGACATCGGCGAGGACTGCTTTTGCCTGTGCGCCGACACCGGCCCCGCTGCGCGCGAACATTTCGACTTGCAGCTCATGGACCTTGCCAACGGCGAATTTATGGCCGTGGCCGGCACGCCTGCCGGGGAGGAACTTTTCTCCGAACCGATTTTTCACAAGGCGACCGCCGCCCATTTGGAACTGCGCCGCACCCTCCTGGCCGGTGTGCGTAAGAAGTTTCGCACCACGACGAGCTGGTTCCCGGCCACCGTCCGCTACGTTTCGCAAGGCACCATCCCGGACAAGACCTGGGAGGAGATCGGCAACCGCTGCCTGGAATGCGGCGGCTGCACTTATGTCTGTCCCGCCTGCACCTGCTTCACCGTCTCCGACCGCCAGATCGGTCCGGGCGAGGTCGAGCGCGTGCGCATCTGGGATTCCTGCGCCCTGAGCGGATTCACCCGCATGGCGGGCGGCTTCAACCCCCGCCGCGCCGTGCATGACCGCCGCAACCGCCGCTTCTTCCGCAAACTGGCCTATTACTTTATTCAACGCGAACTCGACATGGCTTGCGTCGGCTGCGGCCGGTGCGCCGCCGTTTGCCACGGCGACATCGGCATGCCCAGCGTCGTTGAAATGATCCGGCGGGCCGCCCCCCAAACTGCCACCCATGAACCCGCCCAACACTGAAAACATCTATCTCCCCAAGATAGCCGTCCTGGACCGGGTGGTGGAGGACATCCCGGAAGTGAAGACATTTTACTGGCGCTTCGAGGACCCCGCGGCCCAGGCCGAGTTCAAGCGCTTCCGCCCCGGGCAATTCGCCCAGATTTCCATTTTTGGCGTCGGCGAATTCCCCGCCTCGCTGCCGCCCAGCCCCACCGAGGCCGAGACCTTTTTCACCATCCGCCAGGTCGGCAGTTGCACCGCCGCCCTCCATCAACTCAAGCCCAACGACAAGTTCGCCGTGCGCGGCCCCTACGGCAACGGCTTCCCCATGGAGGATTACCAGGGCAGGAACCTCGTCTTCGTCGCCGGTGGCATCGGGTTGATCCCCTTGCGCTCCTGCATCGTCTATGCCCTGCAACACCGCAAGAAATACGGGCGCATCCAGGTTTTTTACGGCGCCAAAACCCCCGGCGAATTGATGTACCTGCCGGATTTGCGCGCCTGGGAAAAATCCGCCGGGATGGAGTGTCATCTTACAGTTGACAAGTCCGGCAACGGTTGGAACGGCAACGTCGGCGTCGTCGGCAGTCTCTTCAAGAAATCCGGCGTGGACGTGCCGGTGGACAATTCCATCGCCTTCGTCTGCGGCCCGCCCGTCATGTTCCGCTTCGTCATCAAGGACCTGCTCACGCTCGGCTTCGAGGAGACCCGCATCGTCTCCACCCTGGAGCGCTACATGAAATGCGGCGTGGGCAAGTGCGGCCATTGTTGCATTGGCGTCGCCTACATTTGCGTGGACGGCCCCGTCTTCACCTACGAACAAATCAAAAAACTTGGGGAGGACATTTGATGCAAGACTTGCGCGAACAAATTCATTGCGCCCTCCGTGGCCGGGTCTGCTTCATGGGCCTGGGCAACACCGTCGGCGGCGACGACAGCTTCGGGGTGCGGCTGGCGGAGGCGCTCCAGCGCACCGGCGTCCCTGACGTGCTCATCGCTGGGACCGTTCCCGAACAACTGGTGGGCCGTTATGCCGATTCAGGTTTCGACCATCTGGTTTTCCTGGATGCCGTGGATGTGGGCGCTGCGCCGGGTTCGGTGGTCTTCCTCAATTCGAAGGAATTGTTTGCGCGGTTCCCTCAGGTCTCGACGCACAAGATTTCACTGGGAATGCTCGCGAAGTACATCGAAAACGGCGAAATCACGCGGGTCTGGCTGCTGGGCGCGCAACCGGCCTCCCTCCAACCCGGACCTGAACTTTCGCCCGCCATCCAAACGACTGTGGACATCCTGGCCGATCTGATCAGCGGCATTGTCAGGGAGGGAGTCATAAGATGATGACACCCGAGCAGGCCGTTTTTGCCTCCATCCTCATCTGCGTCGCGGGGGCGGCGCTGTCGGTGCTCACGGCGCGCCGGCGGACGCTGGCCGGCTGGATCGTATTCTTGACAACAGCCGCGACCGCCGCCCTGGTCTTCTTCGCCGTCGGGACGGTCCTGGCGGGCGGGGTTTCGGCTAATTCCGCATCATTCTGCAATATCCCGGCTTTGGGTTTTGCATTGCGCCTGCATGTGGACGGTCTTACCGCGATGTTTCTGTTGCTGGCGGCGGTCATTGCGGTGCCGGCTGCGTTATATTCCATTATTTATATGAATCATTACCGGGATTACGGCGTGGCCCGGTATTATCCCTATTTTCTCCTGTTTCTGGCGGCGATGTACGGGCTGCTCAGCACCACGGACATGATGTGGTTCTTCCTCATATTCTGGCAGATGATGACCCTGCCGGGTTACGCGCTTATCCGTTTCGAGCACAGAAAGCCGGCCAATGTCCATGCGGCCAACAAATACCTGCTCATGATGCAAATCGCCTGCGGGGCGACTCTCATCGGCGCGGAAATCCTGGCCCGATCCGGCGCGTCCGCCAATGCGGGCGGGATGGTGAAGTATGACTTCGACACCGTGAGCGCGAACCTGCCGGCGTTGTTGCACGCGCAGCCGGGCCTGACGGCCCTGGCCTTCGCGCTGTTTCTGGTGGGTTTCGGCATCAAGATGGGCATGTGGCCCTTCGGACAGGTGTGGCTGCCCGACGCGCATCCCGCGGCGCCTTCGCCGGTCAGCGCGATGTTGTCCGGTGTCATGATCAAGACCGGGGTTTACGGGCTGATGCGTTATTTTCTCTGGCTGACTCCGGCGACGGCGCTGGGCGACTTCCCCCTGGCGCGCTGGGGCCTGGTGGTGGCGGTGCTCGGAACAATTACACTTTTCACGGGAACCATGCAGGCCCTGAAACAGGAGCAAACCAAACGGCTGCTTGCCTTTCACAGTATCGGGCAGGTGGGGTATATCTTACTCGGGTTTGGGGCCTGCATGACGCTTTTGCCGGCGGCGGGGCCGGTGGCAGCCGCGCTGGCGGCCCTGGCCATGATCGGCGCGCTTTTTCACACCCTCAATCACGGCGTCTTCAAGGCGCTGCTCTTCCTGAACGCCGGCTCCATGCTCCACGCCACCGGCACGCAGGACCTGAATAAAATGGGCGGATTGCTCAAGTACATGCCCTTGACGGCTGCCACCGCGCTGGTCGCCTCCCTTTCCATTTCCGGCGTCCCGCTGTTCAACGGTTTCGCCAGCAAATGGAGCATTTACGTGGCGGCGGTGCAAGGCAGCAGCGTGGCGGGCTGGCTGGCCCTCTGCGCCGCCATCGCCATCCTCACGAGCGCGTTGACCCTGGCTTCGTTCGTCAAGTTCTTCGGCGCAAGTTTCCTGTCGCGTTCGAGCGCGCTGGTGAAGGAAAAGGCCGCCGGCCAACAGAAACTCGAAGTCCCCATGATGATGCAAATTCCGCAGGTGTTGCTGGCACTGATCTGTGTGCTGTTGGGAATCCTGCCGGCCATCGCTTACGGATTGATCCACAAAGCGCTCGCGGCCAGCCCTCATGGCTTTGGCCAGGCCCTCGCCAATGCGCCGATTGCGTCCGGCGGATTGTGCGCCGGCCTGACCGGGTTCGGGTCGGGTTCGGTTTTCGCCCCGCTCGCGGTGCTGGCCGTGCTTGGTCTGGCGCTGCTGCTGGCCTGGTTTATTTCGAGGTTGGGCGCCGCCCCGCGCCGCGCCGCGGTTCCCTGGCTGTGCGGTTACGCGCGCGAATCGGAAGCCAACCGTTATGTGGCGCATGGCTATTACGGCGAGATCAAACGTTATTTCCGCTGGCTGGGCGGCGCGCCCGCTCCGCAGCCCGCGAAACCCGCCGACCTGAAGGAACATTGAAATGATCGCGCGCGAAAAACTGGATCAATTGAAGGCGGGCGCCGGTTCCGCCATCCTCCGGGCCGTGCTGCCCTCGGACCGTTGCGTATTCGTTTTCGTGGAGCCGTCCGCGTTGAAGAAAGTTTGCCAATATGTTTTCCGCGATCTGGACGCCCGCTACGTCACCAGCATCGGCGCGGATGACCGTCCGTTCTCCGGTTCGTTCCTGGTGGCGCACAATTTCGCCTTCGACCGCGATCATTTGCTGTGCAGCATCCTGACTGAGATTCCCGCCGATAATCCCGTGGTGGACAGCATCTCGGAAGTCGTGCCTCCGGCGAATTGGGCGGAGCGGGAATTGCGCGATCTGGTGGGCATCAAACTGAACGGCCATCCCTATCCCAAGCGCCTCGTCCTGCCGGATGGCTGGCCGGAGGATTCCCATCCGCTGCGCAAGGATGTGCCGTGGAATTTTGTGCCCCCTGACTACGATGACGAGCGTGAATACGAGTTCGGCGATCCGCCCGAGGGTTGCACGGTCGTGCCTTTCGGCCCGTTCCATCCCACGCTGGATGAACCGGCCCACTTCCGGCTTTACGTCGATGGCGAGAGGGTGCGCGGCTGCGAATACCGCGGCTTCATGGCCCATCGCGGCATTGAGAAGCTGGCCGAGTCCGTGCTGACCTACAACGACATCCCGATCATGGCGGAGCGCATTTGCGGCATCTGCGGCTGCGTGCATAATGTGACTTACGCGCAGGCCGTGGAAAGCGCCGCCGCCCTCCAGGCCCCGCCGCGCGCGGAATATCTCCGCACCATCCTGCTGGAACTGGAGCGGCTGCACAGCCACCTTCTCTGGGTCGGGCTGGCCTGCCACATTGTCGGTTTTGACACTTTATTCATGCAATGCTTTCGCATCCGCGAACCGGTCATGTGGGTGGCCGAGAAAATAACCGGCAACCGCAAGACATACGGATTGTGCGTCATCGGCGGCGTGCGGCGTGATTTGACAGTCGAGTTGAAAGCCGAACTGCAACAAGTGCTCGACCGTCTCGAAACGGAATGGAAGGCAGTGACCGGCGCGGTGCTCAAGGACCGCAACATCCAGCAGCGCACATGCGGCGTCGGCGTAGCCGATCGCAAGCTGGTGAAGGAGGCGGGACTGGTCGGGCCGGTGGCGCGCGCGGCCGGGGTCGATATTGATTGCCGCCGCGATCATCCCTACGCCGCGTATGACCGCGTGGCTTTCGACGTGATCACCGCCGCCGACGGCGACGTCTGGTCGCGGGTTGTGGTGCGGGCGCGCGAAGTGTTCGAATCCATCAAAATCATCCGCCAATGCCTGGAAAAAATGGAACGCGGGCCGATCCAATTGACGCTCAAGGACGAATTGCCGGCGGGCCGGATGGGAATGTCCTCCGTGGAAGCGCCGCGCGGGGAGTGCCATCACTTCGTCATCACCGGCGAGGACAATCGTCCGCGCCGCTGGCGGGTGCGCGCGCCGACCTATCAGAACTTGCAGGGCGTTCCGATGATGATCAAGGACCAGCAACTGGCCGACATGACGATCACCTTGGGCAGCATTGACCCATGTTTCTCCTGCACCGACCGGCTCGAAACCATCGATCTCAAGTCGGGCGCAACCAGGGTCTGGTCGCCGGAGGAGCTGCTCAAACTGGGGCGGAACAAGCAAACGTTATGACTCACAACATGCTATGGAGGATTGTCGGCGGACTGGCCAACGTCCAGGCGGTGCTGTTAGTCGCGCCGTTGTGCGAAGGGGTGCTGCGGAAGGTCACAGCTTTCCTTCAGTCGCGCAAGGGACCGCCCCTGTGCCAGCCTTACATTGATTTGCTAAAATTGCTCGGCAAGGAGGACATTGAATCGGGCGAATCACCGAGCTTGCAACGTTTCGTTTCCAAGCTGGCGCTGGCGGCGGCGTTGACGGTGGCCTGCCTTGTGCCGATGGGCTTTGCCGCGCCCATGAACGGCGCGGGCGATGTGATTTTGCTCATCTACCTGCTGACCTTGTGCGGGATATGCACACTGCTCGGCGGCCTGGCGGCCGGCTCCACTTATTCGCTGCTCGGAATCGGGCGGGAAATGATGACGATGATCGCCTTGGAACCGTTGTTTGCCATTGCCCTGCTCGTTGGCGCAGTCCATGTGGGGTCGTTTCGGCTCGACGCCGTTTTGAACGGCTCGGTTTATGCCGCGCAAGGCATTCCGTGGTCGGGGCTGATCCTGCTGGTCGTCATGATCATGTCCTTCCAGGCGTTTGTGCAACGGGTGCCCTTTGACATCGCCGAAGCGGAGACGGAACTCATGGAAGGGCCGTTGTCGGAATACTCCGGGCCGAAGCTCGCCCTTTTCAAGTGGGCGCAAATGGTTCGGCTGGTCGTTCACAGCGGGTTGTTTGTCGCGCTGTTCGTCCCGTGGGGATCGGGACTGGCTTTTCCGCTGGGCTGGATGCTGTTTTGGGCCAAAGTGCTGGTGCTGGTGCTGCTGGTGACGGTTGTCGCCGCGACCCATGCGCGTTATCGGATTGACCAGGCCATTCGTTACTTCGCCGGTTTGCTGGCGGTGGCGTTCGGGGCGCTGGCGTTGGCGGCTTACGGATTTTGATGGAGACAAATTCATGTCCATTGCAAGCAAAGTGAAAGAAGCACTGGTCGGCCTCAAGGCTGGCCGCGTCACGCTGGATTACCCGGCCCAGCCGCGGCCTGCGCCGGAGAATTTCCGCGGCCGGCCAATTTTCGACGCGCAGAAATGCATCGGCTGCGCGGGCTGCGCCAACAATTGTCCGGCGCGCGAAATCCTCGTGTTCGACGTCTGCCAGGAAATCCGCATCCTGAAGTATCTGGGCCGGCGCTGCACGTATTGCGGGCGTTGCGCGGATGTTTGCCCGGAGAAAGCCATCACCATGAGCCGCGAGTTCGAGACGGCCACCAACAAGATCGGTGATGTCCAGCAACGATTGGATTTGTTCATGAGCACTTGTCAGCGGTGCGGGCGCTGTTTCAAGGAGCCTTCGCCGCTGGAACAGTTGAAGCTCAAGGGCTACCGCGTTGACGATCTGGAGAACGAACGCTGGATTTTCCGCTCCCGCGCCTACCTGGAAAGCGAGCCGGTGGTGGACGACATCAAGATCGAACTGGACTGAACCGCCATGCTGAAGAATCTCTGCCAGAAAATGTTCGGCCGGTCGCTGTGGGTCTATCACGCCAACAGCGGCGGCTGCAACGGTTGCGACATCGAGGTGCTCAATGTCCTGACGCCCTATTACGACGTCGAGCGTTTCGGCATCAAGCTGGTCGGCTCGCCGCGCCACGCCGATGTCATGCTCTGCCAGGGGCCGGCCATGCGCTCCACCGCCAAAGCCTTGCGCGCCGCTTATGACGCGATGCCCTCCCCCAAGCTCGTCTTCGCCATCGGCGGTTGCGCCTGCGGCGGCGGCATCTGGCACGATTCCTACCCGGTGCTCGGCCCGGTGGAGAAGGTCGTTCCTGTCAACTTTTACATTCCCGGCTGCCCGCCCCGGCCCGAAGCCATCATTTACGGCGTGGCCGTCGCGGCCGGTTTGGTGGACAAAAAAGTTGCGCCGGTCGAATTCAAGCAACTGAACCTGCCCATCCCGCGCTACCACCCGTCGGACCTGAAGGGCCGCGGGGAAATGGTGGTTTACGAGAAGGCGGAGAAGATTTAGGTTAATGCACGAGTTCTCGATCATGCAAAGCGCCTTGAATCAAGCCTTGCGCGAGGCGCGGCTGGCCGGGGCCGTGCGCGTGCATGAAATCCGCCTGCGCATCGGTGTCCTCAGCGGCGTCGTGCCCGAGGCGCTGCAATTTGCCTTCGAAGCCCTCACGCCCGGAACGGCGGCGGACGGAGCATCGCTTGCCATTGACGAGGTGCCGGCGCGATTCTGGTGCGCGTCCTGCGCCCGGGAATTTGTGTCCCCCAAATTGTATTCCGAATGCCCCGATTGCGGCCAGCCCAGCAACGAACTGCGCGCCGGGCGGGAACTCGAGTTGAGTTCAATGGAGGTGGACAATGTGTAACATTTCCTTCCTGTTTTTCTTAATCTTACTCTTAATCGATTCCCGCAGAGCCTTGTTTGCGAGGAAATTTGAGTCTCCTAACGTCGTCTCCTACAGGAATGAGTTGTTTTTTAACGGCCCGCTCTCAACGGAGGCGCCCCATGTGTAAGGAATGCGGCTGCGGGCTATCCGCGGGAGCACCTGTGACCGTTTCCGCCCACGACCAGGGCGATCACGAGCATCATCATCACGGCCACGACGAGCATTCCGGCCATCATTATTTTCACGAACCCGGCGCGGAAGAACGTCAGACGCTGGAGTTGCGGCACGCCATCCTTGAGAAGAACGACCGCCTCGCCGAACGAAACCGCGGCTTCTTCCGGGCGCGCGGCATTCTGGTCATCAACGTCCTCTCCTCTCCCGGTTCGGGAAAAACGACGTTGATCCGCGAAACCATCCGCCGCCTTGGCCAGCGCCTCAAGACCGCCGTCATTGTCGGCGACCTGGCCACGGACAACGACGCCCGCCGCTTGCGCGAATCCGGCGCGCCGGTGGTTCAGATCAACACCGGCGCCGTCTGCCATCTGGAGTCGGACATGATTGCCCGCGCCTTGAAGGAACTGGACATGGCCAAGCTAGACCTCCTCATCATCGAGAACGTCGGCAACCTCGTCTGCCCGGCCAGTTATGACTTGGGCGAAGATTTGCGCGTCGTGCTGTTGTCCGTCGCCGACGGCGAGGACAAGCCGCTGAAATACCCGCCCATTTTCCACTCCGCCAACGCCGTCATCATCAGCAAAATCGACCTGGCCCAACCCTGCGACTTCAACCGCGCCGAGGCGACGGCCAACATCAGGCACATCGCCCACCACGCGCAGTTGTTCGAACTTTCCTCCAAGGCCGGCACCGGTCTGGATGCCTGGTGCGATTACTTGGTCCAGCAACACGAGGCGGTGAGAAAGCGCGATCCCCTGGGTGCGTAGCAAGTTCCTTTCGGCAGATGATTTGCCAAACGATCAAGCTTCGAACGGTCAGTTATAGAAAATCGGTAACTGGTCAGGTCTCAGGGTCCAGCGTGAGGTGCTGAGGGGATGAAGGGCGCACCGTTGACGGCGCTCTGGAGCGCCTGCCAAAGGTTCCGCCCTTGTTTGCGACAGGTGCTCAGGTAACTGCGGATGCGACAGAAGATCCGGGCCCCTCTCAGTGTGCGGAAGCAGCCGGAGATTTTCTGGCGCACTTTGATCATGCGAGTGTCCTGCTCGGCTTGGTTGTTGGTAAAGGGCACGCGTCCATCCCACAGGAAGGCCAGGATGTTCCAGTCGAAATCCTCCAGTCGATCCAACAAATTGGCCGCCTTACTTTGCGCGGATCGTCCTTGGCCGTGAGCCAGGCGTGGGTGCCGGTAACGTCCGCGCCGCACCACATTGCGGTAGCGTTGCAAAGCCCGCTTGAATTGGCGCTCGTTGAACTCCCCATGCTTCTGCCGCCGCCGATGGAAGGACAAGAGCAAATCACTCATCTCCTGTGCCCACACTTGGCCGTCCTCTTCCCACAGGAACTTGAGTTCCCGCAACAGATGCTCGTTGCAGAGAGCGTGCTGGCATTGCTGAAAGGAAAAATAGGGTTTCCAGTGATCATGCACGACCCACTGGCGGCA
>Ga0224554_1000660_pt1 | contig 27020 bp, 27 predicted proteins | sample 714S22024metaG_FD_180666 | JGI IMG/M metagenome (GOLD analysis project Ga0224554, IMG submission 180666) | Peat soil microbial communities from Stordalen Mire, Sweden - 717 S2 20-24 | ecosystem: Environmental > Terrestrial > Soil > Wetlands > Peat | place: Sweden: Norrbotten County, Stordalen...
TGATGTGGACGCATTGATTTCCCCGGTTTTCAGGCTATTTGGTTCACCTTCAAGGAAATTCTAGACCGAAAAACAACGAGTTTCATCAGGTTTTATGCATGTTTTATTGGTTTTTCAGGATCGACTATTTGGTTCACCTTCAAGGAAATTCTAGACCGAAAAACAACGAGTTTCATCAGGTTTTATGCATGTTTTATTGGTTTTTCAGGATCGACTATTTAACCTAATCTTGGATCGCGATTACCTCACATTGATTCTTGAGAAGAAACTCCGTCTACTGCGCAAAGCGTTGAGGTGTCCTTGTTACCCACGGATGCTCGTAATCCGGAATGGCATGAAGTTTCAGAACAACAATCTTGCCACCTCGGGCCTGCTTCATCGCATCGAAAACGCGCCTCGGGTCAGTTCCATTCGCGTTGAAACCAGGAGCCAGGATTGGACTATCCGATAGCGGATCGTATACGCTCCCGCTACCGATGCGGGCAAAGACATATCCTCGGTCGGTCAGAACATCCAAGTTTTTTTGAGCGAGTTTTGTAGCCGGGGTGCCCAGTGAGCGGCTATAGCAAGAGGGAGCAAGGCGGTTTGGAAATGGGCTGACGGCGCCTGTGTGCGAGGCGCTGCTGCCGGCCTTGGCAGCACTCGCAAAGTTGGAACCCAGCGTCCTGCGTCTGCAAGTGAACGTATACGGGATAGCCGCGAAGACATTGAAGCAATACTAAAGGAACTTGGCTTTGGTGAGGTTAGGCCCCCCAACTCTTATAGGCACGCGCTCGTCATTGATCTCAACCCGACAGAGGACGAGATCTTTGCAGCTTTCGACAAAGGTTACCGGTACGAAATTCGAAGAACGCTAAAGAAGTCTCTGCAGTCCCTCGTAATCGACCAACCGGTTTACGCAAATCGACTGAGGGAGCTGCAAATGGAGGCACTGCAGAGAACAGATGGACAAGTTCATGCTGAAGACTGGCGAGGCATTTTGAAAATGTCGCAGCAGCATCCTGATCTTTCCCGCGTATTCGGACTTTTCCTGGGAGAGGATACGGCGCCGGAAAAAATGGCCGCATTCAGCTGGTTCTTGAATAACGGTGATCACGGGGAATATCGCGCAGCGGGCTCCAACAGGCGAATCGAGTCTCCTGTTCCTCTTGGATATTTGCCCGTATGGGAAGTGATTCGATGGGCGAAGGCGATGGGAGCCGAATGGTTTGACATGGGCGGCGTAACGCTGGAAGGTGCGGATGAGAGCGCCCTCGAAGGTATATCTCGCTTTAAGAGAAGTTTCAGCCGAAACGTGGTCGAGGTTGGGTCGGAATGGGCGATGGAACCTGCACCGGCCAAAGCCAGGATCGCCTCAGTTGCCTCAAATGCCGCCTCTCGCCTGCGCGACTTGAAGCGAAAGTGGCGCTCCTCCGGGCACACCCAGGCATGAATTTAAAGCAATCTTTGAGTTGCAATGCAAGCCGAGACGATTCCTCAGTCTCTCTTTCCGCAGGATTCCCTCAGGTGTACGAGTCGCGATATGTAAGACGCCGACCGGGCTTTCTCTACACCGTTGAAATTGATTCTCGGATGGCGAACTCAAAGGCTCCCAAGTTGGAAGCGAGTGCGGATTTTTCGCTCATGGCGAGGTGGGTGAATGCCTCGAATCAGGTCAGTTCACCAGCGTTCGGGTGCGGCTGTAAACTCGAATGAAAACCGGATGCGATGAACGGGCAAGCGAGCGTACAACTTAGTTGTGATTCCGGCTGCGGATTTCGCTGAATTGTACGACTTTCCGGGTATTGTTGGCCTACGATGCCGTTGCTAGCCTCTTAGAGGCGATCAAGGGTGAGAAGTAGAAGCGCTGGTTGCGTAAAAGGTTCAACGACGCAAGCTATTGTCGCCGGGCCGGGACTGTGCGGAGCTCTTCGGAAGTGGTGGGATCGTCCATTCCCCTCAGGCATTCTGCTCCTGGATTCCAGCATTGCTTTTCAGTTGCTAAACCAGGCCGCGAAGATCCGTACGAGAGGACTTCCGCCGTTGGGGAATGAGTAAGTGTCTGCATTCGTTCCGGAACAGCGGTATTACCGAATCGCCAGCAGGCGCTCGACAGACTGTCGAGACTCCGGAGGGTCGCACATGATGACTGAAGGTGAAGAAGCGTCCCTTCCGAAAGACCCGGAGAGGCAGTACTACTCCCGGTATGAGTGGTGCCTGAGCCCGGCATTGCCTGTGAGAGTGTTACGAACTCATCTTGAGGATGAATGGCAGGGCTGCAACGGGGGAGGGATCGCCTGGCAGCAAGATGAAGCGCGCGTCAATCTCTATCTTTTTCTAAGTGCGCTGCACTGCAGTGGCGCGGACTACCTGGCAGCACAGCCATTTGGCCTTTCCGCGCTCAACCGGCGGCTGGGCAGAGCACAATCGCTGACGCCATTGCTGAAGGGCCTGGTGAACGGGCCGCACAGGATTGCAAATCGAGCGGCCCACCGCACAGTTGAGGTGTGGCAAGGGCACGTGGAGCGCTGCCTTGGCGCGATCTGTCGCATTCTGCTGGATGAGCCCCGTTTCGGCGCGGAGAGCCGTGCAACGCTTGAGACAACTCTTCCGACTGTAATCAACAGCAAACTGCCGGAGCCCGTTCTGCGTTGGCGGATGAGGATTCCCGAGGCCTTTCGGTGCCAGGACCTTACGCACTTGGATGTGTTCAGGCTGGCCGATCGCCTAGCGGAGCGCGAGGACATCAAGAGCCGGCCAACCTTTATCCTGGGCCCACGAACGGCGGGCGCCTATTTTGCTCCGTTGGTGGAAGCCTACCTGGTGCGAGCGGGTTTACCGACGCTGGGATGGCTGAGCATCCGCCCTAAAGTTGGACTGACAACGAAGGAACGGCGTCTCGTTGAAAAGGCCCTAAAGGCGGGTGGCCGAATCGTTGTAGTGGATGATCATCCGAATAGCGGTGACACCTTTGCCCTGATTCTGAAGATTCTGAGACCACTTGGCGCCGAGCCGACGGACGTATTGATTTTGGCCCCCCAGCATCCGGCCGAAGTCGATTGGTCTTCGAAGGTACAGCCCGTTGAGACGATCCGCCTGCGACCGACGGAGTTCTACAAGTTTCGCCTGCTTGGAGACGATGAGCGATTGCTCACGCTTGCGCGCGAGTTCAATGTCACACATGGATGGCAAGATCTTGAAGTCGTAAGAAGCAGCGAGTGCGACGAGGTGAATCGAGCGCTCGATGCGCAGTTCGGGTACACGTTTCAGACCCGGATGAAGCGCGTGATCGAGGTTCGGGGCAGAGACGAAGACGGGCATCCACAAACAGTCCGCATTCTTTTCAAAAGTGTTGGCTGGGGATGGCTCGCATATCATGGCTATCTTGCAGGAATGAGGCTGAAAGGGGACGTCCCGGAGCTTATTGGCCTGCGTGAGGGTCTGCTGGCCCTGGAATGGGTGGGGCCTCTCGATCCAGCGCTACCGGCTGCCAGTGAAGAAGCCTGCCGAGCCGTCGTGGCGGAGTATGTTGCGCAAAGAACCAAAACTCTGCGGGTGCCGGAGGACCCATGGATGGCGCCCGGGGGCTATCGTGGCGCGGGATGGGACCGGATGCTGAGGAGCCTGCGCTATCCACTGGGAACGATTTGTGGCAAGGTTGCGGGACCTCTTTTAAAGCGAGAATTGCGCGGGTACGCAACGCCATTCCCCACTCTGGTGGACGGCAGAATGAAGCGCGAGAACTGGCTGGCGACGCCGTTGCAGGCGGTCAAGTGCGATTTCGAACATCATAATTTCGGAGGCGGGGAAGAGGACTTCGTGGATTCCGCCATTGACCTGGCTGGAGCGATCTTCGAGATGAACATCGCGCCTGCCGAGGAAGACCGCATCATCGAGGCCTATATTGGCAGCACCGGCGATGAGGAGGTGCGCGCCCGGTTACTGCTCTTCAAACTTCACGTTGGGCACACGGCCATGGCTGATGCGAGCTACTATTGCGACCGGAACATCGATGCCCGCCGGAGAGCATCGGAGAATCTTCGCTATCTGGCCGGCCGGAACTTTCTGACCTACCAATTCAACCGACATAACGCGAACCGGATTGAGCGCCCAACCGAGGTCAAGTGGAGCCGGCGGCTGTTTTTTCTGGACCTGGACGGCGTGTTCGATACACAGGAGCTTATCGGTTTTCCTCATTCGACGACGAAGGGCCTGATCGCTTTGTCGCTCCTTCGCAAGAATGGGTACTCCATTGTGCCCAACACCGGGCGAAGCGTGGAGCACGTGAGGAATTATTGTGAGCAATTTTCATTTCCGGCCGGTGTTGCAGAATATGGCTGCGTGCTGGTCGATCGAGTACGGGGATGCGAAACCGTACTTGTCGAAGAAGGAGCGCTGGCGGAACTAGCGCGATGCCGCGAGGCGTTTTTGCGGCGGGAACTATTGGTCGATCCGGGATACAAGGTTGCGGTTCGAACCTACGACCTTAAGAATGAACACATGGTGGGCCCCACGAAGGCAGACCTCGAGGCAATTCTGGAGCAAGAGGGCTTGCAAGGCCTAGAAGTTCTGGTGACCAGCGCAGATGGCTACGTTCTTCCGAAGGGTCTTGGCAAGAAACGGGGTGTGGAAGCAATCGTGGGCCAGCTTGGACGCGAAGTAGAGTTTGTGGCCGCGATGGGGGATTCGAAGGCAGACATCGAGATGCTGCAGTCGGCAGACATCGCCTACGCTCCGCTCAACAGCGATGCAGAGGTGCAAACACTGACGCGCACATCCGACAAAGTGCGATTGATGCGAGCGAGCAACCAGCAGGGACTGTTGGAGGCCGTGGTGGATCTGCTTGAGCGCCGACACGGCCAGAAGATCGATGTCAACAGCGGTGCTGGAGTGCGCCGGCCGGATCATTTGATCGACAGGATTCTGGATCTCGTGGATGTACCCGAATCGCAGCGATTACGGCGGATCGTTCGGGCTCGATTGGGTAGTGGCAGGCTGCCAGGATGGGAAGCTCATCAGTGAGAACAACAGGGCCAGGCATTCAAGTGGTTGAGACGCTCGACGGAATGCACCAGGTGCAGCCGCTCTGGGAGTCTGTGCCGGTGGTCTGGGCGAATCCTGCCGTGAGCTATGAATTCGTTCACTCCTGCGTTGAGGCCTACCAGCTGGCAGACCGGTTGACGGTCGTTGTTTCAGGAATTGGTCCGCACACGGCGATTGCTCCCCTTTATCGGTCAGAGGCTTCTCCTCGCCTTGGAATCGCAGGTCAGAATCAGATTTTCGAAGCTTCGGACTTTATTTACAGCAACGCGGACGATCTCGGCGATTTGGCTCAAGCCGTAGTCTCCCTGAGACGGCCACTTCGTTTGAATCGCATTCCGGTGGAGTCGGCGACGGTGGAGGCTCTGGAAAAGGCCTATCGCGGCCGCGGGCTGGTGATTAAGCGACCGGCCACGGGTTGCCCGTGGATTGCTCTCGATAAGAGCTGGGCGGATCCCGATCAACATTTGAATTCCGGACGCCGTTCCGATCTTCGGCGTTTGCGCCGGAACGCTGAAAAGATGGGAACGGTAACATTCGAAATCCGCACTCCCGACCCATCGGAACTTGAAGCGCTGCTCAGCGAGGTGTATGCCGTTGAAGCTGGAGGCTGGAAGGCGCGAGCGGGTACCGCAATGAATGTCGACGCCCGGATGGGCGCCTTCTATCAAGCCTTTGCCGCGGCCTCCGCAGCCAAGAAAGAGCTAAGGCTGGCCTTTATGCGCATCGATGGGCGGCCCGTAGCAACGCAGCTAGCGGTGGAAGCCAACGGTGGCTTCTGGCTTTTGAAGATCGGCTACTTGGAGGAGTTCAAGCGTTGCTCGCCGGGCATTCTGCTGATGATGGAAACCATTCGTCATGCAGCCAATGTCGGGCTGAAGTTCTATGAGTTTCTGGGTGCCGAGCAAGAGTGGATCAACGTCTGGAGTCCGAATGTGCGCCAGTGCATCCGGGTTCAGACCTACCCATTCAACTTCCACGGCACGTGGGCGCTGGTCGCTGATACGCTCACCAACTTGCGTTCCCGGTTGAAAGCGCTCTCAAAAGCGAATCGGAGGAACAAATGAAAGCCGTATTGCGAACAATTGTGGAAACCGCCGGTGCGTGGGCTGCGCGCTCTTATATCACCGGCACTAACCTTGAAGACGGGCTCAAAGCCAGCAGGACTTTGCAGGCTCACGGTTTCAAAAGCACCATTTGCTTCTGGGACGGGGAAGGCGACACTACCGAGGGAATCGTCGCAAACTATGATGCCATCATTCTTAGAATTGAAGAGCTGAAGTCACACTGCTACATATCGGTGAAGCCGTGGCCCCTAAAGCATTCAGCAGATCTGTTTCGTCATTTTTCGCAGGAAGCGAAATCACGCGGCGTGAAGATGCACTTCGATTCGGCGTCAACGAGCGATCAGGAACAGACGCTGTCCTTGATTCGAGACCTGGTGCCCATCTCCGGCACGCTGAGTTATACCTTGCCAGGGCGCTGGCATCGAAGCGTTGCGGATACCGAGTTGGCCATTGAGCAGGGCCTGGATGTGAGAGTGGTGAAGGGACAATGGGTTGACCCGTCAGAGCCCGTCGATCCGTTCGAAGGTTTTCTGAAGGTGATCGAGCGACTGGCAGGACGCGCTCGGCACGTGAGCGTGGCTACTCACGATCCGAAGTTGGTCAGGGCGGCGCTTTCTGCGTTGCTGGCGCGGGGCACACCTTGCGAGCTGGAGTTGTTGTACGGCCTGCCGGTTGGAGCTGTGCTGCCGATTGCCCGGGAACTCGGTGTGCCGGTTCGCGTGTATCTGCCCTACGGACATGCATGGCTACCGTATGTAGTCGGCCGGCTGAAGAAGGAACCACGGGTGGCCTTGTGGCTGATGCGTGATGTGATGGATTCGATGCGATCGCGGATCGTAGGCAAGGGAGGAAATTCGCGCCTTCCGATTTGAATTCGCGGCGGTGCAGGAAGCGCGGATGGAGAGTTCAGGAAGCAATCGAGTTGGGGGCCGGGAGCAGGTCAGGCATTGGCGGCTTGCCGGATTAAAGGCAACGCTCGCGCTAATCCTTCAGCCCTGAAGTGAAATAGTGTCACAGAGAAACGAATGCAGTGCGGCCGAAGCGATGGCAAACGACACTCCGTTCTCTGGCATGCGGTGACGACAGCAGCGAACGCACGACGACACCTTTTAACAACACATTCGCTGGACTGCAGGCTCGCGTCGCGGTTCCCGCATCGATGAGACCCCATTCACCGCCGGCAGCGCTGTGGACGCCACCTAAATCAACAATCTGGAAGTAGGTGTGAGCTGGCTCATTCTGGGTCCGGGTGGATGGTTTTCCGCCCTGAGCCAAGTGATGCCAAGAGACCGATTCAGGAACGATTCACTTCTGCTGGCACTGGATTTACCAGAAATATGTAGCTTCTATCTTGGGGGAGCCGGGTTCGCCGTCGATAATCTCGGTGCTTAATACGACTTCCATGTTCTTCTTGTCGCCAGCAGCCTGAGAGGCGCGCTTGAGCTGTGCCATATCGTTGTCGTCGGTGAGAAACTCTCCTGCGGTGATGGTGCCTCCGCGAGCCAGCCCTGCGACGATCACAGTCAACTTGCCGGTATTCGTGTCAGTAAAGCGGGCCAAAATGGCGTAGTCGCGATAGTTGTTAGTGGCCACCTGCACAGCGCGATCGGCTACCCAGCGAGATTGCGCTGGAGCCGAGCTATCCACTATCCGAACTTCGGACAAATCCGCATTGTTCGAGAAGTGATAGCGCAAGGGGTTGGTCAGCCTAAGCGTCCACGCGTTATCGAAGGCTCCAATAGAGACCGCGGGGCCTGTACGAAGATCAGCCAGACTGGTCACTCTTTCGCCACGCAGGGTGTACTGCTTTCCGTTGGACTGCAACAGTCCGGCGATTCTGACGACGGAGCTTAGATCGTCGATGGCAACGGTGGTCAGGTTGTCCTTAGCCTGGGTCATTGGCTGGAGCTGAACCTGCCGGGCGGGATTGGCGGCATCACAGCGCCGCCGATGCCGCGAACGCGGTCATAGATGATGGCCGCATGTGCTTTCACCGCGTCGTAGCTCGCAAGGTTGAACGCCTTACTCATCGCCTGAATGTCACGCTCGGTGAAAAGTCGCCGGATGTCAGATTGATAGCTCGTCACTTGTGCCATGGTCGTCTCCGTGTTGGCATGAACCCGCGCAATGTCTTGCCATCGCCCATGGGGATCATACGAGATCTGGGGCAAACCGCTTCGTTCAACTCACAGAGCTCAGCGTGGCCCGTGCCCACATTGTTCCATGCATTGGAGCTTTCCTGGGCGGCGCTATCCAGAACGACGTGAAATTCGATTCTGGGGCCCGGTTGAAGCTTCGCGTCGACCCTCATTCCCACAAGCCGAAAACTCACTCTCCCTAGCTTTTAAGGAAGGCGAGGAGATCTGCATTAATCGTCTCTGCATGTGTGGTGGGCATGCCGTGCGGGAAGTCCTTGTAGGTCTTCAGGGTTCCGTTCTGCAACAATTTAGCGGTGAGCGGACCGGATGCGACATAGGGTACGATCTGGTCATCTTCGCTGTGCATCACAAGGACGGGAATGGTGATCTTCTTCAGGTCTTCAGTGAAGTCTGTCTGCGAGAAGGCCACGATGCCGTCATAGTGCGCCTTGGCACCGCCGATCATGCCCTGGCGCCACCAATTTCCAACGATCCCCTCGGAAGACACAACACCGGGCCGGTTGAAGCCGTAGAACGGCCCCTCGGGCAGGGCGCGATAAAATTTTGCGCGGCTCGCGGCCAACTGCGCCTGCAGACCGTCAAACACTTCCTTAGGAAGGCCGAGCGGATTGGCCTCTGTTTTGACCATGAGGGGTGGCACCGCGCAGAGGAGCGCAGCCTTGCTCGCGCGGCTCTCTCCGTGGCGTGCCAGATAACGGACCACTTCGCCTCCACCGGTGGAGTGGCCTACGTGAATGGCATTCTTGAGGTCGAGATGTTCTGTCACGGCCGCCAGATCATCCGCATAGTGGTCCATATCATGACCATCTCCGACTTGGGCCGAGCGCCCGTGCCCGCGTCGATCATGTGCGATGACACGATAACCATGCTGCAAAAAGAACAACATCTGTGTGTCCCAATCATCGGAGGAGAGGGGCCATCCGTGGCTGAACACGATGGGCTGGCCTGAACCCCAGTCCTTATAGAAGATATCGACGCCATCTTTGGTTTTGACGAGAGGCATTCAAGGCTCCTTGGGTTGAGATCGCAAAGCGAGAATTATTAGATCACACGCATGGCCAGGCCGGAGGCTTCCGTTCAACGTCCACCGGTGATCGACCCTGCTTCACCCCAGCCACTTGGGGTTTTGCGCGGTGCCGTCGTTGCGGGGTGAGGTTTTGAAGGGCTCGTATTTGCCGGTTAGAGCGGCTGCGCGTGTGCGCTCAAGCAGGCTGGCCACCTGTGTGGCCGACATGGGCTTGAAGGTGCGCACGGCCTCAAACGCCTGATCGAAAACCGCCTGGCTGTCGATGCCGGTAATCTGAACGGCAACGGGCAGGTTGAGGCAATAGTGCAGGCACTCGATGGGCTCCACTGTCTTGCTGTCAAGAATGTCGTGATCGCCGAAGGCCTTCATGCCGAGCGCGGCAATGCCTTCGCGGTTGAGCACCGGCAGAACGTTTTTCTCAAAGCTGCGGAAGTGCGCATCCATCACGTTCAGGGGCATCTGCACTGCATCGAAATGGAACTGATGGTCCCGCGCGATATCCAGCATGCGCAGGTGGACGAGCGGATCCTTGTGGCCTGTGAAGCCGATGTAACGCAGCTTGCCCGCTTTCTTTGCCTCCATCATGGCCTCCATGGCGCCACCCTCGGCGAAGATGCGGTCGGGATCCTCAAGACGGATGATTTCGTGAAACTGCATGAGGTCCACGTGGTCGGTCTGCAGGTGCGACAGCGACTCGTCGATTTGCCGCGCAGCTTCGGCCTTGGTGCGGCCGTCGATCTTGGTCATGAGAAAAACTTTGGCGCGATGGCCGTCAGCAAGCGCCTTGCCCATGCGCTGCTCGCTCACCCCGCCGTTGTAATCCCAACAGTTGTCGAGGAAGTTGATGCCGCGCTCGATGGACTGGTGGACGATGCGTATGGCTTCAGCCTCATCGAGGTTGGGTTTGCCCAGATGGTAGCCGCCGAGTCCAATGGCGGAGACGCGCTCCCCCGTCCGTCCAAGGGTCCGGTAGATCATGCCGTCCGTGTTGGGGGTGCTGTCAGCAGCATTCATCATGGGTGTGATGAGTTGCCCGGTTGTCGCCAGACTCGCTGCTACCGATGCCGTCTTCAGAAAATCTCTCCGGTCCATTACGCCTCCTCAGATTCCTACCGTTGGATGTGGGTATAAATCGACTGCATGAGTTCGTCAAGCGGATACAAGCTCCCTTCACGGAAGGCTTTCCTATTCCCTGAACTCTATTCCCTGTCTTTGGCTTTGCGCGGGGCCTTGGCCAGCCGCGCCAGAACAGCCTGCTCGCGCAGAACCTGCCTGAGTGGCCGCGCGGGCGTACCGTAGAACACGGTCCCGGGCTTCACCCCTTCGTTCGTAAGCTTTGATCCGCTGAAGACGCCCGCCTGCCCTCCCAGTATCACACCGGGGCCGATGTGCACGTGGTCGCCAATGCCGACCTGTCCGGCGATGACCGCTCCATTGCCGACCGTCGACGAGCCGGAGATGCCGGTTCCCATGACGAGGATGACGTCCTCACCGATGTCGCAGTTGTGGCCGACATGGACCAGGTTGTCAATTTTTGTGCCGCGGCCGATGCGGGTCTGCTTGAGCGCGCCGCGATCAACTGTAGAGTTGGCGCCGATTTCAACGTCGTCTTCAATGAGGAGTGTTCCCTGCTGCGGAAATTGCGTGTAAGCGCCGGTGATGGAGTCGCGCACGTAGCCGAAGCCGTCGGCACCGAGGACTGCGCCGGCGTGGATGACGACGCGATTGCCGAGGGTGGTACCGGGATAGAGAACGGCGCGCGGATAGATGCGGCAATCTTCGCCAATGACGACGCCTTCGCCGATGACCGCGCCGGCTTCGATGCGGGTGCGTGCGCCGATGACGGCGTGAGAGCCGATGACTGCGCCGGGGCCGAGGAAAACGTCTTTGCCCAGCTTGACGTGGGCGCCCATGTGGTGGGGTTGAGGAAGAAGCGGATTTTCAGGAGCTGGCTTGAGGAGCTTGGCGGCCTTGGCGAACCAGAGGCGCGGCTGATCGGCTTCGACAACGGCGATGTTTGGATTGGGGGCGTAAGTTTCGAGAGAGTTGCGCTTGAGGACCAGGGCACCGGCTGAGCTTGCGAGGGCTTTCGCGGCGGAGGCGGCGTCTTCGGCGAAGACCAAGTGGTGGGAGCTTGCCGCTTGGGAATCAGCGACACCGGCAAGATCGGTTGCCACGCTTCCCTGCACCAGCTTGCCGCCCAGCTTCTCGATCAGTTCGCCTAACGTCATTCGTTTCTCCTCGGAGCTTGATGCGTTTCTGCTCAGTACAAGCCGGGTTCTCCGGCGGGTCGCGTCTTCCACCGGCGGTGAATCCACAGCCACTGGTCAGGATAGCGCCTGATCCAGGATTCGATGGCTTCGGTACACAACTGCGTTCCTGCAAGAATGTCGGCTTGGACGTCTTTGGTATGGGGAATGGCGACCTCCGGCCCGAAGTGCAACACGTAACGCTGCTCCGACGCCTCCCAAAGCATGAACCCCGGCAGCACCGCCGCCCCTGTTTTGCGGGCCACGTGAGCCAGGCCCGTAGCCGTACATGCCTCGATGCCGAAGAACTTCACAAATGCGCCTTGCGGCGGGGTCATGTTGGTGTCCATCAGGATGCCGACTGTTCCGCCCTTGTGCATGGCGGTCAACAGCCCGCGGCCAAAATCATCCTTGTGCAGAACGTAATTGCCATGCAGGCAGCGGATGCCGTTGACGTAGGCGTCCAGCCGGCGATTGTCGAGGCGGCGAATGACCATGCCCATGGGATGGCCCATGAGGGAGTGGTAGAAGCTGGAGAGCTCCCACACGCCGAGGTGGCCAGTAATGACGAGGACGCCTTTACCGCGCGCCTCAGCCGCGAGGTAGTTATCCAGGCCTTCGGTGCGCAGCCAATCGCGGGTGTTTTCGCGGGTGTAACGGGTCATGCGGCAGAACTCGACCAATTGCCAGCCGAGATTGATGTAAACCTGGCGCAGGATTTTTTTCTTCGCCTTGGGCGAGAGCTCTGGGAGAGCCATCGCGAGATTGCGGACGCCAACCCGGCGCAGGCGGCCGAAGAGCCAGTAGACGAGAAAGGCAAGTCCGCCGGCAAACAAGCGCGCCACGCTCCGCGGCATGCGCCCCAGAGTGCGCGCCACGGCGACGACCAGCCAGTACTCGATGGATTCCCGCATGGTGGATGGCAAACACCAGTTTAGCCGTTTGGTGCGGTGCAGGTGCGGGACGGACAAAAGGAAAGTGCGGTCCGCCTGAAGCTGAACCGCACTTTGTTTCGTGAATTCGATTTCGGACTATTGATGGTGCGCAGAAACAAAGGCATGAGCCACGGTGCGCACGAACGGCACAGCGCCCTCGGGCACGGGAACGTCGCCCTTGAGGACCGCATCGAAATCGTGCGGGGCTCCGAAGTAGACATCTGTGTCTTCCTTGTTCTGGCTTACGCTGGTTCCGTCGAGATCGATGCCGGCAAACAGGCCCTTGGTGCGCGAGTAGCTAAGCAACTCTGCGTTCATCTTCCAGTCAGTGGAAGCCTGACCGCTGCGGCCTACCGGGCCTGCGGCAGCTGAGGCGTCGCCACCGATCTTGAATTTGTTCTTGAGCAAGTCCTGGAATCCGCGGTCGTTGACAGCGACCAGAACAAGGTCTGTGGACTGGCCGCCGATCTGGAAGCCGAAGGAACCGCCGGCCATGCGGATAAAGACTGGAGCGCTCCAGCCACGGCCCGTGCGGCAGGTGACGACTCCCTGGCCGTACTGGCCGCCGACAACGAAGGCGCCCTTCAACATGCCGGGCACAACTGCGACGCATGTGGCTTGGTGGAGGATGTTCAGGGGGATGCTCCTGTCTTGTGCATTGAGAATCTGGTCGAGGACAACCTTGGCAGCGTCGACGCGGGCCTGCAGATCGTCCCTTGAGGAAGCTGCAAAAGCATGCGAGGAGAGCAGAAGGCAAAGGCAGATCGAGGCGAAAGTCTTCTTCATTTCCATTTCCTTTCCTAGTCATGGCCCTTCCGGGGTCGTAAAGGGCGAGTCTTCAATTGAAACAACAGAATCCGGAGGCCCCTGGCTCCTGGGCCGGCAACCATGGAACTGGCTAAAGCTGACCTTCGGCTCCCCGGCGACCACTTCTCGAACAGCCTACAACATCCGAGCACGCGAGTACGCACATTGTTTCGCATGAAGAAGTTACGGCCCACAAATGGCGCGCAGGCGAACCAGAGCGAACGATTCGCTCAACATGCTCTGATGCGGTTAAGGGCCGTTGGGATGGACAGGGGGGCTTACGGCGGGGGAGGGCTAGCTGGTGAGGCGCAAATCTGTTGAAAAACGAAAAAAGAGGAGTTCCCAGGCATCATGAAACATGCTGCCTGGGAACTCCTTTCCCCAGATCTGCGTTGTTTCTGTAAACATCTTTGTGGATAACGGGGAATAGAACAAGAGTACGAAAGGGTTGTGGCGCTAAGTAACAGGGCTTGTTAACTATTTAGTTATTAGATCGAAGGGCGTTTTCGGGAATCGGCGTGAGCCGTTTTCCCCGACGGCAGCATGAATAAGTCTGGCGCCGCCATGGAGAGCTTGATGCGATTGTCCACCCCCGCTTTGTGCATCAGCCGGCCCAGGTGAGCACGCACGGTTCGCTCCTCAATACCGAGCGCTTTTGCGATTTCGCGGTTGGAGCGGGCCTTCATGATGAGTTCGAGCACCTGGCGCTCGCGCGCGGTGAGCTTGGCAGTGGGCAGGTCGCGCTTTGAAGCCGAGGTTTTGAGGAGACGATCAATAAGCTTGGAGAGTAGCCGGCGGGGCGCCCAGATGGAGCCCTCGGTGACCACTTCAATGGCCTTGCGGACCATGGCAGGAGGCGCGCTCAGATCAAGGTAAGCCCGGCCTCCGCCAATGATGGCGCTGAAGACCAGTTCTTCATCTTCCTCCGGTCCGATGACGATCAAGCGGATGTCGGGACGGAGCCGGCGGATGTGGTCGAGTGTCTTGAGCCGTGAATGCGAACCGTGCAGATCGACGACCATGTAGTGAAGATCCCGCGCTTCGAGCAGCTCAGACGTGCTGCCCGTAACCGGGAGGAGCTGGGCACGGTTTGGCCCGGCTGGCTGGTCGAAAATGCTGGCAAGCCCCGCAAGTCTTATGGGCTCTTCAGCTACCAGGCCGATGCGAATCGGCCCGGAACTGCGATTTGAATTCATGTTGCTGTTCCTGTTCCCAGTCAGGAGAGCGGCTCGCCGTGCAGTGCCACAAACGTGTGCCCCGCATTTGAAACCGTTTTTTGCCCTAGCGTAAAACCGGCCAATCGGCTGGCCAGCGACATCTTCAGAGTTTGGGGAGCACTATTCCCTGTTGGTTCTGGTATTTGCCCTTGCGATCGGCATAGCTGACTTCGCAAGGCTCATCGGAACGGAAAAACAGAATCTGGCACAGCCCTTCGTTGGCATAAACCTTTGCCGGCAATGGAGTGGTATTTGAAATCTCGAGGGTGACAAAACCCTCCCACTCCGGCTCAAACGGGGTTACGTTCACGATGATTCCGCAACGCGCGTAGGTTGACTTGCCCACGCAGATCGTCAAGACATCGCGCGGAATGCGAAAATACTCCACTGACCGTGCCAAGGCGAAGGAGTTGGGCGGGATAATTACCGACGGGGCAGTCACCGAAACAAAGGAGCGCTCGTCGAAGGCCTTGGGATCGATGATGGCGCTGTTGACGTTGGTAAATATCTTGAATTCGTCTGAGACTCTGAGATCGTACCCATAGGAAGAAAGGCCATACGAGATCACGCCGCTGGCGACCTGTTTTTCACTGAAGGGCTCGATCATGCGATGGTTAAGTGCCTGTTCCCTGATCCAGCGATCGCTTCCTATCGACATGACTATCCTATTCTGGAGGCGGATATTTACCGTCCGGAAAAATTTCCCGGCATTCTCGTCGGCACGACGATTCATCTTACGAAAGCACCAAGAGAATTGACAACGGAAATCGCCTTTGCGGGTCTCCTGGCCGCTCACAGGGCCAAGGGAGGGCTGAAAAAACGGCCGGGGAGTGAGAGTTCCGGCTTTTCCCCGGTGGAAAAAGGGGCGCAAATTCATTCTGCTGTTCCATAATCGCGGCAAAATCTGTACCATCACCACTGTAAGGCGTAGTACATTCATTAGCAGTCGCGCCAGCGAGGATACCCGATTGATTAAACAAGACATCGTCCATCAAGTAATCGAGCGCACGGGCCTACCGCGGACGAAGGCAGAGGCTGCGGTGGATACGGTTTTTGAGGGCCTGAAACAAGCTCTGGCCGCCGGGGAGCGCATCGAACTGCGCGGATTTGGCGTATTCAGCGTCCGCGCCCGCAAAACCGGCATTGGCCGCAACCCACGCACGGGCACCGAGGTCAGCATCACCCCCGGCAAGGCTGTGCGTTTCAAGCCCGGCAAGGAACTCCATTCTCTTGAAACGGGCGGCGCACCTCCCGCCTGAACCCACCCAGGCAAGGGCGACGGACGGGCTGCGGGCAAAGCTGAACGGATTGCCCTGCGAAGCGTGTCCTCACGCCTGAGACGAACATAAGTCCCCTCAGACTCCTTCGAAATGACGAGGAAACTGGTGCGCCAAATCTTCCGGGAGTATGCCCTGCCGGCGCTGCTCCTCGCCGCCAGTGTAGTGACCACGACGGCCAATGGCGCCCGCTTCATGCAGAATTTTCTTGAAGGCATGCCGCCAGTGGTACGCGACAGCGACCTGTGGCCGTGGGCCTGGGTGTGGAGACACAAGGATCTTTACATTCTTGGCCGGCCGTTTTCGTTTACGTTGCTGGGCATCCTGCTGGTGCACGAATTCGGCCATTACATCGCCTGCCGGATTCACGGAATCAGCGCCTCATTACCGTGGATTCTTCCTGCGCCGACGCTGAGCGGCACGGTTGGAGCCGTGATCCGGATCCGGTCGCGCATTCCCAGCCGCAATGCGCTGATGGACGTTGGGATTTATGGTCCGCTAGCCGGTTATGTGGCTTCGGTGATCGCAGTGGGAGCCGGTTTTGCCCTGAGCTTCAACTCTGTGGCCGATGCGCCCGATGCAATCGTGGTGTTTGGAAGCGAACCGATCACGATTCGCGCGCTGCATGCTCTGCTGGCGCACTGGAACCCGGCAATCCCTTCCTTCGACCACATCGCGCCTCATCCCGTTCTGGTGGCGGGATGGATTGGCCTGTTCATCACGTCGCTCAACCTGATTCCAGGCGGCCAGTTGGACGGCGGGCACCTGCTCTACGCGATCTCTCCGCGCACTCATTCGCTGTTCACCAAACTGCTGCCTTTGGTTCTTTTCCTGGCTGGGGCAGTTTACTGGGTGGGCTGGGTTTTGTGGGGATCCATTCTGCTGATTCCGGCCATGCGCCACCCGAGCGTTCCGGTGGAGACGCATTTGAGCCGAGGGCGCATGGTTCTGGCTTTCATCGGGCTCGCCATCTTTCTGCTGACGTTTACGCCCACGCCGTTTGAGGGCGACTCGCTGATGCAACTTCTGAATTGGAATCCATTGGGCGCAACACAGCCATAGCCGACGCAGAGTTACGCGCAGGAGGCTGACGATTCGCCAATTCCATGCTGCCGCTTTTCCACTCTGGTTCGGCCAGTCTCGACGGCCCCCTGGAACGATACAATCGGTCAAGCGGTCTAGGCTGGTTGCTATTCACGGCCGAGCAAAAGGAGCACGTTCACGCATGGGTTATCAGGTTCTGGCCAGGAAATATCGCCCGCAGCGCTTTGCCGACGTGGCGGGCCAGGACCACGTGACGCGCACACTGATGAACGCGCTGAGCCAGAACCGGATCGCGCACGGCTACATCTTCTCAGGGCATCGCGGGATTGGAAAAACCACCATTGCGCGCATTGTGGCGATGGCTCTGAACTGCCGAAACGCAGTTGGCTCGCCTGAGAGGCCGACGCCGGAACCATGCGGGGTATGCGATTCCTGCATTGAGGTGAGGCAGGGCAACGCGGTGGACGTGATCGAGATCGATGCGGCCACCAACCGAGGCATCGATGAGATTCGCGAACTGCGGGATGCGGCGCGCTACTCACCTGCCCGCGATCGCTACAAGATTTACATCCTCGATGAAGCTCACCAGATTACCGAAGCTGCCTTCAACGCGCTGCTGAAGACACTGGAAGAGCCGCCTGCGCATGTGATCTTCATGATGGCGACGACGGAGCCGGAGAACATTCCGCAGACGATTCGCTCGCGCTGCCAGCACTTCAGTTTTCATGCGGTCAAGTTCGACGACATCCTTACGCAGTTGAAGACGATTGCAGAGCAGGAGCAGGTGACAGCCGAAGAGGCGGCACTGGCATTGCTGGCTGAAGCCGGCGACGGCTCGATGCGCGATGCGCTTTCGATCATGGACCAGGCCATTGCATCGGCCCCGATGGAGGACGGCAGGCCGGTGCTTTCATCGGCACAGATTCGCGAGTTGATGGGCGCAGTGCCGAATGCAGTTTTCGAACGGCTGCTTGAGGCTGTAGCCGCCGGCCAGAGTGCGGAGCTGATGGAACAGCTGAACCTGCTGGTGAATGCGGGGCATAGTCCCTCCTCGCTGGCGCGCCAGATGTCTCGCTATCTGCGCAACGCGCTGATGGCGAAGCTGGGCGGCGAACAGACCGAACTGCTGCAGATTTCATCGGACGAGCGGGCGCGTGCGGTGCGCACGGCACTGCTGTTTACCGAGGAAGAGCTGACGCGGAATCTGCAGATTGTGCTGCGTACGTTTGACGATTTGAATTACCGGCAGGAACAGCGGTTTCATCTCGAACTGGGGCTGATCAAGCTGATCCATGCGCAACGGCTGCTGCCGATTGAGGAGTTGCTGAGCGGAGTGGCGAGTGGCGCGGGAATGCGTAATACTGGAACTCCGAGCGCGCCGCGTGCTGCGGCCGCAAGCCCTCAACGGCCGGCAGCAACACCCGCGGCAGCACCCGCTAAAGGAGCGCCCTCGATCTCGCCGTTTGGAAGCAGCGGATGGGGCTCAGGCCCGAGCATGAAGCAGAGTGCTTCATCGAGCCCGGTGGCCGAAATGGAGCGCAGTGCACCTGCCGTACAGATGCAGGCGGAGCCCTCGAAAGCCGTGCCCAATCCACCGCGTGAGCCTGTTGCGTTTACAGCGATTGGATCGCAGGCTCTGGGATATGCATCGACAACAAACCTGACTGAGGGAGCGCTGGCGATGGCTCCTGAGCCGGCGCCGGCGAAAACCGCACCAGCTATTGCTTCCGGCGCTGCCCCGACGATTGATTCACTGCGACCTGCGGTTGGATCGGCGCTTGTGAATGCGGGTCACGGCTCGGCGGCGCAGTTGCTGGGATCGGGTAGCTGGGTTCTCGACAGCGCAAGCCTGCGCATCGAGGTTCCGGGCGTGGGCAAGAAAATGCTGACGTTGACTGTGAATGCAGCAGCCGAGAAGATCATCCGGCTGGAGTTGCAGAGGCTGGGAGCGCCGGCCCGGTTCATGGTGGTGCCGGGCGAAGGAAGCGTGCAAGCGGCTCCAACAGCGCCTCCCCTCGCGGGGAGTGCTCAAGAGGCGGCCCTGGCGCATCCAATGGTGCAGCGGGCGAAGGAGATTTTCAACGCGGATGTGCGCAGCGTGGTGGATCTACGTCAAAAGTAGCGAGCCGAGTTTGAGCAGGCCACCAGAATCGGCGCACAGGAAAAAAGGCTGCACAGGAGAACAAGACAATGATCAATCCGCTCAAAATTACGGAGATGCTTTCGCAGGCCAACCAGATGCAGGAGGAAGTGCAGCGCAAGCTCGGTGAGGCGGTTGTTGAAGCGGAGAGCGGGGGCGGTGCGGTGACGGCGACCATGAACGGGAAGAAGCAACTGCTTCGGCTGCACATCGATCCCTCGGCCGTGGTTGGACTTTCAGGTGGCAGTCCTGACGTGGAGATGCTGGAAGACCTGGTGGTGTCAGCGGTGAACGCGGCAGGCAGCAAGGCGGACGAGATTATTAAGACAAGCCTGCAGGGAATGCTGGGGGGACTGAAGATTCCCGGGCTGGGCGCCTGACGTCTTTTTGCATGCTGTGCCAGTTGTGAGAAGTACGGAGGCGACCCCTTGTCACGTTACGCCGAGCCGATGGCGCGGCTCATTGAAGAGTTAAAGAAGCTGCCGGGTGTGGGAACCAAGAGCGCCCAGCGGTTTGCCTTTCATATCCTGCGTGCGACGGATGATGACGCCGCGTCGCTGGCCGATGCGGTGCGCGGGTTGAAGGCAAGCCTGCGGCTGTGCTCCATCTGCAACAACGTGACTGACATCGATCCTTGCGCATACTGCGCCAGTCCAACGCGCAACCAGCGACAGGTGTGCGTCGTGGAAGAGCCCACCAGCATTGAGGCCGTGGAGCGCTCGCGTGGATTTCAGGGGGTGTATCACGTGCTGCACGGAACACTTTCGCCGCTGCACGGTGTGGGCCCGGAGCAGTTGCGTGGCGGGACGCTGGTGGCGCGTGTGGAGCGCGGCGAGGTGGACGAAGTGATCCTGGCGACGAGTCCTACACTTGAGGGCGAGGCTACTGCAAGTTGGCTGGCTGGCGCATTGCGTGGGCTGCCGGTGCGGGTTACGCGGATTGCGACGGGGGTTCCGGCGGGGAGCGATATTGAGTATGCCGATGAGGTGACGATGGCGCGAGCGATGGAGGGACGGCGCGAGGTTTGAGGCTCGCAATCCCTCCCGTCTAGACCCGTGACGGGGACCCAAGGACCGAAAAGCGCGAGGGGGAGTTCATTCTTTTCCACCCATCCGCGGCGAAACTCTGCGGATGGATGGAGCACCCGTCTGATCCTTGTGGCCGCCCAATTTTTTGCAGGTCTTGCTATCCCACAAAAGTGTTTTGACAGCGGCTGATTGGCCGTGATGTCTTGGGCGTGTGAGTGGCGGCGATTGCCGCCCAAATGCGTTTAAGGGAACGGGCGTTTTTTGACCATTTGGTCGTCTGATTCCGGAGAGGTTGCAGATGGAGGCAGCTATGAGAATTACTGGGAGAATTACCGGGGGAATGACCATTGCCGTTGTGCTGCTGACGGGTGCGTGGGCAAGCGGGCAATCGCAGAAAGATTCGAAGAAGGGCACGAATAGCGGGAATCCGCCAGCGGCCACGCCCGCGAACACGGCGTCTCAGGCGGACACTTCGGGGGCGAGCGGGCAAAAAGGCAAGTCCGGCGGCATGCAGAGTGCGCAGTCGAACCCTATGTATAAAGAGAATAAGATGGAGGGCAACAATCCGCTGTTTGAAGCCCACGATTCCGTGGACAAGGGACCCTCTGGCACGCAGCCGTCTACTCCGGAAGACGCTCGCTACCGGCCGGGGAACAACAAGACGGCCAAGGTGGAAGCGACGGGCGCGAGCGAGAGTCATGAGACGGTGGAGTACAAAGATCCGGAAGACATGACCACCCGCTACAGGCCGGGCAACAACAAGACCACCAAGGTTCAGCCGACGGGCGCGAGTGAGAGTCATGAGACGGTGGAGTACAAAGATCCGGAAGACATGACCACCAGGTCCAAGGCTGCTACAGGCAAAACAAAAAAGCCGAATTAGCGATCTTTCTCTTAAATGTGTTGCACGCGCCGGTTGCCGAGGACCGTTGGTTCCCATTCGACTGCGCTACGGGATCTGGAACACCCGGCTCTGAGGAATTAGCTTCGTCGCGCCTCTACGGGGCGCGAGGCTTTTTGGGGGGCGACTGGTCCCAGGGCTCTGCCTTGGGCTATTGTCGGACGGCCCCTCCGGGGCCTGGCGCATCAGGCGAGTGACTCTTGTCTTGCCCCACCCAGGGCCACGCCAGAGGACAAAGTTCGCCCGCCAGGGTCCGAGAATTCAGACCTTGCCCGGGACCTAGGGCTCCCGGCACCGCGCCGAGAAGTCTATCGCGGGGGAACGGTCTTGCCGGGCACGAAGCCGTGCGCGCTGAGAAGAGCTGGACCAATATCGGCCTTGGTGTGGAATGGAAAGGCGGGCGGAAGAAGTTTGGCGCCGGCCAGTTCCACCCCGTTGATGAGTCCGATGTGCTCGGCGTCCGCGAGAGCCTCATCCCAGGATGTGTAGTCCTTGTTCGCCTCATCGGCTTCTGTCTTGATCTGGGTCCTGGCTCCCTTGTCCATGCACGTGATGGTGACTTGAACTTTCATGGCGTAACCTCATGCCGGGTTAGATGCTGAGGGGCAGGAAGACGGCCATGCCGAAGACGCTCGAAGGGATGAGCATACAGGCTCATCTTTTGTTCCAGAATGAGTTACGAAGCTGAGGCCCCGGAGATGGCGCGGCGTGGGTTTTCGAAGAGGAGCTGGTTTGCTTCCGATTCAGTGAGGCCGATGCGCTGGGTTAGATTGGCGCGGCTGGCTCGCATGGTGATGGTGGAACCGACGAGGTGGGAGGCGTCCTGTGAGCGGGCTATGCCGTCTTCGCCGATTGTGACGGTGTTGCGGCCGAGCGTGTAGATGCCGGGACCGAGGCCAGCTGCTGAGATGGCGTCGGTAACAATGATGGAACGTTCCAATCCCACCAGGTCGAGGTAATTTCTGAGCGCGAAGAAGGGGACGTGCGCGCCGTCGGCGATGAAGGTGAACCAGAGATGCTCGCGGAGGGCGAGTACGCGGTTGAGGATGTTGTCGTGGCGGGGCAGATGGGCAAGACAACCGTTGCCGAAGTGGGTGAACATGGTGAGGCCTGCATCGATGGCTGCGCGCAACTGATCAAGCGAGGCATTGGTGTGGCCGGCGGAGACGACGATGTTGCTGCAGGCGAGCACGCGGGTGACGTGCAATCCGGGGTCCTGTTCGGGAGCCAGCGTGACAAGGCGCGCGAGGCCGCCGGCAGCGTCGAGCAGGCGCTGCATGGCGGATTCACTGGCCTGGCGGATGGCGTCGACTGGATGGGCGCCGCGATATCCATCGACGGGGCTGAGGAAAGGACCCTCAATGTGAATGCCGTGCAGGATCTGGCGGAGAGCGGGGACGGTTTCGCGGAGAGAGACGAGGGCGCGGAGGCGGGACTCCATGGCCGGGAGCGCGTCCGTGATGATAGTGGCGAGGATTCCTTCAACACCTTGCGCGGCGAGCTCGGCGCAGGCGGCGCTGACGCGGGCGGGCTCGAGGTTGTCACTGTTGAAGTCGATGCCGGCGTAGCCGTTGACCTGAAGATCGAAGTAGGGCATCGGGTTACCTGAGACGATTGTAGTTGCGAAGGCGGCCGTCGGCGGGGAGCGTTGGACTGATCCTTGCCTCGTTTTGCGATCGCAAGGGCGGCGAATGCGGAATTGCTAGCCCGCCAGCGAGGGGTTATAGGCGGCGTAGCCTATGGGAGCGGCCTTGGCTTCAATCGGCGAATTGGCGAGTTCCAACAGGAGTGCTTCGGAAGTCATTGGGCGACCGAACAACCATCCCTGGCCGTGGATTTGCTGATCGAAAGACGCGAAGTAATCCGCCTGAGAGGTGCTTTCAATGCCTTCGACGATGACGTCAAGGTTGAGGGATTTAGCCATGGCCATCATCTGCGGGAGAACGACACCGGCCAGTGAATCGCCGCCAATGGTCTTGATGAACGCCTTGTCGATCTTGATGGTGGTGGCGTAGAGCGAGAGAAGCCTATCGAGATTTGAATAGCCGCAACCGAAGTCGTCAATGTGGATGCTGTGGCCGCATCTGCGCAGGTTTCGAATCGACTCCATGGCGGCTTCGCCATTGGCAGCCGAACGCTCGGTGATCTCAATGACGATGCTTTCGGGGGCGACGCCGGCCTGTGCGAGTGCGTTCTCAAGCATGGGCAGGAAGCTGGGATCGGAAAGATCGGACGCGGCAACGTTGAGGCTGATACGAAAACCGGGACGGCTGCGAAGGGTCTCGGCAAAATCGCGCAGCGTGCGTTGCAACACCGTTCTGGTGAGCGAGGTGCTGAAACCGCAGTCCTCAGCAGCCTTGACGAAGACCTCAGGATCTACCGGGTTGTCATCCTCATCGGACCAGCGGGCCAGGACCTCCGCGCCCACAATCTGGCGTGTCTGCATATCGACGATGGGCTGATAGCGCACGTCCAGTTCGTCTTTTTGCAAAGCCCGGCGTAGCTGCTTGCTCAATTCCTGCCTGCGGCCGTTGTAGAGACTGAAGATCAATCCCAGCAGGCTGCCGGCCACGCCACCTGCAAATGCGCCTGAGAGGATGAGGCCATACCTGGCGTGAAGCGTGTCGGAAACCGGGGTCGAAGCCACTGCGCAACTGAAGCGGGTGTCAGAACAACGGGTCACGCTGAGCGTGTCGGCAGCCCAGGTGCGGCCTTCGGTTACCGTATCGAGAACACTATCGGAGACGGGTAGCGTTGTTACGGAAGCTGGCCGATGGGTTCCTGCGATCTCTGCGGCGCCAGAGGCGCCGACCAGCGGCGCTGGAGACAGTTCGGTACCGAAGACAACGTAGATGCCGTCCAACCGCAATGCTGAGGTTTTCAGATCGACATTCCTGATGGGCATGAAGCGGCGGTAGACCATGGTGCCATCGCCGAGAAGGTATGGCGTGGATGCAGCGATCGCCTCCTGCGGATGGCCTGACATGACAGAGCACTGGATCTTGTTTCCGCGAATGCGCCCGGCATCCTTGACGTATAGCGAGCGGAAGACGAGGGAGCGGAATCTGGCAATTTCGGCCTCGGAGCAGGAACCAGCAGATGAACCTTGCAGAGTTGCGAGCACGGTGCGCGCTTCCGACAGGGACGCATTGTCCTTTTCGACGACAGACTGTGAGGCGTGTTCGAGGGAGTTCGTGGCAAGCAACAGTGCGAAGGCGGAGCCGAAAAGGTAACCAGCAACGAGGCCACACCCAGTCAATGCCAGGATGACGAGTCGGCCGATCAGAATCCGCTGCTGCTTTTTAGCGATCATGGTCTTTCTTGAATGCGGATTCTTGCGTAAACACAATTGCACAATCCGTTGATTCCACTGTCACAAGTATCGCGAGTGTGGAAAAAGAGACAATGCCACTTCCGCTACAAGTCAACCATTTCGGTAACCATGCACGGAGTTACCAAAGCGAGGGGTCCTGCGATCGAGGGAGGAAGAGCGATTGAATATTCCTCTTCAATTTCGCTCCAGAAAAAAGACCAAACAGGATGTAAAAAATATTTGACACCGAAAACGAATAAGGTTATGTTTGCTGATGTCAAATATTTTTGACATGGAGAAGAGTCGAGATGACATTCAGTCTTTCGTACCGGGAGAAGACACTTTACGCGTCGCTTGCAGCGGAGCTGGTGGTGTACGGCCCGTATTTCTTTCTGCATCACGAGAACACTGTGAACAAGGTCGCGGGCATGATCGTCGCGATTATCGTGCTGCAGATTATTCTGCAATCGCTGATCGCCGCATTTACGCGCCAGCGGCTGACGGACGAGCGGGACAAATTGATCGAGCTGCGCGGCTATCGCGCGGGCTACCTGACGATCACGTCGCTGATGGTGCTCGGGCTGGGCGCGTTGTGGTTTCACTCCGCCTCCGGCGATTTTCAATTTGAGAGCCGGATGGTGGGGCTTCATTTCCTGAATGTATTCTTTGGCATGCTGGTGATTTCGGACGTGGTGAAGACGGCGACACAGATTGTCGCTTACCGGAGATCGATCTGATGCCGGCGATTCGCAACCAGATTCGAGAACTCAGGGCACTCAGGAACATGACACAGCAGGAACTCGCTGATCATGTGGGAGTGACGCGGCAGACGGTGATCGCGATCGAGCAGGACAAGTACTCGCCGTCGCTTGAAACTGCATTCAAGGTGGCCGACGTGCTGGGTGTGCCGATCGAGCAGTGCTTCCAATATGATCCAAAGGGAAAACGTTAGGTGGGAGATCGCAGATCGATGCCAGCCGGCAGCCCCACGCGCTACCATATTCCCTGACCGCTGCCGTACGGGCGGCTACGGGAATTGGCGATGGCTACTAAGAAAAAAGCGAAGTTGTTGCGATGCCCTACATGCGGGATGCTGGTGCGCATGGAGGATGAGGACTTCCCTTTCTGCAGTGACCGCTGCCGGAAGATCGACCTCGGGAAGTGGGCGATGGGGGTCTACAAGATCAGCTCGCCGGTGCTCGATCCTGAGGTGCTGGAAGACCTGGGCGGCCTGGGATCCGGGAGCGGTGGGGAATCCGATGAAAGCTGATGACCCAGGCGGATCGAACGCGGCAGGACAGAATCAGGCGACGCCGAGACACACGACGTGGGCCTTCGTCGTTGCTACCTTTTTTGGCGCGGGGTACGGGAAGCCGGGGCCGGGGACTTGGGGCTCGGTGGCGGCCTTGCTGCTGTGGGCCGCGTATGCATGGCTGGCGCATCCGACGGCGCTTGGGCTGATGGCGGCGCTGGTGGTGGGGATTGTGGTCTCGATTGCCGTGGGGGTTCCGGCAGCGACGATTGCGGCGCGGGAAGTGGGACGCGAAGATCCGCAGTTTGTCGTCATCGACGAGGTGGCGGGCCAGTGGATCGCGCTGCTCGGCTGCCCGGCCGACTGGAAGCACGGGCTGATTGCGCTGGTGCTTTTCCGGCTCTTCGACATGACGAAACCGCCGCCTGCGCGTCAACTGGAAGACCTGCCGGGCGGCTGGGGAATCGTATTCGATGATGTGGCTGCCGGGCTGTATGCTTGGGGTATAGCAGCGTTGCTGCGCATCTGGTTTTGAGAGCTGGAACAATGGCACGCACACCGGCACAATCCGTCCTGCTTGAACCCCGTATCGATGACGTTGTTCCCGCGGCAGCCTTGCCTGGTGGCGAGGTAGAGCTCAAGGGCGCGCGGCTGGGTGCGGATGGATATGGCCCTCCGGCGGTGCTTGTGGGTGGCGCGCCGGCACAGGTGCTGATGAGCAGGCCGACACGGCTGGCATTCCAAGTTCCCGCGGAGGCGCAAACCGGGATGATTGAGGTGCGCAACCCGGCAGGCGCGAGCAATGCGGTTCCGCTGCGGGTGGCGCGGCAACTTTCAGATGGGTTGCATCCGGTGACGAGCCCGGCAGTGAGCGGGTCGGGGATGGTGTATGCGACAATCTCTGGGCCTCGCGGGAAACAGACGCCTGTTTCCGTAGTGCGGGTGAGCCCGGACGGGCACGGAACGCCGTTTGTGACCGGAATTCTGAATGCGACAGGACTGGCCTTCTCGCCCGAAGGGGATTTGTTTGTGACCTCGCGCGCGGAGGGCAATGTGTACCGCGTGGACGCGGCGGGTGAGTTTACCGTGTATGCCGAGGGGATGGGCGTGGCGACGGGCGCGGCCTTCGACGCGCAGGGCAATCTTTTTGTGGGCGACCGCTCGGGAACAATCTTCAAGATCAATCCGGAGCGGCAGATTTTTGTGCACGCGACACTGGAGCCGAGCCCGGCGGCCTATCACCTGGCCGTGGACGCGAAGGGAACCGTGTATGTGACGGCCCCTGCGCTCGGGTCGAATGAGGCGATCTGGGCGATTGAGCCGAATGGCGACACACGCGCGTGGTTTCGCGGGCTAGGGCGGCCGCAGGGACTGGCGCTGTCAAAAGAAGGCGACATCTACCTGGCCGCATGCCTGCATGGACAGCGGGGACTGGTGCGGGTGACGGCCAGGGGCGAGGCGTCGCTGGTTCTGGCGGGATCGAACTTGGTGGGCGTTGCGTTTTCGCCGTTGGGGACGGTGATTCTGGCTACCAACGAAGCCGTCTTTGATGTGGATCTGGGCGTGGAAGGGTTGGGGCTGTTTT